>Ga0315279_10001914_pt1 | contig 32891 bp, 34 predicted proteins | sample YL17G06_20_MG_FD_203694 | JGI IMG/M metagenome (GOLD analysis project Ga0315279, IMG submission 203694) | Sediment microbial communities from Yellowstone Lake, YNP, Wyoming, USA - YL17G06_20 | ecosystem: Environmental > Aquatic > Freshwater > Lake > Sediment | place: USA: Wyoming | collected...
GAATCACTATATTCCGGGATGGCGGCGATTCGAAGGGATTCAGGCGGGAAGGACCGGTGTTGGAACCAATCTGCCGCGGCTCGGTGGGGCTCTTCCTGAATCCCGCCCCTTGGGCCAGAGACCCGCGGCGTCCTTGCCGCGCGTCTCTGGCCCTCTTAAGAGGGAGCGCCCCAACAGGGAGGTTGGGGCGCGTGGGCACGCTGCCGGCCCCGGGCGTCACTTGGAATGACACCCGCCGCCGGCGCAGGGATTGCCTCGCGCTCTTCGCTCACAAAGTGCGCCATTTACACCAGGGTCTCGACCGAAGAGCAGGCCCGGGAGGGTTACTCGCTTCCCGCTCAGGAAGAACGGCTACGGTCCCACGCTAAGAGCCAGGGCTGGGCCGTGTACAAGCTCTACATGGATGACGGATACTCCGCCGGCACCCGGGACCGGCCCGCCTTGAAGCGACTGCTATTCGAGGCCTCGCTAAAGCGCTTCGATGTGGTGCTGGTCTACAAGATCGACCGGCTGTCACGAAGTCTGAAAGACCTCATCGACATCGTGGCCGAGCTGAACCAGTTCGACATCGGCTTCAAGTCCTGCACCGAGCTGATCGACACCACGCGGCCCGAGGGCCGTCTCATGTTCCATCAGTTCGGCTCCTTCGCCCAGTACGAGCGGGAGCTGATCGGCCAGAGAACCCGCTTCGGGATGATGAAACGCCTGAAGCTGGGCCTGTGGAACGGGATTCCGCCCTACGGCTACCGCCTCGTGGACAAAAAGCTCGTCATCGAGCCCACGGAGGCGGAGCTGGTGCGGCGGATCTTCGACTGGTTCATGAAGAAGAACATGGGCGTGGTGGCCATCAGCCGGGAGCTCAACCGCCGGGGGATCAAACCGCGCAAGGGAACCCGATGGAAGGGAACCCGGATTCACAAGATGATCGGCAACTCGCTGTACGCGGGACTCATCCGCTGGGGAGGGGAGACGGCCATGGGAACTCACGAACCCATCATCAGCAAGAAACTATTCGAGGCCGCGCAAGAGACCTTGCATGGACGCAATCACAAGACCCGGCAGCTAAGGAGCCCCAACTACCTGTCAGGGCTGGTGAAATGCGGGCTGTGCGGCGCCCCGATGCACGTTACCTACCCCGGTGTGGAACCAAAGAGCCGGTTCAAGTACTACGTCTGCAACAACCGCTACAACCACCGAAGCTGCCTACAGGACTACATCCGGGCGGACATTCTGGAGGAAAGCGTCATCCGGGAGATCGCCAAGTTCGCGGACCGCAAGGATGTCATCTCTGCCCTGGTTGATGAGTACGTGGAGCACAACCGGGAGGCCCTCCCGGAGCTGGAGGAGAAGCGCAAGGCGATCCTTCATGACCTCGCCGCTCTCGGCACGGAGCGGCAGAAGCTCTCCCGCTGGCTGCTCGGCAACCAGCCTACACCCCAAACCGTCAACTTCGTCAACGCCCAGATAGACGGGGTCTCCGAGAAAGAGATCAGGCTTCAGGAGAAGCAATGGGCCATCGAGGACCAGATCAATGAGCTGCAGAAACAGACCTATGACGCGGAGACGATCTCGAATCAGCTCAAGGACTTCGTCTCCAACTTCCCGGGCCTCGACCAGGGCGAGCGTAAGCTCCTCATAGAGTCGTTGGTCGAACAGGTGGAGATCGGGCAAAAGAAAAGGGTGACCGCCTCTTTGCGACCACCCTTCGCTTTCGGGTTTTTATCCCCCGAATTAGCCCCTAGGGGAATCGAACCCCTCTTTTAAGATTGAGAATCTCATGTCCTAACCGATAGACGAAGGGGCCACTCACCTGCGCGGGGTTCCTCACCCGCAATCCGTCCTTTCCCGGGGAGGATTCGAACCCCCACAAAAAGATCCAGAGTCTTTTGTGCTACCGTTACACTACCGGGAACTGCGTACGGCTGATATGTAATAGAGCACGCCCAAATTGTCAAGTGCCGGGCAGGCGTCCGGGGCGCTACTTGCGGTTGTAGAGGCGCTGGATGTAGTCCGGCGTGTTCTCGATCTGCACGTGGCTGATCGTGCAGCGCCCTTCGAGGACCACCCCGTCCTGGATAATCAGCTCTGGGGTCTTGATGTCCCCCAGCACGCGCGCCGTGGAGAGAAGCAGGATGCGGCGCGAGGAGGTGATGTTGCCGATGATCAGCCCCTCCACGACGACGCTCGTGGCGATGATGTTCGTCTTGACCCGGCCCTTGGGCCCGATCTGCAGCTGGTCCACCATGAGGGCCTGGCCCTCGAACCTGCCGTCGACGCGGAGGCTTCCGCGGATCGCGAACCGTCCCTCGAAGAACGACTCTTCCCCGATCGTGGTGTTCGCCTCAATGTCTATCTGCACTCTCGCTCTCCTGGCCTTCGATCTCGGGGATATTCAGGTAGGTGACCGCCTCGGACGCGAACTCCCGCAGGTCACCGAGGGCGCCGCCCACGGTGCGACCCTGGAGGAGGCGGGTGCCCTCGATAGCGTCGAAGGAGATCACCCCGTTGCAGTTGAGGCACTTCACCATGTCGCCGTGCGCGTCCTCGATCAGCTCGCCGCTGAAACGCTGGACGGCGCGGAAGAAACGGGCCGCTTCCGCCTGGATCAGCCGCGTGAGCTTCATTGTCCTCTTGCGGATCTCCAGCTCCATGTCGCGGCTCACGAGGCCATCCGCGATGCGCCGGTTCTCGTCATGGTATGCGGAGATCTTTCTCCGGATGGCCTGAAAACTGTTGTAGAATGCATCACGGTCGAGTGAGAACTTAAAATCCAGCTTCAACTGCTTCTCGGTGAGAAAGGGCAGGAACTCCCTCTCGAAGTGATATACGTACAGAGCGAGATGGAACATCTCCTCCTGTGCCGCCGTCGGCGCGGTGTCACGGGGGGCGAATGGCGTCACCGCCTCCATGGGGGGAAGGGTGCTATTTTTCGCCAGCAGCCCCTTGAGAAGTGGTGCGGCGGCAAGGGCATCTTCCCTCTCCGGCTCATCATCCAGGTCCTGCTCGCTGATGATGTTCACCATCAGGATCTTCTCCCGGTAGCTCGTCAGGTCCTTCAGCTGCCGTTCCACACGTTCCTTCTGGTCGGGATCCGGGGTGGTGCGGTAGACGGTCTCGTACTGCTTGATGAGCTTGTTGAGGCGCTTCACCTCCTCTTCAGGAGTCATGTGGTGAAGTCTACCATCCGGTTTCCCCAAAGAAAAGCCCTTGTGGTCCTCCAGGTGCGAGGACCGCAAGGGCGCCGCGTGCAGGACGCGCCGCTCTCACCAGCCGTCGGACATGTCGTCAGTGTCCCTCTTCGATTCCCCGAAGAGGTCGGTGACAGCGCGCAGGTCGTCAAAATAGATGTAGTACGTCCCGTACGAATCCAGTGGGTCGGTCTCCACCTTCAGCCCCGTGATCCGGATGCCGCTGCGGGAGGTGTAATGGTATTCCGTCTGGAGGATGCTCGGCGGGATGGCCACGGTGAGCTTCTTCCAGCCGATGAAGTTCAGAGTTCCAACGGTCAGCTCCTGCGCCTGGCCGCGATAGTCGGTGAACTGGACTTTCAGGACGTGGTTGAAGTTCCGCCCGACGACCCAGATGGAGAGGGTCTTCACTATTCCTTCGACGGCGATCGGGTTCTGCGGATGGAGCGAAAACTCGGCGACTCCCCTGTGGAAGAAGCTGACCTTCACGCCCAGAACGTACTTGTCGTCTTCCTTGATGCCCAGGGCCGTCTCGTCGGGAATCGGCTGCTTCGCGGCAGGAGAACCCGCGAGCCGCTTCGCCTGGACGACGCCCATGTCCAGGGCCATCGTCGCATACCAGAATGCTGCGTCCTCAAACTTCTCGATGGAGACTTCCTTCAGGAGCTGCTGTGCCTGGTCCTTCCCGATTTCGGACGGGGTAGGCTCGCCGGCAACGACGTTCTGCGCGAACGCGGGTGCGCCGATGAGCACGGCAAAGGCGAGCAGGGCGATCGTCAATCGTGTGTTCATCTTCGCGTCTCCTACTTCGTGCCCTGCTGCCAGAGGCTGTTGAGTGTGACAGGATCGGCCAGGTCCTCCCCGTCGAACCGCGTCTCGAACAGGTCGGTGATAACGGTGATCTCGTCGATGAAGAAATAGAAATCATCGACCTTCTCGTCCGGGGCGGTCCATATCACCAGCTTGGTGAGCTCGAGGCCCGCGTACTTCGGGATGTACGGCCGGGACTGCGGAATGGCCCCCGAAATAGCGGCGCCCAGGTCCCTCCACCCCGCGAACAGTAGCGAGCCGAGGTGCAACACGTGATCGATCCCCTGATAGTCCCGAATATGCGCATCCAGCGTGTAGTTGTAGTTCGCTCCCCAGACCCACATGTTGATGGACTTTACCCTGCCCGGGATGGGGATGCCCTGCGGCTGGAGCTTCCCCGAGCTGTCCTTAGCGGCAGGAATCATCTCGATATAGTTGTACGACTTCCTGTCGAACTTCCCGTGGACGCCGAGGGCGAACAGGGGTTTGTTGTCCCTGTTTTTCCCGTACAGAGCCTCCGGCCACGCATGCACGAGCTGCATCTGGGGGAAGCCCTGCGTCGCATACTTGCTTCCCTGCACGATCCAGTTGGCGTTGTTCGCCGAATCGTCAAAAGTGGCGAGAGTCTTCGAGGCGATGGTCTGCGTGAACTCGTCCCCCATGACGAGCGCAGCGGTGAAAAAGAGTGCTATACCAAGCACCGTGCCGAGGAACGCTCTCAACCCTGGCCTCATGCCCGTCTCCTTCTGCTCACTCGAGAAATGCTCCATGGCGAGTCACCAGAAATTATATTTCCCGCCGTACCCCTTGTCAAATCTTTTTCCCGCTTACCAGCCTCACCGGACCCTGGACGCGCACGACACCCGCACGCAGCGCATCAAGCGCGTGCGTTATGCCGCCGGGCACATCCTCCTCTATGGAGAGCATCACCTGCGCGGCGAACGCACCGGATACCCGCCAATCGGCTACTACAGCAAGGCCGCCGGCATCACGGAGCGCTTCGAGGCCCTGGGGATCGCGCTCCCCAAGGCCGAGGAGGAAGATCTCCACGCCGCCCCGCCTCATCTGATCCACTGCCGCCCTAATCATGCTCCGGTCCGGCGCTGCCGCAAGGCTCCAAATGACCGGCTGTCCCCCGTCCAGCGCCTCGGTCACGCCGCGGGTGAACGCGGACACCTCCGCCGCGGAGAGGCCGGAGTCATCGCTTGCCAGCACGGCGATCCGCTTGCCAAGCTGGGACGCGTCGGCCGCACCGAACCTGCCGAGGACCGACTGGCCCGCGGCGTGGCCGGCTTCACGGAAGGCATCCGTCCTGTCGAAGGTGAGGTACACGGCGTTCGGCGGGGGATCCTGGACGGGGGCCGGCGCGTCGACCAGGATAAACCACGTTCCGGGAAACCTCGGCACGTACGCCGCCCACTCGAATGAGAGAAGCGGCCCCACGATCACGGCAGCGTAGGCCCTCGCGGTGAGGTTTTCGACCAGTGGTGCCAGCGGATCTGCGGCCGCCGCATCGACGGCGACGCGGGGAAGATAGCCGCGCGCGGCCGCAGCGCCCGCCAGCGCGGCGCGGAGACGCGGCTCCCCTCCGATCGACGACCAGAAGGGCTGCTCGAAGGAGAAGAGGATGCGGCCGTTCCAGCACCCGGCGAGCAGGAGAGCGCACAGGACGGCAAGGACAGGCATGATGCGTCTTTTCACGGGATGATATGGTACCTCGTGCTCTTGACAGTCTATGACGATCACCGGATAGTAGTCCAGACAGTATCCCAGATCACCCGCGACGACGAACGCGTCCCTCAGAGGAGAAACCTATGGTCAGCTACAAGCAGCTCGGGCTCGTGAACACGCGAGACATGTTCAAGAAGGCAATGGCAGGCAAGTACGCCATCCCCGCGTACAATTTCAACAACATGGAGCAGCTCCAGGCGATCATCCAGGGCTGCATCAACAGCCGTTCCCCCGTGATCCTCCAGGTGTCCAAGGGCGCGCGCAAGTACGCCAACCAGGTTCTCCTTCAGTTCATGGCCCAGGGGGCCATGGAGGTGATCAAAGCCTCCGGCGTCCCCGTCCCCGTCGCGCTGCACCTTGACCACGGGGACTCCTACGAGCTGTGCGTCTCCTGCATCGAGAGCGGATTCTCCTCGGTCATGATCGACGGCTCCGCCCATCCCTACGAGAAGAACGTGGAGCTGACGAAGAAGGTAGTGGAGTTCGCGCACAGCCACGACGTGACGGTGGAAGGCGAGCTGGGCGTGCTTGCCGGCATCGAGGACGAGGTGCACGCCGAGACCTCGCACTATACCAACCCCAACGACGTCGAGGATTTCGTGAAGAAGACCGGCGTGGACAGCCTGGCGATCTCCATCGGGACCTCGCACGGCGCGTACAAGTTCAAGATCAAGCCGGGCGACCCCATGCCGACCCTGCGGTTCGACATTCTCGAGGAGGTGGAGCGCCGCATCCCCGGGTTCCCCATCGTCCTCCATGGCGCTTCCTCGGTCCTGAAAGAGTACGTGGACATGATCAACAAGTACGGCGGGAAGATGGAAGGCGCCGTCGGGATCCCCGAGGACCAGCTCAGGAAAGCGGCGCGTTCCGCGGTCTGTAAAATCAACATCGATTCGGACGGACGGCTGGTCATCACCGCCATGATCCGCAAGGTGTTCGCGGAGGATCCCAAAGGGTTCGACCCCCGCAACTACCTCGGCCCTGCGCGCGAAGAGCTCACGAAGCTCATTGAAAGGAAGAACAAGGACGTCCTTGGAAGCGCGGGCCATGTCTAGTGCACATCACCCGAAGGGGGGTATGCACTAGCCACGCACGGCGCGGGGGAAGCGCATCGCGAGCACGGCTACTCCGGTCAGCGCGAGAATCACGCTGAGCAGGATCGACCACCCCACCCTGCTGACGCTGTAGAGAAAACTGCACACGGCCAGCGCCAGTGCGAAGGCTCCCGCTGCCCCGCAGAAGAGAAGTCCGTCCCGGCCTTCCCACCTGTAGAATCGCTGCGCCGCCAGCGCTACGATCAAGGCGGCCGCGGCGCGCAGGCCCGGCAGGAGGAACAGCAGGTACGCGTCCCAGTTCCCCCATGTGCGCAGCCAATCGGCCATGTTCATCATCGACAGAAAGCCCGACACGCATGCGAATGCCGTGAGGAAGATGCCCTCGTCCGTGCCCGGAAACGGGAGTGATTTCTGCACCAGCAGGAACCCGCCGACCGCCGCCAGCAGCGGAAAGAGATGGTCGCGCTGGAGGAGCGAAAGGAAGAGCAGAAACCCGTCGTAGGAGAACCCGAAGATCCTCCGCGCGATCAGGAGCGCCAGGTAGCCGGGGAAGAAGAGAAGGACACCCTTCAGGAACGTGGACACCAGCATGAGGGTGCGCGGAGTCTGGCGCGCGCTCCATGGCAGAAGGACAACGAGGCAGAACAGAAGGGGAAGCGATGCAACCAGGAACAGGAACATCTACCCCCCCAGCACCGTGTGCTCGATCTTGCGCACCTGCTCCCGATAGAGGGAAACGATGTGCGTGCCGTAGTCTGCAATGAGCTGAATGATGTTACGCGGCCGCGACCCGTCGTCCAGTCCGTTGATGCGGTCTCCTGCGTCCCCGAGGCCGGGGAGGATGTACGCCTTGCTGTTCAGCACCGGGTCCATCCAGAGCGTGTAGATTTCCGCCTTCTCCAGCGCGCGCACGATCCGCAGGGCTCCTTTCAGCACCGAGATTGAATTGAAGAACTTGATGGACCGCGGCCGCACGCCCTGATCCAGCAGGTACTTCACCACCGTCACGAGGCTGCCGCCGGTGGCATTCATCGGGTCGGCGAAGAACAGGTCCTTGTCATCGAGGCTGGCCAGGTCGAAGTACGAGCGGTCGAGGTCCAGCACGTACTCCATATTGCTCTCTTCTTTCGTGTCGTCGCGCGAGATCTTGAACAGCGCGAAGGGAGTGACGTACCCGCGGGAGGAGTACTCCTGGATCTCCTTGGACATGATCATCGCGGGCAGGAGGGCGCCGCGGAGCATGACGCACATCACGGCGTTCTCGATCCGCTCGTCCACGTCGGGGATCTTGTGCACGGCAAAGTTCTGCACGGGGAGCGTGACCGGCGTGCGCACGATGAAGTTGTTCTTCTTCTCCCGGGCCGCCGACCCGAAGGCGAAGTTGAACAGAAGCTCGTACGCGCGCTGGGTGTAGTAAACGAACTCGGGATGCTCGGTGCGAACGTCGCGCAGCTTTGCGATGAGTCGGGACACCTCCCCGTGCACCTCCCGGGGCGTCGAGAAGGAGTACACGTGAATGCGGTCCTCGCGGGCAACAATCTTCTGCATCGCGTGTCCCATCTCGTTGAACAACGCGATGAGGTCCGCGGTGGCCTTGTCGTGCCGGGCGGCGCGCGACGCGTCGGAAAGCACGCTGAACAGATCCAGCGCCCGCGCGAAAGTGGCGTTCATGCCATCGAGGGTGCTCTTGTCTTCCGCTTTCAGGTACCCGTCGAGGTCCTGGGCCTTCAGAATCACCTTTGCCATGGCGCTACACTACACCCCGATCCGGGGAGTGGTCAATCGAAGGCATGCCGGAGTACTTTGCCCGCGATGGTGCGAAAGCGTTTCACCTTCAGGGGAACCGTCCAGGGTGTCGGCTTCCGGCCTGCCCTCTATCGCCTGGCTGTCTCGATGCGGCTCGCAGGCTTCGTGCAGAACAGGCGCTCCGAGGTGGTGGCGGAGGTGCAAGGCGATGAGGGTCAGGTCTCCCGCTTCGCCTCCCAGGTCGCCGCGGCCATGCCCCCCGCGGCCCGCATCGAATCGATGTCGGAGACCGGCTCGGCCGTGCGGGAGGATGAAGACAGATTCCGGATCATCGAGAGCGGCCTGGATTCCTACGCGTTTCCCCCCATCCCGCCGGACCTTCCCCTCTGTGCCGACTGCGCTCGGGAGCTGCTGGCGCCGGGAAACCGACGCTACCTCTACCCCTTCATTACCTGCACGCAGTGCGGCCCACGGTATTCGATCGTCGAACGCACGCCGTTCGATCGCGAAAACACCACGATGTTCCCCTTCCGGCAGTGCCCCGCCTGCGCCGCCGAGTACGCGGATCCCTCTGACCGCCGCTTCCATTCCCAGACCAATTCCTGCTCCCGCTGCGGCCCCTCCCTCGTGTGCCTCGACCGGGAGGGAAAGCGGATGCCGGGAGACCCGCTGCGTTCAGCCGTCGAAGCCCTCGGCCAGGGGAAAGTCGTCGCGGTGCAGGGAATCGGCGGTTTTCACCTCGCCGCCGACCCTCGCGCCGCGGCGGCCATGGAAAAGCTCAGGCGGGAGAAGGAACGGGAGCGCAAGCCTTTCGCGCTGATGGTCCGTGACCTGGAGGAAGCACGCGCGCTCTGCGTGCTCTCGAAGACCGAGGAAGAGCTCCTGGCATCGCCCGAGGCTCCGATCCTCATCGCGCCGCGGCAGGAGTCGGCGCCGGCGTGGACGTCGCGTGTCTCCGACACGGACACCCTGGGCGTGATGCTTCCCTACACGCCCCTGCATCTCCTGCTTTTCCTCCATCCGCAGATCGACATCACATGGCGCGCCCTTGTCATGACCTCGGGCAACCGCGCGGATGAGCCGATCATCACCGACCCCGGGAATGCCCAGCGGATGCTGGCCGATGCGGCAGACGTGTTTCTCTGCCACGACAGACGGATCGCTTTCCGCACAGACGACTCCATCGTCAGGGCGGGCTCCTCCTCTCCCCCATTCCTCCTGCGGCGGTCGCGCGGATATGTTCCCCGTTTGATTCCCCTCTCGCGCGAGGTGCGGGGCGTCGTGCTCGCACTTGGAGGTGACCTGAAGAACGCCCCTGCACTGGCCCGCGGCAGGGACCTGCACCTCTGCGCGTACAATGGAGACCTGGAATCAGCTGAAAGCCTCGCCCAGTTCACCGCGCAGATCGACCAGGTCCTGCAGCTCTACGGTGTCGCACCAGATGTCGTGGTGCAGGACATGCATCCCCACTACCATTCCGCCCGGTGGGGCGTTCCCCCCGGCGCGCGGCGGGCCCTGGTCCAGCATCACTTCGGCCATGCACTTTCCGTCATGGCCGAGCATGGCCTCGACGAGGCTCTCGCACTTTCCTTCGATGGGACCGGCTATGGAACGGACGGCACCATCTGGGGCGGCGAGTTTTTGCATGCCACCCGCGCCGCGTGCACGCGCCTGGGAAGCTTTGCCCCTTTTCCCCTGCCCGGGGGCGATGCAGCAGTGCTTCACCCGCCGCGCATAGCCTTCGCGCTTCTCGGAGATTCCGCCTCAGGGAGGATTCCAGGCCTCGACTCGTCGGAGGAAGCATTCCTGCGAGCCATGATCTCTGGAAACGTGAACTGTCCGGTCACCACCTCTCTCGGACGGATCTTCGATGCAGCGGCGGCAATCCTCGGTCTCGTGGATCACACCAGCTACGAAGGTGAGGGCCCGATCAGACTGGAAGGAAAAGGCCTCCAGGAGCACCCGGTGGGCCACGTTCTGCTGGGCGGGCGTCACCCCGGGAGCCTGCTGCCATTCATGCCGGGACCGGGAGACGGGAGGCTCTTCCTCGTGGACCCCCGGCCGCTCCTCGCGGCGCTGATGGAAGGGGGAGAAATACCCCCTCTCTCCCTGGGATTCCACAAAGCAATCGCCCAGGCATCATTGGAAGGGGCGCGCAGAATGCGGCATCACACCGGCGTCTCGCGGCTTGCCCTCTCGGGCGGCGTCTTCCAGAATCTTCTTCTCCGGGAGCTGCTCGTGCCCCTCTTGATCAAGGATGGATTTGAGGTTTTCCTGAACGTGCGGGCTCCGACGGGAGACGGCGGACTCGCCGTCGGCCAGGCGTGGTTCGAAGAAAGGTGAAATGCCACCTGCGGTGGCGGTGACGGAGGTGGGCCCCATGTGTCTTGCGACACCAATGAAGATAGAAAGAATCGTAGACGGCAGGCGGGCAATCGTCTCCGAGGGGAAGGTCCAGGTGGAGGTCGACGTGTCTCTTCTGCAGAATCCACGGCCCGGAGATCACGTCATCATCCATGCCGGCTACGCGATAGAGACTCTCAGCCTTGCTGAGGCGGAAGAGCGGCTGGAGCTGTTCAGGAAGCTTGCCGAGCTGTCGGGAGAAACCGGCCCTCGGCAATGAGCGACGAGAGCGAGCTGGCCCGTAGTCTCGTCTCGGAGATAGAGGCAGTCACGGCGCGGATCGGCCGAACGGTCCGGATCATGGAAGTGTGCGGCACGCACACGGTGGAGCTGCGCAAGCAGGGGATACAGTCCCTGCTCCCGCGCGATGTCGCATTGGTTTCGGGCCCGGGCTGCCCCGTCTGCGTCACCCCTGCCGGTTACATCGACAATGCAATGCGGCTCATCTCGGAAGGCCGCGCCCAGGTGGCGACCTTCGGTGACCTGATGAAGGTGCCGGGCGCCTCGGGACGCACCCTCTCCTCCCTCGGCGGCACGGGAGGGGTGAAGCTCGTGTACTCGCCGCGCGAGCTCGTGGAGATTGCCCGGGGGAGCGGCCTCCCCGTCGTCTTCCTCGCGGTCGGATTCGAAACCACCGCGCCGACCATCATCTCCGCGCTGCTGGAGGCGCGGGACCAGGGCGTGCACAATCTCTTCCTCTATACGGCCTTCAAGACGGTTCCTCCGGCGCTGCGCTTCCTCCTTTCCAATCCCGCGCACGGGATCGATGGATTTCTCCTTCCCGGGCACGTCTCGGTCATCATCGGCGCGGATGCCTATGCCTTCCTCGAGCATGACGGGGGCAGGCCTGGCGTGATCACCGGTTTCGAGGGCCTGGACATGCTGCTCGGCATCCTGGGCCTCCTCCGGCAGATCCAGCGGGGAGAACGCCGGGTGCAGAACGCCTACCCTCGCGCGGTGCGTGCTGAAGGAAATCCGCGTGCCCTCGAGCTGATCTCTCGAACCCTGGAACCCCGAGACGACAGGTGGCGCGGCCTTGGCACGATCCCCGGCGCAGCACTTGGACTGCAGGCCTGGCTGGAGGACGCGGATGCGGAAAAGGTGTTCCGCATCCCGCCGGCAGAAGACCGGGAGCCGCCCGGGTGTCTGTGCTCACAGGTGATCGCCGGGATGTCCACCCCGCCGCAGTGCGCGCTGTTCGGCACGCGGTGCACGCCGGACGATCCGGTGGGGCCCTGCATGGTCTCCTCCGAAGGCACATGCGCCGCGTACTTCCGCTATGGGGGCTCGCGGTGAAGGATGCCGGAGAGATCCGACTCGAGCACGGAAGCGGCGGGGCCCTCTCCCGTGACCTGGTCGAAAAGGTGATTCATCCGCTCTTCAGGAGCGATTCCTACTCCGAGCTCCTGGATGCGGGTCCGCTGGAACAGGGGTCCGATTTTCTCATGACCACCGACGGTTACGTGGTGGACCCCCCCTTTTTTCCCGGCGGCGACATCGGCCGGCTGTCCATCTTCGGGACATGCAACGACCTTGCCGTGAGCGGGGCGAAACCGTTCTGCATCTCCCTTGCGCTGGTCATCGAGGAAGGCTTCCCTGTCGACCATCTCCGCCGGGCCCTGGCATCCGCGGCAGAGGCCGCGCGCGAGGCGGAGGTCCGGATCGTCACCGGTGACACGAAGGTGGTGCCCCGAGGCAAGGGCGGGGGTCTGTTCATCACGACGACCGGGGTGGGCAGGCGCGTGTTCCCCCACTCCCTCTCGCCCGGCCGGGTGCAGGCCGGCGACGCGGTCATCGTTTCGGGACCCGTCGGCCCGCACGGCCTCACGGTTCTCGCCGCCCGCGAATCCCTCCCCGTCGCTGAGGCCCTGCGCTCGGACATGGCATTTCTCTATCCTGCAGTGAGCGGCCTCTTTCCGCTGGCCGAAAATCTGCGGTTCATGCGCGATGCGACCCGGGGAGGCATCGCCTCGGTTCTGAATGAGATCGTGCAGTCATCGCCCCGGGGAATCACCGTGGAGGACGGAGCCTTCCCGGTGAGCGGCGACGTGCGCACGATCGCGAGCCTGCTCGGGTTGAATCCCCTGGAAATCGCCAACGAGGGGGTATTCGCCGCAATCGTGGCAGCGGGAGCGAAGGAGGAGGCGCTGGATATCCTGCATTCGCACCCCCTTGGCAGGGAGGCGAGGCTCGTCGGGCGGGTGTCGGACGATGCGCCGGGCCGGGTCCTCATGACCACGCGGGTGGGAGGCACACGAATCCTGGATTTTCCACGGGGACTTCTCCTTCCCCGCATTTGCTGAGCCGGCTACTCGCTCGTGTACTGAATCAGCGTTCTCACGGGATAGCCGGTCAGGACCTTCTCGTAGTGAAGGAAGGGGAGCCCCACGACCCCGAAGATCCCGATCACCTTCGCGCCGCCGAGACCGAGGAGCTGTGCGGCAGCGTTCAGTGTGCCGCCGGTCGCGATCAGATCGTCCACCAGGAGGATCCTCTGCCCCTTGGTCACATCACTGCGATGCACTTCCAGCACATCCTGACCGTATTCGAGGGTGAAATTGATCCCGTAGGTTTCACCCGGCAGCTTCCCCTTCTTGCGCAGCAAGATGAGGGGAAGACCGCGCCGCACGGCGAAGGGCGCCGCGAAGATGAAGCCGCGCGACTCGATGGCCGCCACGGCGTCCACGTCGGATTTTCCATATGCTTCTTCCATTCGGTCGATGCAGTAGGAGAATGCCTTCGGGTTCACCAGGATTCCCGTGATGTCGTAGAAAAGGACGCCCGGCTTGGGAAAGTCCGCAACCTTGCGGATCGCCTTTTCGATGATCTCATGCTCGGGCATGCTGCAGCTCCTGGTGCGTCGCGATGAGTCTCTCCGACCACTCGGTGACCGAGGTCGAGGGGCCCTGCTTCTGGTCGCCGAAGATCGGATCGTCCTCGGACATGTTGATCTCGGTTTCCTTCAGCGCCTTGCGCAGGCGGCCGGTGGCCTTTTCGGCCCCCATGGAGAAGAAGCCCGCGGTGCGGCCCGCGAGCGTAATGCCCTTGAAAATCCTTAAGAAATCGGAGAACTCGGAGGGAACGTCGGCCGAAGCCGATTTCTGCGCCCCGAAGACGACAATGTCTGCAGCGCTCACGTCGGCAATGGTGGCATCCGTTGCGCCCTTGACCGCAAGTGTCACTTTTGCCTGTTCCAGCGCCTGGCCCACTGCATCGACGACCTTTCGATTTTCGGCAGTATCAGGCGCCCAAAGAACGAGCACGTTGTACATCCGCCTCTCCTGCCCAGAAGTCTAATATGCAGGGTATGCCTTGTCAAATTGAAAAAGCGGCGTAACGGTCGGCTCAGCCCTCGCGGCTCTCGCTGCCCGCTTCGCGGTCAGCTGCCGCCCTTCGCACGCCTTCGGCGTGCTACGCCTCCATGGCTACGGATAGCTGCGCTTGAACATCGGGACGCGGGCTTCGGCATTCAGCGAAAAATCCGACACCTTGCCTTCCACGAGCGCATGGTAACCGAAACCCGCGACCATGGCCGCGTTATCCGTGCAAAGCTTCAGGGATGGGAAGATCACCTCGATACCAGGCTCGGCGGCCATCCTCTCACGCAGGTAACTGTTCGCCGCCACTCCCCCGCCGGCCACGATCCGCCGCAGCCCGGTGTCCGTCACCGCCGCGAGAGCCCGATCCACCAGGATGTCGATCGCCGCCTTCTGGAAGGAGGCGGCGATGTTCGCCACGCTCTGCTCCGACTTCCCGTCCCAGAACTGCGCGCTCTGGTGAATGACGGCGGTCTTCAGGCCCGAATACGACACGTCGTAGAAGGCTTCCCCCTTGTGCAGGGAGGGCTTCGGGAAGTGAAACGCCCGGGGGTTTCCCGACTTCGAAAGACGATCGATGGCCACGCCGCCGGGAAAACCGATGTCGTAGAACTTGGCGACCTTGTCGAACGCCTCCCCGCAGGCGTCATCGATCGTCGTTCCCAGGACTTCGATCCGGTCATGTCGTTCGACCCGCGCAATGATCGTGTGCCCGCCGGACACGAGGAGTCCGAGGTACGGATAGGCGATGTCGCGCTCCAGGTGCGGCGCGTAGAGGTGCGCAAGGATATGGTCCACTCCGATGAGCGGCTTGCCCAGGGCCCATGCAAGGCCCTTCGCATAGGACAACCCGACCAGCAGCGACCCGATGAGGCCTGGCCTGTACGTCACGGCAACTGCGTCGATGTCCTTTTCGCTCGTGCCCGCCTCTTTCAGGCAATCCTCGACCACGGGACGGATCCACTCGATGTGTTTCCGTGATGCAATCTCGGGCACGACGCCGTAGAAAGGTTTGTGGAAATCCACCTGGCTCAGGACGATATTGCTGAGAACCCGGCGGCCGTCCTCGACGACCGCCGCCGAGCACTCATCACAGGAGCTTTCGATTCCAAGGAGCCTCACTGGCCGTTTTCCTTTCACGCGCGGCAAGGATCTCCGGCAGGCGCACCATCCGCACGCCCTGCGCAGCGAGGCTCCTCTCCGCGGCGCGCAGTATATCGACGACTCCCCTGTTTTGTACATGACCGATGGCGACTGCCGTGCCCCTGGTCCTGGCTTCCGCGATTCCCTTGTCAAACGAGTCGGTAATCGCCGCCTCGTCCGTGTCATCGTCAATGAAAACGTCCCGCTGGAGGATGGGCATGCCCAGGGCCCAGGCAATCCGGGGACCTGCCGTGTCCGCGGTAGTGCGGCTGTCCAAGAAGAGCAGGCCCCTGCTCTTGAGGTAGCCGAGCACCTCGGTCATGACAGCATCGTCCGCGGTGGCCCTGGATCCCATGTGGTTGTTCATACCGAGGGCCCCAGGCACCGAGGCGAAGTCTGCATCCAGGAGCTGTCGTATCTTCTCCGGGCTTTGTCCGCTGAAGATTGCTCCCGGCCCTGGGTTTTCTCCACCACCCGGTTCCATGGGACAGTGCAGGATCAGGTCCTTGCCCGCCGCGAGCACTCGGCGCGCCGCCTCCGTGCTGTGCGGGAGATTGGGCAGCACCGCCACGGTCAGCGGCATTGGCAGGTCCAGGAACGCTTGAAGCTCCTCCAGGCTGTACCCTGCATCATCGACGATGAGGGCAAGCATGCCGCGCGGTTCGGGTCGGGGCCGCTCCGGAGGAAGCGTGCTCGCCAGCGGCCGGGGCGCACCGAGCGGCTTCTCCGGCGGCACTGCGGGGGCCGGCTCAGGGGACTGCTCAGGGGACGGCTCCCGGGACGGCGGACAGGCCACAAGAAACGCCACCACGGCAGCCGCCGAGAGCAGCGCGAGAATCGCGACGAACCGGGTCCTGGGGAGGGGGCGTGAACGGGAGCGGCGCACGACCTACTCCGAAACGTCAGCTGTAGACATACTCCTTCAGCTCATCGGAGAGGCTTCTCAGTTTCTTGAGCGCCCGAAGCTCGATCTGGCGGACCGTCTCAGGGGAGATGCCGAGCTCATCGCCGATCTTCTTCAGCGTGTAGCGCTTGCCGCTGACGAATGAGAAACGGTACAGGAGGATCTGGCGTTCCTTCTCATGCAGGTCGGAGAGGAAGCGGAGGGTATCCTCCTGGAGCGTCTTGCGCATCAGGGTCCGTCCCGGATCGAAGGAGTTGTCCTCCACGACGTCGTGGAGGGTTCCCGAGTCCGCCGAGAGAGCCGAATCCAGGGAGGCAACCGCGCTGCTGGAATTGATGATGGAGGCGACCTCCTCCTCTTCCAGGCCGATTTCTTTGGCGATCTCCCGGAGGGACGGCTCACGCATGAGGACCTGCGAAAGGGTGTTGTAGATCTTGTTGATCCTCCGCAGCTTCTCCTCCTGGCGGTGAGGAAGCCGGATCACCCGCTTCTTGTTGGACAGCGAGCGCACGATTGCCTGCTTGATCCACCAGGAGGCATACGTGCTGAAACGCACCTGCTTCCTGAAATCGTATTTTGATGCCGCTTTCATGAGACCGAGGTTCCCTTCCTGGATGAGATCGAGAATGGTGACTTCAGGTGTCAGGTAATTCTTGGCGATGCGGACAACGAGCCGAAGGTTCGATTCGATGAGCCGCGTCCGCGCACTCTCGTCGCCGGCCTGGATCCTGCGGGAGAGCTCCAGCTCCTCCTCGAAGGTGAGGAGCTTGGCTTTCTTGATCTGCTCGAAGTAAGCTTTGAGGTTGTCATCTACCGAAGTCGATAACTCTCTCTTTCTGCTCATCACCGGCTCCACTCAGTATAAAGCAAGATACATGCCAAGTCAGAATAGATCACAGTTCAAGATAATTTCTTACCGGATAATAAGATATCATGAGGATCTTATGGCATACTTTTTCAATCAGGAATCTGTATGTTTTTAGATACAGCCCGTACCTATTATTTCGATGACACCTGCCTGTAGATCATTTCTGCAAGACCGAACTGCGCGGTGGACGCCATCTTCTTCGCGTACTCATTGTACAGCATGTCTTCGTAGATGTCCTGGCCGAGACCTCCGCCGAGCATGTCATCTTCCTTGTGAATCGTCTTCCGCATCACGTCCAGCATCTGCTTGATGAACAGCGCCTCGAAGTCCTGGCTCGCCTTGTACAGCTCGCTGTTCTTGTCGATAGCGGGCTTTCGCGCCGGGGAGCTCGCAACGGGGGAGAAATGGCTATTGGCGTTCATAGAGACCTGCATCGCTGTTCTCCCTTTACATGATCACCAGGCTGCCGAAGAGGGCACCGGCCTTCTCGATGGCCTGGAGCACGCCGATGATGACGTCGGCCTTCAATCCCACAGTCTTGAGCGCCGCCACGAAATCGTCCACCGTGGTCGTGTCCCCGATGACAAACACGTCCGGCGCCGCAGAGCCGGTCCCTGGGGACGCGGAGCCGACCGAGACACGCGTCGTGCGGTAGGAGACGGCGACCTTGCCGATCCTCACCTTCTCCCCCATCACGATAACGCCGCTGGAGGCGTTGATCACCACGCGGCCGTCAGAATCCGGTGTCACGGTGAGAGCCTCGAGCTGGGCGAGGAATCCAACGGGGTTCGTCCGTGCGGCCTCGGGGAGCTGCACATCGATGAGCGAGGCATCCCTGCTGGTCACCGTGGTGCCGGCGAATGCCGCCTCAATAACCTTCTGCACCGCGCTGGCCGTCACGAAATCAGGGTTGCGCAGGATGATGGACACCACGTTGTTATCCAGGAATTGCGACACGACCTCCTTCTCCACGATCGCACCTTGCGAAATCGTGCCGACCGTCTTTGATCCGTTCGGATCCTGGGTCGTCATCACGCGTCCCTGGGCAACGGCGTAGGTCTGCCCGTTGGCTGCCTGGAGGTTGGCCTGCAGGAGGATCCCGCCGTCCAGGTCCCGGGCATCGCCGATGCTGGAGACAGTGATGTCAATGCGGTCGCCGGCCCGGGAGAAAGGGGGGAGCTCGGTGCTCACCATGACGACAGCAGCGTTCTTGCTGCGGATGTCCTGGGGGGCAACGGTCACGCCGAACGTCGAGACCAGCGAGGAAAGGGAAGACCTGAGCAGGGATGACGTGGAAGAATCTCCCTTGCCGTTCAGCCCGGTGACAAGACCGAGGCCGAGGAGCTGGTTCCCGCGGATGCCCCGTACCGAGGCGATGTCCTTGATGCGCACCGTGGGAACGGCGAATGCCGCCGCGGAGACGACCAGGAGGAAGAGGGCGAGGAACCTACGGGAGGTCAACCTGCACCGCCTTTCCATCGATCACGCGGCCCGTGAATGTCTTCTGGCTGTCCGCGATGAACACGCTGACGCTCTCTCCCACAGAGGCGCTGGAAAGCGCCTTGCCCGGCATCTCGACCGTGATGGGGCCTTTTCGGAAAACGACACGGACAGGCGAGCTCGACTTCACGCCCCACTGCAGGTCGGCGCCGGCGGGCGCCGCGGGGAGCGTGACCCTCCCGGCCACGGCGTTGCCGCCTGAGCCGGTGAGGTGGAAAGACACCTCGATCCCGCGCGAAGATTTGACCACCTGGTACGTCGGGGTCCCGTCCTGAGGCGGTGCGCCCTTGAGGCTGCCCTGGGTGAACGAGATGTCGACCTTGCCGTCATCGACCAGCCCCTGGGTCGAGAGGAAATCTGCCAACCGGTCCAGGAGATAGGACTCGCCCTCCGCGGAGGTTCCCTTCGGAACAAGGACCGTCCTGGAACCGACGATGATCGCGTCGTCGCCGAACCCTGCCTCGAGAAGGGGCATGTACGCTGAGGTCGGCAAGAATTGCACCGCTTCTCCGAGCACGGTGACGCTCCGCGACATGGCCTCCTGCGCCTCGGGTGACAGGGGCCCCGATGCGCGAACGAGCGCTCCGAGAGAGACATCCCCCTGCGCAGTCACAACGACCCTGTTCACGTACAGGGTGGCGCCCGAGGCGCCTCGGGGCGTGGCCTGCGCGCCGGGTGCCATCCCGAGGAGGAGGCCGGGCAGCAGGACCGCCAGTCGGAGGACGCAGGGTTTCATCACGGGACGCTTACCTCTTCAGCGACGTTGCTGTGGCGAGCATCGAGTCGGAGGTCTGGATGGCGCGGGAGTTCAGCTCGTAGGCCCGCTGGGCCACGATCATGTTCACCATCTCCTTCACGACGGAGACGTTGGACATTTCAAGAAACTTCTGCTGGACCTTGCCCATGCCGTCGAAACCGGGCCGGCCCGGGATCGGGTCTCCCGTTGCGTTGGTCACCTTCAGCAGGTTCTGCCCGATGGCCTCCAGACCTGCCGGGTTCACGAACCGGTAGATTTCCAGCTGGCCCACCTCGATGGGGTCGTCGCTGCCGGCCACTTTCACCGTGATCCTGCCGTCCTGGGAGATCGCCAGGCTGTCGTTGATGAAGCCCTCGGGCAGGATCACCTCAGGAGAGAGCTTGTAGCCGTCCGATGTGACGAGCTGCCCGTTCGAGTCGATCTTGAACGACCCGTCCCTGGTGTATCCATAGGTGCCGTCGAACTGGATCACCCGAAAGAAACCTTCGCCCTCGATGGCCATGTCAGCGGGGTTGCCGGTGGCCTGGAGCGCGCCCTGCGTGAAGATCTGCTGCGTGGCGCCCGGCTTCACGCCGTGGCCCACCTGGACGCCCGTCGGCACCACCGTCGCCTCCGTGGCGGGAGTGCCCGCGAGCTTCTGGGTCTGGTAGAGCAGGTCCTCGAAGTCAGCCCGCATCTGCTTGAAGCCCGTCGTGTTCACGTTCGCCAGGTTGTTGGAGATCGTGTCGATGTTGAACTGCTGGCCCGTCATGCCGGACGCGGCCGTCCACAGTGAACGCATCATACTCTCACCACCTCATTCCATAGCTTGCCGATCAGGGAATCCTCGGTCTGGATCGTCTTCTGATTTGCGTCGTAGGCCCGGTTGACCTCGATCATCTCCACCATCTCCTGGACCGCGTTTACGTTCGCCCCCTCCAGGAAGCCCTGCCGTACCTTCGGCCTGACGTCCGGTCCGATGATCTGGGCATCCCCCGACTCGTCGGTCGTGAGCCAGTAGGAGTTGCCCTGTTTCTGCAGATATCGTTCGCGCTTCACGTCGACGAGCTTCAGCCGGTCGACCCGCTCGATGTTCTCCCACTGGTTTTCCGCCTGCGAGACCAGGCGCTTGTCATCGGCGGCAAATGTCGAGTTCTGCCAGACCGTTCCGTCCTCATCGATGACGAAGTTGTTCTTCTTGAGCTTGATGGGTCCCGTCTCGCCCAGTACGAAGTCCCCGGATTTGGTCACGAGGTACCCGTCGCTGTTCACGAGGAAGGCGCCATTCCGGGTCAGCCTCTCTCCCTGGGGGGTCTGGACCGTCAGGAAGCCCCTGCCCTCCAGGGCGACGTCGAAGTCATTTTCCGTCTGCTTCATGGCGCCCTGGGCGAAGTTCGTATAGACCTCGTTGGTCTCAACTCCCGTGCCCACGGTGCCCACGATCGGAGCAGTGTCCACCGAGCCGAAGGGAAAGCGATAGACCCCGTCGTCGTTCATCCGCCGGATGAGCATCTCGGGAAACGCCTTCTGGATGGCCGTGTCCTTCTTGTAGCCGTTCAGGTCGACGTTGGCGAGGTTGTTGGCGATTTCGTCCAGCCTGTTCTGCTGGACGTTCATGCCGCTCGCCGCGGTAAACAGCCCTCGAACCACGAATGCCTCCTCATCCCCCGCGCGTGCCGGGAGCCAATCGTTCCTCTCTCATTATCGGTCGTGGCCAATCTTCCTTGATGAGGGTCGTGGGTTGTCATTCGCGGCACTTTTCAGTATTCTCCATTCCACGCCAAGATAGCTCAGCTGGTAGAGCAGCGCATTCGTAATGCGCAGGTCCTGGGTTCGAGTCCCAGTCTTGGCTGTAGCCATGGATGGCGAAGCCGCGCGAGTCCAGGGATGGACGGAAGCGCGGCTCAAAATTCTGCTCGACACACCCGTTTTTTCTGTGATAGTGTGATCGCATGCGCAAGGTTCTCTGCATGCGGGGAATGATCCCTGTCGTGATGTGTTTACAGGTCGTCCCGCTCCTGGTCTTCCCGCCGTCTGCCTACTCGGTCAAATCGCAGGAATGGTGGCTCCCCGTGCTGCTCACCTTTCTTGTCGTCATCGCCCTCGTACAGCTTCTCATCCGCAAGACCCAGGCGGCCTGGCCGTGGTACCTGGCGTCCTTCGCGCAGGGCGTCAACATCATCAGCAGGATCATGATGCTCCTGCCTCATACCACCGTGAACTACGAGGGCACCCAGGTGTTCAACGCGGCGTACTTCATTGTTGCCGTCATCGCAATGCTCCTCTCGGCCTTCGAAATCTGGTACAACGAGCTGCCGGAGGTGCGCCGGAACCTGCTTTCTGCCTGATTCCCGGCGCCTCTGCGCGCAGGCGCGTATTGACATATTATGCGTCTGATGTATAGTTTTCCGACAATAGTGCCTCCCTGAACCGTTGCGCGGCACGTTCGGGAGGGAGCGAGAAAAGAGGAGGTGTCGCAGGTTTCCCATTGGAGGAACGGGTTCCTGAAAGGCCCTCGCATGCCACCTGTTCCGACGTCCCAACGTCTTTTTTCTGAACGCTTTCAGAACAACTTTATGAAGGAGGTTTGAATGAAGCGTTTCCTGAGTCTCACTGCAATTCTGGTGGTCCTCATGGTGGCCGTCATCGGCTGCCAGCAGGCACCCAAAGAGCTGAAGGTTGCCATCCTCGCACCCCTTTCGGGCGCAGTCCCGACCTTCGGCGTGTCCACGCGCGACGGCGCGCTCCAGGCGATCAACGAGTGGAACGCCAAGGGCGGCGTTCTCGGCATGAAGATCACCCCCATCGTCGAGGACAGCCAGTGCTCGCCCGAGCCTGCCGTCAATGCTGCCAATAAGGTCGTGAACCAGGACAAGGTGCACTATATTGTCGGCGAGGTCTGCTCCAGCGCGTCCATCCCGATTTCATTGATTGCGAACAAGGCGAAGGTGATCCAGATCAGCCCGACCTCCACCAACCCAAGCGTCACGGTGGATAAGGATGGCAACACGAAGGCATACATCTTCAGGGCCTGCTTTATCGACCCCAACCAAGGCAAGATCGGCGCCATGTTCGCGGTCAACACCTTGAAAGCGAGGAAGGCCTTCATCATGCTCGACCAGAGCAATGACTACGTGAAGGGCCTTGCCGAGGCATTTGCGGCCAACTTCCAGCAGCTCGGCGGGGAAATCGTTGGCACGGAGAGCTACGTCGCGAAGACCGACACTGACTTCTCGGCGATTCTCGCGAAGGTCAAGAGCGCCAAGCCTGACCTCGTGTACCTGCCCGACTACTACAACATCGTCAACCTAGTCACCAAGCAGGCAAAGGAAAAGGGGATCAAGGCCCCCTTCATGGGCGGCGACGGATGGGATTCCTCAGACCTCGACATCAAGGCAGCCGCTCCCGGCTACTATACCAACCACTACTCGCCCGGTGATCCGCGCGCCGAAGTCCAAGACTTCCTGAAGGCCTACGGTGCGGCGTACGCTGGCAAGGAGCCTGACGCCCTTGCGGTTCTCGCGTATGACGCCACGAACCTGCTTCTTACGGCGATCAAGAACGCGGGTGCTGACAACACCGATAAGGTGAAGGCTGCCATGGAAGCCATCTCGTTCAACGGCGTTTCCGGCAAGATCACCTATGATGCCCAGCACAATCCCGTGAAGTCCATCACAATCCTTGCGGTGAAGGCGGACAAGGCCAAGCCCCAATTCGAGGCTGTGGTAACTCCGTAAAGGATCACCCGTTGACATCATGAGGGCAACCTTCGGGTTGCCCTCTCTCTTTCACCTGAAAAGCACAAGCGGAGAAAACATGCCCGACACAAGCGATCTCTCGGCAGCCGCGAGCACCCTTCCACGCAGGAAACGCGCGCCCCTCGGATGGGTCGGAAACGGATTCCTCATCCTGCTTGCCGTGCTGGCAGCCTACTTGCTGCTGAGCAACCTGGTGAAGAATCCGATCGTGTTCCTTCAGAACGTCCTGGACGGCCTCAAGCTCGGGTTCGTCTATGCACTCATCGCTCTCGGGTACACGATGGTGTATGGCATCGTGAAGCTGATCAACTTCGCCCACGGAGACATATTCATGGTGGGCTCGTTTGCCAGCTTCTACGCCGTGAGCCAATTCAATCTCCACAAGTGGCCACAGATGCTCTTTCCTGCAATCCCCCCCGGCCTCTCCGTGGTGATCGGCTCCATCACCGTCATCCTGCTCTCCATGATCGTCTGCATCCTGCTTGCGGTGACCATTGAGAGGGTCGCCTATAAGCCGCTCCGCGACGCGCCGCGCATCGCCGCCCTTATCACCGCGATCGGCGTCTCGTTTTTCCTGGAGTTCTTCGGCGCCCTGGAGTTTGTCTTCTCGCCTCGGTTCATTCCCTACAAGAGTCCGTTCGACACCACGGCATGGTACATCCAGGACGGGATCCACCCCATCGTCGTCGGGCAGGGCACACCCGACAACACGATCTCGTTTTCCAACATATTCCTCATCATCCTCGTTGCCTCCGTGCTCGTGCAGGTGTTCCTCCAGCTCCTCGTGCGGCGAACGAAGATCGGCATCGCCATGCGGGCAGCCTCCTTCGACAAGCCTACGGCGCGTCTCATGGGCATCAACGTCGATCGAGTAATATCGTTCACCTTCGCCGTCGGAGCTGGCTTCGCCGGATTGGGCGGAGTCCTGTATGCCATCGCCTATGCATCGATCTGGACCCAACTGGGCATTCTGCCCGGGCTCAAGGCGTTCGTAGCAGCCGTGCTGGGCGGGATTGGGAGCCTGCCGGGGGCATTCGTGGGCGCTCTCATCATGGGGCAGGCGGAATCCCTTACCATGAGCTACATCTCCACCCCGATGCGAGACGCGGTGGCCTTCACCATCCTCATCATCGTGCTGCTGGTCAAGCCGACGGGGATATTCGGCGAACCGGCCGGTGAGAAGGCGTAGGGGGGATCATGCAACTCGGATACCTTTTCGCCACGATAGTAAAGATGGCTGCCCTGGTCGCGTGGATCTACGGCCTGCTCTGGGGCCTCAACCGCAAGCCGCTGTGGCAAAAAGCCCTGACTGTGCTGCTCGCGTTTGGCGTCGTGCAGGTCGCGTTCCTCCTGCAGTTCGGTGATTTCGCCATTTTTTCTGCCTTTGACCAGGGCCTTCTTTTCCAAGCAATCACCATGGCAATGGTTGCGGTCGGTCTCAACCTCATCTATGGATTCAACGGTCAGTTCAGTCTCGCGCAGTGGGCTTTTTATGGCATTGGAGCGTACTGCGCGGCGGACATCACTTACCGCTGGACAAATGGGGATGCGAGCGGGCTCTTCGTTGTCGGCATAGGTGTGATCCTTGCGGCCGCCACGCTCGTTGGCGTCGGACGCCTTCTGCGCCTCAAGCGTGGCATCCCTGTACTTTCCGCCTTCACCTTCTACCTCGTGGCGGTCATCGTCGCGGGCATCGTCGCTGTATTTGCGGGAGGCGCTCTCGCGCGGCTCGTTGCCCCTGGATTCGGTCACGCGAACGCCCCTGGCTTCCTCGCGTCTCCCGCGGTCACCCAGATCGTCTTCTTCCTATCGGTGATCTTCGCGGGAGCTTTCGCGGCTGAGGTGAGCTTTCTCTTCGGGCTGCCCGTTCTGACCCTCGGAAGCGACTACTTCGGCATTGCGACGCTCGGCTTCTCCATTGTGGTACAGACCCTCATGGTGAACTCCGACACCATCCTCCCCTTCCCCGAAATGAAGGGAGGGCGAGGGATGATCGGCATCCCACAGCTCACCACGTGGGTGACCGCCTTCATCTTTCTCATTCTGGTGGTCGTGCTCGTTCGCAACTTCATACGTTCCAGCACCGGCCGGGCTACCATGTCCGTGCGGGAAGACGAGACCGCCGCAAAGGCCATGGGAATCGATGTGGCGGGATCCAAGCTCCTCGCGTTCGTCGTGGGGAGCTTCGTCGCGGGAATCGGCGGCGGGGTCTATGCCCACTACATCAGCTTCCTCAGCCCGAGCATGTTCAGCTTCATCGCAGGCTTCAACCCACTCATCATCGTTGTTTTCGGTGGTTTGGGAAGCATCACCGGATCCCTCGCCGCGTCGTTCGCGTGGATATTCTTTCTCGAAGGATTCCTACGCGTTCTCCTCGGGCAAATGGGAACCTCCGCGCCTACCTGGCGTTTCGTGCTCTACCCCGTCACCCTTCTCCTGCTCATGCTGATCCGGCCCCAGGGACTGCTGGGCTCGATCGAGTGGGGATTCCTGCGGCCGGACCGGATCCTCCGCAGGCTGACGGGCAACGGCGCCCCGCCAGCCGGCGCGCCCGCACCGCAGAAAGAGCAGGCCTGACATGGCGGACATCGCGACGAACACGCAGACGGTCCTGGACATTCGGGAGCTCACGAAGTTCTTCGGCGGCCTGTGCGCGGTGAAGAACTTCAGCCTCGACCTTCCTCAAGGCGCCCTCTGGGGCCTCATCGGCCCCAACGGGGCAGGAAAGACCACGGTGTTCAACCTGATCACCGGCCTGATCCCGCTTTCCTCGGGAGAGGTGCTCTTCGGGACCGAGCGGATCGACGGCCTGGATCCGCACGAGATCACACGCATGGGGATCGCGCGGACCTTCCAGAACATCCGCCTGTTCTCCAACCTCTCTGTCCTGGACAACGTGCGCATTGCCTACCATCCCCATGCCGGCTACGGGCTCTCCGACAGTCTCCTGCGCACGCGCAAGTTCGCCGTGCGGGAAAAGGAGCTCACCGAGCAGGCGCTGGAGTTTCTTTCCATCTTCAAGCTGGAGGGAATCTCGGAGGAGACAGCGCGGAACCTTCCCTACGGCGAACAGCGCCGGGTGGAAATCGCGCGAGCCCTAGCATGCAGACCCCAGCTGCTGCTCCTCGACGAACCGGCCGCAGGGATGAACCCCCGGGAGATCATCGAGCTGATGGAGCTCATCCACTTCATCCGCGACCGCTTTCAGCTCACGATTCTCCTCATCGAGCACCAGATGCGTGTGGTCATGAGCATCTGCGAGAACATCACGGTGATGGACTTTGGCGAGGTGATCGCGCGGGGCAACCCGAAGGAGATCCAGGGCAACCAGACCGTCATCGAGGCGTACCTCGGCAAAGGAGTCGCAGGCAGTGCTGCAGGTTGAAAACCTCAACGTCTACTACGGAGCCATCCACGCGCTTCAGGGAATCTCCTTCAATGTGAACGAGGGGGAAATCGTCACGCTCATCGGGGCGAACGGGGCGGGCAAGTCCACGACCCTGCGCACGCTCTCCGGGCTCCTGCGGTCCCGCACCGGCTCGATCACCTTCAAGGGCACGGACATCTCGACGATGCCGGCGGAGAAGATCGTGGAAGCGGGGATCAGCCACGTACCGGAAGGCCGCAAGATCTTCGCTCCGCTCTCCGTGAAAGAGAACCTCATGATGGGAGCCTATTCGCGCAGCGATCCTGCCGAGATCCAGGAGACTCTCGAGCGCGCGTACAGGAGCTTCCCGAGGCTCAAGGAACGTGCGGGACAGTACGGCGGCACGCTGTCCGGCGGCGAACAGCAGATGCTCGCCACCGCGCGGGGCCTCATGAGCAAGCCGACCCTCATGCTCCTGGACGAGCCATCCATGGGTCTCTCCCCCATCCTCGTAGAAGAGATCTTCCGCATCATCGTGGAAATCAACAAGCAGGGCACGAGCATCCTGCTGGTGGAGCAGAACGCGCAGATGGCGCTGTCCGTCGCACACCGCGCATACGTGCTGGAGACCGGCAGCATCGTCCTCTCGGGAGTCGCGAAGGAGATTGCCGACAATCCGCAAGTGAAGACGGCGTACCTCGGGATCTAGTGCACACCGCCCGAAGGGCGGTATCGAGGCTCGCGTCCGACCGTGGCAGATATGCCAATGCGGTAGATGGACAGCACTGGGCTCGCTGCCGCGCCTTCCCTGGCTGCGCTATTTCTCCTGGTGTTTCCGCCGCGAATTGACGAACCGTGCGAAGTCGTTGATGTTCTTCACCACGATACGGTCAGGATACAGCTCGATGCGGCGCTGTGCGACAAAGTGGTTCAGCACCTCGCGGCACTGCCCGGAAGGGATACCGGCCCAGTGGGAAAGATCGTCCACGGTGTTCTTGAACTCGATGGAGTCCACCGAGGTGGTGTCGATCGAAAGGTTCTCAGCGAGCATGAGGAAGACGTCGGCTACTTTCGCCTCCACGTCGTCCAATGTCAGGATCATGAACGTCCGCTTCTGCGCGTAGATCCTCTGCACGAACCCTTTCAGGAGCTTCAAGGCGATCTGCGGATTGCCCAGCGTCAGGACCTCGAAGTTTTCCCGGCTGAACTCCAGGGCTTTCACGTCGTCCAGCGCAATCGTGGTGGCCGAGCGTGGCACGTTTTCCAATATGGACATCTCGCCGAAATAGTCGCCCGGATTGAGGATGGCGATGTTCTTCTCCAGCTCCCCGATGATGCGCACGACCTGCACCCTGCCGGACTGGATGAGGTAGAAAGTGTCACCCGGCTCATACTCGCAGAAAATGATATCGCCCTTGCGGAAGGTCTTGGAGAAGCGGTTGAACATGGAGAGATCGGGGCCGCCGACGGGGCTCATACCTTCTCTCCCTCCAGGGCGCGCAGGGCCTTCCTCACCTTCCTCACCACGGCGTCGTCCTCGGGACCCATGCTGATGATCTTCTTGAACAGGCCGCCCGCCTTCGCCTTGTCTCCCTTCTCCTCATACGACCGACCGACGAAAAACAGCGCGTCCTTCAGCTCGGGATGCTTGGGAAACTTCTGGGCGATCGCGGTGAAGCTCTTGATGCAATTGTCGTACTGCTTCAGGTAGAAGAGGCATTTCGCCATCTCGAACTCCGCTTTCGCCGTGTACTCGGGGTCCGGCCCGCCGTCGAGCATCTTCTTGAATGCCTTGAACGCTTCCAGGTACTTCTCCTGGCTCACGAGGCTCACCGCGTTGTAGTACTGCTGCGCGAGCTCGGAGGTCTCCCCGGACGCCGCGGCAGGCGCAGCTGCAGCGCGCGGCGCGGCGCTGGCAGCGGAGGGCGCAGGTCCGGGGGCCGCGGAGGCCGCCGCACCGGAACCGTAGCGTGAGAGATACTCCTCTGCCTGGACGATCTTGGACGTCACCTCGGTCGCGTACGAGCCCGTGGGATAGTACACGAGGTATCTCTTGAACGCGTACAGCGCCTGGCCATAGCGCTTGTTCTTCAGGTAGTATTCGCCGATCTTGTAGAGCCCCGTCTCGGGATTCACCTGCTCGTCGCTGACCATGAGATTCTGGACCTGGCGGTGAATGCGGCGGAGCTGATTGGAAAACACGGTGAGCATCTTCGTAATAATGCGGGTGTTCTTGGAGGCCACTTGCTCGAACTCGGGGATGGAAAAGACCATGACCGCTGAATCCTGCAGCACGATGGCCGTCTCTTCGCGCATGTACCGGCCCAGCGCCGATTTCACGCCGAAGAACTCGCCCATCTTGATCAGGTCCCGCACCTCCTGCCCCGTCTCGATATCGACATAGCTGAGGCTCACTTTCCCCGCATTGAGCAGAAAAATGCGGTCGCTCTGATCGCCCTTGAAGTAGATGATCGAGTTGGCCCTGTACTGAACAGCCTTGGGAGACACCTTCCGTCCGCTCCTGAGTGGACCCTAGGGGTCCAGTGGTATGAAGTCAAGGACCTTGCGGAACCCGACGGCCTTGCGCACCCTTTCCATGAGTCCCGCGGGGTCGCCCTTCACCAGCATGTGGCGCCCGCGGATAGTGACCTTCGTGTACTGAACACCACGTCCGGCAAAAAGCTCTTCGTAGGATGCGTCCCCAAAGATGGGAGAGCCATCCTGGACGAGAAGCTCGATGTCCTCGGTCTGGGCCGCCACCAGCGACTCCCAGGGGTCATCCTTCTGCTGGCGTACCACGAGGACGTCGGCGAGCCTTCCTTCGGAGAGGGTACCGGTTTCCTTCTGGATGCGGAACGCCTTTGCCGGATTCACCGTCACCATGTTCACGATCGTTTTCGCCGGCAGGTCTTCTCCGTACATCCTGCGGTACACCTCGCGGTCGTATCGCATCTCCTCCAGGATGTTGATCGATCCCGTGGCGGTCGAATCCGTGCCGATGGCGACGTTGATCCCCGCGTCCAGCATCTTCTTGATCTTGCAGGTGACGTTGAACATGAAAATGTTGGAGTTCGCGCACCACGAGACGTGCGCCCCGGCCCGGCGGACCTTCTGGATGTCCTCGTCGGAGAAACCGATGCAGTGGATCATCACCGTGTGGTCGTCCAGGCACCCTGCGGCTTCAAGGGTCTCGATGCCCGCCTGCGTTTCGGGATCGAAACCTTCCTCCAGGTGCGTAATGAAGGGGAAGCCGTTCTTGACGGCGCGCGCGTGCTCGATCTCGAACCCGTCCCCCCACTTCAGGTCGAAGGAGGAGCAAGCGTGCGAGAGGGTGTAATTGCGAATGACGCGCATGGGCAGCCGCGGGATGAAGGGCTCGTTCCACTCGTGAGGAAAATGGTCGTTGGCGGTCACGACCCCTGAGAAAATGTTCTTGTACGCGCTGAGGAAGTACCTTTCCTCCACGCTCGTCTTCACGCGCTCCAACTTCACCACGTCGGAGTTCTTCAGATCACGGTCCCAGTACGACCAGTTGACGTAGAAATCGCCCGGGGGAGGGCCCACCTTCGGGAGGTAGTTGCCATTGTAATGATCGTGAACGTTGATCAGCGCAGGAAATGCCGCGAACCCGTCGCCGAAGCGCAGGTCGAATTTGCTCTTCCCTCCAGGGCGGCCCAGCTTCTTCTGGTCAACCTGGATGCTGCTGCCAGGCGTCGCGGCGTCCGGCGTGACCACGGCGAGACCGCTCAACGAGTAGGTGGTGAGCATGCATCTTCCTTCGTCAAACCTGGGCTATTGTAGATTCCGCTATTCCTCATGTCAAGGTTACCGCGACGCCGTTCGACGGGCATGTGCGCGGCCTCGGTACTCCGTGGCATTCGCGGCCTCGGTACTCCGTGGCATTCGCGGCCTCGGTACTCCGTGGCATTCGCGGCCTCGGTACTCCGTGGCATTCGCGGCCTCAACTCTGGATGAATGTCTCGAGCTCGCTCGAGACACGCAGCTGTTTCAGCTTTACCAGGGCGCGTTCCTGGATCTGCCGCACCCGTTCCCGGGTGATCCCCAGGATCTTGCCCGTTTCCTCGAGGGTGAAGGGGCCTTCACCGTCGAGACCGAAGCGCAGCTTGATGATTCGCATTTCACGCTCGTTCAGCTTGTCCAGCACCATTGCAAGGGTGTCCTGGAGCGCCAGCGCGAACGCGGATTCGAACGGCTTCTCCGAGACGTCGTCCCGGATGAGGTCGGCGAGACGCGTCGGGTTCTCCCCCGCCACCGGCGTGTCCAAAGAGGTGGGGTCCCACGAGAGGCTGATCAGCTCCTCGACGCGCGACTTGGGGATGCGCAGGTATTCGGCGATCTCCGCATTGCTCGGCTCCCGCCCGAGCTCCTGCGTGAGCTGCCGGGCGATCGAGAAACATTTCTTGATGGTGTTGAGCAGATGGATGGGGATCTTGATGGCTTTGCCGCTCTCGGCGAGTGACTTGATGACGGCCTGCTTGATCCACCACGTTCCGTACGTGGAGAAACGGCAGCCCTTGCGGTAGTCGAAGCGCTCGACTGCCTCGATGAGGCCGATATTCCCCTCGTCCACGAGGTCGAGCAGGGAGACGCCGCGATGCTGGTACTTCTTGGCCACCGAGACCACGAGCCGGAGGTTGCCGAGGATCAGGCGGTTCTTCTGATGTGCGATCTCGTGCTCGAGCTCCGCCTTGCGGCGGAGGTAGGAGCGGCGCGGGACCTTGCACTTCGCCGCCTTGGCTTCCAGGCCGGACAACTCAGTCCGGGCGTTCTGAATGGCGCTGCCGATCTCCTGCTCGTCCGGACCGGTGAGCAGAGGGTAGTGCGCGATCTGGCGGATGTAGAGTGCGAGGAGGTCCCTCTCCTCGGACGCCTCCGCTGCGCGCGGCGCCTCCATGAGGGCGGCCACCGTACCCGGTGGCATTCTGGCGCCCGCCGAGCTCGATGATATTTTCGCCGCCACCCTGCCCGGCGGCAGTGGGGCGACCGGTTCCCGAACGCTGTCACCCGAACGCGCCGAGGCGCCCGGGTCCATGCGGTGCCTTACGCCCGCGCCCGGGCGGGAGGAGCCTCCTGCCCTTTCAAGGTGCCTTCCCATATACACCCTTTCATGACGAGCTCTTCGCGGAGAAAAACTTCTCCGGATCCACGACACGGCCGCTGCCGTCGCTGATGCTGAAGTAGAGCTTCGCCCCCCCTCCCTGGGGACTCTCACCAAGCTTCGCAATGTCCGTCCCCGGGCTCACGCGGTCTCCGACGTTCACCAGGAGCTCCGCGTTCCCTCCGTACGTGAAGAGGGTCCCGTCGACGGATTTGATGATTACCACCTTGCCGCGCGTCCAGTAGGTCGCGGCCCATTTCACTTCACCGGCGGTTGCCGATCTCACGAGGTCGCCCGGCGCGCCGAAGAACACGAGACCGGGGATCTTCCCGTTGTCCGGCTCGTGCTTGCCGGCATGGGGCCACACGACGATGGTACCCGCGCGGGGCGTGACGGCGTCCATGGCCGTCGGGGTGTCCGTGCGCGCCGGCTTCTGCACCGAGTCGGCGACCCGCGGGGCCGCTGCATCTCCTGACTGCGGTATGAAAATGCGCTCTCCCACCTTCAGCCGCGCGTTCTGGGCGAGCTTGTTGAGCTCCAGTAGTTTCGCGACCGGGACGCCAAAGACCCGGGCGATGCCATACAAGGTGTCGCCCTTCTTCACCGTGTAGGCTGCGGGGACCCTGATCACCGCGCCCACCTTCACCTTCCCGGCATCCGCAAGACCGTTGAACGCGCTGAGCACGTCCACCGGCACCTGTGCGCGGCGGGCAACGGAGAAGAGGGTCTCGCCTTCCTTGACAGTGTACTGGCTGTCGGCTGCGGGCAGTGCGGCTGCGCCGAGAACGAGCAGAAAGAGACACGACAGCTGTACGACACGGCTCGGCATCGAGAAAATCCTCAGTCCATGATCGGCTTTCGCGTTGATTGTCTTGACTCGGCGGGCGGCAAAACGGTACGATTTTTTGCGGAAATCGGCGTGCCGTCTCAACAACGTGCGGCGCGGAGCAGTGCGTCTCCAGGGCTCTCGCTGCCCGCAGATCAGCTGCGCCCTTGGGCCCCTTTCGCACGGCCTTCGGCCGTGCTCGGCCGGAGTGGTGGAATTGGCAGACACAGGGGACTTAAAATCCCCTGCCTCGCAAGGGGCGTACGGGTTCGACCCCCGTCTCCGGCATTTAAGCTACTATGATGCGCGTCAAGCCGCCTCTTGGTTTCCCCCCTTCTTGATTTCCTTCGCATAGTCGATGAGTTTCTTTTCGTAGAGCTTCGGCTCAAGCCAGCGATATGGCTCTCGGGACAAAAGCAT
>Ga0315279_10001915_pt1 | contig 32868 bp, 41 predicted proteins | sample YL17G06_20_MG_FD_203694 | JGI IMG/M metagenome (GOLD analysis project Ga0315279, IMG submission 203694) | Sediment microbial communities from Yellowstone Lake, YNP, Wyoming, USA - YL17G06_20 | ecosystem: Environmental > Aquatic > Freshwater > Lake > Sediment | place: USA: Wyoming | collected...
TGCAGATTGCCGAGCTGCCTCAGCACAAATTCTTCCTTGGGACTCAGTTCCACCCAGAATTCACATCAAGGTTGGAGAGACCTAATCCACTTTTTGTGGGCTTCCTGAAAGCATGCATGAAATAGAGAGATATTAAGCTTGCTTCGATCTCAAAAAACGCACAAATAGCTACTTCTCCTTCTTCTTTATCACGCAGATTTCACCCAAGTCGACTCTTCCATCCACATTCTTCTTCATGAAAGGTTCCCTTTCCCTCTGCCTCTCCTCATTTACTTTCTCCTTCAGCTCAAGAAGCTTCTTCTCCTTCTTCGACTTGCTGTTCGCATTTCGCTTCTCCTGGAGCTCCTTCCTCATCTCATCCATTCTTTTCTCGAACTCTATGACCTGCTTCTCAGCAGCCTTTATATCCTCATTTATGAGGTGCAGCCTCCTCTCCATCCTTTCAAACTCAATTGATACCTTAAGCCTCTTCTCCAACTCTCTGACTTCCTTGACTAGCTCCCTTTCCTGCTGCAGGGTTCTGGCTTCCGTGGAAATTATGAACTCAAGTCTTTGGATCCTTTTTTTAAGTTCCCTCGTCGCTGGAAATGTTCCCTCTTTTTTCTTTTTATCAAGCATCTCGCCGAGAGCCTTAGCTTCATAAACCTTGTACCTGTACCTTCTGTCAGCTTCCTTCAGCCTCTCAAGTAGGGTTGCTTTCTCCTTCTCAAGCGCTTCTACGCCCCCTTCAACCTTTTCCTCCTCCATGCCATTCCCTCAAGCGAAAGCTTTATATTAGGGTACAAGTATAATAAATCACTTCGTTTTTTTTTGCGTCTTCTCTAATACTGCCGAAAGGCAGCAAAACTGGTCGCCTTGCCAGCGCATAACGCGCTGGCCTCTTTTTAACACCCCTTTATTCTTAGCGCCAGTTCCTTCACCTCTACATATTCACATATCATGAACGTGAGTGCGTGAATCAATTAGAACTCCAGATGATCCGAAGCCCTCGCACTGCCGGCTTATTGCTTCACCACATTTTCTCTCCTCTTGCTTATATTTATTCCTTTGCCCAAATAATGATAGCATGATTGAGATAAAAGCTGATGAGATGGAAGGAGGCGGTCAGATACTGCGCTCGTCAGTTTCGCTTTCTTCAGTGTTGAGAGTTCCAGTGAAACTATTCAACATAAGGGCCAAGAGGAACAAACCCGGGATGCAGGCACAGCACCTCACGGGGGTGGAAGCAGCTGCGCGGTTGACTGATGCAAAAATAGATGGCTTGGCTAAAGGTTCTACAGGACTGTCATATTCACCAAACGCCATCAAAGGCGGGGACTTCAAATTCAACATAGGAACTGCCGGCTCCTCAATGCTTGTGATGCAGACACTTCTCCCTATTGCGGCATTCTCGCCTTCCGAAGTCCAGTTTAGGATAAACGGCGGGACTCATGTAGCCTGGTCGCCCAATTTCCATTTCGTGAAGGAGGTGTTCTTCCCGCTTTTGGGGAAGATGGGCTACTCCCCATCCTCCTTTGAGCTTGAGAGGGTTGGCTGGTACCCGAAGGGAGGAGGCGCTGTTAAGTTCTCCTCCAAGCCTGTGGACAGCCTGCAGCCGCTGAGGCTGGAATCTCCCGGCAAGCTGATAAGCATCTCCGGTATCTCGCTCTGCTCCAACCTGCCGGAAACCGTTGCTGGGAGGCAGGCCGAGTCCGCAAGGCAGCTGCTCGCACAAAATGGATACGGCGATGTAGAAATTCAAAAGCTGGTGCTTCCGTCACTCTCAAAAGGCTCTGCCATCGCGCTGTGGGCGGTATGCGAGAACAGCGTAATGGGTGCATCCTCTCTTGGGGCGCTTGGCAAAAAATCAGAGAAGGTTGGCGAGGAAGCAGCAAAAGAACTTTTAGCGGAAATAAAAAGCGGTGCTGCGCTTGACAAGCGTATGGGAGACCAGTTGCTCGTCTACATGGCTCTGGCGAAGGGCGAATCCTCTGTCACGGTTAGCGAACTCACCACGCACATAAAGACAAATATATGGGTCATTGAGCAGTTCATAAAGGAAAGGTTCAGAATAGAGGAGCTGGAAAACCGCACTGCAAGCATTGCTGTGAAAGGCATTGGTCTGGAGAGAGCCAGTCTGCTCCATCACACGATGCCAAACGGATAGAAGTATGCCAATGGGTCCCCAAACAACAGTGCTGCCACAAGTGATATGAGCACGTATGGCATGAAAACCGGCATGTTGGTATACACCGGGAACTTCTTTCCCTTGCCCATCTTCCTGAGCTTACCTATCTGTTCCATTGTGAGCAGTCTGTCAAGCCCGTATCTCTTCACAACTTTCGGGTCCATCTTCTCAACCGCAAGTATATCCTCCTCATCTATCTCTCTGACACTCACCATCTGTATCAGGTATCTATCGCTTATGTGGTCCTTGAGCGAGAAGAGGATCGTTGCGCATACGACTACCACCATGAAAATGAAAAGGAGTAATTGCGGCAAAGGTGCCAGTGTATTCATATAATAAATAAAGATTGCATAGATGAAAAGCAACAGAATGGATTGCAAAACCTGCCGGGTATTCAGTTTAACTTCCTCTCCCTTCATCGCATCGTAAAGAGTTCTAGGCACATACTTGATAAATATCCCAAACACCCCCAGCACTCCTGAAAGGAGGAATACGGAGAGCACAAACGGGTAATTAAAGGGAAGTTTGACTGAACTGAGAATGGGCTGGGGACCTTCTGGAAGCAGAAGTGCTATGGAAACGAACACCAGTACATCCGCCCCGCCTATCTGGCCGGCCCTGTAGAGTAGATACCCCAATGCAAAAATTGCAATGGCTACGGCAAAATTCTGCGCTATGACAGATGCATTGAGGCTTGCCAGGGTGAAAAGAATTCCAAGAGCGACTAGACCATACGTGACATATGCGGGAACATTTCTCCTGTTGAAAAGGTCATAATACGTTGCTGCGGCGCAGCCAATCAGGCATATGGCATACCTCAGCATTATTACATCCATTTCCTCACCCCAACATCGTTATCCTACTTTTATTCTTCCTGAGGTCCTTAAGAAGTTTCTCGGTTATCTGTGCTTCGGTCTGTCTTTTCTTCCTTGCAGCAACAAGATAGCGCACAGCAACTCTTATCGCCCCGCTTTCCATAGAAACGTACGCTACCGGCTCCTCTTTTATATCCCTTATCTTGAGCTTGTATTTCCTGAGGCTAAGAAACTTTGCCGCGTCCTTCATTTTCTCCCCCGCCACCTTCTTAACTGCATCTTCTGCAAGCTTCTTAGCAAGCTGGTAATCACTCCCGTATGCTATCTTGAAAGACATTTCATCCCACATGAACGGGCTTTCAGCGGTATAATTCACAACGCCCTTCTCAAGTACGAGCTTATTTGGTATGCTTACAAATCCCCCGGTCTCCTGCCAGCTTGCCCTGTCCAGCTCGTTTATCCTTGTGAAGAAGAGGCTTATGTCAGAGACGTCACCCAGGGTGCCCCACACGCTGTCTCCGATGAAGATCCTGTCGCCTATCCTGTACAATCTTGAGGCAACTATGGAGACCCATCCAATAACATTGAGCATTGTAGGCTGGAGACTTAAGGCAAGCCCCGCACCAATAAGCCCTGAGAAGAGAGTCAGTGATGAAGCATCGCCTATATACATGAAACCTATGAGAAGCAGAACGAGTGCAGTTCCAAGATACCTCACAACACCCATGAAGTACCTTTTCTCATCCTCGGAAAGCTTAAAGTGGCTCGTCATCCACCATTCGCTAAACTTCATCAAACCGAATATGACAAATATGACGAGCAGTGCCCTGATGATCTTATCAATAACCGCCATCAGACCCTGCGGAATGCCCATCCAAGTCTCAAATAGCGGAAGAGAGTATGCAATAATGAAAATAATTGCAATGTAGATGAGGAAAGATATCACATTCATTCTCGCACCTTCATCGATGTAGGTTACTATGTAAATGAATGCAAGATATAAAAGCGTTATCCGAGCTTTCCAGCCCCGCCTTTCATGAACCTCTCTACCTGTCTCCTCAGCCCCCTGTTCTTCTTGAAAGCATCCAAGAATTTCTTCATCTTCTCAAACTGGGCGATCAGGTCTCTGACATCCTCAGCAGATGTGCCGGAACCTTTCGCTATCCTCTCCATCCTCGCCTTATTCTTCCTGACAAGATCAACATCCTTCCTCTCATTCTTTGTCATCGAACTTATAATCACCTCATACCTCCTCAGCTTCTCCTCACTCTGCTCCATCAACTCCTTTGGGACATCCACCATGCCCATCATCTGGAAGATACTCTTGAGGGGACCTAGCTTCTTGGTTGCCTTGAGCTGCTCGTAGAAGCTCTCTATAGTCAGCTCCTCCTCAAGGATCTTCTCAGCCTTCACTTCCTCCTCAATTCCAGCGTTCTTCACCTTCTCAAGCAATGCCTCCAAATCCGGGAAGCCCAGAAGCCTGCCAACGAACTTCTTTGCATCAAACACCTCGAAATCATCAAGCTTCTCCCCTGTTCCTATGAATGCCACTTTAGCCCCAGATGCAGCAACTGAGCTCAGGGCACCTCCGCCTTTTCCGCTGCCATCCATCTTCGTTACAACCACTCCTGTCACGCCAACTGCCTTGTTGAACTCCTCTGCCTCTTTCTTTGCAATCTGCCCTATGTCTGCGCTGACAACCAAGAATTTCTCATCAGGCCTTAGCGCATCATTTATATCCTTCAGCTCTTTGGAGAGCTCCCCATCAAAAGCATCCCTTCCTGAAGAGTCAACAATCACGACATCCTTATCCTTGAAGTGCTCCAGCCCGCCTTTCACTATCTTCTTCACATCGCTTTCTCCCTTGATTCCATAGAAAGGCACTCCGGTTTTTGCTGCGAGCTGCTCCACCTGCTCATAGGCAGCGGGCCTGTAAGTATCGCAGCAGATTAAACCCCCGCTCAGCCCCCTGTCCCCATAGAATTTTGCAAGCTTCGCAGTGGTGGTCGTCTTCCCGCTCCCGAAGAGACCCAGGAGCAGGATTTTCTGCTTGTTTAGCTTTGGCTCGTGCTTCTCTCCCATCAGTGCAACAAGCTCATCATAAACGACTTTCACAACATGCTCCCTTGCCCCAATGCCTCCTGCGGGCTTCTCCTTCAAAGCTCTTTCCTGAATCTTCTTTGAAAGCTCGAAAACTAGCTTAACATTCACATCGTTGCTTATCAGCACCCTCTGCAGCTCCTTAACTAGCTCGGCTACTGCTTTCTCGTCAACTATGGCTGCGCCAGTTATTTTTGCAAGGGCTTTCCTTAAGCCAGCTCCCAAATCCATGGTAATAACTCTCCTAGAATATACTCAACATAGCTTATTAATTCGTTACGGGAATCTCGCCAAGAACTTTGAGTCCAGGAGCGATATCCCGCCATAACAGGCAAGTACGGAATTGAGGCATCAACGTTTTAAATGTTAATAGGAGAAATATACTCTTCAATGGGCCCGTAGCTCAGTTGGTCAGAGCGGCAGTCTTATACGACACGCTCTTACACATGTCTAGGAAAGCTGTAGGTCGAGAGTTCAAATCTCTCCGGGCCCACACAATGGTTTTTGGATGAGAAGAGGAAACAAGCCCGGTTTTCTCCTGCAGGTCGTGAGGGAAAGGATAAGCATACTCTTCCAGCTCTCGGAGAAGGAGCTCAAGACGCATCCCGAGAGGGCTAGGAGGTATATCTCGCTTGCAAGGAAGCTGGGCATGAAATACAACGTCAGGTTTCCAAAAAAGCTGAAGAGGAGGTTCTGCAAGAAGTGCGGAATTCTTTGGATTCCTGGCTACAACCTGCAGGTGAGGCTGAACTCAAGGAAAAGGATGATGGAATACAGGTGCGAATGCGGTGCTGTGAGGAATTTACCGCTGAATCCGAGGGAAGATAAGAAAGTTAATAAATTTTAACTGATTAATCCTATACCTTCTGAGGTGAAACCCGATGAAAAGTGTTTATGATGTGCCGGCAGACAGGCTAATAAAGAAAGCAGTAGAGAAGCTCAAGGAGATTCCTGAAGTGAAAGCACCTGAATGGATGGAGTACGCGAAGTCAGGTGCTCATAGGGAGAGGCCTCCGGAGCAGCCAGATTTCTGGCATATCCGTTGCGCTTCAATACTGAGAAAGCTTTACATGAGCTCTCCAATTGGGGTGAGCAGACTGAGAAGGGAGTACGGGGGCAGCAAGCACAGGGGAGCGAAGCCAGAGAGGTTCAAGAAGGGAAGCGGCTCTGTTGCCAGAGAGGCTTTGCAACAGCTCGAGAAAGCAGGCTTTGTCAATCATAACAAGAAAGGCAGGTCAATAACGGGAAAGGGCAAATCCTTCCTTGACTCAGCCGCGTTGGAAGCATCCAAGGTGGGTTAGCTTGGAAGATGACGAGCTTGAGGGAATTAGGAATAAAGAGCTCAGGGGGAGGCTCCAGAAGTACCAGCAGGCAAGGGAGCTCGAGATGCAGAAGAAGTTTGCGCTCAAGTACATCGTAGATGCGCAGGCATACGAGAGGCTGATGAATGTAAGGCTGGCAAACTCTGCCCTCTACGACCAGATAGTAAGTCTGCTGATATACCTGTATCAAAACAAGCAGGTCAAGGGAAAAGTGACCGATGAACAGCTGAAGGAAATCCTTGCGAAATTAACCGCAAGAAAGGAGTCTGAGATAACGTTCAAGAAAAAATAGGTAATACTATGGGAAGCGTAAAAAGCACTGAGAAGAAGACTGCTCTCGGAGCAGCAATGAGGAAGAACAAGAGAGTGCCCCTCTTCGTTGTGGCTAAGACAAACAGGCGCGTGAGGGAGAATCCACACCAGAGGAACTGGAGGAAGAAGAAACTTAAGTTGCATATCAAGTAGGTGAGCCAATGGTTGATGAGTTAGAGAGGATATACACTGTTCCGCTTCGGGATGCTTACAAGACAGTGAAGGTGAAGAGGACTTCGCGTGCTGTCAAGATTCTCAAAGCTTTCCTTGCGAGGCACATGAGAACTCAGGAGGAGAGGGTGAAGCTCAGCGCTGAGGTGAACTCTCTGGTTTGGTCGAAGGGCATGGAGAAGCCCCCGAGGAGAATAAAGGTTAAGGCTAAGAGGGATGCCAAGGGCGAGGTGACAGTCAACCTCATAGAAGAGCCCAAGCAGGAGAAGCCGGTGAAGAGCGAGGAGAAGAAGGGGTAAGCAGATGCATGTTGCGCGGGCAGCCTTCGAGGGGAACCCTTTCATAGGAATATTTGCAAAAACCAATGACTGCCTCACGCTTCTTCCAAAAGCTACAACCGAGAAATTCAAGAGAGTATGCTCCGAGGTTCTTAAGACCCAGGTTATAACCGCGAGCATTGCAAACTCTGATCTGCTTGGAATGTTTTCTGCGATGAATTCGAATGGAATAGTGCTCCCTTCAATGGCGTACGAAATTGAGGTGGGAAGCCTGAGAGAAGCGGGCCTGAACGTGGCGGTTATTGACGAGAGGAGGACTGCGCTCGGGAATAACATACTCGTAAATGATTATGCGTGCATGATAAACCCTGCGCTGAGTGCAGAGAGCGCCAAGTCCATCAGTGACTGCTTTGGGGTGGAGGTTGTCAAGGGCACCATCGGTGGATACAATACGGTTGGGTTTGCCGCTGTGCTGACAAACAAAGGAATACTGACAAGGACAAATGTTACTGATGAGGAGTTTTCTTCTCTGGAGGAGCTCTTCAAAGTTAAGGGTGCCGTGGGCACTGCCAATATGGGTGTGTCGTTCGTTGGGCTGTGCATGCTTGCGAACAGCAACGGGGCTGTTGTTGGTGAGACAACAAGCGGGTTTGAGCTGAGTAGAATAGACGAAGCATTGGGGTTTATCGGGAGGTGATTTGGTGACAATTGTGAAATTCGACGAATTCAGGATGCTGGATTTCAGGGTTGGACAGGTGGAGAGCGCAGAGAAAGTTGCAAATACCGATAGGCTCATTAAGATGATTATAAATATAGGGGGAGAGAAAAGACAGGTTATAGCAGGAATAGGCAACAGCTATGCTCCAGAACAGCTCACCGGCAGGAAACTCATGGTGCTCGTGAATCTGGAGCACAAGAAGTTCAAAGGGCTTGAGTCCGAGGCCATGCTACTTGCCGCGGACTGGGAGGATGGTACTTCAGTCATTTTCGTGGGGGATGATGTCCCAACTGGAACTAGAGTGGTGTGATACTATGAAATACGCGGTAGACGGATCGATGCTCCTGGGAAAGGAGCAGAGGAAGTTCCACAAGGAAGTGGAAACCGAGAACCAGAAAAGGGCTCTTGAGAAAGTTTATGCAGAGCTTGGGAGCAACCATCGTTTGAGCAGAAGGGAGATAAAGATTGAGTCTGTCAAGGAGGTGGGGTGATGGCGGGCAGGGATGAGCTTGCGAAGATTGCCTATGAGATGCAGCTATACCGGGAGGAAGCCCAGGTGCTGCAGCAGCAGTTGGGGAACCTGCAGTTGAATTATGCCTCGGTTGAAGTTGCAATACAGACTCTTGAGAATGTTGCCAAGCTGAGCAAGGGCGATCAGATGCTTCTGCCCGTCGGCTCGGGTGCATACATCAAATCCAAGGTTGAGAACAACGAAGTTGCACTTGTGGATGTGGGTGCAGGAGTTGTTGTTGAGAAGCCCATTCCGGATGTCGTTAAGTTCCTAAAATCAAGGATGAGCGAGATGGATTCGATGAGGGAAAAGCTCCAGAAGAATTTCGGGGAAGTCTCCAACAGGATGAAGTCCCTTGAGGAATCTGCAAACAAGCTCATGGAGAAGTTAAAAAGTGCCCAACCTCCCAAGGACAAGGAAGTCCATCAGGAGTACAGGTAGGGTCAAATTGCAAAACAGGGCGAGAAGAGATGTTCAACCTTCTGAAAAATAAGCTCTCCTCGTTTGTCAGCTCTCTTTCTAAAAAAGTTGAGGAGAAGCCGGAGGAGCCAGCCAAAGCGCTGTCACAGACTAGGGAGAAGAAGCCTGCTGAGAAGCCAAAGGAAGACAGAAAATCAGAGGTGAAGCTCAGCCTTGAAACAAGGGTTAGAAGTGTGCTCTCACCCGAGGTCGAGATAAAGGAGAAGGATATCTCAAGCCTGTTGGACGAGCTTGAGTTCTCCCTGCTTGAGGCTGATGTTGCCTATGATACAGCCAGAAGCATAACCTCGGAGCTTAGGAAGAGGCTCATAGGCATCCGCATGAAGAAGAGCGAGGTGAGCAGAACAGCGAATGATATCATACGCTCAACGCTGCTCGAGATGATGGAAAAGGAGAAGCCGAACCTAGTTGAGCTGGCGAAGGCGAAGGCATCAAAAGGAGAGCCATTCATACTGCTTTTCCTAGGGCCGAATGGCTCGGGCAAGACTACCTCAATCGCAAAGGTTGCGAACCTTCTGAAGAAAAACGGCATATCCTGCGTTATTGCTGCCGCGGATACCTGGAGGGCAGCATCGCAGGAACAGACGGAAGTCTGGGCTGGAAGGCTTGGAGTGAAAGCCATTGGAGGCCAGTATGGTTCAGACCCGGCCTCAATTGCATGGAACGCATCTGCCCATGCCAGGGCAAAGGGAATCAACGTGGTTCTCATAGACACGGCTGGGAGGCAGGAGACAAGCAAGAACCTCATGAAGGAGCTGGAGAAAATGAACAGGGTGGTGAAGCCGGATTTGAAGATATATATCGGGGAGGCTCTGACCGGGAATGCAATTATCGAGCAGGTCAAGGAGTTCGACAGGATCATAGGGGTTGATGCGGTAATACTCACCAAAGCGGATGTGGATGAGAAGGGAGGCGCAGCTCTATCTATATTTCATTCAACCGGCAAGCCCATCATCTATTTCGGAGTGGGGCAGGAGCTGGACGACCTTCAGGAATTCTCACCTACCTCTCTTCTTGACAGCCTTCTCACTTGAACCACCCAGCCTTCTCCACAGAATTACAGCCGATAGCCATTGTATAGGTGCAACTATAAGCGGGGGTATCAGCCATGCCACTGGCAGCAGGCATATGGTGCATGCAATCAGTATGGTCAGCAGACCCACACCAAAGCCAATAACGAACCAGAGTATAGAATAAACTATCATATCGGCGGGGTTGCCCCTGACCAGCCTTGCTGACCTTGTTGCTGCCGCAACTATTCCTGCTCCACCCAGAACCATCTCAATTTCCAGGAAGCTAAGAAGGAAGCTGATTATTGCAAAGATTACGATGCACACAACAGCGACAATTATAAGCACTATTAGACTGCCAGCAAAGAGAGCACCCATATTTTTGCTTTGAATTGCTGCAACCAACAGCGATATGTTAAGAACGGCAAGTATCACCACAGGGGCAAAGCAGACAATTGCTATAACAAACCTCAGCAGGATGACGAGAAGTGCATTAACAAACTGCTTGGGGAAATTGGTGACCCAATTCGAAACTGCTCTGCCATTCGCAACATCATTCAAAGGCCTTATAACCGACATCGTTATCATAAGGCTAATCAAACCGTTGATGAAATTCAGTACATACTGCAGAATAACCGGGCTAATGCAGAATAGCAGTATAACCAGAGTATTCTGCGCTTTGTCGCATAGGAACTCCCCGGGAAGTCGGAGTAGGAAGTCCACAAGGCCAAAAATTATCGCGATAATGGCGATTACGGCGAACGCCCATATCACGCTTCTCCAACCGGCTTTATACTTCTCATATGCTTCTTCTATTACTCCAAGGACATCCGCCATACCGCCACCTCAAGCTATTGACTTAGAGCAAGTAATTGGATACTCATAAATCTATACTATGCTGACTCGGTTATTTTCACCGCTAATACCTCGGTCCGCGCCTGAAACCCCCGCGGCTCGGGAACCTGCGCCTATCTTCAGTGCGTGCTGGAAACCTCGGTGCTGGAGTATTGGCTGGAAGGTTCTTCTCCTGCAGCGTAGTTCCTATAAGCCTCTCTATCTGGCCCAGCGTTCCCATCTCATCAGAATAGCATAGTGATATTGCCTCTCCAACCTCGTGCATCCTTCCAGTCCTGCCGATTCGATGTATGTAATAGTTTATATCATACGGCAACTCGTAGTTGAACACGTGGGATATCTTCTCCACATGGATTCCCCTTGATGCAACATCTGTGGCAACGAGTATCCTTGCCGACCCATCCTTGAATGCCTCCATCGTCCTGGTTCTCTGCGCCTGGCTCAGGTCGCCCTGTATCCCCATCGCCTTTATCCCGTTGTAGTTCAGTATGTTTGTTAGCTCGTCAACCCTCCTCTTCGTCCTGCAGAATATCAAAGCTCTGTCTGGCTTGATCTGCTTCAAGAGGTACAGCAGTGCGCCGGCCTTCCTGCCTGATTGAACCATGTAGAAAGACTGGGTGACACCCTGGGCACTCTTTTCCGAGGATATGAGCTTCACGTGCTGAGGATAGCGCATATGCTTCTTCGCCAGAGAAAGTATCTCCTCCGGAAAATCAACGCAGAACATCATCACCTGCTTCCTCTGCGGAGTTGCAGCAATTATCATTTCAATATCGCGGATGAAGCCCATTGCGAGCATGACATCGGCTTCATCAAGAACGAAGAAGGTTATTTTTGACAGGTCAAGTTTTCTTCGGGACATCAAATCCATGATTCTTCCCGGGGTCCCCACGACAATCTGCGCACCTGCCCTGAGCTTCTCAATCTGTGGCTCTATTCCCACTCCTCCGTAGGCAATAAGCACTCTCGCCTGCGTGTGCTTTCCTATTTTCTTGAAGTCGTTTCCCACCTGTATCGCCAGCTCTCTGGTAGGCGTTAAAACAATCGCCTGCACGAAAGGCTTAGACTCAATCAGCTCGAGTATCGGTATAGCGAAAGCCGCAGTTTTACCAGTTCCCGTCCTGGACTGGGTTATCAAATCCTCCCCCTGCATGATGTAAGGGATGGCCTGCTTCTGCACTTCTGTCAATTCCACGAAACCCAATTCCCCAAGTGCCTTGGAAATAGGCTCACTGAATTTAATGTTCATTCAAAAACTCCACAATTAGCGTCAGCTATTGTGATATTATTAATCAATACTAGTTAATAATTTGCTATGCTACAACAGGGTTTTAAATTCTGACCCTTCCAATTCTATGCCTTAGTGGTTGTATGCAGAGCCTTAACATTGCAGTGCTGGGAGAGGATGCGGAAACACGCGCAGCAGCAGCCAAGGCTCTCGGCAAGAAGGGAACTGCTGACGACATCTCATTCTACAACACCGTATTCCAGGGAAAGATAATAACTGCAATAGACCCTCTGGCATATCCTGAAAAATTTCCAGTGCTGCTCCAGACATTATGCCTCTCTGACCTAGCGCTTGTTGTTGCGGAAAAACCCTCCCCAGTGCTGGGGGAGATGATTGTCGCGCTTGACCTCCTGGGAATGAAAGCTGTTTTTTTAAGCAACTTAGACCTGAAGCCCCTCATTGCACCCACATCCCTGAAAGAGAGCCGAATTTTCTCAGAACTGCAGGATGCAAAGGAGTTCCTGTTTGCGCAGGAAAGTCAACCTGTGCCTGGAAGCACACTCATACACATAGACCACTGCTTTGAAGTAAAAGGAGTTGGAACTGTTGCTCTAGGGATTGTCAAGCGCGGGGAAATAGCCGTGCATGACAAAATAATTGCCTACCCCTCTGGAAAGGAGATTGAGGTGAAGAGCATACAGAAGAATGACGAGGATGTAAAATCCGCAGTCTCCGGAGACCGGGTGGGGCTGGCGCTGAAGAATGCGAAGTCGGATGAGATAACCCGCGGAGCCGTGCTTTCAAATGAGCGGATGCGTGTGGAGAGGGAGTTCGCATGCGAGGTGACTGCTTTGAAGTTCACAAGGGAACCGCTTGCCAATGGCGAGGCGCTTCACATAAGCTCGGGTTTGCAGTTCGAGCCGTGCAGGTTGGAGAGCCAGGCAGGGATAAAGCCAGGCTCGGCAGATAAAGCAGTGATAAGGGCTGAAAAGCCGATTGCCTTCATGCAGGAGGAGAGGATGCCCCTGTGCAACCTCAACGCAAAGGGCCTGAGAATCGTTGGTATCGCAAGACCTTGATGTCTAAAACCTCAGAAATGATGCAATGCCAAATGCAACCATTATTCCCCCAACAAAGAACAGCGCAACTGCCCATGGTTTGCCCTTGAATGCATCTGGAAGGAGCTCTACAAGAACCACGTATAACATGGCTCCTGCCGAGAAACTCAGTGCGGGCGGGATAATAGCGACTACCGAACTCAGCAGAGCATAGGCGAAGAGTGCAGCCACTCCCTCAACGACACCGGAAAAAACCCCGTACTTGAATGAGCTTTGCACGCTCATGCCATAGCAGGCCAGGGGGGCTGTCACCATCATGCCCTCGGGCGCATCCTGCACCGCTATTGATGAAGTAACCAGCCATCCCAGAGGGGTTGAGTGCGCGAACGCAGATGCGACCGCCAGCCCCTCCGGTATGTTGTGTATTGTTATGGTTCCTGCAATCAACGCCGCCTTCTTCTTTGAGTCGCTCATCTTTGTTCTTCTAAGCACAAAATGCAGGTGCGGCAGCGACCTCTCAACCGCAAAGAGCGCTATAACACCCGCCAAAAAGCCTATGACCGCAACCATGTCTCCAGTATGCGTCCTTGACTCAACGAACATCTCTGCTGCGGAGAATGCCATGACCCCGGCGCAGAAAGAGATGATATTCGAGTAATCGGCCTTTCCAATCTCCCTACCCCTAAAAAGGAATATGCCAAGCGAGCCTAGAGAAGTCGCCAGGAATACCGTCAAAGCACCCAAAAGCAAATCAACAAACATCTCAAATCAAGCTCCATAGCTCATCTAGGCCGAAATATATTCAATCTGAATTTTAAAGTGGTGTTCACAGAAACCAAATACTAGTTCTGAATGAGAAATAATAAAAACATGAACATTCAATCCATATAACGGAAGGTGGCGGATAAACTTCATTCTCGAGGTGTACTGATGGATGGAAAAATAACGGAATTCATGAAACGAAACTTCAAGCATTTCAACGCAGCAACTGTGGTGGATGCGGCAGAAGGTTACCGGCAGCTCATCAACTCCAGCGGCAAGATGTTCCTCGCCATGGCAGGAGCCATGAGCACTGCCGAGCTTGGCATAAGCCTTGCTGAGATGATAAGAAAAGATAAGGTGCATGCGATTTCCTGCACAGGAGCGAACCTCGAGGAGGACATATTCAACCTGGTGGCAAACAAGCACTATAAGCGCGTGCCATACTACAGGCAGCTCACTCCGCAGCAGGAGAAGGAGCTTGCTGATACCGGCCTTAACAGAGTCACAGACACATGCATACCCGAAGACGAAGCAATGCGCAGAGTGGAGAAGGTCCTGCTTGCTCTCTGGCAGAAGCATGAGAAGGGCGGGGAATTCCTACTTCCGCACGAGTACATGTACGAGCTCCTCCGCTCCGGAGTGCTTGAGAAGCACTATGAAATTGACCCGAAGGATAGCTGGCTGGTTGCGGCTTCCAAGAAGAACCTGCCTCTCTTTGTGCCTGGCTGGGAGGATTCCACGATGGGCAACATGTTCGTCTCCCAGACCATCAAGGGGGGGTTGAAGAGCCTCTCGCCAATGAAAAGCGGCTTGTATTACATGGATGAGCTCATCCGCTGGTATATGAAGGAATCAGCAAAGCAGAAGATAGGCTTCTTCCAAATCGGAGGCGGAATCGCTGGCGACTTCCCGATTTGCGTCGTGCCTCTCATCAATCAGGATCTGAGAAAGAACGTGCCATTCTGGTCCTACTTCTGCCAGATATCTGACTCAACGACAAGCTACGGCTCCTACTCAGGCGCAGTGCCCAATGAGAAAATCACTTGGGGCAAGCTAGGTATAGATACTCCAAAATTCATAATCGAGTCGGACGCGGCCATAGTGGCTCCGCTCATATTTGCATACGTATTGGGCTGGTAGAACTGCAGGGAGAGCAACAGAATATCAGAACCTGCTCCTTTTCACATAATGCGTGTGCAGAAGCTCCTCCGCCTTCTTGGAAAGCGGCTCACCCAGCATCTCCTCATAAATCTTCTTCACAACAGGGTTCTCATGCGACCTGCGAAGAGTGGAGCTGCGGTCTGCAGCGTAAATTGCCTCAGTCCTCTTTCTGAGTACGTCAGGGTCACGGTAGATGGGCTGCCCACCGCCACCAATGCAGCCTCCAGGGCACGCCATTATCTCTATGAAGTGGTACTTGTCCTTCTGCTCAATGAGTTTGCGTGCGTTTGCGCCCCCGTGTGCGCATGCGAACCTGATTTCCTTTCCATTTAGGTTTATGCTGCCTTCCTTTATCCCCTTCATGCCCCGTATTTCCGAAAACTCAATGTTCTCCAGCTCCTTGCCTGTTGCTAACTTGTGCGCAGTGCGAAGCGCGGCCTCCATCACGCCGCCTGTCGCGCCGAAAATCACGCCCGCGCCGGTTGAGACGCCCAGCACAGGGTCAAAGTCCTCGTCAGGCAGGGAGGCGAAATCCACATTCTTCATTTTTATGAGCCTGCCAAGTTCTCGCGTGGTAAGCACGTAATCAACTCCGCTTTTCATTTCAGGGCGCGTGGACTCGAACTTCTTCGCAGTGCAGGGCATAATGGACACAACAATCATATCCTTAGGGTCAATGCCCGCCTTTTTTGCATAGTATGTCTTGGCGAGCATTCCGAGCATCTCGTGCGGCGACTTGCATGTGGACATGTTTCCTATCAGGTCGTGGTAGAAGAACTCCATCATGAGTATCCAGCCCGGGCAGCACGTGGTTATCATGGGCAGCACTCTGCCATTCTCAAACCTCCACAGCAGTTCGCATGCTTCCTCCATTACCGTAATATCCGCGCCAAGGTCCACATCGAATACCTTTGCGAATCCGCACCTGCGAAGCGCGGCAACTGTCTTGCCTGTGACAAGCGTTCCAGCGGGCATTCCGAAAAGCTCGCCGAGCGCAGCGCGAATTGACGGCGCAACCTGCGCCACCACGTGTTTTTTCTTGTCATTTAGCGCAGCAACCACTTCCTCCACATGCGAGCGCTCTGAAATCGCGCCTACAGGGCAGTTGAGTATGCACTGGCCGCAGCGTATGCAGGCAACGTCTGCCAAGTGCTTCTCCTCATACGGAGTGATATGCTCGTTGTGCCCCCGGCTTGCAAAGTCTATCGCAAAAACTCCCTGTACGTCCGCGCACACGCGCACGCACCTGCCGCAGTTTATGCACTTGTTGTCGTCGCGGATGACCGCAGCGCCGAGGTCCGGCTTGTATTCCTTTATCTGCGGGAATCTGGGCTTGCCCATGCCAACCTCATCGTAAATCTCGCACACTTCCAAGTCCTCCTCGCGCTTGCATGAAGACTCGGGCATCATGAGCTCCATGTTCAGCTTTCTTGCTTTCACAACGCGTTCGGAGTTTGTGACAATTGATGCGCCCTCGCTTGGCTTTGTGGAACATGAGGTTACCAGTTTGCCGTTCATCTCAACAAGGCAGACACGGCAGCGTGCCTCCGGGAAAAGGCTTGCGTGGTAGCAGAGGGTCGGTACTGTGATGCCGTTCTCTCGGCAGATGTTAAGAAGCGACTTGCTTCCATCAGCCTCGATTTCCTTTTCGTTGAGCTTAATCCTCATCCTCTCACTTCTTCTTCGCAAGGTACGCCTCGTAGTCTTCAGGGAAATGCTCCAGGCTTGTGAGTACGTGGTTGCCGCACGTTTGCCCAAGGTTGCAGAGCGAGGTCTCTTGGACATGCGTGGCAAGCTCGCGCAGGAGCTGCAGATCACTTTTCACACCCTTGCCGCTCCTTATTTTCTTGAGCAGGTTGAGTATGCGGATGGTTCCCTCTCTGCATGGCGTGCACTTGCCGCACGACTCATAGGTGTAGAATTTCGCAATTGAATAGGAGATGTCCACCACGTTGTTCGTCTCGTCTATGAAGATTATGCTGTAGTTGCCCTGCTTGCAGTTCCCCTTGCACACGGCCTCGGGTGTGATGCTCATGTTTTCGTCAACCGGCATGATGCCGCCGAAGCAGCCGAAGGACATTGCCTTGAGCTTTCTCTGCGGGCGCGCAACGTCTATCACAGAGGACATCTTCACGCCTAGGGGGAACTCGTATACTCCTGCATTCTTGATATTCCCGGAAAGCGAGAACAGCCTCAGGTTGGCATCCCAGTCATCAAACAGCACTGCCTGTGCAGCACAGGCGAGAGTCTCCACGTTGCCTACTAGTGTCGGCCTGCCCCAAAGCCCCTCCGTGGTCGGGTTTGGCGGCCTGTACATCGGAGTTCCGCGGAAGCCCATGATGGACTTGAGGAGTGCAGTCGCCTCATCGCATATGTATGCGCCAGCACCGCGCACAATCTCGATACTAACGCCCTCCAGATTAGCGCGCGGGAGAACGTCTGCAATCTGCTCCTGGAGACGTGGGCGCAGGTGGTCATACTCGCCGCGCAGGTAGATGAAGCACCTCTTCGCCCCAACAATGTAGGCGGCAATCAGGATTCCCTCAATAAGCGTCTCGGCATTGTGCCTGATTATCAGCTTATCCTTGAAGCTGCCCGGCTCGCCCTCGTTGGCATTGCACACCACGAACCGCTCGTCCGCAGGCGTATCACGGCACTCTCGCCACTTCTTGGCAGTGGGAGAAGACGCGCCTCCCCTGCCCACAAGCCCCTTCCCCTCCAGAAGTGAAAGCACTCCGTCCGAGCCGAGCATTCGCGCCCTCTCGAGTGCCTCCAGGTTGGTCTTGTGGAGTATCTGCATTAGATCACTTCTTTTTCTTTTTGAAAGCGGTGCGCAGCTTCTTCAGGAGCACTTGCACCCTCTCCGCAGTCATTTTCGTGTGCGGCTGGCCGTTTATTCGTATTGCCGGAGCCTCGTCGCAGCAGCCGATGCAGGAAGTTTTGTACAGGGAAAACATCCCATCCTCTGAGGTTTTGCCTATCTTCACGCCAATCTCTTCCTCCAGGAACTTTTCAATCTGCACTCCGTTGTTCAGAACGCAGGACGGTGAGCCGCAGACCTCCACCACGTACCTGCCCTGTGGCTCGGTGTGGAACATCGAATAGAACTTGGCCACCCCGTAAAGCCGCGAGATGGGTATGTTCTGCTCTACGGAAATTTGCTTTAGCATTTGCTCAGAGATATAACCGTGCTTTTCCTGTGCCTCGTGCAGGATGTTCATGAGCAGACGATTGTCTTTTTTCTCTTCCATCTTTATCAATTCATAATTCGCTCAAAATCTTTATATACCTAACCTACGCAGAATTAACGAGGCGCTGCCATGAGAATGGAATACTATTACATCAAAGATTCGCTTTTCAAGCAGGAGTATACTCTTTCGCGAGCGCAGGAATACATTGAGATGATTCTGTACTCTATTGTGGCATTCTCCCTTCCCTTCATCCTGGGGCACGAGCAGCTTCTCGTGGGCTCGGTTGTGAACTGCGCCCTCGTACTTGCTGCGCTCAACCTTCGCGGTGCGCGCTTACTGCCAGTCATTATTCTTCCCAGCGTAGGAGTGATTCTGGCTGGCATGGTATTCGGCTCGCAGTCCGCCTCGCTCATCTACATGCTGCCGTTCATCTGGCTGGGCAACACGTTCCTTGTGTTTGCTGTGAAGGAGCTTGCGCTCTCAGGGAAAAAGAACCGCCTGGTAGCGCTCGGCGCAGGCGCATTCGCAAAGACCGCCTTCCTCTTCTCCGCAGCATTTGCGCTACTCTCGTTTGGCTTGGTGCCCGTGCAGTTCATCACGGCATTCGGCATATTCCAGCTCGCAACAGCTCTTTGTGGCGGAACTGCCGCCCTGGGGATGCAGGAAGTAAAGAGACGGTTTGCGATCGCCTGAAGGATTCGTGTCGACCCCACTTGCTCTCAGAAGAACAGGACCTTTGCGGCCCCAGCCAGCGCCACTAAAATGAGTACTTTCTCTACGAAAGCATCACCTTTCTTCACGGCTAGTTGAGTGCCTAGGAACGCCCCCAGCATGCCTCCCAAGGTCAAGGCGAGGAAGTGCGGCCAGCTCACCGCACCGCTGATGATGTAGTAAGCGCTTCCTGTCCAGACTGCGACGCCCATTAAGACGGATGAAGCCGCGCTTGATTTGACCATTTTCATTCCTCTCCCCATTGTCAGAACCATCATGGTAAGGGTCTTCGCAGAGGCTCCGAAGATTGACTTGTAAACCCCTACTGCAAAGACAAAGAAAGCTTCCAGCGGCTTATTCTCCTTCAGGAAGGTCAGGTTTATCCTGTTTTTCAGCAGGAGCATGATGACACCCAAAGTTAGCAGGGTACTTATCAAGGCTTTCAGGACAAAAGCTTCAAGCGAGAGTACTATCTGAGCGCCCACGAGTGCTCCTACCATGAAGAACACTACCAGGTTCAGGACCGGCTTGATTTCGAGCTTTTTATGCCTCCAGTAGTTCAGGATTGTCACGATGTCCGGAAACATCTGGGAGGAAAGGTTTGTTGCTATGGTGTTCAGAGGGTTGAGTCCAATCAGGAGAAGGGCTGGAACTGATAGGAAGCTGTATCCACCTGCTATCGAATTGTAAGAGTAGCCGACAACACCCACGATAAAGAGTATGAAAAGCTGCAGGTAATCAATCATGCAAGCATTAACTTTTCAGGTATATTTAACAGTTATCGCCCTTGCAGGTTTCGGCTGTACAAAAAGACAGCAACTGGCATAAAAAAGTGCAGTGCAGGAGTTAGCCCAGACTGAGTCTGAGAGCAGACAACCTGCTGGCGAATGGTGGTTGTGAGTTTGACGCCTCACTTTTTATTGTTAGCGTGAGAAATAACCTTATGCTCGCGCAGGGTAAAGTCGCAGGGGGTACGCCGCAAGAAAATCAAGTCAAGATGCCGGGAATAGACGAGCTTGCAAAGCCTCTCGGGAACAAGGTCAAGAAGGACGCCGGCGTTTCAGAGCAGAAACGAAATAGGAGGACTATTGCAGAGATTATCAAGAAAACGATACGTCACGTGCCAGGAAAGATGACTGAAACTGTTGCACTTGACACTTATGACGACGTGTTTTCCGACTTCGACTACGGCCCATACGACAGCAGGAGGGTTTCTGCCGACCTGTTAATGGAGCTTCAGGGGAGGCTGTCGAGCAAGCCAGGCGCAAGCAATGTTGAAATCGTTTTCGAGATTCCGGGAAAGCTCCGCCAGCCGGAAGTAGAGGTAATGATTAAAGAGAGGCTGTCCCAAGTGTTCGCGGAAAAATACAATTCTGCCGAGGACGAGATACGCAGCGAGAGGCGGGGCGGCTTCGTTCGCATAGGGGCTGGCTCCTTGATCGTTGCCGGGGAAGTACTTGCAAATACTTTCGCGCCTTCCACCGCTACCACAATCGTTACCGGAATCGCACTCATACCTGGATGGTTCGGGGTTTTCACAGGCTTCGAGAAGCTGTTCCTTGACCTTCGCAAGGAACTCGTTAAGAAAAGGGACATGTACGCGCTGCTCAGCGAAGCGAAAATACACTTCAAGAGCGCGAGCAATAACCAATCGAGTGAGAGTTAGCGCAGGGGGGCAACCCTGCCCATTTCCCTGAGTTGCCATCCTGAGCATGGCCGTGTAGCACAAAATTTTATAAGCTATGCGCTTCAAAAGTAATATGAAATGCTGGTGATCTAATGAAAGGAAAAGTAAAGATGTTTAACACCGCGCGTAGTTTTGGATTTATTACGGGCGAAGACGGCAAGGATGTGTATGTGCACACCTCGGCGATTGAAGGCGGTGCCGCGCTAGCTGTCGGCGACTCTGTAGAGTACGAGGTCGAATCAAGCGAACGCGGGTTGCGTGCAAAGAACGTAAAAAAAGTCTAAACGTGCTTGCGAAATCGTAGAATGCCGCTTCTAACATTATCACCTAGCCTTGCGCAGAAAAGCTGGAATAAAGCAGTATGCAGGGGGAGAGATTTGAACTCTCGCAGGCCTAAGCCAACAGATCTTGAGTCTGTCGCGTTTGACCAGGCTCCGCCACCCCTGCGTGACTATAAGTTACTCAACAACTGCTTATAAGTTTTCCAGTCAATGCTTGCACATCCTCACAAAATTAGTATAGATCTCTTCCCCGTGCTCAGTGTGCTCAACTTCCGGATGGAATATGCAGCCGTATACCGGTTTCTTCTCATGCTTCATTGCCTCGTTTGCGCAATCCTTCGAATGGGCAAGAACTTTGAAATGGGGGACATTCACAACCTCGTCATTGTGGGAAGCCCACACGTTGAATTTCTTGGGCAGCCCTTTGAAAAGGTCGTCCTCCTTATCAATGAACAGCTCAACCTTGCCGTATTCCGGCTTTGGGGCTGGCTGGGCCTTCCCCCCGAAGTGCATTCCGATGAACTGGTGCCCTGCGCATATCCCTAGGATGGGCTTGCCGAAGTTATCCAAGTAGTTTGAAACTTCCTTGAGTTCCTTCACCTCGCCCAAGCCCAGCCGTATGGCACCGCCGGAGAGGACAAGCCCATCTGCATCCATCTTGCTCAGGGGAGTCTTGCAGGGAATTATCTCGGCATCCACCTTGAGATAGCTCAGGGTCCTCCAAATCCTGTGGGTCCACTGCGAACCCAGGTCAACAACAAGTATCCTCATCCTATTCCCACTCTATGCAAGCAGGCGGCTTGCTCGTCACATCGTAGACAACCCTGTTGACATGCTCCTTCAGCTCCCTCGTAATCCTGTTGGAGATGTTCTCGAGTATGTTATCCGGGATTCTCGAATATTGCGCGGTCATGCCGTCCACGCTGTTGACAGCCCTCACGGCAACCGTGTAACCATATGCTCTCTTGTCTCCCAGCACCCCAACGCTCCTTGAGGGAAGCAGGACGGCGAAATACTGCCAGGGAAGCTCCATCTCCCCGCTCTCCGCAGCCCTCTCAAGCTCCTCCTCAACTATCGCGCAGGCCTCCCTCACAACCTCAACCTTCTCAGGTGTAGCCTCGCCGACAATTCTTATGGCAAGCCCCGGACCCGGGAAAGGCTGCCTGTTGCATATCTTCTCAGGAAGCCCAAGCTCCTTCCCGACCTTCCTCACCTCATCCTTGTATAAATCTCTCACAGGCTCGACCAGCTTGAGCTTCATGCCTTCCGGCAGGCCGCCCACATTGTGGTGCGACTTTATCGTGGCCCTCATGCCCGAGCCGGATTCAATCCAGTCAGGCGCAAGAGTTCCCTGCCCCAGAAACTTGGCTCTCTCCTCCTTGGCAATCTTCTCGAATATTTTTATGAAAAGCCTCCCGATGATCTTCCTCTTCTTCTCCGGCTCCCTCATCCCCTTCAACGCAGAATAGAACTGCTTTCTTGCATCGATGAAGCGCAGGTTCATGTTTATCCTCCCTGCAAGCTCCCTTATGCTCTCTGGCTCGCCCTTTCTCATAAAGCCCGTGTCTACAAAAACAGCTACACACCTCTTGCCGAGCGCCTCGTTCATCAGCACGGCAGTCACGGTGCTGTCAACCCCGCCGGAAACAGCAATAATAGCTTTACCTACCCCGACAGTTCTTTTTATCTGGGCAACAGCATCCCCTATGAATTGTTTCGGTTCAAATGGCATACCACTGTATTGGATATCACAATATAAAAAATCTTTCATTCCGGAATTCCGAGGAGGGCGGCTCCCCAGTGAAAAGTAAATAAATCTGTATGTTCCTAATTTATACTAATGGTAATGAAGGTAAAGGAAATAAGAGTAGGAGACTGCATGCAGAAAGTGGTCGTGACGCTCAACGAGGACAGCACAGTGATGGAAGCAGCGAAACTGATGAGGGACAAGAAGGTCGGCTCAGTAGTGATAGTCAAGGACGACCTGCCAGTGGGCATAGTCACGGAGGGCGACATAACCTACCATGTGGTTGCGGAAGGAAGAGACCCTAGGAAGACTCTTATGAAGGAGATAATGCACTCTAAGCTCAAGGTGATAGGCCCCAATGAACTCATAGAGAAGGTTGCGGGGATTCTGAGGGACGAGGGAATAAAGAGACTGCCAGTAGTGAATGACAAGGGCAAGCTCATAGGAATCATCGGGGAAACGGACATCGTCAGGATATCACCAGGGCTCTACGACATAATACGCGAGAAGGCGGAGATAGACAGTTTCGGCTCTCCCGAGGTTGTTTCGGGCGCATGCGAGATATGCGGGAACTACTCGGAGACCTTGAAGAAGACTGGCGGGAAGCTTGCCTGTGAGGAGTGCACTGAGGAGGAGTCTGTCGGATAATGCTTATATAGGGATTCGTTCATAATATAACCGCTGTGCAAAGGATGGCTGATGGAGAAAGCCGATCAATGAAATTCGGTCAACATTGCACAGTACACTTCTACTCTTACTCTATCCATTACCTCAGAGAGTAGCAGCAAGTGATGAGAGTGAAGAAATTCAGCCCCATGGCACTGAGGAAGCTACAGAAGAAACAGAAGCTGCTCGACAGGACCCTGAAGGACCTGGCTGAGGGCGGCGCAGCAGTGCTTGTGGAGGGAAAGAGGGACAGGGAAGCCCTGGAGCGCATAGGGGTGAAGAACAGGATATTCCTGGTGAACATGAGCCCGGACAAGCTATGCCTGAGGGTTTCGAAAGTTGCCTGTGAAGCCGTAATCCTCACGGATTTCGACGAGGCCGGGCAGAAGCTGTGCAGGAGGATTGAGGAAGCCCTGCATTCGTACAACGTGCTTCCGAATACAGAGGTAAGGAGAAAGCTGAGATATCTCCTCGGGGTGTACAACTTCGAGGATATTGACAGAAGGATGGAGGAATTCAAGAATAAAATTGAGGGTGATATGGATGGCTAAGACGTATATTGACACTGTGAAATACATGATTTACGCGAATATTGAGATAGGCGGGCTTGTTGAGAAGCCCGACGTAGTTGGAGCAGTTTTCGGCCAGACAGAGGGACTACTAGGAGACGAACTGGACTTGAGGGAGCTGCAGAAGAACGGCAGGATAGGCCGAATAGAAGTGGACCTGCAGACCCGGGGAGGAAAGAGCGTTGGCAAGATAATGCTTCCTTCTTCATTGGACATGGTGGAAACAAGCATACTTGCAGCTGCGCTTGAGACAGTGGACAGGGTAGGCCCATGCGAAGGAAGAGTAAATGTGGAGAAGATAGAAGACACCCGCAATGTCAAGAGGAAGGCGGTTGTCGACAGGGCCAAATCCCTACTGAAAATACTGCTCACGACCCAGATACCAGAGAGCAGGGAGATATCCCAGCTTGTCAGGCAGGAGGTCAAGACTGCAGAGGTTTCCGAATACGGACCGGAGAAGCTGCCATCAGGACCGAATGTGCAGTCGTACGACTCCCTCATAATAGTGGAAGGCAGAGCAGATGTCATAAACCTGCTCAAGAACGACATAAACAATGTCATTGCAGTCGGCGGGGCCAATGTGCCGAAAACCCTCGCAAACCTGTGCAGGGAGAAGGAGATCACAATCTTCGTTGACGGGGACAGGGGAGGGGACATAATCCTCAAGGAAATCTCGCAGGTTGCGGACCTTGACTACATAGCCCGGGCGCCTGTAGGCAAAGAAGTGGAGGAGCTCACAAGGAAGGAGATAATAAAGTGCCTGAGGAGCAAGGTTCCAATAGAGCAGGTTGTGGAGAACTCCAAGCCGAAGCAGGAGGAGAGGCAGCAGTATGCCCCAAGGCCTGAGCCGCGTTACCGACAGCCAGAGGAGCAGCCTCAGCAACCTCAGCAGCAACAGCAGGTTTTCGAGAAGTCTCAGCCACCTCTGCAAGAGATAGTATCAGAGTCTCCTTTGCAGGACATAGCGAAGATAAGCACGGAGATTGAGCCGCCGCAGATCCTGGTAACAAGCCTGAACGAGCTTGAGAACACTCTCCGAGCAAGAGTGTATGACGAGCAGCTCAACCTGAAGTACGAGGTTCCTGTGAGGGACCTGATAAAGACCCTGACGGACTCGGGTCCTGTCTACGCAGTTGTCCTTGACGGCATAGTAACCCAGAGGCTGGTGGACCTGACAGAGGGAAAGAATGCGAAAATACTGCTCGGGGTGAAGCTCGGCAACATATTCAGAAGGCCGGAGGACATGCTGGTATCCACTAAATTCTGATTTTTTTATTTTTTTCAATTTGGCTTCAGCGGAAAGGAATGTAACTATGGTTACAAAACATTCTTAATATACTCCTCCCTACTAACTATAGTCTGGGTGGGCTTATGGAAAATCTTGGTGAAATTAAAAAAACAGTTACATTTCTCGGTAAGCCTAATGAAGGAAAAGCCGAATTTAATGCTACAGGATTTTTAGTTAGTATTCAGAATATAGTCCATCTTATTACGGCAAAACATGTTATTGTAGACAAATCAGGCATGTTTAAGGATAACAATATGGTTGTTTTTTTTAATATTAAAGGAGGGGAAATAGGAGGTCGCCAAATAGAGGAGATTAAGAAAAGATTTGGAGTCGATTGGATATTTCATGAGAATGATGAGGTTGATATTGCCATAATCCCACTTGCAGTAGATCTTCAACGTGATGATGTACGAACAATTCCTGAAAATATTTTTTTGGATATGAATAGTTCGCTTGAACTTTGCGATATTTTCTCCTTGTCGTTCCAACCAGGCATCCTCTCTCCAAAGAGAATCATGCCCATTATACGGAATGGCACTATAAGCTTAGTCAACGAGGATGGTACATTCTACATAGACGCTCCAGCTTATCCTGGAAACAGCGGAAGTCCCGTATTTATTAAACCATCACCGATAAGATTTGATGCTGGTTCGGTTCAAATCGGTAGGGACTCTATAGGTGGAAAATTTGTAGGGATTATTGGTGAATTTCTCACTTATAGCGAAGTCGCTGTAAGCACTCAAACTCTCCGACCACGCATCATATTCGAAGAGAATACGGGACTTTCTAAAGTTTGGTCAGTAAGATTCTTGAAAGGAATTACCGAGTCGAGTGCATTCAAAGAACAACTTGAGAAAATTGTTGGAAAATGAAGTACGAATGACGAAGAAGCCAAAGCAAGGTTAATATGCCAGTGCGCATATAAATTATCATTGGGTGGACTTATGTCTTGGGAAGACTTAGTCAATAAAGTTGGTTCCGTTGTTGGCGAAGGAGTTAAAGCAGGGCACTCCGCCGTATCTGAAGCGATAAAGAATAAACAGATAGAAAACGATTTTTTTGCTGCCAAAAAGCTAGTACTCATGGGTTTGAATGAAGCTTTATCGAAGAAGCTATGTCAAGCTAATGATTGTACGCCTTCAAACGAAGAGTATAATCTACTCAATATGGAGTCAAAACGAATAAGATTGAGTAAGGTTGATTATGCTAAGAAACTTGCCTCCGAAGTATCTAGCGATGACCTTTTGCGACAACTCCCAAATCACGCACAGAAGGACTTGCAATACCAAATCTCTGAGATAAAAAAGAAATGGAAGATTGACGAATACGCTGATAAACCAAAAGCTCAAGTGATCGAAACTGTAGAAAACGCCGATAACAAACCAGCCGAAGTAGTTCAGGCAGAAGACAAAAAATTTGATTTACTTGTTGATGCAATATGTCGTTTTCGACCACCACTCCGTATGTCCAGTGAGAAAGATTACGAGAATAGCCTTTACTCTTACCTCTTAGGAGTTCTTCCAACTTCTCGAATTGAAAACCAATATAAGCTAGGTGATACTCGTTGCGATTTGAAAGTAGACGAATACGTTTTGGAGCTTAAGAGAAGACCATCCGGAGTAGAACTGCATAGACTGTTTGAACAGATTGCCAGGTATTCAAAATACCGCCAGTTCAGTAAGATAGTTATTGTGATATTCGATGCGGATGTCCAAGCAACTAGCATATTTTGCGATACCCTCATGCAGAATCCGGTGATTGACAGAATAACTGTAATCGGTGACTACCGAATTTTCATGAAAGACGGCAAGAGACGTTAGAGACTAACGAAATAGAAATCTATTGAAATGTGTTTTATAGTCGAGAATGGAAAGAGATGCCAAAGCCGAAGAAAAAGTTTCAGAGGAAATAGAGAACAAGAGAGAGCAAATTGAAAAAGCATCCGGAGAGATATTTTGAAAATTAACCTTCTAAGGGGCGTAACTTTCCAGGTAACCCTCACTCGTAGTAAGCCAGCAGCGTGCATCTCTTCTCAAACAATGCCAGCGCAGTCTCCTCTGCATCCGTCCAGCGCTCCGGTACGAGTTCAGGTATAATATGCCCCCAGTAACGGATCCTCCGCATGAGCTTACAAAAATAATAGAAGGCCTACTCCCAATCAGTAAACGAACCGCCTTTGTAGCCAAAGACTATCCTCAATTTAGTTAGTTTTATTGTTAAACGGGCGTCAGTAAGGAATCTTTCGAAATCTTGATGATACGGAAGGAAAAGCATACCTTGCTGTCCTTGTATCCTTATTCTCCGCATTAGTTGAAAGAGCCCGACTGCAAGGTGACTCTTATTCTGTTTCTGAGTGAAGGGTCTGCCATCTGGCTTTTTGGTTCCCTTCACCTCAATAAAGATTTCAATATCTTGATATGGTTGTTTAAATCCAAGTGGTACTGGTTTTGCAGATTGTTTCAAGACTCCGATATCAACGTCACGCCCTCCACAGGGTTTAGACCTCGCTCGATCCCCATATTGTTTTTGAAGATGTTCCAGAACTTCCTTTTCAAATCTCTTTTCGCGAACAATATAAGGAGAGCGCATCGTATCACCAATACGTCTTGGGAGTTGAGGCATATAAACAAATTGGAGCAATAATTTTCCAGTAATCAATAGGTATAATATACCATCCAGAAAATCCGTAAAATCCGTATGCGGCTACGCCGGAGAAGCCAGAAACAGCAAAAAAAGCAGGCAGGGCAGCCAGCCTGAACAGGCAGAGCCGGACTGAGCCGGTCAGCCCGGCGTAGAAACGCCGCTTTTCTTGAAATTCTCCCAAAAAACCGCTCCGCATACCGTTTTTCCCCTGAGACTGCAAAAAGGAAAATCGGTACTGGCATCCCCTCAGACGATAAGCATCCCGAAATGACAGACCGATTTTACCGATTTTCCAGACGTGATTTATGCCCTAAAGATTTTCCTGATTTTACCCGATTTGACAGCGATTTTCACGATATGACTTATACCCGAACCGAAGATGCGATTTCTTGTAAAAGAGGGACTACCACTCCCCCCACCCACTATTTATCCTCAGCAGTCATCTCATCCGGTTTTTTCCGCATTTTGTAGGTTATGGCCCCGCCTGCGGTTGCGTGCCTTGCGTGCAGTAATGTTACGTTTATGTTCCTCCCTGCACGCACGTCCCTTGCGCGTAGTGCCCCGATTACGATTATATCCCTCCCCGCCTGTACGTCCCCGTCCGTGAGTACACGATCCATGCTTATGCTCCCCCCTACCTTTATGCGATTTCCGTTTACCACGTCCTTTGCGTCCAAGTTCCCCCATACGCTTACGTCACCCAGCACCGAGTATCCCCCTACGGTCAAGTTGCCTTTGACTGTCAGGTTATATCGCTTTCCCTCCTTATCCCGAATCCCGCCCTTCACTGTCAGGTCCCCGTCAAACGCAAAGTCCTTCTCCAATATGAGGTCTCCCTCTATGATTTTCACTCCGGTGCCCTCCTTCTTTGCATATCCCTTGAATTCCGGCAGGAGTGGCCTCTTCTCAACTAGGGGTAGTGCTCCCTGAATCGGTGCCGCAGAAACTTTATCCTTCAGTTTCTTCACTGCCATGAACGTCACCTATTAAATTACGAGTGCTCCTTGAAGGATACGGTCCCTTCTGCGCTGGAAATATCCTGAAATATCCCCTTGAGCGTCTTCTCGAGATTCCACTTGTTTCTTTCATAAATTCCCTGCCATCCAGTCTTTTTATAAGAAAATGTGGCTTGCCCCCCCTTCCCTGTGATAGCGAACTCATCGCCATAAGCCTCGAAAGACAACAGAACCTTGTCTTTCCGGGTAAGGTTGAGTCTCGGGGCGTCGCCGGAGGTACCGTAGCTGAACTGCAAGTCCAGCTTTAAATCCGCGGTCTCATGCCGTGCTTTGCGGGATAAAGCATAGTCCAAGTGCTGCGCAAGTTCGCCCAGCGCCTCTTTTCGCGTCATAAAATTATCAGACAGGAGATTTCCTGCTAGTCGACTATACGGGATTTTTTTCTCCTTGCCTGAGTCGAACATCCTCTCAAATGGAGTGGTATCTGGTTTACCCCCCTTCTCAAGAGTTTTTTCCATAAACATCACCTCTTCTTAAATTGCTCATTTTTGATATTTAAAGCCAGTGCCAAAAGAAAACGGCAGCTGTCCAGCAATCATTCAAAAGGAATATAAAAATGCAGCATCAAAACACCATCATGGACCTACCGGGGAGCACTAAAGAGATTGCTCTGCCCAAGGATCCGCTCGAAATGATAATCGGACAGAGTGAAGCTGTTGAGGCAGCCAGGATAGCCTCAAAGCAGAGAAGACATCTTCTTCTTGTCGGCCCTCCCGGAACCGGGAAGAGCATGATAGCACAATCTTTTTCCCACTTCATCCCGCCCCCGAGGCAGGAGGTGGCGGTGCTGCACAACTTCTCCAACCCCGAGAGGCCAATCCTAGATGTGAGGGAGTTCAAGCCATCCTCGAACAGGGAGGACGGGGTGGTAATCCCAATCTCGAAAGTCCCAAGATATATTGCCGAGAAGCTGTCCTCAAAATGCGGAGTGTGCGGCAGCGTGACGCCGAACCTGCACGTATGCTCAAGATGCGGGGCAGACAGGCAGGCCAAAGGCTTGTCTCCGTTTGAGGATTTGGTCTCAAGCGGGAACATGGCGAGGGAAAGGGTATACGCAACAAGGAAATGCCCGGACGGGAAGGAGGAGATAACCGTATACGAAAGGGTTGATGACGAGAAGGTGAGGGTTTACGACAACAAGTCCCTCACGAGAATCATAGACTCAGAAGTCAAACCGAGGAAAGTCATTGTTCCCCTAAAGAGAAGCTCCTTTATCCAGGCAACAGGCGCCTCGGAGACAGAGCTGCTTGGAGATGTCAGGCATGACCCATACGGAGGGCACCCAGAGGTTGGAATACTGCCGTACATGAGGCTGGTCCCGGGAGCAATTCACGAGGCTCACGAGGGAATCCTCTTCATAGACGAGATAGCCAACCTGGGTTTCCTGCAGCGATACATACTCACCGCGATGCAGGAGAAGAAGTTCCCCATAACCGGAAGGAATGCCTCCAGCACAGGCGCGTCTGTGAGGGTCGATGGCGTGCCGTGCGATTTCATACTTGTAGCTGCGTTGAACATGAGCGATTTGCCTTCACTGCTCCCGCCCCTCAGGTCAAGGATAACAGGCAATGGCTATGAGGTGCTCCTCAAGACGCACATGGAGGACAATGAGGAGAACAGGAAAAAGATGGTGCAGTTCATAGCGCAGGAGATAGTGAAGGACGGGAGGATACCGCATGCAAATGCCGATGCAGTTCTGGCAATAATAAGCGAGGCGAAGAAGAGGGCGAAGAATATAGACAATGTTTCTGCCCTGACCCTGCGCCTCAGGAGCGTAAGTGGAGTGATAAAGCTTGCCGGGGATTTGGCCTTCATTGAGGGTGCTGAGCTGATAGAGAGGAAGCATGTGGAAGCTGCAGTCAAGAGGGGCAGGACAATCGAGGAGCAGGTCAGCGACAGGTATGGCTCCTTGTGGAGGGCAGGTGCAAGCGAGTACGGCTACAGGATAGACAAGGGAGACGGAAAGGAAGTTGCTTAGTACCTCCTAGAATCTCTTCACTTTCTTCTTTTCCTCAACTCCCTTTATGGATTTCTCAAGCATCTCCTTTGCTGGCTTTGCCGAGACATCCAACCTTGCGGATTTCTCAATCTTCTTAATTACATCTGAAGCCCGGTCAGCCCAGAAATGATCATCTTTGCCTGCCCGCCTGTCTATGAACCTGTTGAGAGCGTCAATGGCCTGCTTCCTGGTCCCCCCGGATATGTCCGAGTAGTCGATTTTGTTCAGACCTTCGACAGCCAACACCCCGAGGTCTTCCTTAAAAACAATTGATGCCAGCCCTTTTACTGCCTTTTCCTTGAACTCTGGGTTTAGTGAACCTATCAACCCATGCTCGGCAAGACCGGTAAGAGTCCATGCGCATGTGCTGTAAACCGCGAAGTTCGCATCGTTCAGCCCGGCAACAACGGCGTCAACCATGACCTCCCTGTGTTTTTGCGAGATTTTTTCGGCGGTTCCCTTCCGCATCATGCTCTCGAAAACTTGTGCCGCCCCCTCCCTTGCCACGGATGGTTGTCCCTTGTCCTTGAGAACCTCTGCCAAAGGCCCGACTGCCTTGTCCCCCTTGGAGGCAAGCTCGTTCCTTATGTCACCGCTGGTCTGTCCCGTCCTCCACCAGCTTTCCGAACCCAATTTCAGCTCTTTGACGAGCTCTTCCGCTTCGGCCATAGCATCACCTACTAAATTGCTCATTTTGAATATTAAAGCCTTCCTGAAGAGCCGGCATAACAATAACATATTTTAAACCAAGAATTGATAATATTCAAGCCGCGAGGGCCCGTGGTCGAATGGTAAGACGTCACCCTTACACGGTGAAGACTCCCGGTCCGATCCCGGGCGGGCCCATTCCAAAAAGACTTATTAACCTTGATAGCCAAAAATACTCTTGCGCCGTGGTAGCTCAACCTGGGAGAGCATTCGGCTGAAGACCGAATGGTTGCCGGTTCAAATCCGGCTCACGGCATACGCGGCTGTAGTCTAGTCTGGTTAGGACTCGAGCTTGCCAAGCTCGCGAGCCGGGTTCAAATCCCGGCGGCCGCACTTGCGATCGTAGTCTAGCCTGGTAGGACTTCGGCTTTCCAAGCCAACAACCCGGGTTCAAATCCCGGCGGTCGCATATGTGCTTAAGAAGCCAGTAAAGAGGGAGGTCATGAGGTTAACTGTACTGAATGACGAAGTCGCGGGAATATGTCCTGCTGAACACGGCCTTTCTTTTCTGGTAGAGGCTGACAGGAAGATACTTTTTGATGTTGGTCCATCTGACATATTCAAAAACAATGCATTAAAGCTAGGTGCTAATCTTGACGATATCTATGCTATAGTCTTGAGCCATGGGCATTGGGACCATGGCAACGGTTTAAAGTTCATCAAAAATAAGAAACTTATCTGCCACCCGGGATGCTTCACAAAGAGATACAGGAAAAAAGATAATTCATATGTCGGGTTGCCATTCACATTGGAAGAAGCAGGAGAGAGTTTTGATTTGGTGCTATCAAGAGAACCTTGCGATATCTCCAATAGAATCACTTTTTTGGGAGAGATTCCAAGAAAGAATGATTTCGAAGCAAAATCAACATCGTTCGTATTCGAGGATGGAAAAGACGACTTTGTGATGGACGATTCTGCACTAGTCATAAAATCTAATCAGGGCATTGTCATTGTTGCAGGCTGTTCGCATTCCGGAATTTGTAATATAATCGAATATGCAAAAAAAGTCACCGGGATAAAAAAAGTGCACGCCATAATCGGAGGGTTTCATCTGAAGGAAGCTGACGCCATCACCCTGAAAACCATTGCCTACCTAAAAAAACAAAATATCGACAAAATTCTCCCAAGCCATTGCGTTAGTCTGCCAGTTATCAAGCTATTCGAAAAAGAATTAGGTGCTATGCGGGTTCACTCAGGAGATACCATAAACTTTGAAAGTTGAGTATCATTTTGTGAGGAAATAGCCCGCTGCGAAGCAGTCGCCTAATCCCACTGTTATCCTTGGCTCCCCAATGTCGAGCGCAGGTGCAAAATAAGCATTGTTCCTGAATTTTATTTTCTTGAATTCCCCGTATTTCTCAACCCCCTCCCTGCTCACCTTTATCCTTTTTGTGAATTCCCCCAAATCTTTGAA
>Ga0315279_10001916_pt1 | contig 32859 bp, 21 predicted proteins | sample YL17G06_20_MG_FD_203694 | JGI IMG/M metagenome (GOLD analysis project Ga0315279, IMG submission 203694) | Sediment microbial communities from Yellowstone Lake, YNP, Wyoming, USA - YL17G06_20 | ecosystem: Environmental > Aquatic > Freshwater > Lake > Sediment | place: USA: Wyoming | collected...
GGGCGTAAACGGGTGGCCCCGCCTTCGATGACGGCATCGCGCAACGAACGCCCGCTTCTATGCAGCCGGTTCATGAAATCGATCAACACGATCCCGTTCTTCGCCACCACTCCCGCGAGCGCAATGACACCCACGCCGCTCATGAGAATGGCAAAGGTGACGGAATTGATGTTGGCGGCGCCGCCCGTCAGAGCATTCACGAATCCGCCGGACACATTAACAATCAATAATCCCCAGAATACGCCGCCCAGCGAAAGCAGAATGCCGATCAGGATCAGGAATGGCTGGAACAGCGAGTTGAACTGGAAAACCATGGTAAGAAACACCAGGCTGAGGGCGATGAAGAAGGCTTTCACCAGAAAATCCTGCGAATCTTTCTGCATCCGGTTTCCGCTCCCCGGCAGGATTGAATATCCCGCCGGAGGAATGAACTTGTGTATTGCCGCCATGGCCAGCGCCTTGGGCTTGCGCTCATCCTTCTGGCCGGGGGCCAGTTCGGCCCACACTTGGATGGCCCGTTTTCCGTCGATGTGCTTGATGGATGCGATATTGGCTCCCTGGCTGAATACGGCGATGCTGGACAGCGGGGCCTGCTTTCCTTCTTTCGACACGACGATTTCATTCAGTCCATTAATGTTTTCGCGTATTGCAGGAATAAGCCGGACCATGATCTTATACTCGTTTTTGCCTACCCGGTATTTGGCCACTTCGGTCCCGTAAATGGCGCCACGCACCGCGGAGGCGACATCGAGCGTGGAAAGACCCATGCGTTTGGCCTGTTCACGGTCCACGTCAACGCGGATTTCCGGCCGGGCAGGGTCGTAATCAAAGCTTGCATTCGTGAGTCCGGGCACCTGCGACAGAATTTTTTTAAGGCTGTCGGCCATCCAGCTCAGTTGCTGGTAATCGTCACCACTCACTTCGAGTTCAACCGGCTTACCCGTAGGAGGACCCATGGATTGCTTTATGATCTGGAGCTTCCATCCCGGGACCAAGGGGGGGAGGTTCCGCTCCATCCATTTCATGGTGGTATAGGAAGGCACTTTCCGTTCTTCATAATCGGTAAACACCACGTCCAGGTAGCCCTTGTTGCTTTCGGCCTGGCTGCTGGAAATCCGTGATGATTTTCCCGATCCGACAATGGTGCCGATGGTTTTGACAGAGGCGACATTCGCGGGCATGGTCATACATGCTTGCTCGGGGATGCGCAACGCCGCGTCGGTTATGCCGATGTCCTGCGACAACGGCCCTTCGATCTGCACCGAGGCCACGTCCGGTTCCACGATCGGAAAAAAGACGACGCCGGGGCCGAATTTTCCATACGCGAAAATGCCCGCGACGACAAAGACGAAACAGAACGACGCCAGGAGCCAGGGATGATTGAGCACCCGGCGCAACAGCCCGCGATACAGGTCCTTGAACCGCTCGAACCAGCCTTTTTGGCCTTCCAGTTTTTCGGCCTCTTTGTTGTTCATTGTCAACGATGCGAACACCGGATTGAAGACGAATGCGACGAAGAGGGAGCCCGACAGCGTGATGGTGACGGTGAGCGGGAGATATCTCAGGAATTCCCCCATGATGCCGGGCATCCACAGCACGGGAAGGAATGCCGCGACCGTGGTGAGGGTGGCCGTGAACACCGGCACCAACACTTCCTGCGTTCCGTCAAGGGCCGCTTGAATGCGGCTTTTTCCCATCTGCATATGGCGGTAGATGTTTTCCACCACCACGATGCCGTCGTCCACCAGCATGCCCAGGACCATGACCAGCGAAAAGAGCACGACCATGTTGAGCGTGACGCCCAGGTAGCTCAGCACGATGCATCCCATTGCCATGGAGAAGGGGATCGCCGTGGAAATGAACACCGAATTCCGTGCGCCAAGGAAGAAGCTCAGGACTAAAAGCACCAGCATGATGCCCATGAGCAGATGGTTCTGGAGTTCATCGACCATCTGGCGGATGTTTTTCGACATGTCGTACGTGATTTCACTGTGGGTCCCCGCCGGCCATCGGGTCTGGTCTTCGACCAGTATCTTTTTCGCCTCTTCCACGATCCGCACGATGTCTTCGCCGGTCCGTTTAGCAACTGTCAATGTAAGCGACGGCTTGCCGTTGGTGCGCGAAATGGACTGCCGGTCGCGGGTGTAGCCAAACGAGACCTTCGCCACGTCCCGCACCCGTATCATGCGGTCGTTCTGCGAGCGCACGATGATGTCGTTGAATTGCTGGGGATCGGTCAATTCACCGGTTACTTTAAGGGAAAAGCGAAAACCGGACGTCTTCATCGTGCCGCCCGGTATGTTGATATGCTGCCCGGAGACGGCCTGCACGATATCGTGGAGCGTCAAGTCGTACTGTCGCAGCAACGCCGGATCGGCGTCGATGGCGATCTCTTTTTCCTGTTTTCCCAGCACCTTGGCCTCAAGAACGCCAGGGATTTTGGCCATCCGGTCCTTGAGGTTGTCGGCCAACGACTCAAGGCGTTCCAGATCGTAATCGGCATAGAGCGCGATATTGACAATAGGTATGGATGAGAAATTCAGCTCCTGGGTGATGGGGTCCTCGGCGTCGGCGGGCAGGTCGCTTTTCGCCTGGTCGACCTTGTCCTTGACGCGCCGCAACGCGTCCTCAATCTTCACCGACGGGTCGAATTCGAGGAAGATGTTGGAATAGCTTTCGTTGGAGGAACTGGTCATCTGCTTGACCCCGTCCACGCCTTCGAGCTTGTCCTCGATCTTCTGAGTGATGAGGTTCTCGATTTCCGGCGGATTGGCGCCGGCGTACACCGTGGTCACGAAAATATACGGGATCTTGATTTCCGGAAATGATTCGCGGCGCATGCCGGCAAAGCTCGACAGGCCAGTGAGAAAAAGAATCACCGCCAGCACGATCACCGATATGGGGTTCTTGAGCGCGATCTTCGTCATGAATGCATCTCCCCGCGGCAGCTTGAGCGGTTGCCGGTCAGTAGGTTACCCGCGTTCCATCGCTTACCTGGAACGCGCCGCTCACGATGAGCCGGTCTCCTTCGCGCAGTCCCTGCGTGATCATGGCGCTGTCGCCGCTGGTGGCCCCCACGGTGATAAGGCGCTGCCGCGCCACGCCGTTGTCCACCACCATGGCCGAAATCCCGTTCTGGAGGCGCAGCAGCGCTGTTGACGGAATGACAACCGCCGAGGAATAGGTCTTGCGCAGAATTCGCGCGCGGCCTACCATGCCCGGCTTGAGCGATCCGTCCCGATTGCCGATAACGAGCCGGGCGGCTATGGTGCGCGATCGGGCGTCCACGGCGCGATCCAGGCTGGTCAGCGTGCCTTCATACGCGCGGCCGGGGTCCTGCAGCAGCCGGAATTCCGTTTTCATCCCTTCGGCGTAGCTGAACGCATCGGTCTCGGGTATGGCAATCATCGCTTCCAGACGGTCGATGCGGGAAAGACGGATCATGGGCATGCCGGGCGCCACGGTCTGGTATCGGTCGATGGAGCGGCTCACGAGCATCCCGTCAAAGGGCGCCTGGCATCGGCAATCTTCATAGGCCCTTTGCGCCGTGGCCTGCAGCATGCGTGCGTTCTGGAACGCCAGGTTTGCCGCATCCACCGCCGAACAGCCCAGCGAACCTTTTTCCACATTGGCTGTGGCCCGCGTAAGTTCGCCTTTCGTCAGTTCGACCTGCGCCTTAGCGGCCTGCAACGCCGCTTCATATTTTTCCCCGTCGATGTCGCACAACGCTTCGCCGGCGTTGACGCGCGTGCCGACCGGTTTGATCATGGTGACGCGTCCGCCCATCGAAGGCGCCGTGAGCGTTGCGTCGTCGATGCCGCGCAAGTCAGCCGAGTAGCTGCCCCAGTCTTCAAAGGGGTGCGCGGCGACCACCGCCGCCACAACCTTGACAATTGCAGAATCGGCCGGCTGGCCCTTCATCTCCGTCTGCGCGGCCTTCACTTTCTGACAGCCGGGAAGATTTGCGGACACGGCCGCGAGTCCGCACAGCAGCATCGCATTCCTGATCGATGATTTCATGGTTCCTCCATTGCAACAATATCCTGACCCGTCACCACCAGCAGCGCGGCGCGGCTGCGCAAAAAACGGTATCGGGCGCTTACGTCGCCCATTTCGGCCTGGCGAAGGCGTTCTTCCGAAAGCTGAAGGTCGGCGAACTGGCCGCTGCCCTGCTTGAAATTATCATTTGTCAGATCATAGCTTTCCGCGGACGCGGCCAGGATTTCCCGGGCGGCAACCAGGTTGCTGTCGGCGCCGGCGCATTCAAGAAGGGCCGCGGCCACTTCCGTCTCGATCATCTTTACGACCGCGTCATGCGCGATTTCCAATTTATGCGCATCGGAGCTGTATTCCCGCGCCCGGGCGGTATTCGCGAACCCGTCGAAAAGCGTCCAGGACAGGCCAAGGCCCACCATCCAGTTGCGGTTGTCCCAATCGATAATGTCTTTCGGCTTTGTTCCGGCGGTGCCGATGGACCCGATACCGGCGATACTCGGAAGGTACATGGCATTGTAAATTCTGGCGCCGCCATACGTGGCCCGGGCGAGATATTCCAGGGAGTGAAGATCGCCGCGCCGGTCGACGGCCATGTGCACGGCATCGTCTTTCGCGGGCAGGGGCATGGCCGTGAGATGCGCTATTGTCAATGATGTATCCAGCGTGACGCTGTCTTCGGGATTGCGGCCCATCAGGATATTGAGCATCATCCTGGCGGACAGAAGGTCCTGCTGGGCCTTGTTGATCGCCACCAACTGGCTTTTAAAGTCGGCCGAGGTCGCCAGGATTTGTGCCCTGCTTCCTGAACCGAGTTTGAAATTGCGTTCGAGGAAATCGTTGAGTTCCTGCTTGCGCCCAAGGGAGCGTTGTGCGATGTCCATGGCCATTGCCGAAAGCACGACCCGATAGTAGGCGTCGAGCGCCAGGAGTTGCAGCTGCTGGCTGTTTCGCTGATAGTTGCTGTTGACGGATTTATCGAACTCCTGCGCTACTTCGAGAGCCGAGCCGACTTTGCCGAAAGTATAGATCGGCTGGGTGATCTGCAGCGAGGTGCTGTAAATGTCCGTCTGCGCGGGCTTCATAAGAGCGCCCATGGTGGAAGCGAGCATGCGGCCGATTATTCGCATGTCATTTGAATCAAGGGCTTGCGTGGCGGCCGATTTGCGGAGCCCGCCGCCTCCTGACATGGAAGAACCGCGTGATGATGCGCTGGCAAGCGACCCGTAGCTGGTGCCGCCGAATGCGGAAACCGAAACGATCGGCAGCGCATTGGCCCACTTTTCCCGGACCATTTCATTTGATTTCTTCAAGGTTTCCCGCATCATTCGTGCGGAATCGCTGTGCATGCAGACCGCTTTGATCGCCTCTTCGAGGCCGATACTCTGGGAAAAAGCCGGGGCCATGGTCCCCAAAACAAGGCTGAGAATCAATACATTGACAATCCGCATCATACTATCCGTCTCCTGACGATTCATGCTGATTTGTATTCCGCCCCGCTCAAGACGAACTTCGCGATTTGCTCGACCGTTGTGTCGATGTCACCCATTTTTCCGGCGACCTTCCACTCAAATATCGCGCCGCGGACGAGGGAGGCGATGAATCGCGACAGTGCATCTTGATCCAGCGAACTTGCCAACTCATTGCGGCTTCGCGCCCAACCGATGACCTGCTTTGTGATTTCCAATATCCGTGCTCCATGCTCCTGGAACTGAGCGCCGAGTTCCCGGTGCTTCTGCATATCATCATGGATCTGCTTCATAGTCTGGAAGTTGGTCACGGTAAGCATGAATGCGAAATTTTCGCCAAAATGGGAAAAAAGCGCGGCAAGCATGGCCATTAGATTGTCCCGCAAGTTCGCTTGAGAGCTGATGCGCTGCCGGATATTCTCAAGCAGATCTTCATATTCGCGGATGGAAAGGGACAAAAAGATCGATTCTTTATCTTCATAATAGTTATATAGCGATGCCTTTGAAAATCCGGCAGCCGCGGCAATGTCATCAAGCCGCGTCTCCCAGTAGCCCTTTTCGGCGAAGACCTTGCGCGCTGCATCGAGAATCAGGCTGCATTTGGCATCGCGAACGATTTGTTCTCTTGCTGACTTCGGGTCCATATAGCTGACTCTTTCGTCAGAAAAATTAACGAGTGTATAATATAATGAATTTTCGGTAAAAAGTCAAGGAATGGCGAATTAATATGAAGGCTTGAAACCATGCCAAAACGCCTAAGAGCGTGTATGAAAAGTCAGTCCGTCGGACAAGGCGCAACCCGCGCTCCACGAGGCTGTTTAACAACTCCAAACAAATTTCATGGTTTTCCGTCGCGCCTTTCCAGAAGCCAAGAACGTGTTTGCCCCGGTGGCGTCAATACCCAGAGCCACAATGAATGCCACTCCCCCGCGAGGATGGGTACATGGGAAAAGGCGCTGCAAGCATGCCGATAATTTCCCGCCTTTTGGTATCATGATTTTCATGCAAAATATGGTGATGATGAAGCGACCATTGAAACAGACACCGGTAAGATCATCGGCAGAATGTCTCCTCGCGCGCTTGCGCTTATTCAAGCATGGCGCGAGATTCATAAGGCCGAATTGCTTGAGGATTGGAATTTGGTACAGCAAAAGCGGGAACTCAAGAGCGTTCAACCATTGGAGTGACATTATGATATTGCATATACGAGAAGCCAGGTACCTGCATGATTATACGATCTGGCTCCGGTTCAATGACGGTGCAGAGGGCGAAGTCGATTTAAGCGATGAGCTTTCGGGTGAGGTATTTGAGCCATTGAAAAGTATTGAGTCTTTCAAGCAGTTTGCCGTCGATCCTGATTTGGAAACAATCGTCTGGAAAAATGGCGCTGATATGGCCCCGGAATTTTTATATGAAAAAATGAAGATTTTTGCCTGAAATAATGATTTTTTGTTACCCGCCGGTTGCCCGGCCAATTTTTCCCCTATTCAAATCAATGACATAAGGCGCTTTGCTTCGATTGATTAAAATGAAAGCGGAGCGTCAGAGTTGCAGCTCTGCCGCTCTGTCTTTTCAGAATTCCGCGCCCAATGAAAAATAGGTGGTAGGTCTGCCCACGGTGCGCCAGTCGGTTTTCCAGCCCCGGTCGAATAGCAGAACGAATATCCCCAGGTTGACACGCAGGCCGTAGCCGATGCCACCGTAAATCGTTTGCGGCAGGGGAATGAATTTGTATTCGTCCTTCGGGTCCCACGCGTTTCCCACATCGGTGAACACGGCTCCGTTGATGTAGCGCAGGGTGGCCGGCAGAGGCCAGACGATGGAGATATCCTTTATGAAGGGGAATCTAAATTCCGAGTTGAGCACCGCGTACCGCGATCCGGTGAAGCTGAAATAATCCCATCCGCGGAACGGCTCGACGAAATCGGAATACGACGAGTAATCGAACGCGTGCTCGTAATTGGCGCCGTTGATGCGGAAATTGAGCCAGTTCTCCGTGCCGCCCAGGAAATAGCGGCGCGCCGGAAGATTATTGTCAAACGAGAGCGCCCCGCCCATGGCCATGCGGTTGGCCCATACGAACCGGTTCATGATATGCCAGTACGCGCGTATGTCGATATCGCCCGAGGCGAACGCGGCGTCGATGCCGCCCACGGGAGGCGCCACCATGACGCCGGCCTGGGCGCGCACGCCGTTGATCGGGCCGGTCAGCCCCCAGAGAATGTTATCGAATGAGCCGGACAGCGACGGCAGCAGGATCATGGAATTGGTGATTGGGCGCGAAGCGTCACGATCAAGGGATGCGTCCACGGGCACGCGTTCGACGGTGCTGGCGTACATGCTCAGGTCCAATCGCGTATACAGGGAAAACGGATAGCTGGCCGATACTTCGCCGCCGATGCGGGTGTCCTGGAAAAGCAAGTTGGGATTGTATGCATTCTGATAGGGATAATCCCGCGTATAGAACAATGCAGTGCCAAAATCAACGCGGTATTTAAGGCACAAATATGAGAAATAGAGGTGGGCCATTTGATCGATGCGTCCTTGAAGATCGCCGGCGATCATGAATTGATGATTGCCTAAAAGGTCGCTCAGCACCACCATGGCCTGCCCCGCCGCATAGCCGTAAAGAGAATTAATGCCGAATCCGACGGTGATCAGGTCCGGGGAAAGTTTGAGTCCATACGGGAACGAAGCCGGTTCAGCCTTCAGAGTGTCCGATGAAGTATCGGGCGCATGATGCGTTGCCGAATCGGAAAGATAGGCGGCGCCGCCTTCGCCGATCACCTCCGCGGCCGAATCGTTCCCTTTACCAGATGCAATACTGTCCGGCGGATTATCGAGCATTCGCTTGATATGCTCCGCCGTGCTGTCTGCCGCGGCGGAGCTGTCGCGGACCGAGGAACCTTTTGCGGCATTGACCGTCGCGGTTTTCGATCTTCCCGAACGCTGGGCCGAATCTCCCGGAGCCGGCAGGAAGAACGGCGCCGTGGAATCGGCCAGCCATTGCGCCCAGCGCGTGGGCGCGAGATTGCCGCTTTTCTTATGCGAATCAGGTTCTTCCATGGACCAGATGTCCCATCCCTGTTTCTGGAAGAGGCAGAAGGTGATCCGCTTTCCGTCGCGCGACCAGTCCGGGTCCGAGCACCCGCCGATGATATCGGTTATCGGTCGCGAGCTGTCCGGCGCGGAAAGCGGCGCCATATAGAGATTGTCGATGCCGTTGCGGTCCGATACGTAGACGATCCGCTTGCCGTCGCTGGAGAAGGCCGCCTGTTTTTCATTATCGGGCGTTATGCGGACCGGCTGGACGGACCCAGTGGCCATATCGAGAAGATAGAGGTCCGATGAAGAATTGCCGGGATCGCGCATGCGGTTGAACGGGACGGTCGGAGGTTCCTGTCCTGTAAAGAGAATGGCTTTGCCGTCGGGCGAAAATCGCGGGTTCGATTCATACCGGTCGTCGTTGGTAAGCCGTTTCTGCGTGCCGGAATCCAGCGAATACAGGTAGAGATCGGACCGCTCTTTGCCCAGGCCGCAGAATACGATTGATCGGCCGTCGGCGGACCAGTCAGGCGACGAGATGCCCGCAAGGCCCTTTGGACGAATTGTGCGAACGAGCCTGCCGCTGGAGACATTGACTATGCGGATTTCGTCGACGCCGTTATATTTGGTGACGAAGGCGATGCGCTCGCTGTTCGGCGACCAGCAGACGCCGCTGCGAAACGGATGGAAGGATTCGAAATAGCCGCCGTAGCCGTATTGGCCGATGCGCCGGATCACCTTGCCTTTGCCGTCGATGACCACGATCTGCGTATAATCCTTGTCGTCGCTGAAGTAGGCGGTTTTTTCGCCGTCGGGCGACACGCGGGGTTTAAGGTTGAAATAATTGCGGTTCTTTTCGTGGAACGTCAGCTGCTTGGCGATACGCTCCGGATCGTCCCGCCGGCCGATTTCCGGCCAGTAAAGCCGGCGCAGCTGCCGGACCCATTCTTCTCCCAACTCGGCGGGCGTCTTGCCGTACACGTCTTTGAAGGCCGCATCCACCGATTTGAGCTCGTGGAATTTGCGCAGGAGCCGGCCGAAGGCCCCGGGCTCGTTGCTTGACGCAAGAAAGAAAAAAAACGACTGGCCGCCTTTATACGCCATATAGCCGTCGAGTTCCGGTCCCGGCGGCGGGACCGCGCCGTTAATGGCGCGGTCCATGAGAAACATGTCGGCTTCGGCGTTCCAGCCGCTCGACAGGTATTCGGCCATCCCTTCGGCGAACCAGAGCGGCATCTGCATGCCGGTCGATCGAAAAAGGGCCGATGCCGGCGCGTCGTTAAGAGCGGCATACTGGAATGCATGCGTCAATTCGTGACGCAGCACATGCCGGTACTCGCGGTAGGATCCGTCGAACGGAACCACGATGCGGCTTTTAAACATCTCGGTGAATCCGCCCACCTCTTCGGGCAGGATCTCGAAAACGATGTTCGTCTCCTGGAAGCGGGAGGGCGATCCGAAGATGATAAGCGGGAATTTATCTCGCGGCTTGAAACCGAACTGGGACCGCAATTCCTGAAAATCTTTTTCAACCCAACGGGCGCTTGCCAATGGCAGACCGCCCTCATCATCGTGATAATAAATATTGAAATGCGGCGTGTCGAGGTAGCGCCAGGAGAAATGATCATATTGGACCTTGTTCTGGCCGAACCCGAAACACGGCAGCGCCATAGCCAGCGCCGGCTGCGCCATGGTGCGAAGGAGTTTGACGATGGTTTGCATTAATCAAGGATCTTTCCGGTTGCAGGCGATCTGACGTAGTACGGGTGGCGGCCGGCCGTATTATTGCGCAACGCATTTCCTTCCGCACTCAAGCCGGGCAACCCAGCAGAAAAGATATAAAATGCCGAGGCCCCCCGGGCTGTTTCTATGTATTTTCTCTTAGAGCGTCCAGATTCGGCATTTGAAGAAAAAGAAAAAAAATCTTGCATTTCATCGGCCGATGATTTTTTTTTATCCCAGGATAGTTTAAGCGGCCATTTAAGCGCCGAACCGATTATGGAATCGTCAGTTCCGGTTTGCGGAATGTGACTTGACTGCCTTTAATCATAAAAGTATATTGAATTAGAATTTTCAACCGGCGATTGGCCCGCTGCTTAAATTAAACCTTTAACTAACAGCACAATCATATGCATAAAAACAAAATCCTTGCAATCCTTGTCGGTGCGCTGCTGTGCGTTGGCGGAATGCTTTCGGCAACCTACGCCGGAAGGAAAATCATAGTGCCGATCGATTTCAAGACTATTTATGCGGCGTTGGGAGAGGCCGATGAGGGCGATACTGTATATGTCAAGAACGGGGTGTATTACGAAAACATTGCGCTTCCCGACCGGATTGTGCTGATGGGACAGGACATGCTGCGCACCGTTATTGATGGGCAGCGCCGCGCGCCGGTGATCCTGGGCGGTGATGAATCGGTCATCACCAATCTTACCATCCGCAACGGCACCACGGGTATTCTCTGCAAAAACACGCGTCCTATCATCACGCGCAATTTTATCGTTGACAATAAGGGCACGGGCATTCATGCGCTTATTTCGCTCCCGCAAATCGACAATAACATTATTTACCGCAACGAATGGACCGGCATTTTCCTGGAGTCGGTCCGCGGCACCCGCACCGCCATCGAACATAATGTGGTCCTGGAGAACGCCTATTGCGGCATCTTCTGCGCCCATCGCACCGAGGTGCTCATCCGCAACAACATTTTTAACGGCAACAAGCAGTATTCGGTCTATGTAGGGCCCGGGGCCACCAAAACGCGTATTATTTTCAACAATATTTATATGAACCGGCATCCATTCAACCCCGAAGCAGTCATCAACGAAACCAATGTTTCCAAGGAACCGATGTTCATTTCGGCCGGACATCCCGAGTACAATTATTTTGTCAAACCCGTATCGCAGTGCAAGGGCAAAGGCGAAAACGGCACCGATATCGGTCTCATCACCGAACAGATGGTGGCGGCCCTGAGCACCGACAAAGACGGCGACGGTATTCCCGACGACATCGACCAGTGCCCGGAGGTGGCCGAAGACAAGGACGGCTTTGAGGACGAAGACGGGTGCCCGGATTACGACAATGACAAGGACGGCATCTACGATCAGCAGGACAAATGTCCTAATGAAGCCGAAGATCGAGACGGGTTTCAGGACGAGGACGGCTGCCCGGATCTCGATAATGACAAGGACGGCATACCCGACGCAGTGGACCAGTGCCCTAACAATCCGGAAACCTTCAACGGCTATAAAGACGATGACGGCTGCCCGGATGAAAAGCCCAAAGAGATAACGGCCAAGCTGATCCTAACGGGCGTCAATTTCAAGACCGCCAGCGCGGAACTGCTCGAAGAGTCGTATTACATCCTTGAAAACGTATTCAACAGCCTCGAAGCTTTTCCTAATGTCAAAGTTGAAATATCGGGGCATACCGATTCAGAAGGACCCGACGACTACAATCTGCGCCTGTCGGCCGATCGCGCCAAATCGGTAAAAGATTACCTCGTGATGCGCGGCATCAGGGCGGATCGTATCGTTTCCCGCGGGTATGGCGAAACGCGGCCCATTGCATCCAATGAAACCGCCGAAGGCCGGGCCAAGAACCGTCGCGTCGAAATAACGCCAATTAAATAAAGGTGACCAACTATGAACACACCCACATGTCGGCCAGAAATGAGGGGGTCTTTTATGAGGGGTCCAGTTTCGGGCACACGCGTGCTGTCCATACTCCCAATGCTTTGCCTGGGCGCCATTCTTGCGTTCGGCGTGTCGCCGGTCAAGGCATATGAAGGCACCGGCGGCTACGATGCCCCGTTTTTCCAGGCCGATTTCTACCAGGACCTTTCCGATTGGTCATCGGCATTGGTCAATCCCGCGCTTTTATACCGGATCAACCAATTGCATGTCGACGGCGGATTTTACCGGTGGGCCACCGGCAACTGGGGCTTCCAGCAACTGGCCGTCCAGTGGCCGATCCAGCGGAACCACACGCTCGGTTTCACTACGATTTGGGCGGGCGCGCCGATCACGCTTACCCAGATCAACCCAAGCCAGGGCTACAGTGTCGATTCGGTCGGAACGTCGTCGTTCAACGATATCTGGTTCATCGGCAACTATGGTGTGCGCGTACTGCCATGGTTGATGCTGGGGACGAACGTTAAATACCGGTATCAGCGGCAATTTAATCTGGGAAGCAAATTCAGCAATTGGTGGCCCGGCGTTGACCTCGGCGTGTATGTCAATCCTCTGGACCACTATCGGTATGGTGACCTCGGCCTGAGCCTTAATTTTCAGGACATCGTTCCTTCAGCCGTCAAGTGGGATGTTCCCGATAGCCTCGGCGCTTCGCAATATGTGGTGACCAATCCGGTCACGACCCGCCTGCGCATGGGCGCGCGCTATGGAATGCTCAATGACAATCTTATTGTCGACGGCGAAATGGTGCTGGACAATGCATTTGCCGATTTGTGGAAAGGGATGCTGGAGTTCGCCCAATATAATTCTACAACCGGAGAGTTCGTCATCCAGCCGGAGAAGGGGACAGAGGCCCTTAAGAAGGTCGCACGGTTTGGTGGACATATCCGGTACATGTTCATCCCGCAGGTTTGGTTCAAGGCGGGCTGGACCAATAACAATATTCCTTATATAGGCGCCAATGTCAACCTCATGTATCCGCTGCCCGAAATGATCAATTATCTGTCGGCCGATTTTCATTTCGGCTATAGCTTTCTGGAAAACTTTCTGCTGCCGGATAAAAAAGACGAGCGCGGTTTTACCATGATGAGCCGGTTTTCCGTCGACTTCGGGCCCACCCGTGAGCAAGTGTTGAGCAAGCAGCTGTATGATAAGCTGATTTTAGCGCCGATGAATGCCTATGTCGAGGCCATGAAGCTGTATGAAGCTGGGCAATACTGGCTGGCGGGATTTGCCTTCGGCAAAGTGATATCGCTTTTCCCCAACTTCCATCTTAATGATAAAGTGACGTTCTATATGGGCAACTGCTATCGTTTCCTGTATATGGACGACATCTCCCGCGAAACGTACAACGACGGCCTCCAAAAATTCACCACGTCGGAAATGCGCTCCAAGTATCTGTACGGGCTCATGGCGCTTGACTATCGCGAGGGCAAATACGACGATGCGCTCAAAAATCATGCCTTTATCGTTAACCTATACGCCGAAAGCGACATCCGGCCGGATGCCGATTATCTGGCGGGGGAAATCCATTTTGCGCGCAAGAATTACAATGCTGCCGAGCAGCTCTTCAGCAAGCTCAAACCGTCGGACCCGGCGTATCTGTATGCGCAGTACACGCTGGCCATCATCAATGTCGAAAACAAAAAGACGCAGGCGGCCATCCAGTGCCTCAAGAAAATCACGGAAGATACGACCACCGACGTTTCCAAACAGCTTCTGCAGGACGCGGCCAACACTAAGTTGGGGCATATTTATTTTGAGGATGTCCAGCTGCGCCAGGCGGTGGAGGCCTATAAGCGCGTTTCCGAGGGTTCCCCCTTTGGCGACGAAGCCCTGCTGGGCATGGCGTGGTCTTGGATCAAGGCCAGCCAGCCCCAGGTCGCCGATCAGGTGCTCGATCAATTGCTGGCGGTCTATCCCAAATCGCCCCTGGTCCCGGAATCGTATCTTGTCAAGGGATACGCCAATATGCTGCTGAAGCGCTACCCGACGGCTAAAAGCGATCTTGACCAATGCGTTGAATTGTGCAAAGGACAATACATCACCGATGAAGATTTAAAAGCGCGCCAAGACCAGTTCGGCGGGACAGTCCAGCAATTCAAGCCGACCATGGCGGACATCAAGAAAAATGCGCTGCGCCGGCCCACCGACAAGACGATCGAAGACCGCGCGGCCCTGAAAGGATCGTTCGATAAATTCGATCAGGACGGCCGCGATTTCTTCAATTACACATTGCTGGCCAAGTCACATAAGAAATTTCTCAAGCGTAAAAGCGATATCCTGATGGATGCCCAGTACGCGCAGGCAAAAGTCGCCGCGCTCATCGGTTCACAGAGCGCCACGAATCAAATTCAAAATGAGCAGAAAAAGATCGAGAACATTGATTCCGAACTCGAAAAGCTGAAGGATAAGCTGAACCAGAAGCAATAGTCGGCAGTCGCGGAAAAAGCATGGCTTTTCCTTTTTCCTTTATATATATTGTATTTTTGGAAGAAATGTGATTTCTTCCTTCCCTTGTGTGGTATGAACGGCACGGTGCGCCAGAAACGATGCCGATCCACTCAAAGATACAGGGCCCATTAAAGCGAATAAGTATTTATAAGAAAGGTAAGGAGAGGAGACCGATGCATTACTCGTCTTTAAGCCGCATTTTTACCGCCATAGTATGCGTTTTTCTGTTCCAGACCCTCTTGTCAACCACAGCCTTGGGTGCGGAAAGCGAGGAAGAAAAAATCCGCCGGCGTATCCAGGAACTCGAGCAGAAGAAAAAAACGATCGAAGACGGGATCCAGAAAAAGGCCGATGCCTCCAGCCCCGGCGCCCAGCAACTGAACGAAGTAATCACCAAATGGGAAAACCTGCTTGCCAACTGCAACCAGCAGAAAAATGAGAGGTGTCCGGAAGTCATGTTCCAGCTCGGGCAGCTCTATTATCAGCAGGACCGCGATTTGTATGCTCAGCGTCGCGAACAATATGAAAAGGCAATGGACGAATACGATAAAAAGGGCGGCCAGCAGCCGGTGAATCCGATACCCGAATATTCGCGCTCGCTGAACATCTATCGACGTCTGCTCAAGGAATATCCCTCCTTCAATCGCAACGATGAAGCCAATTATCAGATCGGCAATATCCAGCTTCTCGCGGGAAATCTTGATTCGGCGAAGGCCGCATTTCTTAATATTATAGAAAAGTCGCCCAATTCCAGCCGCGCTTCTTACGCCTATGCGCGCCTTGCCATTGATTTTGAATGGCAGGACCGGAATTACAGCAAAACGCTGGAGTATCTTGCTAAAGTAAAAAAAGACCAGGTCAATGCCGAACTCTGGGAAAATGCGCATTATACTCGGGCGGAAAGCAATTATAATATGGGCGCCTTTGATATCGCCTCACAATTGTTTTTTGAATATGTAGAAAAGTGCGATGCGGGCGAGTATAAGAAGCAGGACCTGCGCAATGAAGCGCTCGAATACATGGCCACGGCGTTTTCCGATATGCCCCAGGGCGCCAATGAGACGATCAAATTTTTTAAGCGAATGGGCTCGCGACCTTTTGAGGCGCAGGTCATTTATACCGTGGGCATGAAGAATGCAACGCACGGACAATTCGAAGAAGCCATCACCGCGATCGGCACGGCGCTGAAGGAGTTCCCTTATTATAAAGACGCGCCGCTGGCGCGCAACGCCCGGATTGAATGTCTTGTCGTCAAACGTCATTTTGAAGAAGCGAACAACGAACGCGAATCATTAGTCGATGATTACGGGCAGGGCAGCGCCTGGTATTCGAAGAATGATAAGGAAAAAGCGGTGATCGACCAGGCGCGTATTTATATCGATAAAGCGCTGGCCAATATTTGCCTATATTACCATTCCCTCGCCAATCAGAAAAAGGACAAGGCGCTGTATCAGAAAGCGCTCAAGCGCTACGATGAATATTTCTCAAAATTTTCCGCCAACAAATGGCGCATATATGAATTCCGATCCAATATTGCAGAAATATATCACAACCTTGGTGATTTCGATAAAGCATCGTCGAATTACTGGTTCGTGGCAACGGAAGACCTTTCCAAATACCCATCCTATACCATCGATATCGACAGCAATTTATATGATAATGCCAAGGACTTTGAGAAAGCGAAAATTGACGCCCGGTCAAAAGGCGTCATGGCCATTTCCCAGGAAGACGCGGGCTATAATGCCATCATAGACCTGGACAATCTGCGCAAAAAGAAGGTGGCCCAGAACAGCATGGACGATGTGCAGGCCTATTCGTTGCCCGAAACGCAGCGCATGCTTCAATATATTGATTTGTTCCGCGCCCGATTCCCAAAGAGCGAGAATGCGGCCGATCTGCTGTATCTGGCCGGCAACATGCATTATGGCGCCAAAGCCTACGACAAAGCAATACAGTCGTTCAAATATATTTGTGACAGCTATTCAGGCGCCAAGATCACGTCCAAGGCTTATCGAATGCTCGCAAAGACCTATGCGGCGTCCGGCGAAATCGATATGGCCATGAACCAGTATAAGGCGCTGCTTGCCAAGACCGATGCGAATTCCCAGGAATACGCTGAAATCGTCGATCTGGCGGCGGCAGCCATTTTCACCAAGGCCGAAAACCTTAAAAAAGCGGGTAATCTCGACGGAGCCGCGCAGACATTCAAATCGGTGGTCACCGAATTTCCCAAGAGCACAGTTGGCGACCGCGGATGGTACGAAGCCGGCGGCTGCTACGAGGAAGCGAAAAATTATGAACTTGCCGCCCAGACGTTCAGCGAAATGGCGGTTACCTTCGACAAATCCAAACTGCGCGAAGATGCTTTCCGGCGTGCGGCCGATAATTATAAAAAACTGGAAAAATGGGAAATGGCGGCCGAGGTCTATGCCAAGGCGGCCGATCTGGTTAAAAAGGCGGAATTTGCCATACCCAGCCTGTCGTCAGCGTCCGACTGCTATCAGAAAACCAATAATTTCCAGATGGCCGGAAGGATGTTTCAGCTGGTTTTTGAAAAGTATATCGAAGACGCGCGGGCGCCGCAATGCCTGTACAATGCAGGTCTTGTATTTGAGCGGGGCAAACTGTACGACGATGCCGTCCGCGTGTATCTTACCCTCGGCGAAAAATTTCCCAAATCCGAATTCGCCGAGGACGCGGCATTCGCCATCGGCGATTGCCTTGATAAAATGAATAAATTTCCTGACGCGGCGCTGGCCTATTCCGATTTTTCCAAAAAATTTGAAAACCGCAATAAACAAATCGAAGCGCTCTTCCGCGCAGGAGATGATTTTGCTAAAAGTGATGCTCTGAAAGACGCCGAAACGGCGTATCTGAGCGGTACGACGCTCTTTGATAAATTTCAGAATAAAAGTGATCAGCAGCTTAAATCCATCGCGGCGCGCGGCTACTGCAGTCTGGGAGATCTGTATTCCAAGGAGTTCAGCGCTTTCAAGCTGACCGGCGCCAATGACAAGGAAGTAAAAAACAAAATCAAGGATAAAAAGGACCTTCTGGAAAAAACCCTTAAGGTGTACGCCAAGGCGATTGAAACCGGCATTGTCGAATGGGTCTTCAAAGGCGTTTACATGACCGGCACCAGCTATGTCCAAATGTCGGACGATTATGCTGCCCAGACTCTGTTCGGCTCGCTGGAGCAGAAAATCGGTCAGCGCTATGCCATCCTCTCAAGCATGGAAAAGTATTATATTGAAGCCCAGAAAAAATTCGGATGGATCATCGACAAGGCCATGGAGCAGAATGTCAAGAACGAATATGTCGACCAGGCGGTCGACCAGTATATGCGCATGGCCTATATGAAAGGCCGTCTGCTTGAGGATATCGCCGATATTTTCAAGAATTCGCCCATACCCAAGGACATGTCGCCCGAGGAGAAGGATGCCTACAAGCAGCTGCTTGAAGAAAACGAGTTGAAGGCGCGCGACATGGCCTGGCCCAAATATGAGGAAGCGATTAAATCGGCTGCGGATATCGGGATCGCGCGAAGCCAGTGGCTTGATAGCCTCAAAGCCCGCTTGACGGATATTAATCCGCAGTCCGATGCGCTGAATATTACAATCCAGCCCAAGATCGACAAGATCCTGGGCGGCAAAGCCACGGCTGATTCGCTCCGTGCCGCACAACAATCACCTGAAAAGCCACAATCAATTATATTGAATGAAGGACAGAAAACGGCAGCGCCTGCGGCTGCGGCGCCGGCTTCAAAGCAATCCGAAGGATCGGCGAGCGACTCCGGCAAGAAGAAGAAAAAGAAATAGTTTTAGCAACGATACGTTCCATCTTAATCGGAAGAAAGGAGCATAAGCAAAAACGAGAAGCAGGTAACATTTAATCACGAGCAATCGTTTTTACTTCTGGAGCAACAACAATGCATTTCATAAAGAAAGGGGTTTCAAATGAATAGCGGTTTCTTCAGTTTTATCACAACCGGTTTCCGTGGATCCGGCGCACCCGTGATGTTCGTCATTCTCGTCATTGGATTCGCCGCGATTGGTCTTATTATCGAGCGCATCTGGTATCTCTATTTCAAATGTGGAACCAGCAAGGCATTTATGTCATATATCTCCAAATGCCTTAAAGCCGGCGACTATGAACGCGCGGTGAAGTATGCCACTTCGCTTCAAACACCGCTTGCTAAAATCGTTGCGGTCATTCTTCAAAACCGCGGAAAAGGCATTAAAGTAATCCAGCGGTCAATAGATGAAGTCTTCCTGACCGAGGCGCCGCGGGTAAATCGTTTTCTGCCGTACCTGCAGGCGTTTGCGAACCTGTCGGTTCTGTTAGGGCTTCTGGGGACCATCTACGGCTTCATGGAAGCATTCAACTCCCTGGCAAATGTGCCGGCAGCGCAGCGCGCCCAGGCCCTTGCTGCCAGCATCGCGATAGTTATGTGTTCCACGCTCTGGGGCCTTATCGTGTGCGTTCTTTCGCTTTTTGCATACAGCTTCCTGGCCGGTAAAGCGGAAAAACTTTTAGAGGAGATTGATGAAAAGAGCACGAAGCTCATGAATCTGGTGGAAGAATAATCGCGAACGAATCCGTGATCGCTCCAGTGCGCGGAGCTGCAGATGATTGCGGTTGCGGCAGCGGTGCGCAGCGGGCAATGGATATCGTGTGCTGAATACGGCATGGCGGATTGAACGTGGATTTCAAGCAAACCGGCGCGGATGTTGGTCGGCAAGCGGGTCTGCGCGGGAATTCTTCACCTCTACACTGATAGCATTGCAATAGGGGATTTCCTATGCGAAAGCTCAAGATCAGCCAAGAACTGGACATGAAGCCGTTTATCAACTTCATGGTCTGCGTAATTCTGATACTTATTTCATCCGTAGAATTTGCCAGAGTCGCGATCATTGATATGAAGCTGCCGGAAGGCCGCGGGTCTCAGACCAAGGCTATCGACGCAACGCCTCCGCGAGAAGATGAGAGCAATAAGCTGCTCCTGACGGCCATTATAACTGATTCGGTAGTCACGCTTGGGGCTAAGGGTGGTTTTTTGCCGAGCCTTTTTTATAAAGAATTTCATAAATATAATTCGCGAGATGACAAAACTGAGTTGACAGTAGAATATAAGCCGGGTCAGAAAGTGGTTAATCCGAATACCGGCAAGGAATTATCGATTTATGAACGCACCGAAATAATGCTCTATGTAACCGATGAAAACGGGAAGGTCCTCCAGACCCTTTATACAAAAAAAGACGATAAAATGTTGACTAATGTGGATGGCTTTCCCGTGACCGCGGCCAAGCCGGGAGATACGCTATATACGCTTACGAACCCCCGAACCGCTATTATCGTAAACAATCCTGGTGATTTCAAACTCGTTCCGATGTCCGCTTATGACGAATTAAAGAACCGGCTTATGAAGATCAAGGAGCGTTTCCCGGACGCGGATGATATCAACGATATCATTATTGCCGCCGAAAACGAGGTGATATATGATAAAATCGTGCAGATAATGGATGCGTGCCGGGGTGCCGATTTCCCGAATATTTCCATTGCAAAACTGAGGAGTTGATATGCCTAAACTGCATGGCCGGTATAAAAAGAAAGAACAAGAAAGTTCGGTTATCATCACGTCTCTGATCGACATTTTTGTTATTCTGACGATCTTTCTGATCAGAAACTTTACGGCCGAAGGCAACCTGACCTCAAACGCCGAAAATTTGACCCTGCCGAATTCAAGCTCAATAAAGCGGCTGAAGGAAGTCGTGGTCCAGGTTGCGGTTACAAATGATATGATTCTGGTGGACGATGTTCCGGTAGCGCCAACAAGCGATGCTATACGCATCAAACAAGATGAGCCGGATCCTACCATACCCAAGCTTGAAGATAAATTGCGTCAGTGCTATGCGCAGGAAGAGGAGATGGTGCGCCTCGGCGCCCTTAACAAAGTTGAAGGAAAAATTGTCTTGCAGATTGATAAAAATATCGATTTCGATGTCATGTATAAAGTTATGTATACCTGTGGAAAAGTCGGATATCTCGTCATGAATTTTGCAGTGATGCAGCGCGAAGAGGGATAGCGCCCGGGCGCTATCCGCGGTAGTGTGCCATATTCGTTTACAGTAGGCAGCGAAGAAACCACGGAGGACTGACGTGAAATATAAAATACTGGTTAAAAAGTGTACCGAGCCTGAACGGGCCGGCGAGATCGCCGAAGTAGTTGCACAATGGTCGGGCAGCAAGGCGGTCGTCGTTGCAGCAGCGCTGATGCAGAACTCCATCTGCATTAAAAAAGAATCCGAGGAGCAGGAAGCGCTCAAGCTGAAAAAAATGTTTGAGGCCGCGGGGGCTCAAGTTGAGCTTGAAAAGATCCCGGAACCGGCAGCACCGCCCCCCCCCCTTCCTTCGAGACCGGTTTCGCAATCGATTGCTGCATCGCGACCTGTTGCCGCCTCCCTGGCGCAAGCCAAGGCTAAAACTGCCCGGGCAGACGACGATGATGACGATGATATAGCTGGACGGATATTGACTGAGCAAGAATATCTCGCTAAGATTAACGCCCGATCGGACATTTTTTTCGTTGAATACGATACCCGCGCCCGCAACATCGAAGTGGTCAGCGTGCTTGTCGGTGTCGCACTTTCCATTTGGCTCAGCACGCTCCAGCTTGTTGATGTAGCAACGGATTTTTACGAGAAACTCCCTGATGAACGGGTGGCAAAAATCGTTACAGACCTTCCATCCACGTTGACTCCTGAAAAGAGTGACGAAAAGAAAAAGGAAGAGGAAATTAAGACAGATAAGAAAACTCTTGCCAAAACCAAACGCGCCGGTGCTGGTGGGAATACGGGCGGTGGCGGCGATCCTCGCGCACGGGTAACGAAAAAAGGCGTTTTGGGCATCATTTCCGGCCAGATCAAGGGAAAAACCGTCGCTTCCGCCGATATTTTCGGCAAGGGCGGTTTTGCAACCGGTATTGATGCCATTTTGCAGGGTGTCGGCGGTTTGTCCGCGGGCGGCGGCGGCGGTGTCGGCCGTCGCGGCGCAGCAGGTATCGGCTATGGCGCCGGCTACGGCAGCGGCTTTGGCGGCGGCGGCGGCGGGGTAGATGATCTTATAAGCGGGCTTATGGGCGGCGAGGGCGGCTCTCTGGATCTGTCGCCTAGACTCAAGTCACATAAAGCAATTGAAGTAGCGGAGCCTAAGTTTGTGCAGGGCGGCGCACTCACCGGTGGCCGCAGCATGGCGGAAATCCGTCGTGTTGTGATGCAAAACCTGGCTGCGCTGCGCTATGCGTATAATAAGCGTTTGCGCGATATGCCGGGCTTGAAGGGCAAAATCACCGTTAAATTCGCCATTGATGAATTCGGCAACGTTATATATTGTCAATCTGTCCAGTCGACAATGGGCGATAAAGATCTCGAAGATGAAATCGTTGGGAAAATCAAGCGCTGGGCATTCGGTAAAATCGACAAGCCAGGGGATGTGACGGAAGTCATTTATCCATTTGTCTTCTCGCAATGATAGTTACTATATTTATATTTAATCCTTTGAACCTCTTTATCCTATAGCGGGAGGGCAAATTCATGAAAAAATTTATCGTAGCATTAGCGCTTGCGGGAGCTGTATTCAGTGTTTTTGCAACCGAGTCGAGAATCATCGCATTGGGCCGGCATGATGCGTTTTTCATGGATGATTACAGCATTTTTAGAAATCCGGCTAACGTAAGTGTTTATCCGAATATGCTGTTCGGGTCGCCTGGAGTTTATGTACAGAAAGATGATGATACAACGATTGCAGGAAAGCAATATGCGGCCCTTCAACGCACCAACCGCGACCCGAAAGATCCGTATGCGGGCGGTATTATTTCCTATTCTTTCAACCAATCATCCGAAGCCGGCAGTCAGTTCCCCATGTTTTCTATTGGCGTGTGCGTTAACCGGCCCGATAAGGCGCTGGATTATGTGATGCCCGGAACCAGCAAATTCAAGGAGGCCTTTGACAGCACCCTTGCCCTTAACTATGATCTTCCTCGACCGATCGGAAAAATGGATCTTCTGCTGGGGTATGCCTTGGGGAATGGCGGAATGTTCGGTCTGGGCACGTATATAGCAATGCAGAAAAGTCATGATGCCGGTTCCATGCAGCAGGCAAGTGTATATAATGTTAATGGTGGTGTAAACTGGCCAGTCGCTAAGTCGGCCGATGTGGAAGCTTCAGCAGGCGTTTCCATGATTACTGCAAAAGCATTGGATCGTGACAGCAACGATGTCACTCTGGCGGATTTTTCCAATAATAATGATTTTGTGCTCAACATTGATGGTCGCCTTTTCACTGCCCTTACACTCATTAACGGCGATCTTGTGCCGCATGTCGGAATCGAATATGCCAATATCGCTCGGTGGTATGAAGGCACGGATGTAAATCTTGGCGTCGGCGTTAATATTAACGTGGACAAAGGCTTCGGCTGGGGCGGCTTGGAATTCTTATATAAGAGTCGGCTTTATGACAATAGGAGCACGTACGGCAATCCTGCCCGACTCAGCAACCATTATTATGGTGGACGATTGAGCTTTGGCTTTGAGCGGAACCTGGTATGGGACTGGTTCCTCTTCCGGGCGGGTGTACAAAAGCAACTGTTGCTCAAAACCCAGGGCGCCACAGACGATAATCCCGAATGGGTCCAGAATCCTGAAGCTGACGCATCGGACAACGATCTGATCGGCGTCGGTTTCGGCCTGAATATTGAGAACCGGCTGAAAGTCGATTTTATCGTTGCAGAAGATCTGTTCTATACGCTTACCAACCTGATCAGCGGTCCTCAGCACCATATTTTCCCGCGATTCAGCATGAGCTACAGCTTCTAGCGCAGGGGATTCTGTGCCGGGGCTGATATTGACAAAGGCAGGGTCGAATATCCTGCCTTTTTTTATTGGAAGAATCTGATATAAAGCGAAAATTCCGTTGTTCCGCGCATGGAAAAAAAGTATCTTTAGTGTCGCGCTTTCCGGACCCGGCGCGTGGGGGATGATTAATATGTTTCCGGGCATTTACAGGATGAGTTGTATCACCTATAAAGCAAGCGGAGGTGTGGTATGAAGAAATGTGTTGTCGGGGTTTCGCTGCTATGCGCCATGATGATGTGGGGAGGATGCGCACGAAGCGGGCAACCGCAGGAGCTGTCGATCCTGCTGCGTATGATGCCTGCACAGGAACGGTTCCTGCAACAAGAGCTGCTGCCGAAATTCGAGAAGGAAGCCAACTGCAAAGTTATGCTCTCTACCTTTGAAAACGAATGGGACATCCCTAAATTCCTTTCGCTTGAGCAAGGAAAAAAGAAAGCCGCCATCGATCTGGTAAAGACCCCATTCGAAATGACGCGCGCGCTGGTTTGGCGGGGTTTTATGCAGGACCTCACCAGTGTGGTCGATTCAACGCAGGTGATGCAGGACCTTGCGGAATATCATCAGCTGGCTTCCGGACTTGGCTTTGTCGACGGACGGCTGTATTATCTACCGCGCAAACTTGAGACGCGTGTCATGTTTTATTGCAAATCGAAGGTCGCCGATGCGGTGGCCAAATTCGAAAGCCAGAAAAAACGCATTGCTGCTGAATTAAAAAAACTGAATGGATATGGCCTGCCTTCAGGATATGCCCTAGAAAGCGATCCGTCCCAGTGGGACACCTATGATGTATTGGTCGTAGGCGCAATCTGGGCCGGCGAAAAAATGCAGGACAGCGTGAAAATCGGCCGCATCGGGCAGCGTGCCGCCTCCTATGGCGGCACGGCGCTCACATTGGTCGATAAAACCCTGCAACTGGGCGCCAGCGAGAAAAACATTCTGGAGCTAAACGCCGAAAAATGCGCCGAAATGTTTTTATGGGAAAATATATTTGTCAAAATGGGAATCTACAATCCCGCCATGTGGCAGGACAAATGGAAGGGTTCGGATCTCTATAACGGCATCAAGGACGGCAAAATATTCCTGAGCTATTTGCAGCAGATCGATTGCTTCAACATCCATGGATGGGCCGATGATCCGGGCATGCCGGGATATCTGGCAAACGTCGAAGACATGGGGCTTGCGGTGATCCCCAAGGCGGTATCGTTTGAACTCGATAAGTCGGGGAAACCGCTGTATGAAGGGACCAACTCGATCTCCACCGGCGGATGGTGGTGGGGCATACCTAAAACGGCGGCGCATAAGGAACTGGCCTATAAGTTCATGCGTTTCATCACGTCCCGCGAAAACCAGGCGCTCGAATGTTCGAAATTCGGCATGATTCCGGTGCGCAAAGACATCCTGAACAATCTACCCGAGGTGTTCGACCAGGGATGGGTGGGCGATATTTTTAAAACTTCGGTTGCGCAGATTCAGAAAAACGGGCTTACTACCGTCCCGCTTGTCAAACAGTATCCGCAGATCAGTTCACTGTATATTGACGCATGGTATACCTTATGCATCGAATACAGCGACAAGAAGGACGGCGCCATGGATCTTTCGACCATGAAAATGCGGCTCGCGAGTGATTATTCGGGCAAACTGGAGGAGATCCTGGCCGACAAGAACCTGCAGTAAGCCATCCCTTGCGTGAGCAAACGATGGCAGGCACGCTTCAAAAGAACGACTATGCGAAAATCCGGGAGATATGGCCGCTTTTTCCCGCAGCCCTCTATCTCCTGGGCTTTTTTATTATCGTATTTTTCTATCTGTTCGTTCTCAGTTTTTCGGCCACTTCCATCGATGGCGAGGTATTCCCGACACTCCATACCATCCGCGGGATTCTTCAGGCGCGGGTGTTCTGGGACGCCCTGCTCAATACTGTTGCTTTTACGATCATCGGCACCCCGATTGAACTGATTGTCGGTCTTATCCTGGCGCTTATTCTTTATCGAAATTTTCTCGCGCGCGGTATCATCCGCGGCATATTCCTGATTCCTCTTGCCATCCCCGCATTGGTGACCGCCATCATGCTGTATATCCTGTTCGATTATCCGGGCGGGCATATCAATCATTTGCTGATGGGAAAGTATGCGCTATTTCCGGCGATAGTCCATGATCCCATCAACTGGCGCGGTTCAAAGATGCTCGCGCTGGGCATGTCGCTCATCGGCAAAGTGTGGCGCGATATGCCGATCTCCATGTTGATCATTCTTGCCGGGCTTAATGCCATCGATACGGAGCTTTTCGATGCGGCCCGCACCATGGGAGCGGGATGGCGCCAGCAACTCCTGCGCATCGTCGTGCCGCTCATCATCCCTTCGCTGTCGGCGGTAGTGCTGTTGCGCTCGATTGAAATGTGGAAAGAATTCATTTTCCCATTTGTTCTTGCAGGCAGGTACAGTCTGCTGGGCACTCTTATCGAGCAATATTATAACAACTGGGGAAACATCAACAGCGCCGCTGTCGTGGCTATGGTACTTGTGTTATGCATCATCATTACAACATTGATTGTGCTGGCGTTTGCCGAGGCGCTTAAACGCATAGTGACCAATTAACATGCGGAAAAATCCGTGAGATATATTCATTCACCGGTGGGAACCTTTAAAAACGCAATCTGGTTTGCTTCGCTGCTGTGGGCCCTTGTGATGGTGTTGCTGCCGGTGTATCTTTTAGGCAAGTATTCCATCAGTGACATAGGGAGCATCAACACCGGTGGCGCGCCGATCCCCATCTGGCCCCGGCATCCTTCTTTTGATACCTTCCTGTATCTTTTCAGCGACAGCCGTTTTTTCGGCGTTGTCGTCAATAGTTTTGTGATCGCGACATTGACCGTTGCGCTCTCCATGACTTTGGGCGTTCCCGCATCATATGTTCTTGCCCGCTGCCGGATTCCATGGAAAAAGGCCCTGCTTGTCGGGCTTATTTCCGTTCGGTTGTTCCCTGATATCGCTTCAGTGATACCTATCGCAGAATTTTTTATTAAAATCGGCGTACACAATACGTATCTGGGTATTGTGATGGCCCATACGTTGCTTGCATTACCTTACATTATTTTTATCGGCACCGGCGCTTTTGAACCGATTCCGCGCGATCTGGAGCATCAGGCCATGGTCATGGGCGCCAATCGTTTTCAGATTTTCATGCAGGTGCATCTTCCGCTTGCCTTGCCCGGCTTGATCGCCGGAGCGATCTATACATTCCTGCTTTCGTGGGATGAATTTATCTTCGCCTATTTTTTGCTCGGGGTGGGCAAAATCACTACCTTGACCCTGTATCTAAAGCAAAAACTCGCATTTTCGCCGCCGCAAAATCTGCTGGCCACTATTTCGGTTTGTTTGAGCTTGCCAGTCATCATTTTTTCCCTGCTGATGCAGCGGTATATGACGGCAGGAATAACGCAGGGAGCCATTAAATAGAGGGCCCGGAAATTTATCCCGGAGCAACCGGAATATCGGAACCATGGCATCCGTCGACCTTCAGAATCTCACCAAACGCTTCGGCGACCATACCGTTATCAACGAGCTGAGCCTGGACATCAGGGACGGCGAATTCGTTACGCTGCTGGGACCGTCCGGGTGCGGCAAAAGTACGCTTCTGCGAATGATCGCCGGCCTTGAAAATATTGACAAAGGTGATATCATTGTCGGCGGGAAGAACTATAGCGGCATTCCGCCGCAGAACCGGCGCATCGCCATGGTATTTCAGAGCTATGCGCTATTTCCGCATATGAATGTGGAGAGCAATATCGCATTCGGCCTGCGAATACAAAAAGCCTCATCATATACCATTGCCACCAAGCTCAAATGGGTCATACCGCTTCTTCACTTAAGTGGTCTTGAAAAGCGGCTGCCGCGCGAATTATCGGGTGGCCAGCGTCAGCGCGTGGCGCTGGCGCGAGCACTGGTACTCGACCCGGATGTCCTTCTGCTCGATGAACCGCTCTCCAATCTTGATGCAGCGTTGCGCGAGATGGCCATGGAAGAGCTCAAACGGGTGCATCAACAGGTAGGCAAAACCATTATTTATGTGACCCACAACCAGGTCGAAGCCATGACTATGAGCCAGCGCATCGCGCTGATCAGCGCCGGCGCGGTGTCGCAATACACTACGCCGAAGATCATTTACGATCATCCGAGTACTCTGTTTGGCGCGCAATTCATCGGCAGCCCGGCCATGAATCTCCTTGACGGTGAAATCGCGCTTCAAGGGGAAGATATCGGTATCCAGACGCCGGTAGGATTTTTGCATCTCGATCGCGAAAGAACCACGCTTGTAAAGGACTTGGTCGGCAAGCGCGTTACCGTCGGTATCAGGCCGCAGAATATATCTTTTGCCGAGCATCATACCTCGCGGCGGGCGTCGGACACCTATATCGAACTGTCGGTCGAACTGGTGGAGGAAATGGGCGATCGGAGCCTGATAATCAGCAAAGGTCCACAGGAGGTAACACTTCGCTTTGTAATCACGCGGGAGGCGGATATTCAGCCGCAGCAGCGCGTTGAAGTCTTTATAGACGGCCGCCGCGTCCATCTGTTTGATCCGCAAACCAGCAATAACCTGTTCGATGAAACCGGGCTGGCGCTCTCGCTTGCCGATACGAAATCCGAATAATCGGCACTATGCTGCATCGTCCAAATTCCGGAAGCCGCATCGTGGTGCTCGCTTGTATCGCGGGAACAGCGCTATGGGGCTGTTCATCCGAATCGAGCCAGCAGGCGCGGGCCAGGCTTCCTGCGACGCTGGATAGCGCGCTGATCAATGAAAAACGGGCGTTGCCGGCTTACGGAGTTGCTGACTCAGCTTATTACATGATTGTAGAATATAAGACGTTCGATAAAGGGCGATATTCCGCCAGGGCCTATGTCGACTTTTATTTTTTAAGGAAGGCCCGTGTGAAACTGGCTACCAAGTACCGGCACAATCGACAGACCGAAACGTGGGAACGGTTCGATGAAGAATGGAGAATCATGCATGATACAGCGCAGATCCGCTAGCGTTTTCGCGCTGTGTATTGCCGTTGCCGCCGCATGCGCGGAGGTGGCGCCGCTGCCTGATGCGTTGACCCGCGATGCGCTGACGTGCATCGATATGATTTACAAAGAGAATTTCAAGCAGTCCGAGGCCGAAGCGAAAAAGGTCATTAAAAATTTTCCAGACCACCCCGCCGGCTATTTTTTTTATGCGGCAACGATCGACGCCTGGATGTCATGGTATCAATCGACAAGCAAGGAAGAGCTTTTCTATCAATATTGCGACAAAGCAATTGAAAAAGGCGAAGCGCTGCTCGATAAGGACCCCAATGATTTTTGGGCAAAATTTTTTGTTGGCGGCGCCGACGGCTATAAAGGCACCTACGAAAGTCGCCAGGGAAGGTGGATCACGGCGTTCCGCTATGGCTGGAAAGGCGCTTCCACGCTAATGGAGCTTGCGGAAAAGAAGCCCGGCATTGCTGATCTGGATTTCGGCATCGGCTGCTATGAATACTGGCGCAGCGCCATGGCAAAAGCGCTGCTCATGATAGTGGACGACAAGCGCCAGAGCGGCATCGATCGGCTGTATAAAGCCCGCAGAGACGGCCTGTTTACCCGGCTTTCTTCAGCGGTCAACCTGATCGATATCCTGTCTAATGAAAAACGGTACGACGAAGCCATGGCGGTCATTGAAGAGTCGCAGAAAATCTACCCGAATGCCCTGGTCTTCCGGTGGGGCAAAGCAAAGATTTATTTAGAAAAAAAACAATGGCATGAAGCCGAATCGGAATACCAGTACCTTCTGGGGCGGGCTGAATCCGAAAGCTATGATAATCACTATAATGCGGTGCTGTGCCATCTGAATCTGGCTAAAATTTATATGCAGACAAAACAATTCACCCAGGCCATAGCCGAATGCAATCGTATCGGGTATTACAGCCTGTCGGAAGAGGTGCGCAAACAGCTCGATAGCTCATTAAAAGAGGCCGCTTCGCTCAAGGAACAGGCGCTGAACGCGAAAACGAAGGGCTGAAAAGCGGTAACGACGAAGGAGCGCGCCTCGCATATTTCTGTTCCGCACCGATGTATTTTTTATAGCCTTCAAGCCGGGATGGCTCAGTGGTAGAGCAGCTGATTCGTAATCTACTCGCCGCACTCGACCCCCTCTATGACGTTACTTGACAATTGCGGTTCCGGTGCTACATCGGTGCTACACGAGTGCGCAAAACGCCTGTCATATTCACGTATCAGGTGCTCATTATCCGGGTCATAAACCTTGAGCATTTCCGGCCCGGCCCAGCCCGCAGCCTTCACAATCCGCCAGTCCTCAACACCCTGGGACCGGAGTAGCGCAACAGCATTGTGCCGAAGATCGTAATACCTCAACCCCTCGACATTCGCCGCGGCGCATACCTTGCCCCAGATGAAATCGTAATATGAACTGCTCGCGGTGTACAGGCTGCTGCCATCCGGCCTGCAGAAGATCAAATCCTCTTTGCTCCTGAAGTAGCTCTCCTGATGCGGCTGAATGATCGGATATGCCCACGTGCCGGTTTTCTTGGGCTGATACTTCACCTCAATCGGCACTTTGTCCACCGATACATGCTTTACCGATAACAAGAATTGATCTTCCGGACGTATCGGGCATGTGCGCGCGAAATCGAAGGCCGGATAAAACCACGGATACAGCCCCATGACTGCATCCTCCAGCCGGATCATTTCATCGATATCAATCGGCCGCCGCCGGACGATTGAACGGCCGATCTTAATCTCCGGCCAGTGCTCTGAATGCCCGCAATAGGACAGGATTGCCTTGATATACCGCTTGTAGCACTGGAGCGTAGCAGGGGAGAGACGCTTCTTCGTTTTCTTTGATACCCGGCATTCCTGCTGCCGGATCCATTCTTCCCCGGCCTTCTGCAATTCATTCAGCTTGACATTGCCAAGGCCGGCGCGAACAGCGTTGATTATGCGGGTGATATTAGGCTGCAAAACATGGCTTGAAAGGTACTGCGTTATATCGGTTTCAAATTTCAATGAGCGGTCCGGATCGTTGATCTGCTCTTCCAGCTCAAGCCAACGCCGCATGGCCGCCGCTTGCATTTCGCGCCTGGGGCCGTAGACGGTGTCTTTAAGGTGCGTCGCCCTACCACCGATCCGGCATGGGTAATCAAGCCGCCAAGCTTCGGCGACCTTGTCGTAGCGCATTCCCATGATCCCTTCTCCTCTCGGTTGAGGAGAAAGGGCGTCGGAAGGGAAATTAATCGTTGCGGAGGTCATGATGCAATTTTCGTTTTGCTTTAACCGGTTCCGGCGTTTCACCCGGCAGTCTGCTGATGAAATTGATCAACTCGGCAATCGTGCGTATCGTGTCCGCGCGGCATTGTTTCAGCCGCCCGGTCCTGGTTCGCAAGTCATCGGGAAAAGCAAAAACCAAGGAGTCTTCGATCCAGAGCATGAATCTGATCTGGTCATGCAGGTCGCGCTCGAGACTGGAAAAAAGCGTTTCCTCGCAGATCTGCTCAGCCGGCACAACGTAGTAATCCGCAACGAACCGCAGCACAACCGCTGCGACCTTGGCGCGGTGCAGCCGGTACGGCAGCCTCATTGCGGTGCGTTTCATTCTGATCTGCCCTTAGTTGACAGGCGCGCCCGTGCGCATACCGTCTTCCCCTCTAAAATCAACGTGCCGTATTCCCCTATGTTGTATCGATTGTACCGATTGTAACGTATTCCCCATAATTTCTTTAACGCGCGCGCATGGAGGGTAATACAGAAAGTCGGCACAATCATGACAATCGACACAATGAATTGCTACCATTTTTCGGTTTCAACCTCGTTTTGAACCAAAACTAGGCCGGTAATTGCCGTTTTACCTTGTCCGGTTCGCCGCCGCCCGTAGCCGCGTTCATCGAGCGCGCCGGCAAGTCGCTTTCCCGAAACGGGGTGTTCCCCGGCCGACGCGCACCATTTTGCGTAAAATGCATAAAACTCCGCAAACACGACTTCACCCTTGCGATCTGTTATCGTACAGTCCTCCAGAAAGCGGCCCAAAATATCTGAATCATTCCGATAAGCAGAAACAGCCGCTGTGACGCTTGCCGGGGGCCGCAGGCCGCCTCGCTGAAAGTCATTCAACCCGGCAAGACAAAAATTGAGAATCCCCGACATTTCATCCCTGAAGCCCGCAAGCAAGCCTTCCATGGGCCTCCTGTCGTTTTCGGGAATTGTGACGCTGAACGGCGTCAGGTGCAGCCGCCTCCAGACGGCAAGGTCGGTTCCCCGGATTGCGGGTTTATGGTTTCCGATAATCAAGATTTTAAATTCCGGTTCAAACTCAAAAAATTCCCGATGCAAAAAACGCGCTGCGATTCTGTCACCGCCTGTGAGGTCTTTGGTGAGTGATTCGTTAAGCCGCGCCCCGTCTTGAATTTCCGCGCATACGACAAGCCGCGCCCCGCGAAGCCGGGCAACGTCATTCGAGTTGCTTCCTCCTTTGTCGAGCATGAGGAAATTAGATGGCGCTTTCATGCCGTAGTCACCCAACAACCCCATAAAAGCATTGACAAGTACACTTTTTCCGTTAGCACCAAGGCCGTACCAAAAAAACATCACTTGCGCATCTGTCAATCCGGTAAGAAAAAGCCCGAAGCATCGGGCTATATAGCCGATTATTTCAGCGTCCCCGGCGAAAATCGTTTGTAGGAAAGCATCGAATTTCGGGCATGTCGCGCCAGGCTCATATGCCGCCGGTGAAATTTTCGTAATCATGTTCTCAGGAGTATGCGGGTAAAACGCCCCGGTGCGTAAGGCGATAGTTCCGTTTAGACAATTGAAAAGCATTCTGTCGCTATCAAAAGCCTGGTGCGTGACGGCAAGCCCCGGCGCATGGGAAGCCAGTTCTAAAATGTCACGGATTTTGTTTCTGTTCTCTAAACATGAACAGAATTTCAACAGCGCCTTGACGCGCGCCGGGTCCCATCCTTCGCGGATTTGCCGCAACAGGCCACGCGCCGCTTCAACCGCCATTCCGTAGACACGCCCGGTTTCATCCGCCACCCATCGCCTGGAATCCCACAAATGCCAGTGCCCCGAAGTATGGTCGAAACGCAGCCGATCCGCATACAAGCCGCTGAACCAGCAGGCAGCAAAAGCATCAGTGAATGCGCCATTGTCTGCCGCTGCCGGGCCGATGGGGGCGGCTTCCGTTTGTACCAGAACTTTTTTTTCCCCGTATGCTTCGACGCATCCCTCTATCGCTTTGTCAACAGTCATCTGCCCGTAT
>Ga0315279_10001917_pt1 | contig 32854 bp, 38 predicted proteins | sample YL17G06_20_MG_FD_203694 | JGI IMG/M metagenome (GOLD analysis project Ga0315279, IMG submission 203694) | Sediment microbial communities from Yellowstone Lake, YNP, Wyoming, USA - YL17G06_20 | ecosystem: Environmental > Aquatic > Freshwater > Lake > Sediment | place: USA: Wyoming | collected...
GTTTAGCTTGGGCTCTTTCAATAGCCTTCGTCGTTTCGTTTGTACCTTTCCTAACCGTGCCTGTTTTTGCAACTATTTGCAGGGCTTCATAGGCGGCATCTGCCAACTCCTTCGAAACTTCAAACTTTACATAAAATGGCTTGGACATAAGCCTCTCCCTTCAAATGCACAGTCTAATCAACAGTTCCCATTAATGAAGGTTTCGACCCCAGTTCTGTAGGTTTCGACTACTTTCTTTTCGTTAAATCTTGATCCCTTGGCGCTCCGTGACATATTTCGAAACCAGCAGAGATCAACTCTTCAACTTTCCTTGGGTTCTTTGCAGTTCTAACATGGGAATCGTCACTCTCACAGTCCACGAATTGGGTATAGAGCATGGTGCTCAGCACGCTTCTACGACCGAGCCTTTGCTGGGCATGGGGAATATCTTTGGTTAGCGTGCGTTAAGCAATTAACGTTTTGTCACTGGGTCAAATCTTGAGTCTATCTTGATAGAGTACCAAAGAGAGATGTTACTCAGGGATGGGACAATTTCTGAGAAAAGAATGTTTATGAAAATAATCTGTGCGGCAGTTGGAGTTATGTTGTCTTTATTCGTTTTTGGACTTGTGCTTAGTAGTACAAATAATCCAGCACGTGCCGCTGCATTCACTAGAAGTCTTGAAGCGTATAATCTATGAGTGCCTAGGATGGAGAAGCATCTATGGCGTGCGCGATATTTCAACTCTTTCCCATCATGCTTTCAACATTTTAAACCGTTTCTGCTTCATCACTTCTTGTTCTGTAAACAGAAAAAAGTGTTTTTTCTTTAAATGCATAAAGGAAAGAGTAGCGAGGTGATTAGGCTGTGAAGAAGATAGTCCTTGTGTTTGTGGCGTTAGCGTTCCTCATGGCGATTCGTCCTGTCTTTGGGGCACTCGTTGGCGACGTTAACGGTGACGGCAAAGTAGACATCCAGGATGTTGCCCTTGTCGCAAGATGTTTCGGAACAACACCATCCAGTCCAAAATGGAACCCAGCCTGTGACTTGGACAACAACGGCAAAATCGATATCGGAGACATCGCCATTGTCGCACGCTCTTTCGGACAGCACGTTTAACTTCAAACAATGAACGCACATTTAACCATGATAGAATCATAAACTGGTTCGAGCTTAGTTTCCTTTCTTTTTTTATCTTCTGTTTCTTGAAACTTGGACAATACTTTTTCATTGCTTTTTTTGGCAACTTAGCGCGCACAGACTATCACCGCTAACCATCAGTGCCTAGTAGATATTTGTGGTGATTCAATGGCTGGACAGAGGCGCTGGCTTGTCCCTAAAATGGTCAAAAATGGTTTTTATTCCTTTTTGGGAAGTTTTGGTATGGGAAAACCCTGCTTCCTGTAGGATTTTTCGAAACTCCTGTGGTTTGCCGTCCGTGAACGCAGCCAACATTCGCTGTTAAAGAAACCCAAATTGGACACAGAAGGGCAAAAGAAGAATAAAGACCATTTTACACCAATTTCGGGACAACCCAGTGCGCGCTCGCGCTGTTCAACTATCATCCTTGGTTTCAGAACATAAAGCTGGGCTTGGTCGCAGATTAGAATTCTAGCTTTTCTGTAAAAAAAGAGGGATTGTGCGGGAGACATCGCCACCTTTCGTGACTTGCTAATGAAGGTTTCGAGTACGGTTTGGTCTGATGGTAAGAGGCTGAAACAGACACTTCGACCTTCAGGTCTATTTTCATTTCATTCTTGTCCTTTTCGGCGCCCGTTTTGAAGTTCCATACATTAAAAAAAGCTAGCAGAAAATAGACTGCTAAGTCCAAAATAAGTCAAGCCCAAGCAACTCCTACCCATTGCGTGTTATACTGAGCTACGTATTGTCTCAGTTGCACAGGGCCAGCCTGTCTGCTTGCATTCATGAAGATCTGCAAACATTCTAGAGGAGCACCCTCGTGAGGGATCATTGCGCTGTTGAGCCCTAATGATTCTGTTCGAACGTAACTGAAGTATGACACGAAATCCAACAGAACCAATAGGAGGTATATCAAAACAAACTAGCGCAACTGTTCGCAATTGTGTGTTGGCAACTACAAACGCTGCAAAACCGGGTTTTAACCGAAACCTAATCACCTGTTGACGCACTTTTGTCCCATCTTGGCCATTTATTCGCTCATTGATTTGCTCTGACAGGAGTGTGCCTCAAACATTAGATCAAGAAAACCATGCTTAAGACACCAAACCGAGCTATTTTGGAGGATTGAACGTAACGTAGGTGAAGTTCTGAACGCAGAAAGGTTTAAATAGGCTGCGTGGTTGAACCATTTCGCTTTTCATGAGGGGATATTAAAAGTTTGCAGAGACTAGGCCTAATCCTCCATGTAACTCCATCTCGTAACGTCATAGCAAAGATTGAAAACGTACCCAGAATTGGCGAAACAGTCGTGGATGAGAATTTGAAGCCTGTTGGAAAGGTTTTCGACATACTTGGTCCAGTGTCTTCGCCTTACGCAACGATAGCTCCCACGATTCGAGACCCTGAGAAACTTGCTAACAGGACGGTGTACATACTCCCCTCAAAGAGGAGAAAGGAGAAAAACAGGTATGGATAATAGTGAAGAAGTGCGGGCAGATTCAGCTTCTGCACTGCCAACACAAGGCCCTGAACATGTGAAGGTACAAAGCTGCCCCGAGTGCGGCAGTACCAGGATTATGCGCGATTATGAATGTGCCGAACTCGTCTGCATGAACTGTGGTTTCGTGTTGGCCGCGAAGATAACTGACAGAGGACCTGAATGGAGAGCTTTCGACGATGAGCAGAGGACCAAGAGGACAAGGGTTGGCGCGCCCTTGACGTACACAATCCATGATAAAGGCTTATCAACGATGATTGACTGGCATGACAGAGACATTTACGGCAAAAGCCTGTCACCTGGACAAAAAGCACAGGTATATCGTCTCCGAAAATGGCAACGTCGAATAAGAGTATCAGACGCAACAGAACGGAACCTCGCTTTTGCATTGTCCGAAATCACAAAAATCGCTAACAACCTGAACCTCCCAAAAAGCATTCTTGAAACAGCATCAGTGATTTACCGAAAAGCCGTCAAAGAACGACTGATACGAGGAAGATCGATTCAAGGCGTAACCGCCGCAGCCATCTATCTGGCCTGCAGACAATGTGGGCTTGCCAGAACACTGGAAGAGATAGCGCAAGCGTCAAATGTCCCGAAAAAGGAAGTAGGCCGCAGTTACCGCTTTCTGATCAAGGAACTCAACTATTCTATTCCACCGCTTAAACCAAGCCAGTACATAACCAAGTTCTCAAACCAGCTAACAATGCAGGGAAAAGTCGAAGAAATCGCCCACAAAATCTTGGCAGCCGCAAAAGAACTAAAACTGACTTCGGGTCGGGGCCCAACCGGCATCGCGGCTGCAGCGAGTTATATCGCCTCAGTATTAACCGGAGAAAGGAAAACGCAAAGAGAGATAGCCGAGATAGCACAAGTAACTGAGGTCACGATCCGAAACCGTTACAAAGAGCTTGTTGAACGATTAACGTTCCAAATGACGCTTTAAACCCCCTTCCCTTTTTCTTAGTATCGGCACTACATCCTTCCGTCCCATTGCTCTAGAACCTCCACCAAGAGCCGAACACGTGTTTCATTCTGCACGTTCCATTCTCTCATAAAATTTGCAGGCAATAGCTTGGCCTTTCGAGCTCGGTTTAGTGTTCACTGCAAAAGGCATTTTAGACCCAATGTATGATGTTTGCTTGGAGGGGGAGAACTACTTGGTTAATTGCCCAAAATGCGGAAATGATGTAAGGACTCCGGTTAAGACTTGGCCTATTCCTTCAAGAGAACCTTTGAAAGAGGGTGAAAAACATCGGCTTGTTGGCATATTTGAATGCCCGAACTGTAAGGCTAGGTTTCGATCCGCCGTGGAGACTGAAACTGAGCTCAGAGAGACGGCAAACATTAAGAACATGGTTGAAAGAATTAAGGGCATAAAAGGGGAACTCATGCAGACACTGGTGAATCTTCGTGAAAGAATAAACACTCTGGAAACCGAACGTGCAAGTTTGATGGGCGAAATCGAGAAACTGAGAAAAGTCGCGGAATCAAAAGTCGACGCTCTTGAAAGTGAGGTAAGCATGCTGCGGAACGAGGTAAAATCTCTGAGAGACCTTCTGGGGTATGAGGAAGAAGAAAAACCATAGAGAAACTGGCTGTCAGCCTCGGTTGAAGCCGTTTTGGCTTTTCGCCTTGCTGCACATTAGGAAAGCAGATGTTGTTTGTAGTATTCCTGCGCCTTGGCCACGGCTTTGTCCGCATTATTCAAGATTAGATACTTTTCACCAGTAACCCTTGCTGCCTCATCGTAGTACTCCACTACTTTCTTCGCGTTCCCTTCATATATTGCCAGTCCGCCAGCGACTTCGTACCACATTCTGGCCCTCGAGATGTCTTTTTCCTTCTCGGCTCTTTTGGCATTGTCAACAGCCTGTTTCATGGTAACATCAACTTTTCTGGGGTCAAGGAACATGACAGGAAACAAGGCTTCGTATGCCTCCTTGTCGCTTCCACAAATTTGTTCAAGTGCTGTCAATTTTTTTACTCCCACCGTGCCCGTTTTGCTCTTCTTTTTTCCTCTTCCAAACACTCTTGCCAATTTAAGCCTCTCCTGCTCGCAAATATTTTGAATTTAACCCTACTATGATAATAGTTAATCTTAAAGGTTTGTCCTTCCACTAGGTACGTATGCCATACAGGTTCACGTTCGACCTTTCAAGGATTCCGCGTTTCTTCTTCACAGAAGTTGCCACAGCCGCTTACCAAAGGGACATGCACAGGAAGGTCGGTAAGACCGTGCAAGACATCATAAAGAAGTTCAGAATTCAAGAGGCAACGGGCCTCAACCTGTCTGACGCCGTGACCCTCCTCGAAGACCTCATAGATGTGCAGGCCAGAAACCTCATAGAAAGAGAAAGGTTCATTCAAACAAAAAGAAGGGCGTTGTTTCTGCCTCACTGTTCCAGAAAATTCATGGATAATCGATGCAAATCGTCCTTCGACCCCAAAATCCCATCTTACGTTTGCGCTCACTGCTCTCCAGATTGCCAAGTTGGAAAGGCGGAGGTTTTGGCCAAGAAAAAAGGCTACGACGTTTACATTTTGCCCGGGGGCTCCTGCATTCCGAAGATTTTGAACGCGAACCACTATGAAGGCGTCATCGGAGTCGCCTGCGGTGAAGAGATAAGGACGGGCGGGGAAACATTGAAAATCATGAACATAAGCGGCCAAACCGTGCCATTAATAAAAAACGGCTGCGCAAACACTGCTTTCAACATCGAAAACCTTTCTAAGATCCTTTAAGGAAAGAATACAGATTAGAAGCTACTTCACTATTTCTCGTTTCTTCCAGCGCAAGTTCTTGCTGTGACATTTCCTGCATTTCACAGCAGTCGCAGCATTTCTTGCACCGCACTCGCGGCATATTTTCATGTAAAGCCGGTGTTTCTGAGCAAGAGTCTTCTTGAAAGGATCAAGTATCGGCATTTGTCCATTCTCTCCTTTGCGGCTAACAGTGAAGCATTCCAGTATCAAATATACTTTTTGCCAGCTCGCCCTGCAACACGTTCGCTGCCTTTCAAGCTTTTATCAACATGGTCAAAAGTTCCGCCACATCGCTAGGTTTTTCGGCCACTCGCACTCCGGCATTTCTGAAGGCCTCGATCTTGTTCTCAGCCGTTCCCGCCTTTCCCATCACGATTGCACCTGCATGTCCCATACGTTTTCCAGATGGAGCCGAACGTCCGGCTATGAAGGCCACAACAGGCTTCGGATATCTTTCCGCTGAAATGTACTTTGCCGTCAACTCTTCAAGGTTGCCTCCAATCTCACCTATCAGAACAATGGCTTTCGTCTGAGAGTCAGTTTCAAACATCTTTAGGGCGTCCATGAAATTCAATCCTGTTATAGGATCTCCTCCCAAACCTAGACATGTTGACTGCCCCAATCGTTTTCTCGTCAACCCCGCGGCTATTTCGTAAGTAAGCGTCCCGCTACGCGAAACCATGCCCACACTGCCCGACTTGAAGATATGTGAGGGCATAATGCCCAGTTTACACGTTTCAGGCGATATGATCCCGGGCGTGTTCGGCCCGATTATCGTTGCGTCAACCTGTTTCGCATAGGCCATCATGCTAACCGCGTCTTTGATGGGAATGTGTTCGGTTATTATCACAACGGTCTTTATCCCGTTTTCCATGGCTTCCATGGTCGCATCTGCAGCGAATGGAGCGGGCACAAACATTATCGACGCGTTCGCGTGATGCTTCTCTTGTGCCTCCTCACCCGTGTCGTAGACTGTCACACCTTCAACCTTGGTTCCTCCTTTTCCAGGTGTCACGCCCGCAACTATTTTTGTTCCGTATTCTAGCATCAGTCTTGTGTGGTAACTTCCCTGAGTCCCGGTCATTCCCCAAACGATTGCGCGAGTGTTTTTGTCGATTATTATTCCCATACTTACGCGCCTCCCTCTTTGGAAAGTTCAACGGCTCGTTGCGCGGCCTCTTCCATGCTTTCCAATACGTGAATGCTGGCCTCGGTTAGTATCCGTTTTCCTTCCTCCTCGTTTGTGCCCACCAGCCGGATTACCATGGGTTTCGTTACTCCAACCTTCTTTTTGGCTTCCAATATTCCTCTTGCGACCTCGTCGCAGCGGGTGATTCCTCCTAGGATGTTTATGAAAAGCACTCTGACCTTCGGGTCTGAGAGCACTATCTTGAGGGAAAGTGCCGTTTTTTCGGAGGGGGCTCCTCCTCCTATGTCCAGGAAGTTCGCGGGTTTCCCACCGTAGTACTGAATCGTGTCCAGTGTTGCCATCACCAGGCCTGCTCCGTTGCCTATGACCCCGATGTTTCCGTCAAGTTTCACGTATGCCAAATCGTTCTTGCTGGCTTCCAGCTCCTGGGGGTTGAGTTCACTCTCTCCCTCAAGAAGCCTTTTCTTGTATTCTTGATGACGGAACAGGGAGTTGTCATCGATAATCATCCGGGCGTCTGCTGCCAAGAATTTTCCGTCAGAAGCCTCAACGAGGGGGTTCATCTCGATCAGTTCTGTATCGTAGTCTAGGCCGACATGGTAGAGCTTTTCGAGAATTTTTCCAAGTTCTAAGAATTGGGTGCCTGAATATCCCATTTTTCTCGCGATCTGCCGTGCCAGAAAAGTGGGGAAACCGAGACTAGGGTTTATCGGCGTTGTTATCACTTTTTCAGGGGTTTTGGAGGCCACTTCTTCTATGTCTATTCCGCCGATTCCGGAGGCAATTGCGACGTATCGTTGTCTGAACCTGTCGGTGGTCAGGCCGAAGTACAGTTCTTTTTTCACCTGAATTTTCTCTTCGACCCACACGCTTTTTACGGGTATACCCTTTATCTGAGTGTTCAACAGTTTCTCGGCGGTTTTCTCAGTCTCCTCGACAGAGTTGGCGAACAGAATACCGCCTGCCTTGCCTCTTCCCGCAACCAAAACCTGTGCTTTAACGGCAACTGGCATTTTCAGCCTAGCTGCAACGTCACGGGCTTGACTGGGATCCGAAGCTAGTCCGCCTTGAGGCACTGGAACGCCGTACTTCGCGAGTATGTTCTTTGCTTCATACTCAAACAGTTTCAATCGACCACTCTCCCTATCTTATTGTTTCTATCGCAATGTAGGATTTAGTGTCTTGTATACCGTCAATGGAGGATAATCTCTTTAAGACTTCGTCAAGCTTTTCCCTTTCCGTCATCACCAAAGCGTCAACATCGCCTGCAATTCTGAACGCTTTTTGAACCGCAAGATCTTTGATCTTGTCGTATACGTAGCTTCTCTTGAGAGGTGAAACTTTGATGAATATGAAGGCAGGTGTTGAGGACATCCCAAGCGCGCTCAGCCCCTCATCGGTCACGTCTATGAAACCTCTTCCGGTCCGTATATAGTTCAGGTCTCTGAGCTTCCGCAAATGAACGTTCAAAGCTTGTCTGCTGATGCCCAACTGCCTTGCCAACTCGTCCTGCTTCAAATGCAAAGTGTACGCGTTTGTCGACTTGCCCTTCTCGTAGAGCAACCGCAACAGCTGCCTTGAACGTTTCGTAAGCGTTTCCAAACTAACTCCTCAATCATTGCATTTTGTGAAGTTTGATGTTTACAATAGTACGATTTATTTAAATGTTTAGCAAAAAACCGAAACAAAACAGATTCTTTTCAAAGCAGGGCTTTTGTTAACTGAAGATTTAAACCGTAATGTATTTATTTGCCGAGAAAGAAGGTTATCGAGCCTACAAAAAAAATGGAAACTAGGAGTGAGGCGGTAAGAAAATGTCAGAAAGCAATGCAGTGCTGATCGGAAACAAGCCAGTAATGAACTATGTACTGGCATGCATAACCCTCTTTCACGGCGGAGCGAAAGAAGTAAATGTTAAGGCACGAGGCAGGGCCATAAGCCGAGCAGTTGACGTCGTCGAGGTCGTCAGACGCCGATTCTTGCCAGACGTAAAGATCAAAGGAATTGGCATTGGAACACAGCAGATGGCACCCAGAGAAGAGGGTGGCCCGCCTTCAAACGTCAGCATAATTGAGATTTCGCTTGAACGATAAAACACCGTTTCTACACAAACCAATGCTCCGCCGCCCCTCCTTTGTTTGTGGAGGGCCATTCTACAGTTGAAGATGGGTCTTTGCAGTTTCTGCTTAAAGAGCGGCATACTGTGCCAAAAGTGTTTAGCTAAAGTGAAGTCTGGGGAAGTGAGTGAAACAGACTTGAGAGTTGCCCGTTTGCTGCTCTCTCTGGAAGAGAAGTTCCCCTCCCTTCAGAACGTCTTTTTTCATAAGACCATTGACACGGACAGGACGTTAGCGATAGTAGTCGGTCCTGGGGATGTCCCCCGTCTTCTGGGATACGGAGGAAAAATCGTTAGGACTCTGAGTGAAGAAACGGGCAAGAATATTCGTATCTTGGAGAACGGGGTTGACAATAGAAAGTTCCTGGAAGACTTGTTTGCTCCGTTGAACATTATGACGATAAACACGATATGGCTTCCTGACGGAAGTACAGAGACCAGAGTTATACTAGGAAAGAGGCGGGGGACGCGCTCGTCCCTTGATGTAAAGGCTTTAAAGGAGATCGCCAGTAGAGTGCGCAACATAACGTTGCGAGTGGAGTTCGCAGACTAGGCTAAACGGTGACAACCCCGATGAAGTTGGATTCAATCGATGACTGGCGTAGAACGCATTATTCTGTCGACGTTAAACCTGACATGGACGGTGAAGAGGTCACACTTTTCGGGTGGGTTCAAGAGATCAGGGACCTGGGCGGAATCAGATTTATAATACTGCAGGACAGGGAAGGCACGATTCAAGTGACGGTCTTGCGCAAGAAAGTGGGCAGCGAAGTGCTGTCGAAGTCGGAGGTTTTGCAGAAGCGGTTCAGTGTAGGTGTGAGGGGAACGGTGAAGAAGACCGAGATGACTCCGAGAGGCGTCGAAGTGCTGCCGAAGGAAATAAGGGTTTTCAACACGGCCGAACAGTTGCCGATAGACATATGCGGAAAAACCCCGGCAAACCTGGAAGCCTGCTTAGAGGCGAGGGCGCTTGACCTTTGCCGGGAAAAGAACGTTGCAGTCTTCAAGGTTCAGCACGTCGCAGTGGAGGCAATTCGAAGTTTTCTGTTTGAAAGGGGCTTCCTGGAAGTGCACACGCCGCGGATAATCGCTTCAGCCACTGAGGGCGGGGCCGCACTTTTTTCAGTGGATTTCTTCGACAGGAAAGCGTTCCTCGCCCAGAGCCCGCAGTTGTACAAGGAAGAGCTTGTGATGAGCCTTGAAAAAGTGTTCGAGATGGGTCCGTTCTTCAGGGCTGAAATGTCGCACACGCGTCACCACTTGAGCGAGTTTGTGTCGATAGACATTGAAGAGGCTTTTGCCGACGCTGAAGACGTGATGCAGATACTTGAGCAGTTGATTCAGCACGTTTGCAAGAGTGTTACTGAAAAGTGCCAGAGGGAGTTGGCAACTCTCAAGTACAGTTTGAAGGTGCCCGAAGTCCCGTTCAAACGGTTGACTTACTCGGAGATTCTGGAGGAGCTGAGGAAGGAAGGGATAGACATCAAGTGGGGTGAAGACATTCCTACGCCGGCTTTCAGGACCTTGGGCAAGATGCACCCGTACTTTTACTTCATAGTCGACTGGCCGACAGAAACGAAGGCTTTCTACATAAAACCGCGCGACGACAAGCCCGAGATTTCTGAAGGCTTCGATCTGATGTGGCGGTGGTTAGAGTTGGTTTCCGGCGGGACTAGGATAGCCTCTAAGGAACTCTTGACGAAACGGTTGAGAGAGAAAGGCTTGAACCCTGACTCGTTCAAGTGTCACTTGCAGGCTTTTGACTATGGAATGCCGCCGCACGCGGGTTGGGCTATAGGTCTGGGAAGATTGACGATGATGTTGACGGGTAAGAAGAACATAAGGGAAGTTACGCTTTATCCGAGAGACAAGTTTAGGCTCACACCGTAGACAATCTCGCGGTCAGGCAGGTGTCTGAATCCAGGTTTATGAACGTAGCCGACGGTTGGCTTTAAGCGGTACGTATGGCATTGTTCTTGTAAAAATCAACATGGTTTTTAGTTGAAAATGTCCTAAAAGCTGATTAATCTCCCTCCTGTCTACTGCGCAGCATGGACGATGAGCATAAGATCGCTTGTGGAGTGTTCGCTGCGAAGAATCTTGAGAACCGGCCGGTGTTTTCTTGCATTTACTGGGGTTTGAGGGCACAGAACCATAGGGGTCATCAGTCGCACGGTTTTCTCACGTATAGTGACGGTAAGTTACATGTTCACAGAAGCTTGGATCTTGTGCCGAAAATCAAGACGAGCGCGATTCAGGAATGGTTTGGGCGTTTGCCTGGGAGCATCGGTATCGGAAACGTGAGGTACACGACTTCTGGAAAATGCGATGAGAAGTCGTTGATTAGGGGCACGCAGCCGGTTACTGCCACGAAGAACGGTTCAAAAGTGGCTATTTCGTTTAACGGTAATGTTGTGAACACGTTTCAGCTCAGGAAGGAGATAGACAAAAAGTTTCACGGTTTTACGTATGAGTGTGACTCAGACTTGATCTGTCACAAGCTTTTGATTGAGCTTGTGAAACGCAGAGATTTGGCATCTGCGGTCAAGACGTGCATGCAGGAGGTTGAGGGAGCCTTTTCCGTAGCGGGCATAACAGAGAAAGGCGATTTCTTCGCTTTCAAAGATCCGCATGGCATAAGGCCACTGTGTGCCGGTCACAGTCCAGACGGATCAACGTACGCGTTTTCTTCGGAAACCGTGAGCTTGGACATAAACGGTTTTGAAAGGGATTTTGAACTGGAGCCCGGAGAGCTTGTGACGGTTTCGAAGAATGGTTTTGAAAGGCAGAAGCTTGTGAGTGGTGATCGGAAGGCTTTTTGTGCTTTTGAGTTTGCCTATTTTGCGAGGCCGGATTCGCGGTTTGATGATAAGTATGTTTATGAGGTTCGGGAGGAGTTTGGCAGGAACCTCGTCAGAGAGAATCCTGGCGTGGTCAAGGATGCGGATATCATTCTTTCTGTGCCTGAGACGGGTGATGACTCGGCAATGGGCGTCCACGAGGCTTCTGGGATAAGGTGGGAGAGGGCTACGCGGAGGCACCGGTATGTGACGGAACGGGCTTTTCTGCTGCTGAGGAAGGATCGTTCTTCGACGATAGACAGGAAAGTAAACATTCTGGCGTCGAAGGTTAAGGGGAAAAGGATCATAGTGACGGAGGACAGCATCGTCAGGAGCGACACGACAAGGATAATAGTTGAGAAGCTGCGCAGAATGGGGGCCAAGAAAGTGTACGTGTTCGTGACTTTTCCGCGCATAGTCGGACCGTGCCTTTATGGAATCGACATGGCTACGTACGGCCAGCTGATAGGTTCGAAACACAGCACTGAGGAGATTGCGAAGATTATCCGTGCGGACGAGGTTTGCTACCAGTCTTTGGATGGACTCGTGAAGGCGACGGGTTTCAAGCATGATGAGCTGTGCATGGCATGTTTGACGGGCAAGTATCCTACGCCGTTGGCTCAGAAGATAGCTGATGTGATGAAGAAACGGTTCTCGGAAGGCTACGAGGAAACGGGAAGGCTGTACGAGATAGAAGAAGCCGCCCAATCGGCGTAGCGGCAAACCAAATTAGGTGTTCCCAGTTATTCCGTAGTCTAAGAGGGTTCGTTTGTGGAGAAGGTGGGCGTACTCGTCGTTTCTTACGGTTCAAGAGAAGCGGCGATGGTTGACGCTTTCGCGAGAAGCCGGAGCTACAGGGTGGAGCTTTACGTTGCGGACAAGCAGCGGAACCCGTTCAACGTTCAGAGAGCTTTCAAGCACGTTGTCATACCGGATTTGAACATCCGTGAAATCTGCAAGTTCGCTGAGGCCAACAAGGACAGCATCGACTTTGGCATAATTGGTCCGGAGAAGCCTATCATTGAGGGCGTGCGTGACCTTGTGGAGAAGCAGACGGGCATACCCTTGATCTGTCCGACGAAGGAGTACGCCATTGAAGAAAGCAAGGTGCGGCAGAGGCTTTTGTTTCAGGAAATCGTGCCGGAAGTGAACCCGCGCTTCAAGGTTTTTGATCCCAAGGATTACAAGGACACGGCGGAAGTGAAGAGGGCCGTTGAAAGCTGGGTTGACGGATTGCAAGACCAAGTGGTTGTGAAGCCTGACAAGCCTACAGCGGGAAAAGGAGTGGGTGTCTGGGGAGATCACTTCAGTACGCGGGAAGAGCTGTTTGAACACTTCCTTTCCAACTTTCAGTACGGCTCGGTTATCATTGAAGAGAAGGTTGAAGGGGAAGAGTCGAGTTTTCAGGCTTTTTGTGACGGCAAACGGCTCGTGCCCTTGCCAGATACGAGAGATCACAAGCGCGCGTTCAACGATGATTTAGGACCGAATACGGGTGGAATGGGCAGCTACAAGGATAAGGGCGATGTGTTGCCGTTCCTGTTCAAGGCGGATCGGCAGAGAGAATTGGAGGTTGTGGAGAAGATTTTTGGATGGTGGAAGTCGAAGGCGCAGGACGGGTCAGGCTTGAGGGGTGTGCCGTTGTACGTGGCTTTTATGCACACAGGCAGTGGGTTGAAGATTCTTGAGAACAACAGTCGTCCGGGAGATCCAGAGATATTGAATGTTCTGCCAGTCTTGAAGGACGATTTTGTTGACGTGTGTTTCAGGATTTTGGAGGGAAATTTGACACGTATTGAGCTGGAAGAGTCGGCGACGGTTGCGACCTATAAGGTTCCGCCCAGCTACGGCGGATACGCCGAGGCTTTCCCCAATCTTGTGCAAAAAGGCGAAGTCGGCAAGCCTGTTGACTTGTCGAGAGCATACGAGCTAAGCGGGAAGTTCGGTGACAACATTCGCGTTTATCCAGCCGCGATGGAGCAACGCGACGGTGAAACTTACGCTCTTAAGTCGCGGGCCGTGTGCGTCGTGGGCGTCGGTGACGATATGGAGACGGCGAGGAATGTCTCTCTTGAAGGCATAAACGCGGTCAAGGGTGGAGCGCTTTGGAGCAGAACCGACATTGCTTCTAGGAGGCACATTGAAAAGAGCGTGAGACACATGGAGGAGTTGAGGCGCAAACGGTGAAGAGAGTTTTCGTGTCAGATTGTGAGGGCCCGATTTCAAAGAATGACAACGCCTTCGAATTGACGTCGTACTTCGTTCCTGACGGCGATAAGTTGTTCACGGTTGTGAGTAGGTATGACGATGTGCTCGCAGAGGTTGTGAGGAAAACGGATTATGAAGCTGGCGGCACGCTCAAGCTCGTTCTGCCCTTTCTCAAGGCCTACGGCGTTAGAGACGAGAAGATGCGGGAGTTCTCCGCCGAACACTTGGTTTGCATTCCAGGCATAAAAGACGCGCTTCAACACGTTAGAGGCTTGGCTCCCGCGTTTATTGTCAGTGCGAGTTATGAGCATTATTTGAGGGCCCTGTGCGAAGTTCTGGAGTTTCCTTTCGAGAACACGTATTGTACGCGAGTCTGCTTGGACAAGTACGGCATCCGAGAGAGGGAGAAGGAGGAGTTGAAGCAGATTGCAAGGGAGATTGCGGGGATGCCGGTGTTTGAGTTTCCTTCAGACGCGGAGTCACTGGATGATCTGCCGAGAGATGATCAGGAAACGGTGAGGCGGCTTGATGAGATTTTCTGGAAGAAAATTGCGGAGATGGAGATTGGCAGAATCTATTGTGAAGTCAACCCGGAGGGCGGGGGCGAAAAGGCTGAGGCGATAAAGGACATAGTTGACAGGCTGGGCGTTGCGGTGGCAGATGTCATGTACGTGGGTGACAGCATAACGGATGACGAGGCTTTCAGGCTTGTAGAACGAAAGGGCGGCTTAACCGTGTCTTTCAACGGCAACCAATACGCCGTGAGAAACACTGAAATCGCAGTTTTATCTGAAAACGGCGTTGTGACAGCTGTCCTTGCAGACGTGTTTCTGAGGTTTGGAAAATCAGAAGTCCTGAACCTGGTGAAAAGCTGGAATAGAAAAGCGCTGGAGAAAAGCTCGGTCAGTCAGGCTCTGCTTGATCGCCTTTTCAAGCTGTATCCGAGTAGGTTGCCTAAAGTTGAGATAATCACGGAGCGGAATGTGGAGGCTCTGGCCAAAGAAAGTAGCAGGTTTAGAAACAGAGTCAGGGGAGAGGCCATAGGCAGGTTGGGTTAGGATGGTTAGGAAGGATTTGGTTGAGGACACGTTTGCTGAAGCGTTTGACGGTCTGTACGTGCGAGTCATTGTCACCGCTGACGATGTGGAAACGTTGAGGAAAGCGGCGGAAGACGCCACGGCTACGCCTTCTGGAGTTATAGGCAGACTTGAGGGCGGAATTGAGAGATGGCTGAGCGACAAAGAAACCCCGGACAAGCGGAAGGGAGCAGTTCTGCAGCTTTGGAAGGGGTTAGACAAGGGAAAGCCTTTGGAGAGCGTGGTTGAAAGGTTTGAGAGGGAGCTTTCTTACCGGATTCGACAGGACATTCTCGTGAAGCCCTTCACCGCGGTTTTTGAGGCATTACGGGCAAAGCCTGAGGGGAAGATGGATATGATGGAAAGGGTCGGGCACTGCGGCGATGCCTATGAATGGGAGGAACGGGTTTACGGTCGCCGCATGATTGTTGTTCCGCTTATGGTGCCTGACTTTCTCATAGAGCGGTACGTCGGGTATGCGCGGGGGGTTTCGGGCGGTAATTTCTGGATTATGTGCGGAACAAAGGACGCTGTCACGGAAGCGGGGAAGACTGCGTTAGAAGCCATTGGCAGGGTTGAAGGGGTGATAACGCCGTTTGACGTTTGTTCAGCCGGGTCGAAGACGGAGACGAAGTTTCCGTTGATTGGGCCGACGACGAATCATCCCTATTGTCCGTCGCTGAGGGAGAAGTTGGGGAGAGATTCAAAAGTTCCCGAAGTTGTTAGGTACATTCCTGAAATAGTGATTAACGGTGTTTCGATGCGTGCGGTGAAGGAGGCGATGAAGGCTGGGATTGAAGCATGTTTGGGTGTTGACGGCGTTGTGAAGGTGTCGGCAGGAAATTATGGGGGAAAGTTGGGTGAGTACAAGATTTACTTGCGTGAGCTGTTCCGATGAGCAGGTTTGACGTTGTGGGGTTTGGCGCGCTTAACGTGGACAAGCTTTTCAGGGTAAACAGGATAGCTGCGAAGGAAGAGGAGAGCTTCATAACAGATTTTGCAGAGACCTGCGGCGGGTCAGCGGCAAACAGCGTTGTAGGCTTGGCAAGACTCGGGTGCAGAGTGGGTTATATCGGAAAAGTTGCAGGTGACAGAGAAGGAAAGATGCTGCTCGAAGAGTTCCGTAGAGAAGGCGTCGACACAAAAGGCGTAGCTGTCGCAAATAGGGGCAGAAGCGGTACTGTCATGGGCTTCGTGGACGAAAAAGGCGAACGGGCACTGTACATTGATCCGGGCGTAAACGATCAAGTAGGGTTTAATGAGAAAATCAAGAGATATGCGTCTCAAACGACGTTTCTTCATTTGACTTCTTTTGTAGGAGAAGAATCCTTTCAGACGCAAAAGAGAATTCTTGAAACGATTCCTGAAGACGTTATGGTCAGTTTTGATCCTGGTGCATTGTACGCGAGGAAAGGACTGGCTGCATTGGAATCGATTGTTGAGAGAGCTTTTGTTTTGATGCCGAACGCAGGTGAACTTGAGCTGCTGACAGGTATAGGTGATTATAGAAGGGGCGCTGAAGCCATGCTCAAGAAGGGTGTGAAGGCTGTTGCAGTTAAGTTGGGCAGTAGAGGGTGCTATGTGACTGATGGGAGACGAAGCCGCAACGTGGAAACGTTCAAGGTGAAGGTGGTTGATACGACTGGTGCCGGGGACGCTTTTTGTGCGGGGGTCCTTTACGGCTTGATCCGGCATAAGAGTCTTGAGGAATGTGGAAGGATAGGGAATTTTGTGGCATCCAGATGCACAACAAAAATCGGAGCCAGAGTAGGACTTCCAACACTCAAGGATTTAGCAAAGAATCAATTGACATGACAATCATTTAGCGTGTACCCCTGGCTATTGTCACGATGCAATTTCCCATTTGCCTTTTACTGATAAGCGATAAATTTCGCTCTTTGTCTGTTTCCATTCACTGTGTTGGCGCTCGCGCTGTCGTCCTTTATTGGTTGGTTGGGGTAAAGTTTTATCTTTCTCTCTCTACAAAAAAACAAACAAATAAAAAAACACACACGCGCGCGCTATGTATAGGGAAAATCTTAAGAATGGCTTTCAGTCACAGATTGATTTATGAACTATAAGGAAAGACAGGAATTAATCGCTAAATCGCCGATTTCCTTCGCTTATCTTAAGCGATTCAACATAGGTGCTGGCATTCTTCACTTTGTGCAAGGAATAGTGATGGTGGCTCTGGGCCTCTCTAAAGCCTACAACCTGGACGTATACACTTTCTACTTGAAGTTCAACATAATTAGCATCAACCCTTTCAATATCCAAATTGGACCGGACCCCAAAATCCTGTTGACAATAGGCTACATAGGAGTCGTGGCTGCTCTCTTTCCCTTGATGTCTGCAACAGCACATTTCACAATCGCGTTTTTGAAAAACAAGACCTACAATGACAATCTCAAAAAAGGCATGAATCCATACCGATGGTACGAATATGCTTTCTCAAGCTCACTGATGATATTCCTCATCGCCTCGTTCGCAGGAGTATGGGAGCTATGGTCACTCGTGATGATATTCGTCCTGAACGCAATGATGATAATGTTCGGATACCTAATGGAGAAAATCAATCAATACACTGAAAAAACTGATTGGACGCCGTTCGCTCTTGGATGCATTTCAGGCGGAACACCATGGCTAGCAATATACGCCTATTTCATCGCAGCCATAACAAGCGTCTCACAGAACGTGCCCACATTCGTGTACCTAATAGTATCCATCTACCTCATCCTCTTCATGGTCTTCGCAGTCAACATGGTACTACAATACAAAGGCGTAGGGCGCTGGAAAGACTACTTGTACGGCGAAAGAATGTACATAGTGCTAAGTCTCGTGGCAAAAACACTTCTGGCCTGGCTAGTGTTCTCCGGGATATTCATGCCCCACTAAACACGCACAAAACAACTCCCCTTTTCTTTGAGCGCGCGCTAGAGATTCTCTTTCTTCCAGTAGTCTCTTCCTCCGTTGTCCACGATAATTGTGTCCACTTCGGCAAGTTGACCGGGGTAGGGCTCAAGAAACGTTTGGTTCATCAAATACTCCTCTTTGAACCTTATTATCCAGGCTTTCAACACGCTCAGACTCGCACTTAAGGGGAGTCTTCCTGCTTTGTACTTCTCAAGGGAGCTTAGGAAGAAGGATTTCTCATCTTTAGAAAGTTGATGCGAGAAATAACCCATCGTTTTCATCATGACGTTTACGTTTGCACCGACGCTTGGAGAACGGGCAAAGGCATTGTAGAGATGTGCTTCGTAGGAATTTATGAGTTCATTGATGGGTTTCTTTTCTTGGTTTGCCACAATTCTACCCAGAACTCTTAGCTCTTTCTGGTTGTAGGCAGTCAGGAGATACTTGTTTTCAGAATGAAACCTAACCAGTTCTCCCATCGTTCCAGACCTCTTGACTCTTCTGAAGCTGGCAAAAGCGAACAGTTTCGTCAAGAAGTGCTCCTTGATTCTCGGATTAAGCAGACGCCGCTCATCTTCTATGGCAAGATAGGGAAAACTTTCCAAGACTGCTTTTCCAAAGAATCCTGGGCCTCTCGCCACTGAGGAGGACTTTTCGATCTTAGGGTATATCTTGACGTTTTTGAAGCCGCTGCTGGGAGAACCGCTTTTAAGTATGAACCCGTCAACCTCTTTCAGAGATTTCAAGAACGTCTCAGCAAAACTCTTCATCTTGTCCGTGAAGTCCAGACCCGTTGACGGCTGCAAAAGCCTGTTTTCGCCATTAACCAGGACTATCCTTACTGGATCGCGAGGAACACCTAATCCTATTTCAACTTCCGGACAAACAGGGACGAAAGACACATAGGGTTTAAGTTTTTCGACAAACTCGCAGGTGATTATCCCTCCGTTCCATCTGACGGGTTCAAAAGTAATGCATTTGGAGACTACAATTGTAGGTATTGGGAACTCTCTCAACTTGGACACCTGAACAGAGATCAATGCTTGAATATTACATTCAGATGTTGTGTTGGGCATTTCATAAGTCTTTATTCCCAAAAGAACAGACTATGTTGATGCAAGAAAACCGAAAATGGTGCCGGGATAATGAGAATAGGTTATCCATGCATTAACTTGACTGTCGGATGCAAAGGCGACAGAACCTTCAGACTGAAGTCCTACTCTGTAGAGCGGCTGAAGGAGACTGTCGAGAACAACCTTGATTGCCTGCTTAGAGTGTTGAGGTTCAACGAAGAGCACAAGATACTCTTTTTCAGGATAACCTCAGATCTTGTTCCCTTTGCCTCACACCCCGTAAACACATTCAATTGGCAAGAGTATTTCAGATCTGAATTCGAAGAAATCGGTGACTTTATCAGAAAAAACAGAATCAGAATCTCGATGCATCCAGACCAATTCACACTCATCAACTCAGTTGACAACGACATTTTCAAAAGAAGCTGCAAAGAACTTGCATATCACGCGCAGATCTTGGATTTGATGAAGCTTGACACATGCGGAAAGGTCCAAATCCACGTAGGCGGCGTTTACAAGAACAAGGAGAAGAGCATGAAGAGATTCGTCCAAAGATTCTTCCAACTTGATTCTTCGATACAGCGTCGCTTAGCAGTCGAGAATGATGACAGGTTGTACAACGTTGCAGACTGTCTCAAAATAAGCAGCGAAACTGGACTGCCAATGCTCTTTGACGTGTTCCATCATAGTATCAACAGGACCGATACGACCGCAAACGGAGCTCTCAGGCTTTCCAGCAAGGCCTGGAACCGGAAAAGAGACGGCATTCCAATGGTAGACTACAGTTCTCAAAGAATCGGCGCCTCACTCCGCCAGCACGCTGAATCAATTGATCTACACCAGTTCAGAAACTTCCTGAAAGAGACTTTTCCCGTCGATTTCGACGTGATGCTTGAGATAAAAGACAAAGAAAAAAGTGCCATCAAGGCTGTGAAAGTAGCGTCGAGTGATTCTCGGTTTCTGAAGACGGCAGAGAATTGGAGTGGAAGCGAAAGGAAGGACAAGTCTTAACTGTTTTTTCCAACAAACCTAGAATACATTGTTGGGTGTAAGCTTTGACTGTGTTGCGATTGCCGAGAATGAAGAAGAGTGAAATAGAAAGGCTGATCAAGGAACAGTTCTTGTGTAGAATTGCCTTCAAAGGAGAAGAATATCCTTACATAGCACCTTTCCAATACGTCTTCACGAACGGAACCCTGTATTTTCACTTCACAGCTTACGGGCGAAAAATGAAACTGATTGATAAACACGAAAAGGTATGCGTTGAGATAGAACAGTACAATCCTGATATGAGCCGGTATATGTTCATAACATTGAAGGGCAACCTGAGAATCGTGACCGATCCTATTGAGAAAGTGGAAGCTATCAAGAAAATGAGGGACTTCGGAAAAAAGAGGCTTTCAGTCAACTTTCTTGCTGCTCATGGCTTAAGAGCCGACAAGAATTGGGACTCGCTTGCCGCAGAAAAACCCATTGTCATCGTCAAACTTGACCCCCTCGTTGCAGAATCGGGCCTCAAATCACCAGAATTTAAGTGAGCCACCAATAGCTGTCCAAAGAAATACCTTCCTAAAGCCTTCTAGGATGGGGGGTACTTGTGGCGAGCGTGGTGGGATTTGAAGCGCGCAACCTTGTAGACTCAGAGGGCCGTGCTTGTAGAAATCAGTGTATGTTGAGTGTTTGTCGTGGGGTGTAGCCCATTTTCTTCAAAGACATATCGATGAATTCGATTTTCTTTGGCTCAACTTTTACGAGTTTTACGGTTTCGGGGAACGTCTTAATGCCGAGTTCTTTTGCGGCTTTTTCCCATTGATATGCTGCCAAGCCTTCTTTGAATTCGGCAGCGTTCTTTTTCGAGATTATCTTTGCCTTTCCAGTGACTTGTGCACCTTTGGCGCTGTCCCAACCTAGGTATGGGAGAAAAATGCCGATGCTCACGTTTGGATTATTCTTTATGTTTTTCAGCTTTGTGCCTGGTTCGCCCACGAAATACATTGTGGTCCCTTTTGAGTGGTACTCAATTGGGGTTGCTCGCGGAACGTCGTTGCTGCATGTTGCAAGAACACACATATTCTGTTCTTTTAGAAACTGAATAATCCGTTTCTCCAGATCCTTCGGTGACATGCGCTTCAGAAATCTCTGGTCTCCTGATTCAGAACTCACAGGAACACTGCCTCACCTAGTGTTCATTCTGTCTTGCTAATAAGAACTCGGTAGAATGACCTGCAACCGGAGTCCGCTTAGGGCACTGCACGATGCTTTTTCATGTTCTGTAGTCAGCTATGGTACCCCATTTTTCGATTTTGTTATATTTCTTGTCGCTAGACTTGAAGTGAACAAGAACCGGGGTTTGGTCGAATTGTGCGTCTTGTTCGAAAAAGGCTTTGTCGCCGTATCTTATGGCCTCAAGTGGAAGGGACAGTTCTGAGCAGAAGATCTCGTATCGCCACTTGGCCCTTCCAAAAACTAGACCTCCACTGACGTGACAGTGCACGTTCAATACGAGCTGGTTTGAGTCTTTAGTTAGGTCGGCCAGAACCTCGTCCCTCATGAGACGCGTGTACAATTTGGAGGTCTGCTTCTTATCGTAACAGGGCCCTATGGACAGAAAAAGATCCCCCGTAGTGTCAGAGTGCGTCAAAGTGTAATACCTAGGCGTCTCCAAGCTGGCCGGGTTCATCCCAAGCAAGAATTTGACGTGCAGTTTTTCCGGAATAAGTCGAGTCATTAATGCACATCGGCGTTTCTGTCTGGTTCTCAGATCTGGAGCTTTAATTTGCTCAGATAATGGGCTCGCAGCTTCTCGAGTTTTGGAGCAATGATCACACCGCAGTAAGACTGTTCTGGGTGTCGTTTGAAGTAATCTTTGTGATAGTCTTCAGCTTTGTAGAACGCTTTGAAAGGTTCTAGCTGCGTCACTATGGGCCGATCAAAGATTTTTTCCTCGGAGATTTCTTTGATTACCTGCTTGGCGACTGCCTTCTGTTTATCATCTTGGTAGAATATGACTGAACGGTATTGAGTGCCAACATCTTGACCTTGACGGTTCAGAGTTGTCGGGTCGTGTGTTGAAAAGAATATCTCCAAGAGTTCCTTGAAAGAGATCACGTCAGGGTCAAAGGTGATTTGCACGACTTCAGCGTGCCCTGTCATACCAGTGGAGACTTGCTCGTAGGTGGGATTTTCCAGTGCACCGCCAGAATATCCTGATTCGACTTTCTCTACCCCCTTCAACTGACTGAAAACGGCTTCGGTACACCAGAAACAACCTCCTCCAAGGGTTGTCACTTCCATAAACTTTCGATCGGGCGTTCTTGACTCTTCCATGATCATCAACCAACAATAGCGCGCGCAGCGCTATTCTTTTCTCGAAATGTTCATATTTATGGCATTTTGAAGTTGCCGCTGTTTTTCCTCTGTGAAATCTCCTTGAACTCGCGTGATTATCCTTCCGTCTTCGCCGACTAGAAATATGTAGATTGTTTCCTCGTTCGGTATTCCGAGTTGGACTTTGAAGTTTCTCTTGTTTGTGTATATCGTTATCGTTCTTCTGCGTGCCTCTTCATCCACTATGCCTGCTCGCATGCCTCCATCTATCCACCAGCGAAAGGGCGAATAGCCTCGGCTCAGCGTTGGAAGCTCGTAGACTTCCAGAGACGGGGCTGCTCTCATGATTTCTTTCAGGGAAGTTGCCCATTGTTCGATTATGTCTGTCTGTTCTCTTCTGAATGCGATTATCACGATGTTTACTTTCCCCTTCAGGTCTCTTGGCAAATTGAATCTCTTCCCGTCGAGGCTTGAGCCTGACACATTAGGAAAATGTCGTATCCTATCTTCGCTCATATCGGTCCCTTGTAGTATTTTGTTGCCGGACATCCGACGCATTCAGACTCTTCATAGTTGGAACAAATCCCACACTTCTTCCCGCAGGGTGTAAGTTCACATTTTTCGAGAAATATCTTCAGATCAAACGTCTCTCCCAAGACGGGTTTTACACGCTGCGATGAGATTGTTTTCGCGTTTAAAACGCTCCTAAGACACTCGATAGCAGAGAGCTTGGTTTCGGTATTCTCAGCAAATATGAGCGCGGTGTAGATTGAACTATTAACCATCCGAAAGAGCTGCAAAACTCTCGGACAATTCTTCACTTTGGCTAGAACGTCCTGTTTCGGTGGGGTTTCGTCGATTTGATAAGTGACAAGAGCCAGTTTGAGCCCTAAGGTCATGAGGTTTACCCTAGCGCTAAAGTCGATTACGCGGTTTTCTGTAAGAGCCTTTAGTCTCGCGATCACAGTCGGTCGCGATATTCGCGCTTCTTTGGCTATCTGCGACGTGCTTTTTCTGCAGTTTTGAGTTAAGGATTTTATTATTTTCAGGTCAATTGCATCTAGTTTGCAAGACAAGAGCTTTTCTCCATTATTTCTTTTTATGATTTGCTATGCGTTCCTAAGCTCTAATTACAAACAGTAAAGCTTTTAAGTGTTTGCTTTATACATTGTAAAGCAACTGGAAAAATGAACAAGCACTCATGTAGGAGGTGAATTGAAATGGCAGATATTGTTGATACAGCCATTGCAGCCGGCAACTTCAAGACGCTTGTCACAGCAGTCAAAGCGGCAGGATTGGTTGACACTCTCAAGAGCAAGGGTCCTTTCACAGTCTTTGCACCCACCGATGACGCCTTTGCAAAATTACCCAAAGGAACAGTTGAAGGACTATTGAAAGACATCCCAAAATTGAAGACAGTTCTCACTTACCATGTTGTTCCAGGGAAAGTCATGGCTGCAGATGTTGTTAAACTGAAGACAGCGAAGACTGTTCAGGGTCAGGATGTCAAAATCGACGCCTCGAAGTGGCATCTACACAAGAACGTTAAGATAAACGATGCAAACGTAATCAAAGCCGACATATCAACCGATAACGGCGTAATCCACGTAATAGACAAAGTCATACTTCCAAAGTAAATACAAACTGCACCATCAAGTTTTCCTTTTTTTGTAGGCAAAGAAATGAAATCGTATGTGTCACCCAAATGCTGCTATGTCCCAAGAGGATTAAGTATGGATAACATAATCGTAGTTGAGAATCTAAGTAAGACCTATGGCAAGGATATAGTCGCGGTTGACGGAATATCTTTTCAAGTTCAAAAAGGGGAGATATTCGGCTTCCTCGGACCCAACGGTGCAGGCAAAAGCACCACCATCAAAATACTCACAACCTTATTGGAGAAAAGCTCAGGGAAAGCAACAATCAGCGGCTTAGACATCGATGCTGATCAAGCCAAGGTAAGGCGCATAATCGGCTACTGCTCACAAGAAGTTGGAGTAGATGACGATCTGACTGCCCGTGAAAACCTGATGCTGCAATGCCGTTTCCATCATATCCCAAAGGATAAGGCACAAAACAAAGTGGAGGAATTGCTCCAGAAAGTGAGGTTGACTGAAGCAGCTGATCGCAGACTGAAAACATTCTCTGGTGGAATGCGCAAACGTTTGGATCTAGCTTCTTCACTTGTCTCTGATCCTGAAGTCTTGTTCCTAGACGAGCCGACTACGGGTCTGGATCCCCAGAGTCGGCAGGATGTTTGGGAATACGTGAAACAGTTGAACACGCAAGGAATGACCATATTCCTCACAACTCAATATATGGAAGAAGCAGACCGATTAGCTGACAGGCTTTGCATAGTCGATCAGGGCAAGATAGTGGCAGAGGGAAAACCGAACGAACTGAAAGCTACAGTGGGCGCTGACAAGATCACGCTATCGTTCAAGGTCGGAGACGCTGGGGCTTGCGAAAAAGCTGTTAAAGCGTTATCGAATCTGCAAGGCGTGGAAGAAGTGGGCAAATGCGTAATGGGTTTGACCACAGAAGAAGGATTGACAATAATGGCCAAGAATGGCTCAGCCGTTGTTACTCAAATAGTGAGGGCTTTGGACGGAGCAGGTGTAGAACCCGAACAACTTAAGCTGACCGTGCCTACGTTGGACGAAGTCTTCCTCAAGCTAACAGGAAAAACGCTCAAAGTGATAGAGCGAAAAGAAGCAGTACGCGGAGGCAGAAGGGGGATGCGATCTTGAAAATGGAAATGGTCTCAGAAGTAGTGGCGATATTCCGCCGCTGGAACACAAAGTTGTTGCGACAGCCCATTTTTCTCTTTTTCTCGCTTATCCAGCCACTAGTCTGGTTCCTACTATTCACCCAAGCCTTCTCCGCAATCGGAAGCATACAGACCCCACAATTCTCGTTTGCTTCGCTAACCGGCACAAGCAGCTACATCACATTTTTCACTGCCGCAGTCATAATCCAAACAATAGCCTCCTCTGCATTGCAGGCCGGCATCGGAATAGTCAACGACCTTGACAGCGGATTCATGGACAAAATGAGGGTTGCCCCAATACGCAAATCTGCAATCCTCTTCGGCAAACTCTTCAGCGACGCTATTAGCACGATAATACAGGTTGTCATAATACTAGTCATCGGGCTGGCGTTAGGTGTACACATCGCCTCCGGCATTCTTGGAGCATTAATGATTCTCTTCATCGCCGCCACTTTCGGAATCGCCTGGTCAGGTATCTCTCTATTCGTTGCCCTGACCACGAAGAGCAGTCAGACCACGCTGTCAATTGGGCTACTGACAACATTTCCATTGCTCTTCTTATCTGCGAGTGTAATGCCGCTTCAGTTGCTGCCCAGTTGGGTACAGCAAGTGGCCAAGGTTAACCCGTTCACATACATTGCTCAAGCATTTCAGAACCTTGTAATCAAAGGCTTCATTTGGGACAGCATCGGTTACGCGTTCATCGCCATACTGATCATCGGCCTCATAAGCCTGGGAGCGAGCATTCTAGTGTTCCGAAAAAAGATATCTTAGCGTGCTGCAAGATTGAGACAATGGGAACCGTGACAGTTGTGAGCCAAGTCAACAGTCGATCTGCGTTTGTTTATGAACTGGTGGGGACGGTCTTCATAATTATTCTTGGAAGTATTCTCCACTTCACGTTTGAATGGTCTGGTGGCAATCCAGTAGTCGGGGCGTTTTCTGCAGTGAATGAAAGTGTGTGGGAACACCTGAAACTTGTCTTTTGGCCTGCTTTGCTGTTCATGCTCATTGAACACAGACCATTGAAGAAAACGGCTAACAACTTTGTCTTGGGGAAGACAGTTGGTGTCTATCTGGCTATAATCACTATTCCAATTATCTTTTATTCCTATACTGCAGTCACTGGTAAGAGCATCTTTCTCATAGACATTTCCACTTTTGTCGTTGCTGTTATCATCGGGCAGATATCAAGCTACAAGCTGCTGACGCACAAAAAGCTCTCAGAAAACTTGGACAGAATATCTCTTGTTCTACTAGTAATGCTTGGAATTGCTTTTGTATTATTCACTTTCTATCCACCCCAACTGCCAGTCTTCAGAGACCCAAATACTGGAAAATATGGAATACCACAATAATGTGGAAAGGCACACGTTTCAAGTAATCAGGGGGAGGTTTGCACCTTGATCGATCGACTTAGGATGACTTTCATGCTCAATCGGGCCAGCTTTGAACGCGCGCTTCCTTCTGTTTCTTTTGTTTCTGCTGAATCTTTTGATTCTGCAGACGTTACGATAATTAAATACAATCTATTTATTGCCTGAAAAAAGCCCCTTTTCTTTTGTCATCCGCGTCTGCATGGATAGTTTAAGGTTTGCGCGAAAAGCTTAAAATTGGCGCAGGTGACGAGACAAATCGCGCAAACCCTGTTATGTCACCATGTCTCTTGAATTTGCTCACGAGAGGGATAACGCCGGAGGATTCTTAGCCTAGGTTTTTTCCAAATGGCTAATCAAGCTTTCAAAGATGAGTTTTCCATCGCCGTTTTCCGGCGTCTTCTGCCGCCTTGTCCAGTCGGCTTGTTGCCACCAGTAGAATGCTCTTTCAGGATGTGGCATCAGCCCTAACACTGTTCCTTCCGCGTTGCAAATGCCTCCAATGTCATAGAAAGAACCGTTCGGGTTTACTGGAAACTTGCCTCCAGCGTACTCGCCGTCCTTGTTGCAATATCGGAAGACCAGCTGATCATTCTCGCGAAGCTTCTCCAAGAACCGCCTCTCCTTCTCTTTCGGAAATAAAAACCTGCCTTCGCTGTGTGCAATGGGCACATGCAAAACCTTTCCCTTCGGAATCTTGCCTGTGAAAACGCATTTGCCGTTGTTTTCATGTTTTAGGCTTATCCAGCGGCAGTTGTATCCAGGCGGAAAATTTGTTGCCAGACCCGCCTCAGGATACGGGCTCATTCCTTCAAAGCCTGGAAGCAAACCCGTTTCAACTAGCACTTGAAAACCGTTACAAATCCCCAGAATCAGACGACTCTCGTCCATAAAAGCCTTCAACTCCTTGCCCAGCTTAGTCAAAATCCACTTCGCCCAAATGGCCCCAGCCCGAACATAATCTCCATAAGCAAAACCTCCAGGAAAAACCAGTACATCATACTCCAGAAGACTTCTCTTCCTCACAACCTCATTTACATGCAGGATCTCAGCACGCACACCCAACGCTTCAAACGAGCGCCTCGTCTCCGCATCACAGTTAGTCCCACCTACACGCAAAACACAAACCCTGATCTCCCCGCGCTTCACAGCTCACACCCCACCGCTCAACGTCCGCTTCCAACTCTTCAACAAATCACCCACCGAAGCATCCACAACCACCCCGCCAGCCAAGCCTCTAACGCACAGGCGAGGAGACTTCGTAACCTTGCCAACCTCACTACAAGCCTTGCCATTCATCAAGCCTTCAAACTCGTCCCTAGCCTTCTCTGAAACCTCGACGAGAAACCGACTATTCGACTCCGAGAACAAGACAAAATCATCACGCCCCAAACCTTTCGCCAGAACCTTACGCAAATCCAACTCCAAACCATAACCACCGGCAAAAGCCATCTCCGCCGCAGCCACTGCCAAACCGCCCTCAGACAAGTCGTGACACGCCTTAACCAATCCACAATCAATCGCCCTGGTAACCGCCCTAAACCCCTTCCTAGCTTGAGCACCACGCACTTTGGGAACAGACTTGCCCAGAAACCCCTTCAGCCTGTAATATTCCGAACCCCCTAGCTCCGCTAGAGTTTCTCCAACAACGTAGATGGAATCGCCTGGAACCTTAACATCCATCGAAACCGTTGAGCGAACATCGGGCACGAGCCCCAAAGCGGTGATCAGAAGTGTGGGCGTCACGGGTCCAAGCGGTGACTCGTTGTACAAACTGTCTTTGCCCGATATGAAGGGCGTTCCAAAAGCGACCGCAAAATCGTAACACGCCTTACAGGCTCGTACCAGGCTGCCCAGCCTTTCAGGCCTCTCAGGGTTTCCCCACGTGAAATTGTCCAGCAACGCAATCCTTCTTCCGCCGACAGCAACATTGTTCCGGACGGCCTCATCAATCGCTGAAGCAGCCATCCAGTAAGCATCAATCCTCCCGTAACTCGGGTTCATTCCGCACGAAATTGCTATGCCCTTCCAAGAACTATCCAACGGCTTCAACACGGATGCATCGTTCGGCCCGCCAAACTCGCCCTGCAATGGCTTGAGCACGGTGTTGCCTTTCACCTCATGATCGTAACTCCGAACGACACTCTCTTTGCTCGCAACGTTAGGCGAAGCCAAAACCCGCAGCAACACTTCATTCAGGTCCTCAGGTTCAGAAAACTCCGGCTCAGCATCATCTACCGGTCGGTATTCGGCTGTCCTCGTAGTCTTCGGCGGCTTGAAGAGGAAGGGAATGCCCATCTCCGCGACCTTCTCACCCTTATAGTCAAGTCTTAGCAGGTCGTAGGAAGTCAGTTTGCCGATGACCGCTGTTTCAACATCCTCTCCGCCAAAGATTCCGAGAACCCGTTCAACGTTGGCAGGCGGCACTGTTAACAGCATTCTTTCCTGTGACTCTGAAACGTAAATCTCCCACGGAGCCAACCCCCCATACTTCAAGGGCACTTTGTCAAGCTCAACCGTTGCTCCGCAGCCATACCTGTTGGCCGTCTCGCCGACAGCGGATGACAATCCTCCGCCGCCCAGATCTGTTATTCCCGAGGCTAATCCCAAGTCTCGAACCTGAACGATTGCCCTCTTCAACTTCTCCTCCTCAACCGGGTTCGCAATCTGCACTGCTGGTCTAGAAACCGTCTCAGACTTTTCCGTCAGCTCGGCAGACGCGAAAGTCACGCCGTGAACCCCATCTCGACCCGTCTTTCCACCCGCAAGAACAATCACGTCACCGGCCTTCGCGTTTTTTGTGAACCTGTCAAACCGTAGCAGTCCCAGGCACCCACAGTAAACAACAACGTTCCCAGTGTAACTCTCATCAAAATATATCGCGCCGTTCACGGTTGGAATTCCCATGTTGTTGCCGTAGCTTCCTATCCCCGCGACGACGCCCCTGTACACGTACCTCGGATGTTTAACACCGTTGGGCAGTTTCTCATAATCAAAATCCAAGGGACCAAAACCCAGCACATCAGTACAGGCGATTGGGTCTGCCCACACGCCCAGAATGTCCCGGATGACGCCTCCCGTCCCTGTTGCCGCGCCGCCGAAAGGCTCCACCGCCGATGGATGGTTGTGGGTTTCAACCTTGACCGCCACGCCATAGCCCTTGTCAAAATTCACGATGCCCGCATTATCCTCAAAAACAGAGAAGCACCAGCGTGGGCTGATCTTCTTTGTCGCACCTGCGATGTATGTTTTGAAAAGACCGTTAACCCGTTTTCCCTCAAACCTGATATTGTCCTTGAAAGTCTTGTGGAAGCAGTGCTCAGACCACGTCTGGGCAATGGTCTGAAGCTCCACGTCGGTTGGATTCCTTCCCCTTCTGCTAAAGTGCTCTTTGATAACCTTCATTTCGTGCAGGCTCAGCGCCAAGCCGAGTTCACGGCTCATTTCCAGAAGCTGCTCGTCAGAGGCCCCGAGAACCTTCCCCTCGAACAGCGAAAAAGGGACTTTCATGCGGACAAACAGGTCTGCCGTCATCTTGTCTCCTCGACACTTATCGCATAATCGTCCTTAGTCGGGTTTGCCAAAAGCCTCTTGCACATTTCCACGGCTTCAGCTTGCGCCTCTTTTCTGGATGAAGCTTCAAGAATCACGTTGTAGACTTTGCCGACGTTGACAGCCTTGACCTTGTAGCCCAGCTCTTTCAACAAGTCCGCGGTGGTCTCGCCTTCAGGGTCACTGTGGCCGGGTTTTAAGCTGACTTCGATTTTGAGACGGTACTTCATAGGCTAAACTGGGTTAAAGCAGATTTAAACACTTTTGTCACTATCTAGGCAAACATTCACTTTAGAGCAATTTTCCTATTCTTGTAAAGAATCTTGACTCCTTCCACGCTTGTTACGTGACCTATTTTTTCGGCTTGAACGCCGTTCTTCTCCAGGACATCTACTGCTTCTTCACCGTCCTTCTTGTCAACGATTAAAGCGAATCCCCATCCCATGTTAAACGTCTTGAACATCTCCTCATCAGTTATGGTCCCACCCAAGTCGGCTGCAGTGTTCTGAATCAGACTGAATATCGGTTGAGGCTTGAAATTGTTAAACTCGAAACCTATGTTCCCTGAAAACTCTCTTAGCTTGTTGAACTTCATGTAAGCGTCGCCCGTCACGTGCACGGCAGCTTTGACTTCAACCTCCTCTGCGGCCCTGAGGAATGGCTCAACGTATATTCTGGTCGGTTCCAAAACCTCATTCACCACTTCTCTATCCAAGCCTTCAGGAACCGTGTTAGCCTCGTACTTTCCTCCCCACTGCTTGAACAACACTCTTCTGGCAAGGGACACGCCGTTGCTATGGATACCTGAACTCCGCATGCCCACTATAACGTCTCCAGGTCTTACGTTTCTGCCCGAGATGACCTTATCCTGAGACACCACTCCTACAGAAGCAAAAACCATGTCGAATCCCTTGTCTTCCGCCAATCCTTTAATCAGTTCAGCAACATCCCCGATCTCGCCGCTCGGCACGATGCACTCGGCTTCTGCCGCGCCCTTCACTATTCCCTTCATAAACTCAGAAATCAACGCAGGATCCGACACCTGAGCATGAATGTTGTCCGCCACTGCAAGCGGCCTCGCCCCAGAACGAATCACATCATTCACGGCCACCGCCACACCGTCAACCCCGATAGTGTCAAATTTGTCGGCCAGTTGAGCGACAAGCACTTTCGTGCCCACCCCTTCAATAACCAAATCCAAGTAAGCATCCTCAAACGGGAAAATGCGCCCGTAAGGAAGAACCACAACTTTGCCAAAACGGCTAAAGCCATACGTTCTCTCTAAGACTCGCAATGTCTTCTTGGACTGCGCCCTCAGATCCCTGTCAACACCAGCCCCAGCGTAAGTAATCTTGCGACCCAAGACCAATCACGCTAATCTAGTTAATTGTACGGCTTATAAAATCGCACTGAGTCGCCCAGCAATAGAAAATGTCCATGCCCGTTTTCTCGTAGGCGCGCGCTAGAACTGGATTGTTCTCCGAATCTTCTCAAGGTTTTTTGTGGCGGCTGGGTCCTCCTTCGCCAAGAATTCTTTCAACATGTCGCAAGAGTAATTGTCGCAGTGGGCACAGGTGCTGACCTTCTTTTCTCTGGCGCAGGGTCTTATCTTACAGAGCTTTCGGCAAAAACCAGAAATTACGTCAGACTTGCATCCGTTACAGTCAATGTCTTCTGGTTTGAACTTGATCTCACCTTGATCTGACCAGTGTTTGGCAATCTGCTTTTTCCATTCAATGTCTTTCGTTTGAGTCGCCTTGAATGCTTTACATTCTTTGCAGTCCAATCCGCAATAGGCAATCATTTCAGACATTATTCTTTCACCTCCCTTCTATGTACAGAATCCCAAATCGCAGAGCCTTTGCTTGATCCGAAAAAGACGCGCAAGTTACGGGGCAGGTTGTCCAGGGAGTCGGGGTCGGCTAGGTCAAGATTCTTCAGTTTTCCCAAGGTTACACTGGACAGAGCACTCCCGCCCTTGAGGAGAGTTTCAGTCTCCTCCTGCGAGAATTCCTCTCTTTCCACAATCCAGTTCATGAAATGCCTGTCTTCGGGGCAGACTCTTTGACAGTGAAGACAGCCGTACAAGCAATTGTGCCAGGACGGGTCGATCCAACTTGGAAATGGGACATCACCCTTCTTTTCATTGTGAAATACAATGCATCGATCAGCATGGAGCAGGAAGCGGTCCGTCGAGATTGCGCCCGTGGGACAAGATCGCCTGCAGGCTTGACAGTTTTCGCATTGTTTCATCATTCGCGCTTCTCGCCAACCGTCTTCCCGGCAAGGAAGGTCGGAATAGACGGCTACAAGCTGGAAGAAGCTTCCGAACCCAGGGACATAGGTGATGTTGTTCCTTCCATATTCAGCCAGCCCGCTCCGAACGGCCAGCAGCTTCAGAGGCAATGCCGTTCTAGCTATTTTGTATCCTTTTTTCTTCAAGATCCCCGTCAAAAACTCTGCAACACGATCTGTTGTTTGTTGATAGGCTACGTATGTTGGCGGAAGGATGAGCGCTACTTTTTCTCCTCCAAGCGTAAAAATGGCTTGTGCCTGGGGGCGAGGAACGGCAACTACGATTATCGATTTAGCCTCTGGAAGAGTTTCAGGAACCTTGAATTCAGAAAAAGCAAGACGTGAACGATAAAACTCTTCGTCAAAGGACCCTTGACTGTAACGTTCTTTGATCTCTTCTTGCAATGCATTAAGGTGCTGGATTGACACGATGCATCCCTGATAGTTACGTTCTGCCAATTGAAGCAACAGTTCTTTAGCGTCCGCATCCTCAGAGGTGATTCCCTTTTCTGAGCCCATTTTTAACCACCTTAATACATTTATGTGGGTTAGATGTCGACGCCAGATATAAACTTATAGCCACCGATGACGTAACTAGGTGGTTAGAAGAGACATGTCAGAACCTGATCCCCAGAGCTTGAAACTAATAGGCGGACGACTATGCCTCGATTTCATCAACACGGTAGACTGCCGAAACAGTGACCACCCACGCGAAGTTCTCTCCACATACCCAAACCTCGTTTCATGGAGCCAACACGCCAATGTCCTAACCCA
>Ga0315279_10001919_pt1 | contig 32834 bp, 30 predicted proteins | sample YL17G06_20_MG_FD_203694 | JGI IMG/M metagenome (GOLD analysis project Ga0315279, IMG submission 203694) | Sediment microbial communities from Yellowstone Lake, YNP, Wyoming, USA - YL17G06_20 | ecosystem: Environmental > Aquatic > Freshwater > Lake > Sediment | place: USA: Wyoming | collected...
CACAAATCAGCGTTCTCGGCGGCCGGAAAAGAGAAATCACGGTTTCGGTAAGCAAGGACAAACTTAAAGGCTACGATCTTTCCATCATAGACGTCATTGCGGCAATCGCGGCCGAGAATCTGAACATCCCGGGCGGTCACATCACAGAAGCAAGCAGGGAATACGGCGTGCGCGTTGCCGGTGAGTTCTCCACCGTTGATGAAATCAGAAATGTGAGAATCCAGCGGGTCGACGCTTCACCCATTCGTCTGTCAGAAGTTGCCAACGTCCAGGACTCATTCGCGGAAGTCAGGGAGCTCGCGAGGTACAATCGGGCCGAAACCGTGGGTATGACGCTCCAGAAAAGATCCGACGCCAACACGGTCAAGGTCGCGGCAGAAGTAAAGAAAACTCTGGAACGCCTCAAGAGTGTGCTTCCTCCCGACGTGAAAATCGAAATTGCCAGAGACCGCTCGACTTTCATAAAGGACATGGTCGCTGATTTGAACGGCAACATGATCACCGGCATTATCCTCACGGCGCTGGTGCTCTTCCTTTTCCTTCATGGCTGGGAAGGCATAGTGATAGCAGGCGTGGCCATGCCGGTTTCGATAGTCTCTACGTATACCCTCATATACTTTGCGGGATACACGATCAACGTAATGTCACTCATGGGTCTTGCGCTTTGCGTCGGAATCCTGGTCGCAAACGCGCTCGTGGTCATGGAGAATATCTATCGTTACCTGCACCTGGGTAAGAGCCCGCGCGAGGCCGCAGAAGAGGGCACTTCTGAGATCGCACTCGCGGTGCTTGCTTCGACGCTCACGAACATTGTCGTGTTCGTCCCGATCGCATTCATGTCCGGAATTATCGGACAGTTCTTTAAACAATTCGGTATCACAGTTACATTTGCAACCTTTGTATCACTCCTTGTTTCCTTCACGGTGACACCGATGCTTGCGTCGAAGATCCTGAAACCGCATTCGGCGGACAAGAAAGTGGCGTGGCATTCGTCACTCCCGCTAATCGGAAAGTTCCTCGAACTCTTAGACAAGTTCTTCGAAAAATGGGACGCTTTCTACGAAAGAGCCGCGGTCGGCTACCGTCGTGGCCTCGAGTGGGCCCTCGACCATAGATGGCGGGTTGTCGGCATATGTTTCGGACTCTTCGCTATCAGCCTCGCGCTTGTCCCGCTCATAGGGGCCGAATTCTTCCAGAACTCTGACCAGGGAATGATTACGGTCACGGTCGAGATGCCCACTGGCTCGAATCTCTGGCAGACTCAGCGAGCCATAGAGAGCGTCGAACAAATTGTTTCATCCGTCCCAGAGACCGAATCCTACTTCTCTTCTGTGGGAACTACCGAGAGTGAATTCGGGGGCGGCGGAAGCGGTGTGAATGTTGGCGATGTCCTGATAGTGCTCGTTGACAAGGGAAAGCGCAATAGGTCCGACAAGGAGATCGCCGGCGCCCTGAGGACGATGCTCGCTGAAATCCCCTCGGCCAAGATTACCGTCGCGTCTATGGCGACAATGGGCGGAGGCGGAGAGAAAGACATACAAATCGAAGTCACCGGAGACGAGGTGCCCGTCCTTGTTTCTCTCGCCAACAAGGTCTCGGCTATCGCGCAGGAAACGCCCGGAACCGTAGACGTGGACACAGACTGGAGAATAGGTAAACCAGAAATGCGGCTTACCCCTTCGCGGGAGAAAGCCGCTGACTACGGAGTCTCCACCGCACAATTGGCGAATCTGACCAGGACTTTCATAACAGGTACGGTCGCATCCAAGTACAGAGAAAAAGACGAAGAATATGACATAAGAGTAAAACTTGATGAATCCGACAGGGACAACGTCGAGAAAATCGGAAGCTTACTTGTGAGAGCCAACGGTCAGACTGTGCCGGTGGCAGAACTTGCCACGATCACTCATGACGAGGGTCCCACGCAGATTGTGCGCAAGAACAGACAGCGCATGGTGACTGTGACCGCAAACATTTCACGCGGCACGCTGGGCGGACTCATAAGCCAGCTAAGAAAGAAGACAGACACTCTTTCCATACCTCAAGGATACAGAGTCTATTACGGCGGGATGGCAGAGGTGATGGCCGAGTCTTTCTCCTCGCTCTTCCAGGCACTTATTCTCTCAATAATACTGACGTACATGCTCCTTGCGGCCATGCTTGAATCATACGTACACCCGTTCACAATCATGCTGACGGTTCCACTTGGTGCGGTGGGCGTACTTCTATCGCTCTTCTTCACAGGGAGAACCATCAGCATCTTTTCCCTGATGGCCTTGATCATGCTCGTGGGTATAGTCGTCAACAACGCCATCCTTCTGCTCGATTATACCGGGGTCTTGAGAAAGAAGGGCTACGGCATGCGAGAGGCGATACTCGAGGCGTGCCCCACGCGTTTGAGGCCCATCGTAATGTCCAACCTGGCGGCTGCCGCGGCAATGATACCACTAGCGCTAGGCCTTGGAGCGGGCGCCGAGTTCCGCCAACCAATGGCGATAGTCTCAATCGGAGGTCTGCTCGTTTCTACTGTCTTTACGCTCTTCTTGATCCCCACTGTCTACAGCCTGCTGGATAGATTTGCGGAAGGCAGAGGGAAATAGGGGGCTATAGCCCAAAGGTCGCTGGTTCATAGCGGGCCCCCGCTACCATACTGATTCTCGCACTTTCGGGTGCGTTGAATCCCAGGATGGCCCTGGCCGGTTCGGTCCTTTCAAGAGGATAGAACCCGACCCGGGCCTTTCTCGTCTCGGGATTGTACTCAATCGTCGCTATGAAGCCCCTAAGCACACTCTTGACCTCAGCGACACTCCCATGAGCTAAGACTTCGGGAAGTCTCTGTATCTGTGCTACCACCTCCTTCGTTGCAGTGACGATGTCAACGTCCAGGCGCTCCCTCATTCTGGCCTGCCCCAGGTCGGCCTGCAAGCGCTTTTTCTGCTCATCCAGCGTCTTGAGTCTCAGCACCGCTCTGTCGATATCCACCCCTTGATCGATCGCATGCTCCCAGTTTCTTACTGTCTCCTGCACTTTCTTTAGGCGTTTGGACAACTCCAGCGACTCATTCGGCCCTTGTTGTTTGAGCCTGCTCTGAAGAATAGCTTTCACCTTTGTCTCGACAGCAGGCATGCGGTCAGAAATCATGAGCCGTCTCATCAGACTCTCGATGACAGGCGCCTCCAAAGCTTCCCTGGCCAGATGATAAGGCTGGCAGACTGTCTGTCCCTTCATCTGACGTCCACCACAGATGTAGCAGTAGTATTTCCCGTACCCCCGCTTTTTGCCACCCGGCAGTCCCCTGCTCTGGAGGTTGTGTCCGCAGCCGCACCTGGCAAGCCCCGTCAGACAACACGGCGTGCTCACTGCCTTGCCACGTGTGAACGGCTTGTTGCGTTGTAATCGCTTCGTCTGAGCCAAGTCGAATAGCTTTTTGGAGACGATCGGGGGAAAGCCGTGTTCCAAGTCTGCCTCAATCCAATCCTCTGGGTCATTCCGCCTGACTTTCTTCCCATCGGGTGTTTCAATCCTCACAGCCTTTCCGTTCACAATCCTGTGCAACTCGCTATAGCTCCTCTTGTTCCACACGTTCTTGCCATAGTAGACCTCGTTCACCGAGATGGAGCGGATTACGCTGATGCTCCAAAGCCCGCCTCGCGGTGAAGGAATGCCCTCGGCGTTCAGCTCTTGCGCTATGGTTCGCATGCCTTTTTCCTCACAGGCGGAGGCCTCAAAGATACGTCTGACAACAGCGACTCTTGCTGGATCTCCTAACACAAGCGTGGAACGGGCGGATTTGTCCTTTGCCGGCCTTTCCTCGTTCTCGTATACCTCGACTCGACCATCTGGAAACATCTTATGCCTTACACCCACCCCGAGATTGCGAACTGTATAGAGGTGCTTGCCCTTGCTATCCACAACGAGCCGGTCGAAACCATAAGGAGTGGGTCTGCCCGCGTCGAAACCCGCTTTCGTCAAAGGAACGAGTTCGCGGATGGTATCGGAGGATATGTTGAAGAGGTACTCCCCTGCTTCGGCATACTCGACAATGCCTCCAATGGCATCAAGGGTCCTGTTGCCGGTTTTGGGGAAACCCTGTACGAAATGCACGTGCTTGCCTAGCTTCTCGATCTGGCGCTCAATGATTATCGCATCGAGAGGGTTGGAAGGACGAGCCAACCGATTCCTTCTCCAAAAATACACGTCCGTGATATCCGAACGAGTCTCACACAGCATCAGCAGCTTTCGCAAACCGGGACGTTCAAGTCTCCCACCTGTAATACCTTCATCCTCGCACCACAGGTCTTCAAGGAGCCCCGTACCATCGTTTCTCGCGGCTGCTCGAATATCCTCCTTCTGTCCATCAATCGAGCGTTCCTGGTCCGCATCCGATACCCTCACGCAGCCAATACCTATCCTTCTGCGTTCGCTCATAGCTCTACCCTCCTTTCATTGTCAATGCTCAGTCTATGCATTCACATGAACCCTCGGAGGGTGGCCTAGAGTCAAGTTGATAGTGCATGCTATGCTGCATTCTCATCCTCTCGCAAAACGGCGTTATCTTGCGTCAGGTTCCTAGCTTTCACCTCGAGAAAGGGCTCAGGCTTTGCCCTGAACGAAGATTCTACGAGCAGATGAGCCAGGGTGGTCTCAGCGGCGTCAAGGTCCGCCTCTGGCGGCCTCTCCGCCACTTCGTATTCTTCCAAAGATTCTAGCGAGAACTCTCGTTTTCTAGGACTTGTGTTGATTTTCAAGTTCCGCTTCTCTTGCCAAAAAAAATGGCCCGCGCGTCCCCTCAAACACGCAGAACCATTTCAATAATATTGTAGCACAGATTCGCTATCTTGTCAAGGGGTTTTTGGCCCTTTCCTTCCTGGAGGCATCTGTCATAGTCGCCAAAATGGAATATGCGCATCTCGTCTCTACCAGCTCCTCTGCCCCGACCATGGCAGCATTCGCACAAACGGAGGCTCATCACCAATGTCGAAATCCAGGAGGCAGTGCCAACCGAATCTGAGGTGATCCCGGCGGGCCCAACGCAGTTCGAGTCCTGACTGGCTTGGCTCACAGCCAACTCGCTTCCCCCTTGCTACTAAGTGCGGAGTCCTTCTGCACGCAAGCCTTTTGCTTGAGGCACGCGTTGACGCCTTCCGAGAGAATCTCGACCATCTTTCTTAGCTTTCCCTCTTCTTCCCTTGCTTCCACGTACGAGACTTCAATTCTTCTCAACACGGTGTGCTGTCCTCCTACCTCGTACATACGGGATATTTCCGGAATCTGTCGGGAGCCTCTGCCTGAACAGCCGAATCTGCCCTCTCCCTTGCCCTTCACACTACCCAGCGGGCGAGGAGCTGAAAAGCGCTGTCCAGGGCAGCTGGCGGCATAGGAGCTTCAGCTGCTCTGTCCTCCAACAACAGATGTTCTCTTCTCGCCTGACCTGCAAGTGACTCTTGATTGTGCCCCGGGCACATATCAACGCACACCTCCCGACCTATTTCCTCGCGTGTCAGTGTAAGCGGAACTTCAGCAAGTAAGTCCAATGCATGATTTTGCTGTCGTGTAAGAGCCTGTCGCGGAACATTCGGAAGGTTATTGCCAGCCGAGCGCGAGGAGTCAATCTTGTCTAGTGCCCCTGAGAAGGAGGCTGATTCTTGTGCGGACAATTTCCTGCTCGCGCCCGCACTGGCGTTTTCGTTCTTATCAAACAAAAAGGAGACCTCACTAGTTTGTCCGCAAACACAAGTCTCCTTCTCACTAGAATATATGTATCAGGATTGTGAATCTGTCAATACCGAAACTCGCCCACGCGCCCTATTCTCTTTGTCTCCTATCTCTTGCAGTTCCCGTCTTGCCCTGTCGTGACCCGCCTTGATGTCATAAACAACCTTCAACGCTCGCCTCGCACACGATTCCATTTGCTTATTCATGTATCTCTGTGATGTCCTGTAGGACGAGTGCTTGCATGTCGACCAATCGCTGGGTTGACTGTCTTCGCTTTTCGGTTCCCAGCACTTGATGCGATCATGCACGTTCATTACTCCCCCGGCGTCAACATATGTCTGAATGCAGTTGTTTTTCCTTTGCTGACTTCCACATCTATCGGCCTCCACTCAACTGGCGCTGGCGTCTTCGGGACTAGCGTAAACTTTTCAAGCGGGATGCCTCTGAACTCTAGCGTCTCCTTGGGGGGTTGACGCACTTCAACCCGGCAATGCACGAGCCATCAGTAGTCCCGGTCTTGCGTTGACTGTGATAGACACAATCTGCCATGGAGGAAGTCAGCCACAGGAGCTTCGAAGCCCTTCACTACCGGTGCGATGAAGTGCATGAACTCACTAACCCGACAGTGCTGGCCCGTGCGGATGCGGTCGAAGATTAATTGCAGAACAGGATCGGATTTGACAAAGTCAGGATACGGGAAACTTGTCTTATCGAGGACTCGCCTCTTGCTGGACTTGGATCGGGGTTCCTTACTTTTGGTCATTCTGTTATCTCGCGTCGGGTAGAGGGATCAGCTCGGTGCAGAATAGCACTCAGACGCAGAGATGTAAATGCAGACAGACGGAACGCAGTCGCGGGTTATCGATTGTCCGCACCACAGGTCGGTAAGAAATCTCGCTGTGCGGGAAGTGCTTGTTTTCGACCTAACTCAGAGCCGCGAGGGGTAGAGTACTGGTACCTGCGTAAGTTGTTGAAAAATAAGGGCAGCTTGTGAAAACGTTTCTCGTTTTCGCGCACCAGTTAACTTGCTGCAAAATAAGCGATTACTGGAAAAGGGGTGCAAAAACCGCAGGTTTTCTTACGGAAACTCCGAGATGCAGAGTCAACTCGGTGACTTGGCAAGCGTAAGTGCCGTTCTCACCATTGCGCACCGCGTTCTCAGCTGCGAGGCGAGGGCTCAACTAGCTGCCTGGTCAACCCTCTGCGAGCCGCCAGCTGAGGCCCAACTCTATCTCTTGACGACGGGAGGCCTCATAAGGGTTCGGCGATTTCCGAGGAAAGAGTACACGTTCCAGGTTTTCCAGACTCCAAATCCAATTCTCGTTCCCTCAAGGGAGGAGCTTCGCAAAGTAAGGGTACAACCGATAGTACTTCTCATAGTGTTTCATTTTTCGCGTACTAAGCACTTTGGAATCGTCTCCCTCAATCAAATAGCCCAGCCCTCTGAGGCAAGATATGCCGTCACAATCACGAGTAGGTAGTAATCCCTCTAAATGCAGCCTTTCCTTCGTTGTCAACACGGGTACGTCAATCTCGTCGACAGTTTCAGAGTTCGATAGGTACAAAGGACACGTCCTTTTGAAATGCTCCAGCAATCTTTCTCGATCTTCTTCCTCGCAAAAGACTCCGGTTACACTGAGCATTATCGTTCCGTCGGAGTATTTTGCGGCATTCAAAGGCAAGAACGTCTTTGGTCTCGTACAGGACGCAGATAGAACCGAAAGTATCATGTGGGCTAGAAGAGCTGGATAGTTCTCTTCTGTGAAATTCTCCCAATTGAAACGATCCTCATCGTAGGAAACACCTTCGACGGTCATCTGCGCAAGGTAATCCCTCCGGAACGAAGCGAACTCCTGTTGCAGGTGCTTAGGCAGATGTTCTGGTCGATGCTCTATTTTTAGCGCATCGTAGACAGAGGTCTCGGCTCTGACCGTAATTCGGTAAACGCTCCAAGGGGCCGCTTGCCTTGCAACATCGGAGCCTTCAATGAAGCACTTACGATCGAGATCTGTGTAATCAGCCCATACGATTGTCGGTCGATCACTCGGGAACATCGTGGAGAGAAACTCTTCAAACTGACAATTCTTGGCTTCCATATTCCGCGAACAGAGATGAAATTTCTGCCGCTCATACGTTTCCCGGTCACTCTCGATCGAAATCATCTCGAGATTGGGAAAAACCGCGTTGACCAACCGAAAATCCTCTAGAAAAGGTCCGCCAAAACCGACGTAGACGTGGTCCTCCAAACTCTGCACATGCTCGAAGGCCCGCAGCAGTTCAATCAAAACAAGCCGATCCACGGCCTTATTTGGACGTAAATGGTAGGATGGATGCCTTGGTTTCGTGATCCAACTCACTTTGGGGCCTCTTTAAGAATCATATCGAAGCACTTTTCCCCCACTTCCGAAGGTTGCTTGTCCGGGCTATCGAACAAGTATGCCGATACCCGACGAACCTCCTTCACGGGACGCAAGAAGGTAATACGCTCATGGGTTTTCTGCTTCTCGGGTCGAGGCAAGGTTGGTTTGTATTGTCTTCCTTTCACAGTTCCCCGGGTTGGCACCATGGTCAGTCTGGATGCATTCTGAAGAATCTCTGGTACGCTAGCCATGGGTATCTTTCGAAAATGACGCCTGGACTCCGCAGCGAGATCCCTGCTCTTCCACAGATTCGTATACTGAGTGAATATCTTCATGCCTTCGATCATCTTGTCGCGGATCTGCAAGTAGAGATCCGAGGAGGCTTCGATTCCGCGTTTGGTTGTGGTCATCGGCAATAAGCTCGCATCCTCAGAACTGAAAACCACGATGCCCGAAATCGCAATGAATTGGAAGTGATACTGCGGCACGCCGGATATCCCCCATCCAGTCAGAGAAGTCTTGTCACAGTAGACAATGGTGCGGTCATTGCAGATAACCGTCCACCCCGCATCTGCCGATGAATACCTCTCCTTGTAGTTCTCCTGGCTCTGATCGGCTTCATCCCTACTTGGGATAGGGCGCGTAAAGCCGACGGCCAAAAATACGTCAACACCGTTCTGCCGGGCTTCATAGATAAAAGGCCGGATGGGATGTTCTTTCTTAGAGTCGATCCCGCCTTTCGAGAACAAGAGGTGGATGCTCTTCGGCTTGATTGCCCTTTCTTTCACGTTCACTTGGAAACCTTTTCCCAAGATATACGCGTAGCGCGTGGCAATTGCATCGCGGAACGTGTTCTCCCAACTCTCCGATCCGAAGTCCTTCTGTACGGAAAGATGAAGCTGTTTTATTCTCACACGTGTACCTAAAGTTCTCGCAGGAGCAATTTCGACCGCGGGGATTTCCCACTCCTCCTGACCTTCCATCCACTCGGGGGATAACCGTAGCCTGTAGGAACAATCTTTTGCGTGGGTTGTTATTGTGCAATCCTTCCCGATCTTAAATATGGCGCGCTTCATCCCGATGCCATATGTGCCGATGCTGCGGCGACCTTGGTCAGAGACTTCCCTGAGGCGTCCCATCCGAAAAGCGTATTCGTGCAATCCCCATGGAATTCCGCCGCAATTGTCTTCAATACAGAATTCTTGATTCGAGAAGTCAATCTTTGCCCAATAACCTTGGTAGGGCTCCCGCTTGCTTAAGGTTCGCTTTGTCTCTACCCTCTGTATCCCATCTACGCAATTGTCCAGGAGATCAAGAATAGCATCCTGTAATTCGATATCCCGCGTGAGCACGTGCACGAAGAAGGACTTCACAGGATTAGCGGGAATCGGACCAAGGCTTTTCTCTATCATGGGTCTCTCCTCATAACCTAAGTTTTTCCCTGATCTTCCGGAGGATAGCTTCCGCAAGGATCGGGCTGACACTGTTACCAATCTGTCTGAAGCTGTGCCATTTCGTATGATCGAATACGAACCAATCGGGGAATCCCTGTAACCGTGCTGCTTCCCGGGGAGTTATTACACGCGGCTCTGTCGGGTGGATTGGACGAAGCGCCTGAAAACTACCTCGGTCTGGCCCAGTCCCAGACCTCAATGTGGGACAGGATCCCTTCCGTCTAAGACGGATGGCCCGAGAGGGCGGGTCCACAGCACCCTCAGCCAAGGCAGCGAATCTCTTAAACACGGCCTTCGTGTGTCGCGTGCCAATGCAGCCAGAAACAAGATTCTCCTTCCTCAGCCTTTGCAAGGAATTCAAATCGCCGATGCCCTCGGGTACCTCGTCAAAGATCTTTCGCCAGAAGACCCCGTCCGGCCGACAGGTCAGTGCACGACGGCCTTTTTCATCGCTTTGCCAGTCTGCACTTATCTTCTGTCTTAGGCCGCGGAGCGCAATTTCAACTGTGACCTTCTCGGAATCATGTGGTGGGTCGAAATCGGTTTCCTTGATCGCGCCCGGATGCTCATCAAGGAAACCGATGAAGAAAACTCTTTCTCTACTAGTCGCCGCGCCGAAGTCCGACGCCTTCAATGTCAGGGGCGCAAGTTGGGTATATCCCTCTAACATGGCAAGGGCGTTCCGCCTAATGTCTTCGAACCTTCGGTCAAGAATCCCAAGCACGTTCTCAGCTAAGTAAAAGCGCGGACGAATCTCGGCAACGAGCCTGAAAAAGTGGCAGAAAAGGCTATTGCGGGGATCTCTTCGATTTCTGTGACCGATCATACTGAAACCTTGGCACGGGGGGCCTCCAACAATGCCGTGTACCGGGTTTCCATCCAGGTCCGCCTTATCCCGTAGTTGACTGCTGCTAAGCTCCGCGATGTCAATTTCGATATGCTTGCAGCCCGGAAAATTAGTGACAAAGGCTTTCTTCGTCCGGGAATCATTGTCGACTGCCGCGGCAACCAGGAATCCCGCACGCGCTGCACCAAGCGTAAGACCGCCCGCGCCACAGAATAAGTCTATCAGGACCGGTGCCTCTCGGCGACAGTTACCTATCTTTTTTCTGGCCATCGGTTGGGTTCGACTCCTCTCTGCTTCCGAAAGATCATAGACATTCCTCAAAACCGCCTTCCGCTAGAATGGCCAATCTGCCTCCCCTTCGGATCCAAGCAGCCACTTTTCGGATGTCGTCGCTTTGGGCAAGGGGCGGCGACCTCCTGCGCACTGCGCACTCCCAAATGACAAGCACTCGCCACCCGTTCTCTAGTAGATCCCTTCTTGCTGAGATATCCCGCTTCCTGTTTCGACGAACCTTGTCCCGCCAGAATCTCTTGTTGCTCTTGGCACTGGGTTTCCGCCGGCACTGGTGCCCATGCCAGTAGCAGCCATGCACAAAGATTGCCACCGACCTAGGTCGTAGAACAATGTCCGGTTTCCCCGGCAATCTGCCAACGTTGAGACGATACCGAAAGCCTTGCAGGGACAGGGCCTTTCGAACCTCGATTTCCGGGCCTGTGTTCTTCCCTTGGTTTGAGGCCATGATTCGATGACGTGTTGCTATGCTCACACGGTCAGCCATCAAGGACAGTCCTTCAATGCAGAAAAGTGGTTAGCAAATACTGGGCGCCGGGGTGCCGGAAATCAACGTTCACCCGAGGCACGAGGTCTAACCTCCTCCCAAGAATCCCAGTTTCTACAGGGCTGGGAGAGCCTGAAACCCTGAACGCTCGCGCCCTTAATGTGACCGGCCCTTATGAAGGGTCTCCTTCATATGGCGCAGTTTCTCCGCCACCGCATCCAGATGGATGAGGTTCTGTTTCCGCACTTCGTTGGGTGTACCTGCGGCATCGGAGACCCGCTGCTTGGAGTACCTAATGCACTCCATCAACAAATCAATATCCTGTGGGTTGAGATCCATCACCGCTTTTCCTCCACATGAGCTGTACCTACCAGTCTGAATCTACATTATAGGATCAACACTTTCAAATAGGAAGATGTGCGACGCAGGGTTGATCGATCACTGGCTGCCCGTCTGACATTCGCAGTGTGCGCAAGCCCTAGCGGGGAGACCAGGGAGCCTACCGATAGGATCCGGACTGGCATGTCCATCCGAAATCTGCCTCTGGGAACCGTTCTCCAACCTTCTGAATCACATCAGGAATCCTTTCGGGGGGTCTTTTCGCCCGACATGTAGTATACGGAACTATGTAATATATTACACTAGCAGAGTCATGCTGTATATCACAGTTTCATTCCAAAACGCCTCGCCTTAACTCCCTCATTTGCTTGGCGTTAGAGCAATCTGAACTTGCTGTATATCGAGATATGCTGCGAGCGCGACACTTCGGCTTCTCTCCAGCGTCACAAGTGTGAACACCGTTCCCACCACTGTGCACCGCATTCACAGCGTACGCAGCAAGCGTCCACCTACCAGCCTAGTGAGCGCTCGACGAGTCTACGGTTGCTCGAATACCGGCTAGAGCCGAACTTGATCTATTGACAGCAGGAGGCGTCATACGGGTTAGGCTGCTCTTGCTATAAGAGAAATCACTCCCGTTTTTCGGCTTGCTCCTCGATATCCCATTCTAACGCCCATTTGAGCCATCTCACACGTGCTGCTGTACGAGGTAATCGTCCGCTCCAAAGCGCAATAGAAACAGATAAGACTCCGCCTACAACCGCTGTAAATGGGCCAAGAATTGGAATAGCACCAAGGCTTCCGATTATTCCAGCACCTATAGCTGCCAACTTACCAGATGCCCTTAGCCTTGGAGGAAGTGCCACCTTGGCAGCTAGTTCCCTGACAATTTCCTTGTCAAATTCTCCAGGCCCTACAAGATGTAGACCATAATCATGCACAGCACCCCTTAGTTCATGTAATAGGACGGTATAATCGTCTTGTGACAATTTATCTGAAAACTGTCTAAATGTATCCTTGAAGGATACAGCAAGAGATGGTGGCTTTCCTTCTTCTCTCTTCATGGTTGGAAGTAAGAAAGCGTCTCTAATCGGGTGGTTAAGATAATGTTCGTTTGTACCTGCCAACTCGCCGTAAAGAGGGTATCTTAAAACCAAATCGAATGCGTAGCATATATCATGCTGTACTACTCCCAATTCTTTTGCCAAAGTAGCTAATTCGGGTTCTCGGAGAAGAGCTTCGAGTGAAAAGCTCCACTCGTGCTTCTCATGCTTTACACGGGCAATGTATTGTTTCTGGATCCAATCTTCATTGTGAAGGGAAATCCACTTTCTAAGAGTATTTTTATTACTTCTAGCCCATGCGGCGAATCTATTGAAACATTCAATGAGGTATTCGTCCTTTAGCTTAAGGGGATCAGCTGTTGAGCGTGTTGCTGGAACAAGAAGCCCTGAATCACGTTTAATAAAATCTAACAACAGAGATGGCCTTTCAAGAAGTTGGACATCTGAATTAGCGTTTGGGACGGTTATCGAGTATCTTATCGTATCACTATAGATACACAAATCTGCAAATTCCCCTGCCAGCTGTTTTGCCCAAGGGTCCCGAACGCCATGGCGATATAACGACTCAATTGCGTTTATGGTGGATATATCTACCAGTGGGTTGTGCATGTAAGTTTCCCTTACCGTTTCCTCGGCTTAATATGGGAGCCCAACTACGGCTTATGTCGTTTCCACATAGGTGCCCTTAGAATGTTTTCTTTTCCAGATTGTGCTCTATGCTCGATCAGCCACAGCCAGCATAACTGTGAATCGCTTGCCTGTCAATTATCAATCCGGTGGCGAATGGACACAAAACACGAAGAGCAAGGCCGCCTGTCACAGACGGTCCTCGCTCAGCTTGTTACTTCTTCCCAGCCATCACAGCTCTCAGCCTGTTGCTGAGTGCACCTCTCTTGTTTCCCACACGCTCACGCGGCCCGATGGACATGGCCGTTCATTCCACGAGAGTCGCTGTACTCAAATACGAATCACATGCCAAACGGAACTCTTACACCCTTCGCGAGAACTACAGGCGAAACCTCATGGCTCATGAATAATTACTTTAGACTTAGTTTTGCCGTTGTCCAGTCCTTGTGATGGGGCTCAAGCAGCTCCACGAAGTGCGAACCAAAGCCACTTTCATCCCTTTCTAGTCTGGCATGAATATCGTTCGCATTCTTGTCAATAAGAAGCATCTTTCTCAGAGTTTTATTGTCGATAAGACACCGTGCAATGAAGTATTTCATTTCTACGTCTGAGGGCGGAAAGCTATATCCGATGAATCCTACGACTTCCGCATCGTGTAGAGCTTTTGCAGCACCAGACCATATCTGTCGCAGTGGCCCTGGAAACTCTGGTTTCAGAAAGGAAGGTGGGATAATCACAGGGATTTCTTTGGAGGGGTAGTTTTTTGCGCAGGGCCATGGCAGAGTCCCAAATTTGTCTCGAGACCGAACTTCTACAACTCTCCCCTCTACTCTAAAGAATTCAGGTGACTCTGCATCTGGAAACCAATTAACTGAACCATGAAGCTTGAAGACGGGAATGCCCTGCTGATCATAAAAGGACGACTTGACTCTGCATTCGCCTGTTTCGACAGGTTTGACTTGGAACCCCGGGAAAGTCGACCGATTGTTCGTGATCAAAGCAGACTCTATGTTTAAGTCGTAGTTAGTCGTGACAATACTGAGTTCGTGATCTTGAGTGTTCAGGTCAAAATCTAAGAAGCTCTTGAACACATCAAATTGGTTCCAGTACTGGTCTGACCCCACAGTCGTGGTGTAGATACGTTGGAGTATTCTCTTGATCGTTGGTGCTCTCTCTACCCCGTCTTTTCCCATCAACCCAACCCTGTCCCCCATGACTGCTAACGACAAGATATCCTCCAGATTTGTCGGTGAACTCTGAAGGAAAGCATTTGCATGCCGAGCCTCAAGCCGCAACTCACGCAGAAATTCCTTCTGTGCATCATCGATTCTTGGACTGTCCTCGGCCACCCTAAAGAATTCATTCATCGTTGGAAGGCCAAACGGCGCCGAAAATCCAGCACCTAGGAAGAGTACGATTCGCATTGTGTAACCCCCTTTTGCGTGATGCTTGGCAAGCAATATTCTTGCCGAGGATTACCAACAAATTTGATTGGATCCCACTGACTTATGGGCCAACCCCCGAAACAGTGGATTCCTAGCTGCACCGTACAGAAAATGACCGGATAGAAAGAAATGACCCGGCGAGCCTATGGACACCTTCGGCTAACAAGCGCACCCTTGAGCCCTGCAGCAAGCCTCCTCACGTTGGTCACATAACCATAGCACTGGTGTGCTGTCTGTCAACTTAAACCGATGTCACTCCCCTTGCCCCAGGAAATGCGAAGACCACCCACCGGATGATCCTCGCATTGTGATAAGTCGGACTACTTCTTCTCTGCCATCACAGCTCTGAGCCTGTTTCCGAGCGTTCCTCCCTTGTTGCCAACGCGCTCTCGCGGCCCGACGTGCTTGTCGGTGTAGGCATACGCTGCTTTGCCAATCGACGCCTTGAGCGCCGCCAGCGGGATGATCTCCTCGCTCTCCGGCTTTCCCTTCACCATCACGCGGAGGTCTTCGTACGCCTCCCGACGTGCTGCCATAACGTCCCGATTCCTAGCTCATGAATCGTTCTTTGCTATATGACAGCAACGCTACAGAATTCCTTCTCCTCCTCCTCCTCCTCATCGCATGCTTTTATTGAAAAGCTATGATGAATCGCTCCACGTCTCCACGCATTACGGAGATCCTCAACAGTTTCAGCTATGTGGGCTCTTACATCTTCTTTCTCTCGATTCATCTCTCGCTGTACGCCTGTTGGACCCAGCGTTAGAAATCCCCCGATTTTTTGCTTGCACCGTTGTTCAATGGCATATGAAAGAACAACGGCCGTGTGCTGCGAGCTAACCTGCAATCCAGCAAATCGTACCGAAGTGTCAACCGACTTCCAAAAGCCGTCAACACGCGTTCCCTCAGCACGTCCCCATTCCTGAACAGTATCACAAAAACACAATAGAAATGCGAGGGGATAGTATCCAAAGGCAAGTTGGCCTATGGCTATATCTCTGTTCATCGAGTAGTTGTGTAAGAGTACATCCAAAGCCGCTCCGTAGGAATAGGGTAGATCCGATTGAGGTACTTCTAGGCTTGCCAGAGTCAGGCTAGCAAGCGCACCATGGTCCTGTTTTTCCAAGAGCTGTTCGCAAAACCATCTCTTGAACGCGATTTTCGTATCGGATGCTTTCTGACTGTCATTGACATTTTCTAAGGGGGCAGCAAAAGCTTCTGCCAATTTCTCAATGTGCCTTATGTTTTCTTCTCGCGTGAGAATCCCACACCAATCAAACGTGCTGCGTATGTCTATGTCCAAGTCCAAGACGTCTCTTGGAAAACGCGGAACCCAGAGTTTTGCCATTTCCACGGGGTACGCAATATCATGTTGAATTGAGGCAATAAACCATCTCTTCAGAGTCTGTTCTTCGTCTTTCGCGTTTGCCGGGCATAAGAACCGCACTTCAGGTTTCCACCAGTGATTCAGGATTAGGTAGCCGAGACAGAAAACATGAAACGCGTGAACAAAGTGGTCTCGATAGTAGGGGATCGCATACAACACTCCCTCATGCTTTTGAAACTGCCCCAGCATATTGGAAAAGCGTTTAGGCAGACTGAAGTATTCGTTCCCGCAAAACGCTTTAACTCCCGCAAGGATACACTCGGCAATTTCTTGCTCACCCCTTGAGTTACCCAGGTTGTCAAAAATCTCTAGCAATTTCCTGTGGATTCTCTCGTTAAGACTGTCGCTCCCGCCTGTCATTCCGTTACTCGACGTTAGCCTCTTAAGCTCGTCAGAAAGTGCGTTCCCATATAGTTCGATATAGCTTGGCAGAACAGTCGCATTCCTGATCGCAATTGCTGCAGGTATCGCGAACATCTCAAGAACTCGTTTCTCTTCGATAGTGAAAAAGTGTCTCTTCTTGAAATGAAGATATAGAACCCCCAGCACAGTTCCTTTGAAAACGAGCGGAAGACATGCTGTAGTCTGTACCTTGTTCTTGAGAGCCGTAGGACTCCCACGCGGATCAGATTGCACGTCCTCGACAACCACAAATGCATCTTGCCCCTGCTTCCATTTTCTTATGGCCTCAACACCACGCCCATCGGTATCGTGTCGCGGGATCGATCTTGGCTCAAATGAGCCAAGCTTCTTTTCTTCGTCGCTTGCACCTGCACTAGCAAGGAATCGGAATGGGCTTTTCTCCCTTTCTCCCGAATCCTCATAATAAAGAAAAATATTGGGAATGCTTCCCTGCACCATTCTGCGAATCCCATCTGCAATATGCTCTGCCACCTGCTGTAGAGCGAACACGGAGATCATTTCTTGCTCTATTCGATGAAGCTCTTCTAGAATCACAGCTCTTCTGATAAGAAAGCCCACTGCTACTTCGGAAGCAAACTCAGAAAGAAGCCGTTCGGCCTCTGGCCGAAACGCCCCCTGTGTGAATGCGTTCACGCTTAATACACCCAGGAGGTCCTGCCCGGCCAGTACCGGAACAGCTATTTCCGAACCAAGCCGCTTCAAGGTCGCATCGTGGTAATCCTTCCAGTCGGCATCTTGCTTGCTCCTTTTTTCCACTTTGACCTTGAAAGCCCTAAAATCCGGGTCACTTTGAACATCAAGGACGAATTGAGACTTCCTCTGCGCAGCTGCGCGCCCAACAATGCACTCGCCAAAGTCTCGAACCGCCATCTCCAGCTTCTCAGCCAAAGCCCCCCGGATTGCACCAGGTACTAGTCTTTTCTCTGAGTAATCAACAAACCGGAGTCGTCCATTATCCGCCAAAACTAGCTTCTTGGCAGTGTCTACGACAAGGTCGCACATTTCCTCAAATGACCGACTCTTAGCCGCCTGGTGAACTTGTTGTATCAATTCGGGATCATATTTGTGTGCTTCCATTCCAACTCATCTCCAGGGGTGACTTCTCCCAAGTGGAACCAAATTAAAAGTAGACCCGCACCCAACCACCGCAACCTTAGCCTGTTAGCTAGCCAATCTAGACAACATCGCAAGAGCTTTCGCGACGGACCCGATTGAGACTGCACACATAAACCGACTCATGTCCGCTTACACATCAATCACTATCACCATAACTTCTGTTTCGCTGTCTCCTCTCCATGGTCAGGGCTACAATTATTATTGCTATTGCCTCAAAGAATACCCAATAGGCCCTTTCTCCAAACTGATCGGCAATGAGTCGTAACCAACTCTCCTTGAGCATCACCACCATTACCTGAAGCATAGCGAAAAGGGCCAGTCCGACCAGCAAATCATATACGTATATGGAAGGTGGACGGGAGATTACACGGACTATCAGCGAAACAATAAGTCCTCCGACTATTGTGACAACCCAAGGATTATCAAGCCCAGGCATTTTCTTGCCTCCGCTGTGAGCTGCACTTGCTGTTGCCAGCCAAGCCTGCCCGAGTGGTTAATCACGAAACAGGAAACCCAAAGAATATAATGTATACCAGAAACCCACAAATCATCCCATAATAGTATGATAGCATCTTGTTTTCTTGAAGACTCACGTAACTGAAGACGAGTATAGAGAAACTCCCCGAGAGTACCAGTTCGCTGACTGGAACAATCGTGGAATAGGCACAGAATCGCACTATTGCCATAGCAGCAATTCCAGCGATTAAGGAAGCGGAGAAGCTCAATAAAGTTGGCCTCCGCCCCAGTCTTTCCAGCAATTCTCTTTGGAAGATGAAGATAAAGGTCACGACGATCAACGGCAGCAGGACCGCCGCAAAGCTACGAATTCCTGAGTACGTGTCTCTGTAAAAAGCATGGGAGACGAGATGGATCATGAGAGCAAGAATAAACAGAGGTGTTCCAAAAATCGTGAGTGGGTGAATGACCTTTTGAATGAGCCACATTCCCCAATTATTCAGTCCTGAAGCCGCTTTGCTCTCCATGACCAACTCCTCCTGTGGAAAAGTAGACTCCGTCCAAGTGTCCCCCTCAAGCCCGTAAAACACCCCGAATAAAAGGTTCTCATCCGAGCCCGTCGTCCCGTCCTGCTTCATACTCTTTTCGCCACTGAAAGCGCCACCGGAAGCACGCTATTCGTGCAGGTTGGAACCTCTTTGCATTTATCCGTCGAAAGATTCGCGGTCACCAGAGATATCTGACTACCTCTCGCTACCCCAGAGTCTATACCAGCTTTTTCTCTGGTCTCTCCCCACACCATCAAGTTTTCCGGCAACCCTCTCCGGTGAGTCACATAATTATACCTGCCGATACTTCTCATGTCAATCACAAACGGCAAGGGTGAGGTCACAAAATGCAGGTTGTTATATCGATACATCGGGGACTTGAAAGGCGAAGACCACCCATCACGTGGCCCTCGCTCTTGCAGGCGCCACTATTTCTTCCCCGCCATCACAGCCCTCAACCTGTTTCCCAGCGTACCTCCCGTGTTGCCGCGTACCGGCCAAAGGGAAACTCTATCCTTTGACAGCGGGAGGCGTCATACGTGTTGGATGGCATTGCTGAATTATCTGCTGCCATGTGATTTGATGATCTTAAGTGTGTCTGCGGAGCGATCATATTCAAGTGCACTCCGAGTTCTGAATTGATCTCTCAAGAAGACTTTGCCACCGGTCTGCTCATACCAATTCCATGTCGCGTCCCCGATACCGAACGCAGTCTCAAGAAGGCTATCGTAAGTGCGGATGGATAAATTGATGTATCTATTTGCTTCTCTCATCGGCGGAACCCTTTTCCAGACGTGATCGTTCGCCAGTGACCTGCGACTCATGATTATACTGTACCGAAAGTGAATTTGGTGGCGTCCCCAAAACAAATCCGACGCCGCCTTGCTGTATTCCTTTAGCCACTGGGACCATTCCAAGACCTGTTCATAGGCCCTTCTGAATGGCTTAGCTATTGCCCCACTCCTCGTTACCATCGGCGCACCCGGCGCCTGCAATTCTACGAGATGCCAAATGGTGCAAGTCGTGAATCCCTGAGACGGAGGATCATCAAACACCATGAGATCTGGAACATATTGTTTTTCGCCAACGCCGATGGGAACCTGTGAATAGACGCCCAAGCGATCGGGCGGATGGCGCCATGGATAATCGAGGAGCAGCCACCAATACTTCTCGAGGACGCTTTGTGCACTACGTTCGTCACCCCGGTCCACCGAGAATGCTGCCTCGAGCTCAGGGCCGGCAATTTCCAAAGACATCGCCCCAACACTCCTACTATCTATTTTGTAGGATTGTATCCGGAGTGCTCATGGTGGTAAGGCGCGATTTCTCACGGGATTCATGAGCGTGAGCATTCTGGATACAATCAGTCGAACTGAGCCGCTTCGCACTTACCTATGGGGATTGTATAGGAAGACAAAGCTCCTTTGCAAGGTTTTTGGAGCGTGATTTGTTCGATGTGTGACGGTGTGAGTACCGGGAATGCGAGGTTTTAATAGCTGAGGACGGCCCCGAAGATGTTAGTGGGAGTATCGCGATAGTGCATTGGTCGCAGGAGGGTTGATGTTGCACTTTCCTGGGCCTACGGAACGAGGAGAACCGTCCACGACAGACGGTCCTCACTCAGCGTGCTATTTCTTCCCCGCCATCGCAGCCCTCAGCCTATTCCCGAGCGTACCTCCCTTGTTGCCCACGCGCTCGCGTGGGCCCACGTGCTTCTCGGCATACGCGTAAGCCGCTTTCCCAATCGACGCCTTAAGAATTGCCAACGGGATAATCTCCTCGCTATCCGGCTTGCCCTTCACCAGCACACGGACACCGTTGTCAGCCTTCTCCACGATGAAGGTCAGCTTCGGACTCACGTTCTCAGAGCGCCCACCCGGAAACTCGCAGTCCACTCCGGCCTTGCGGCAAGCTTCTCGGTAGAGCCCCAACGCCTCGCGGTACTCACCCTTCGCATGGGCGACGAGGGCTAGCGCCTTATCCACAAGCGCCTTCGCCTCGGTTTCAGCCTTGGTCAGGCCAGCGTCGGCGTCCAGCACCGGTTTCCGCAGGGCACCGAGGTCGGGAGCTTGGGGCTTGTGGGTCTCCTTACCCTTCGGTGCGCTCTGCTTTGGCTGCTCAGGCTTCACCGCCACCTTGGCCTTTCCGTTGCCCTTCTTCGCCTTCTTTGCCATGTTTCTCACCTCCCTTCTAACAGCTTTTCATGCAAGCAGTTACAACAACTGCCTAAGTCCATGAACGCTCTGGAGGCAAGAGATAGCAAGTAAATTGTGATGCTCAGGCGAAGATTCTTTCATGGGGAAAGCAGGGCAGAAAGCTGCGGAAAAAGGGCGGTTTGCGGACTGAATTCACGGGACCCTAGTCAGATGTATACCCGGCGGGAGATTGTCGCCAGAATGCGCCTAAAGGCGGGGGTTCAGAGCGGCAGGATCGTTTCTAACAAAATGCGTGCCTCTCTGTACAGGGTCAGAGCTAAAAGAAAACCCAAACCGGTATCGAAGGCCATACCCGTCAAGATTGAGGCCCAGACCCCCTAGCTGGGACACGTCCGGGCCTGTTTTGTGCGCTCCTAGGGGCTGTAGAGAAGCCTAGAGGCTACTGCACAGATGAGCACTACCACCCACTCGAACCCCAACGGACTGGCTCAGGCGCGCGGTTTGCTGCGCGAATTCAGGGAACCCTAGTCAGATGTATACCCGGCGGGAGATCGTCGAGGAAACTGCCACTAGGCTAGCCCGAATCTTCGTCAGAATCGATTCTAGAGGACTGCGCAGAGGTGTGAACAACGTTCTCAGTAGTGTGAATCTAGTTCGCGGCGTACCGACGATGTTCAAAGCAACGCAATGTGCTTCACCTTGGTAGGCGAACGCCATCACACGGCAATACGATGAAAGTCACTGAGGGACTCTCTAAGGTGCTCGTTAAGCCTAGAGCGCTGCAAGAAGCAATATAACACTTAGTCCTATCCCGATGACTGCAATGACAGTATAGGTGCTCACCCATGACTTGGTCGCCTCAGCCGTCATCATTGCCGCTCTCGCTGTTGTGGTTTCGCTCCCTTTTTCCACTTCAGCCTTCTTTTGGAGCATGAAGTATTCATACTCTCTGTCGGTCATCTCGTTCAAGGGCTTCAGCTTCAGAGCCTCGTAGAGTGAATCTGGCGCGGAAGCAGATCTCGGCGGTCCCATGTACACCCTGCGCCCCTTCTTGTCTGTTAGATTACGAACATTATCCGTAGATCTCACAAGACTGTCGCCATCGGCAAGGTAACCTACGAATCGACCTGTGTCCCAGTTTACACAGAAACCAGTGAGCCGAGTCCGGTCTGGGGAAAATGTACTGCCCAGATAGAACGTACCCTGCTGACACTGGATCCTGTCAGCCCGTGCGCCGCCTACAAGCACGGCTGTAAAAATACCAACTGTCAATACAAGAACTAGTTTCTTCACAGCAAGCCTCCTGCGCTCCTCCTTGCCTCCTGGGAGCGTTCATTTCAGCAACACCATCTTCCGCGTGGCCACGAAGTCGCCGGCTTCGAGGCGGTAGAAGTAGACACCAGAAGGCAACGCGCTACCATCGTCAGCCTTACCGTCCCAGACCTCGCTGTATGCGCCGGGCTCGCGCCAGCTGTCAACGAGGGTGCGCACGAGCGAGCCGTTCAGATCAAACACCCTCAGGCGAGCCCTGCCAGCATGCGCGATGTCATAGCGTATCGTGCAAACTGGATTGAATGGATTAGGGTAGGGTTGATACAGAAGATATGTCGAGGGCGCACACCAATCCCGGACGCCGGTTTTCGCTCCAGTAACCTCCCCGACAAAATTGAAGGGACCGCAGCTGCCCTCTGCACCATCCACCGCCATATAGTAGGTCCCGCCAGTGGCAAAGATATGGCTGATCGATGAAGGGCTCCAGCCATCCATGCTGTAGGCCCATGCAAGGCAGTTTGCGGCGTCGCAGCCATCCACGAGGTACAGGGCTGGATTCCATTCCCCCGATACAGATGCGATCAGGGTATCACCAGCCGCAACATCGAATCTGTACCACACCTCAGGGCCGCCGAGATCCCCTTCTGGACACGATGGATTTGGAGGAATACACGGACTCACTAAATTGTGTGAGTAACACGTTACGCCATTGATGTCAAAAGGTCCCGACAGTGCAATAGCGTTTCCGCAGAGATCGTTCGCCGGTACACCAGTAGGTTCGAAATCTCCGACAACGACATCATCCATTGCAAAATCGGCGCCGTTTCTTCCTTGAACGCGGAAAGCGAATTGCACGGATTCCCCAACCCACGGGGAAAGGTCGATCGTGCGATCCCGGTAGATGAACGGGTCGGCGTCTGGCTCTGATGAGAGCGCCCAGAGTTCAGCCCATTCCGATGAGCCGGCGATTCGAACGTAGCAGAAAGCACTGACTGCGCTCGCCCAGTATCTGCTTCCCGCCCAGAGAAATCTGATGGCGCGGTCGTGCGTAGACAACGTCACAGAGGGAGTAACGAGCCACTCATCGATGATTCCGCTGTATTCGCCCTCGATGAGAGCGGCGCCCAGTCCAGATTCTACGTAAAGCGTGTCCGTTGTTCGGTGCCACGTGTGGGGGATCGGGGCGCCGGTAGTCTGAAGACTCCATCCTGGCGGTGGAAACGTCGAATTCTCAAAACCTTCTTCCAGCGCTGCAGGTTCGACCGGCGCACCTCTGTCCGAAAAATCGGGGTGTCCCACAACATTGCGTTCACAAACAAGGCTAGAATCCCCTCTCGTGATGAGGTCAGGGCATCCCACGCCTGGAAGAAGAGATGCTTCCAGGTCTGAGTTGGGAGTGTAACCCGAGGGCCCTATGACGTATGTCACGCCTATAGCTATTCCTTCCGCGATCAAGGCCTGATTGTTTGAATTCTGTATGGCTGAGAACTGACAGCCATTCGTCAGGAAGCACGCCTCGACGAGTATCGCGGGTGACTTACTGTACTTGAGCACGTAGAAGCTGTTGCTCTTTACGTGACGATCCGTGCTGCACCGAGGAAACAAGAAGGCCAGGTTAGCATAACTCATGAGACAGGGATGAATCTGGTCTGCAGCATTTTTATCAGGCAGGTATCCCCTTTTTTTTGATTTTACGTATTTCTTGCTCTCGGAGTAATACGTTTCGGTTCCGTATTTTGAAGAACTGCTATCTCCATTCATGTGTATGCTGATGAATAGCTGGCAGGAGTCCAGAATATCTTCATCGTTCGGAGCTTCACCATTGGCGATCTTGGCCCGTTGCGCCAAAGATAGATCGGTATCGCCGTTTCTTGTCAAAAAGGAGGAATAGGCCTCCCCAAGCAATATATTCTGGAGGAATTGAGAGACCTGCAAGTTGATATCCTTTTCATCCGGATACGCAGAACCGTTGAATCCCAATGTACCTCGGGCACTTCCGCCGTGCCCGGGATCTATCCAGACATCAATCAAGGCATGGGACGTTCGGGGCACAGTGACATAAGCCGTCGCTGCGATACACACAAAGGTTGTCAGCATGGCGCGCGTTATCACGTTTGTACAGTATAAAAATGTGCCTCTGCAGAGACTCCATAACACGTTCTTGCGTGCCGCGATCGAACCTGTCATTCCGGCCTCCGTGTCTGACATGACTACCATCCTTTCTTGTGATTGACAGATCTTCGGGAATCAAAGGATAAACCCAAGGCCAATTCAATAACCACCGCTTCTTCTACCACCTGGTTCCCCTCCCAAGAGGCTCTCTCAATCATAATCGTTCTATCCGTAATCCAGCGAGGTTCTCGTTCTATCCATTCGGGCGTATCAAGAACCTTGCACCTGGTATCCTGAGTGCGAGAGAGGATCCACAGGTCCGACTTGCTTATATCTCCTGACGGGAGTAGTTTGGTCGGCCGCGAAACGGCGACCCACTTAGAATCCGGGCTCCAGTCGAATTCATAATCCGCATGGATTCCTACCGTGTCGAGGATACTCACCGTGCCCTTCGGAAGGGAAACGCAATAGAGAACGCTTCCCTGCGCATCATACGAGAGGCCTGCACCCAAGAGGGACTTTGAATCCGGGGACCACTTGATGGTTATCGAGGAAGAATTCAGGGCCGGCGCTATTTTCTTCCTCGAAGCAAGCTCTATGATGGCGAGATCCCATCTCAAGACGGAATGGCCCGGCGGGCGAGAACGAGATCTGGAAACAATACAGGCAACGTATTTTCCGTCCGGAGACCAGCGAGGAGAAAACGCGACTTCGCGCAAAAGCAACTGTGTACTACCTGTCCTCAAGTCCTTGAGATACACATGGGGGTGTCGCTCGGAATCGTTTTGAACCACAATACACAGTGAATCGGGACCCGGAACAATCCGTGCGTCAGTAGGGGGCCACGGACCACCAGCCGTATCGGTATAGTGTCCCTCGATCTCACTCGGGTGCCGCATCGATACCACGGTCCAAGGACAAGGCTTGATCTCAGCACGCGTTATCGATAACGACGCAAGTGTAATGACGGCAAGGACGACAATCGCAATATAAAACGTGTTAATCCCTGAGATTTTCGGATACATGATCATTTTGTGAATTCCCTATTACCTGCCCGCGAGACACTGCGAATGGCGCAGCCGCATCACCGAGAGGCAACCTGTTCTGAACTGACGATATCAGGAATTTCGAACCCATGTCAAGACGAGTTGACAATACGGGCCCCCGGAAAATCCCCAGGCTCCCGCCTCGCTAGGAACGGCGTTGCTTAGCACAGGTGCACCGTCACACCTCTATGTTTGCGCCGCGAAGACGCTCACCTGCTTCACCAGGGCAAGAGTAGCCAGCGCTCGGCCGACCACTCGATTGCGTTTGACTGCGTCTCCAGCTAATGACTACCTGCTTGGCGACTTTGTAGAGTAGCAGCCTGGCGCCGTGGCCACAGGTTCCGACCAGCTCCTCTCGGCCGACTAGATTAGCGCGGCCTTGGCTGGGCCTTCAGTGAAGCAACACCATCTTACGCGTGGCCACGAAGGCGCCTGCTTCGAGGCGATAGAAGTAGATGCCGGAGGGCAGGGACGTGCCGTCATCACTGCGACCATTCCAAATCTCGCTATAAACCCCTGGCTCCCTCCAACCATCCACAAGCACGCGTACAGTTTTGCCAACGATGTCGTACACTTGCAAGCTTACTCGTCCCGCCTTAGGTATCTCATATCTAATTGTGCACAAAGGATTGAAAGGGTTGGGATAGCTCTGGTAGCTTCTGTATGCGGTCGGCACCACTTCAACGTGCACCTCAATTGGGCCGTATGCTTCTTCACTAGACAAACCCACTAACACAATTTTGTACCAATAAGTCTTTCCTGGTTGAACCGAGGAATCAGTGCAAGAGAAGCAGAGCCCCGAGCTCATGGATATCGGCAGGTCAAGCGTCAGGAACTCTCCCTCGAGTGATTCGGAGCGCTCTATGCGGAAACTCGACGTCACCGCTTCCACTGCCATCTGCCACGAAAGAAGCACATACCACTGCCTCACCGTTGCAGAAACTAAGCCGAATGTCAGACCAGTAATACCTCCGGGGTCGAGCACTGTTCCTACCACACTCACTCGCGCACAGTATATGTCCCAGGACGAGCCACTGCGGTTGTCCTGCCACACGACAAGATAGTTCGTCCCATTAAATGATATCGCAGGGGACTGCTGATAGCCCTCTGCAGTAGAGATGGCTATACCATCAGGATCAAGCACGTTGCCGCCGGCACTCACACGCGTCCCGTATATGTCATAGGAGCCGCTGCGGCCGTCCTGCCACACGACAAGATGGTTCGTCCCATCAAAAGCTATCGCGGGGAGTTCCTGATCGCCCGCTGCGATGGAGATGGCTATGCCGGCTGTATCAAGCACACTACCACTTGCATTCACGCGCGCTCCATAGATGTCATAGCTCGAGCCACTGCGCAAGTCGACCCACACCACAAGATAGTTCGTCTCATCAAAAGCTATCGCGAGGTCCCCTTGAATGTTCGCTGCAGTAGAGATGGCTATCCCATCTGGATCAAGCACGCTGCCGCCAGCACTCACACGCGTTCCGTATATGTCCCAAGAAGAACCGCCGCGGTTGTCATCCCACGCAACAAGATAGTCGGTCCCATCAGAAGCTATCGCGGGGAACCACTGATAGCTCGCCACAGTAGAAATGGCTATACCGCCAGTGTCAAGAACACTACCACCTGAATTCACCCGCGCTCCGTATATGTCAGGGAAACCACTGCGTAAGTCTTCCCACACGATAAGACAGTTTGTCCCATCAAAAGCTATCTCAGGAAACAACTGATCGTTCGCTGCAGTAGAGATGGCTATACCATCAGGATCAAGCACGTTGCCGCCGGCACTCACACGCGTCCCGTATATGTCATAGGAGCCACCGCGGTTGTCCTGCCACACCACAAGATAGTTTGTCCCGTCAAAGACTATCTGCGGGTACCCCTGATCGTCCGCTGCAGTAGAGATGGCTATACCACTTGGATCGAGTACACTACCGCCCGCACTCACCCGCGCCCCATATATGTCCCGAGAGGGACCGCCGTCGTACTCTTCCCATGCCACAAGATAGTTCGTTCCATCAAACGCGACCGCAGGGTGACGCTGTACGTTCGACGCCGGCCCATTCACGGACTCTGCACCGATGTGAAAAGCTGGCTCAACCTCCTCGGCAGGTGCGAGGTGACCGACAGAGGGGGACTCTTCGGCAACAGACAAATGCAGAGCGCCATGCACAGGTGCGCTCCGAAAACTCTCGGCATCGTAGTTGTCGTCACCGTGTACAGGGACGGGACCAAAATAGTCCCGCTCGTAGTGAGCACCACCATGCAGGGCCGATGATGAGTCAAGACCCAGCTCATTCACGCTGCGACTGCCGCCCATACGCGCCCTGTTCCTCTGCACCACACGCACCACGTCCATCGGGTTCATATTGCGGGGAAGCTGCACTCTGCCCATATCGCGCTTCTCCAATAAGGTAGGGGCTGATTCAGTCCCTGAAGCTGCTGCTCCAGCAGACACCCACTGAACCGAGACAACCAGCAATAGCATCCCAGCTACAACCATGCCTAAGCATAGCGGACACAATCGAGATTCAGCTTTACCGACTGCCATACGCGACCTCCTCGGACTGCTGAAGAGAAACTCGACCGGCAAGAAAGAAAAAAACCTCACCAAAAACTCGATGAGGCTCAAGCTTTTCTATGAATAAACACGAAGCGTCCAGGGCTCGCGAAGCATTGGTGCCTCCGACATTGTTGCATCGAGAGAACCATTACCTTCAGCTACTTTCACCTGATACAAGCGCACATTATATCACCAGAGTACCGCCAGCGCAAGCGAAAACGTTGTCACATCCCTAGTACCTCTGAAACGGCGAGTACTGGTAGGCCCTCACCGTTGGACCGCTCGTCGCTCCCTCGACCATTGTCTGCAGCCCATCAAACAAGTCATCATGTTCTCCCTGTGGAAACAGCACCAGCTCATCAATCAACGCCTGCCAGAGCGTGTAGTTACCCACTACATGCTTTGCTGGCATCAGAATCTGCCCATTTTCAAAGAATGGCTGTAGCCAGTATGACCTCGCTATCTTGTCAGTGGTTCTCTTTAGCCTCTCGACCGGCATCCACCTCTCCGCGTCCTGCGCCAAGTACTCTTGCGCTGCCACCGTTTCAATCACAACTCTTAAGGGTTTGTATCGCTCGTTGAATCCCTTGAGCGCATCCAGATATTCCTGTTTGGTGCAACGATCTCGCCAGAGTTCCCTGAGGTAGATCTCGCCCGTCGGCTCTTGATAAGTAGACTGTGTCCGTGCACCTACCACTATCGTCCACCAGTCAGTCTCTACCTTCTTGCTTTGAAGGAGCGCTTCTCTGCTCGTAGCGGCGGGATCGCAGCCAATGAAGAAGGTCATGCGGCTCCAGTCTGGCTCAACCTCGTAGAACTTAAACCACTCTTCCTTGAAGATGTGCCCCTTCATAAGCTCCGTGTCGTTCTGATACTGAGCATTGAAAATCACCGAGCCTGCCTGCTTCCGTCTCTCCTCCAACCACTCAAGAGAAAACTTCTCTGGCCAGGGAGTCGAGCCATCAGATTCTATGGCTCTTATGATCTGGTGCCTGTCTCTAAACTCGTTCTTGATGAGATGCCCGTAGAGGTCAAGGTAGTGATACCTGGTCCCTACGATGAATAGCTTCCCGTCTGGCTCAAGGCACGGCTGGAGCGTCTTGTAGAACCAGACCCTTGTCTTTTCCCTCTGTACCTCCGTTCTTGAGTTCTCCTCATCCACAAGGTCATCCGCGATGATGAGGTCATAGTGTCTGCTCGCAACAGGACCGCCTACCCCGACGCAGGTCACCGTGCTCTCCTTGGCAGATGATGTCCTCGGTGCAACCACAATCTCACGAACATCCCATTTCTCAGGGCTGAAGAAGCGCCCAAAGTAGTAGGTCAAGAGCGGGTTGTGTTCCAGATGGAACTTGATCTCACGCAAGAAGACCTCTGACTGAAGCTGTGTGTTTGAGGCTATGAGGATTCTGACGTTTGGGTGCTTAATAATCTCCTGCACAGCTTTTGTGATGGTGAGGATTGTGGTCTTGCCATAGCCCCTTGGGGCAAGCTGTAGGCATGAGTCGTCCCAGGCTGATTGGAAGCGGATCATTGCGAGGTGAAAGGGTCTTACTTCGTAGCCAAGAACATGGGAAGCGAGCAGTTCCATCCGGTCGTTCTCAAGAACCTCTTTTCGTACGGTCTCACGCCTCAAGGCTCTTAGTTTTGCGAGGGCTTCTCCCATTTCAAGCGGGTTAGGGGGTGCTTCCCAGAGACTAGGCATCTATGCTCACCTCCAGGGAGATAGGGGCACACAGCGCCTGTGTCGCGGCCACGTGGGCAAACACAGAAGGCAAACGTCCGGAAAGGTGCCTAAACAGGTAGATTCTTCGCATAATCGACTTGACTGTCTCTCGGAAGGAAGCGTTCATGGATGTGGCTTGAGAATCCGCTCGAAGGGAGGTGAAACCATGAAGCTTTCGACAGCTATCAAGCGCTTCGACACGCAGCTCAGGGCAGATGGCAAAAGCGAACGCACGCGGCAGGCCTATCTCAGGGACTTGGGGAAGCTTCGATGCTGGCTTAAACGGGACGTGCAAGTCAGCGTCATCGCTACCGACACGCTCGCACGTTTCCTCGCCGATGGGAACGGTGAGCCAAAGTCCGCACTCACCATCAACAGAACCAAGACTGCGCTTCGAGTGTTCTTCCGTTTTCTTACGGACGCGGGTTGTCTCGCAGACAATCCGGCGAGGTTGATCCGCTCGACGCCGACTGACCGAAGGGTGCCAAGTTACCTGTCTCGGGATGAGGGCAAGAGACTGCTTGCCTTGATTGCCAGAAGCAACACCGCGGTTGCCCCGAGAGACCACGCGATGTTCTCTATCCTGCTCGGAACCGGGATAAGACTCGGTTCGCTCGTTGCCTTGAACGCTCGTGACGTGAACCTCGCTGAGGGAACGGTTACGATCAGAGCCAAAGGCGCACGTGAACAGACGGTCTTCCTGAACGCATCGCTTTGCCGACTCCTCGGTCCGTACATCAAAACCAATGCCGTCACCGATGGAACGCCGCTGTTCCGTTCCCGTAAAGGCAATAGGCTCTGTCCTCGCCAGGTGCAGTTGAGGCTCCGACACTGGCTCAAGGTTGCTGGGATTACCAAGCCCTTGTCTGTGCATTCGCTGCGCCATTATGCGGAGTCCCGGATTATGCGGAGTAGATCAACTGATACCCCTCTTTGGGCGGCGATTGCGGCTCTGTTACTCGGCATTATCAGAGGCTTTTCAGAAAAGCCAATAGGCGATCGTCAGGACGGTATCGACCTGCACGGATATTGAATGGAGTGGTTCTTGCGAGAGCCCGCTAGCCCAACTTCGTCACGGTGCTGTGGTTTTGGACTTTTTTCAGGGGGTGCAAGTCGGTAAGTGCTTTTGTTTCAATCCTGGTTTTCCCAGAACTCGATGTAGTGCAGACCTACCCTCTTGACCTGGTTTTGCGCCGATGCGAGTATCGGCGCGCATGTATCTGAGATCACATCAGCGGAACAAGGACGGTAAAGGGCACACCTACTGGTCTCTCGTTGAGACCGTGCGAACGCCGGACGGCCCACGCCAGCGTACACTCTGTTATCTGGGAGAGCTCAACGGCAGCGCGCACGCTCGCTGGTTGAAAAGCATTGAAGTTTTCAACGAGCAGGGGGAGGCCCGGCAGCTGAAGCTTTTTCCTTCCGAGATCGAGCCACCGGAGGACGATCCGAACGTTGCTCGTGTCCTGCTTAGCGAGGTGCGATTGGAAAGGGTTCGGGAGTTTGGTAATTGTTTCCTGGGCCTAGAGCTGTGGAAGCGACTTGGTCTGGATCATTTATTGGAAGGGTTGCTGGATGGTCAGAGTGCTGACGTGGCTTGGTCTCGTGTAGCGGCGGTGCTGGCCATCAACCGGCTGTGTGATCCTGGGAGCGAGCTGGCGATTGAGGAGCGCTGGTATCCAAAGACTGCTTTGGACGATTTGCTTCGGATCGAGGAGGGCAAGATCAACGATAGTCGTCTGTATCGCTGTCTGGATCGGTTGCTTCCCCACAAGAGGCGGGTCGAGCAGCATCTAAAAGAGCGGTATGGGCAGCTGTTCCATGCCGAGTTTGATGTACTGCTGTATGATCTGACAAGCACCTAGGGGTAAGGACTGGCAGAAGACAACGCGATCTTGCGAAGAGGCTACTCGCGCGATCACCGGTCGGACTGCAAGCAACTGATCATTGCTTTGATCGTCAATGTGGAGGGTTTTCCTTTCAGTTACGAGGTGTTTCCTGGCGACCGTGCAGAGGTTACGACCCTGGGGACGATTCTGCGGGTTGTGGAGCGCAAATACGGGCGAGCGAGACGGGTGTGGGTGTTCGACCGTGGTGTTGTCAGCGAAGAGAACCTCGAGACTCTCCGCAAACGAGGCTGCCAGTACTTGGTGGGCACACCGAGATCGAAGCTAAAGGAGTTTGAGAAAGAACTACTTGAGGGCAATTGGGAGCGGATTCGTCCGGAAGTGGAGGTCAAGCTGGTTCGGATACCGAGCGGCGAAGAGACGTATGTTCTTTGTCGGACGATCGCGCGCAAGGAAAAGGAGCGGGCCATTCGGAGCCGTTTTTCCCGAAGGATGGACTCGGCGCTCACGAGGTTGGAAAATCGGATTGCGAGAGGGCAATTGAAAGACCGCAACAAGATCGAGCGACAGATCGGAAGGATTCAAGCGCGCAACCTGCAGGTATCGGATCTGTATCAAATCAAGGTTCGGGAAACGACTGAGGGCCTCAAGCTGGACTGGCAGCTTTGGGAGAACGGTAGGGCCTGGCAGGAACTGCGGGAAGGAGCCTACCTCCTACGGACCAATCTCGAGGCAGAAGACCCGCAACAACTGTGGACGAAGTACATACAGCTCACCGAAGCGGAAGCGGCGTTTCGAGTGCTCAAGAGTGAACTTTCGATTCGCCCCATCCACCACAGGAGCAAGCGGAGAGTGAAGGCGCATGTTCTGGTGGCTTTCCTTGGCTACGCACTCTGGGTGACGCTGAAGCACTGGTTGAAAGCGAAGGGACTCGAGTACACCCCGTCCAAGGTGTTGGCCTTGCTATCGACCGTTCAGAGTGCGGATATTGTCCTGCCGACCACGGATGGACGTGAGATTCGATTGAGGAGGGTGACCACGCCGACCGAAGATCAAAAACACCTGCTGCATCGCCTCAGCGTTTGCCTGCCGGATCGTCTCGATTTCGATCGCGAATGTAGTGCAGACTCGAAAACCGCTTGATTGATTTATAATGACTTACCACGCTTCTACTCCACTTCGTGACGAACTTGGGCTAAGGGACGATTATCGAACTTGGGCGATTGGCAACCTGAGGAGCGGAGGCGTGTGCCGTGTAGGCGCGCCCACGCGTTCAGGACGCCTTGCTCTCCTGTTGTTTGCACAACCGAGGGGTGATATAATGGATTGAGTGGCAAGAATGATCCGTTCTTCGGGCAAGTAGACCCACGCTTTTATGCGCTCTGGTTGCTCTCTGGAGCGCCCGTCGGAGGTGACAGACGCATGAGGTTCAGAGTCGCATCATGTGTTTTCGTGCTGCTGATCGTTGTCATCCATCGCACACTGGCTGCTAGTTCTGGTTCGCTTGAGGTCAGTCCCTCCTTCAACATCGGGGGTCCGCCTGTTTATGAGTC
>Ga0315279_10001920_pt1 | contig 32830 bp, 30 predicted proteins | sample YL17G06_20_MG_FD_203694 | JGI IMG/M metagenome (GOLD analysis project Ga0315279, IMG submission 203694) | Sediment microbial communities from Yellowstone Lake, YNP, Wyoming, USA - YL17G06_20 | ecosystem: Environmental > Aquatic > Freshwater > Lake > Sediment | place: USA: Wyoming | collected...
CTCTGAGGCTCCGCTTATGGATATCCTTCTGTTTTAGCGAATCCTCTTTAAAGCTTATTTTTTTGTGTTTTTTCGCTAAAATCAATTTCCCACCGCAATTCGGGCATATATCAGACCCTGACCAGCCCTAGAAGATCTTTTCCACAAGCTAAACATCGATATTTGGGGCCCGATCCCTTCGAAAGTTTCCTATTTTTTACTTTCTGATAGTTTTTTGCCTGAAAATCTTTGGCTCTATCTAAAATCCTTTCTCTATTTTTTTGATAATACTCTTTGCTATATTTGCTCCGGCAGGATTTGCAAGTAATAGCTAAACCGTTTCGCTTACCCTTATCTCTATAAAATTCTGAGACGTATTTAAATTCTCCGCAATCGGAATAGGAATGACCTGGATACTATAAAATAAAATTCTTACTCACCTTCTCTAACTCATCGTTCGAAACCCCTATATATCTACTGGTTATTTTCATCGAGGAGTGGCCTAATATTCCCTGTATGATCTCTAAAGCCACCCCACCCCTTACTCTCATCTGATAGCCTGCAGTCTTTCTCAAGGTATGCGTCCCGATCCGTTCTTTAATCCCCACTTCTCTACACCACCTATTAACTAACTGCCAAGCTCTTATCCTGGTTAAGGGTTTGTTATTTTTAGATTTTTCCGACCTAAATAAATATTGCTCAGAGTCATAAGCCCCGGTCTTGTTAAAATAATGCTCTAAAGCTTCTCTGACCCCATTATTAATTACTACCTTTTTATCCTTTTTAGTCTTTTCCTCTCTTAGATAAAGGAAACCTTTAATATTTCCTTGCTCATCTTTCACATCGCCTACCTTTAGTTTTAAAAGGTCTGATATTCGTAAAGCTGTATTAATCCCCATCACAAAAAGCAGGAAGTCTCGGGGATTCTTTTGTTTTTTTAGCTTCCCTTTTATGGCTAATATTTTGGAATAGTCTCTGATTGGTTCAACATTTTTCATCTTTAAATACCCCTTCTATATTTTAAGTTTCTAATTGATTATAACATTATGTTAATAAAATATCAAGGGGTTATTTAAAAATAAATCTGATAATTTTCAAACCCTTATATTATAAGGCTTTTGTTCTTTTAAGATATTTAACAGAAGTGCTCTTGTGTTAAATACAATCCAATTACCCGGGAATCGCATCTCCTCGAGTAATTGCTGAGAATCAAAAACGATTTTTCTAGTATTTTATTCCTGAATCAGGCCTTTTTATTGAACATACTAATTCTTATTAGGACGTTCACCAAAACCCTTTATTTATAAGGGTTTCAAAAGGAGTTCTTACCTTTTTTATCCCTGAAATATTACCCCCACATATAAGGATCGCTTTTCTGAATAAAAAAAGAGAGTACTTCTACCCCCTAATTTTCCAATATATTCCAATATAATTTTTCTTCTCTATCTTCTAAAAATCTTAACTTATAAGGCTTTCGCTATCTTTGAACATTTTTCATTTTGCGAAAAAATTTCCACTATTTTTTTATGGGTTTTTCATTAACATTTATAGCCTTCCCTATTTAATTTCTCTGCTTTTACCCCCCCTATTTTGTGCAATGAATTGCAATGTAATTTTTCTTTATTATCTTTTAAAACCTTTATGATTTAGGGGTTTCAAAAGAAGAAGGCAATTTTATTTTTAGCGAAATTTTTAATTAAGATTCAGAAATAAAATAAGAGGGTATATCTACCCCCTTATCCGATACCATACCGCCATTTTAAATTTTAGGCTGCCTAATAATATTTTTTTATTGTGCTGCCAAACTATAACTTTTTTATCCTTCCTGAATGATCCCCGAGTGCCTCCAAAAAAGAAAAGCCTTCTTTTTTGTCGATTTTTTATGGAATTTATGGAATTTGTAGGGTTTAAAATTTTAAAACGTTAAAAACTGGCTTCGTAGAATATATTAAAAAATGCCGCTCTGTTTTAATCTAGCGCCAATAACTAATGACCGAAGTTTTTGGCTACGCGGCGCTACTTTTAGGGATGCCTCTTTGGGATATTTTGGGATTTATCTCAAGTCTATTCCCCGATATTCCCTGATTTATCTGGACCTTCTACGGATTTTAACGGATTTATCGGTTACCCCTTTTTGTCCTTTTTTGGTTTCTTTTGTTTCTTTTAACTTCTAAAATATCAACTTTTATCAACCTTTTTTGTCTTTTTGTTATTGCATTTATTGCATTTTAAGATGAATATTAATAAAAGAGGTGTATTAATATATTTTACAAGATTATAAATGCTACAATCCTTTATAAAAAAATACTAATAATTTCATCTTGCAATATGATTATTAACTATTACACCTTCAAGACTTCCATATAAAACCTCTATATTCCATTTTAGTTTCTTCGTTTTAATATCCTTTATTTGATGATATGTTCCCCACCCTTTACCAGTGCTCCAAAAAGTACTAAATTTATCTTCATTTATTTTAGGGCTAAAACTGATTGCTCTTTTACGCATATCATATTTGAAACCACTAAGTGCAATAAGTAATCCCCAGCTAGCCAAAGATCTGACATAATGATTACCACATTCAACTTCATTCCAGGGATTCCTTCGGTAACCGTCAAAACGCTCCCTGATTGCTTTTACTATAGTTAAACCTTCATTAACAAATCCTTCATAGATCAAATGAGTAGCAACTTGATATTCTATTCCAGTAAAATTTTCCTCTGAATAAGGAAAAGGGAATTTTGGTTTACCTCCCTTAGGCCATGAACAAACAACTAATGCTTTTTCATCATTGATTGCAAAAGCTCTATAAATATTATTATGATCTTTTAAATTATTTTTAAAATTATATTTAAAGACTGAATTAATTGCTTTTCTAACGTGATCTCTTGGTAATACATAACCCAGTCCTACTAAATGAGCTAAAGTTTGGCCAAACAATTGATCTGATAAACAACCTTCACCATATTGATATCTATAATTTTCTATACCAGGTAGATATTGGATATAGTACTCTCCATTCCAACACAATTTATCCAAATTTTTATTCCCCTTTTTAAAAGCTTCTTTATACTTTCTTACATGTCTCTTATCACCCATAAATTCTGCCATTTCAATCCCAGCTTTTAATGCTGCAAAGAATAAAGAATTACTTAAAGAATTGGGACCATAAAATTCAATATCATATGTAGTGTGTTGTCTTCCATCTAATACAAAATCTTTATCTTTATCCCAGTAAACAAATGCAAAATCTAAAGATTTATATATTTTGTCCCACATCTGTGTTATTAATTCATTATTACCACTAATCTTCCAATCCCGATAAAGTCTAACAATTGTACCCATTTGCCCATCAACAGATGGTTCAAAATCCCATTTTTCTTTTCCAAAAACTTCACAAGATCTAAAAGACATTTTTCCCTTATTATCGGTCCCTAAATTGAATTCGACTTTACGCATAGTCTGTTCCAGTTCTGGAAACAAGAAGGCAAGGGTTTGAGCATAATTCCATACATGGGTGCAGTTACCTGGGCAGCACCCCTCGCTATCAGTACATCCTTCCCAAGCTAAAAATGTACCATCTTCAATTCGAAAACATGTATTGCTCCTAATAACTGCAATATTATTAGCAACAGCTTCAATAACATAATTAGGCAATGTGGTATTAAATAAAGAACTTTGAAAATCTCTTGATAATTTTTCAAGTTTTTTTAAATTAACCTTAAGGTATCTAGCAGCATGCCAAGAATCCTTAAATCTTTTAGAATAATAATTTTTAACGCTTTCGATTTCATTATAGTTATCATAATTTTTGGGCCATTTATCCCATCCTATCCAACCATACCACCCTTTAATTCTATTCGGAAACCACCAAGCGATAATAAATTCAAAAACTTTTTCTTCATTTGGAAGGATATCCTTATTAATACAGATTGAACCAATCTTATATTTTGTTTTTGTTACAATACCCAGTCCGCTCAATTTTCCATTCTTATTTGATTTATCCCTTAATTTACCATCTTCACAAAAGTCTCCCCAAAAATCTTGGATTCCATCAAACCAACCAGTATTGTCCCATTGACACTTATAAGTAATGTCTTTATCTGAAGTAACGAAAGACATATTACCAAAGTATAAATATTCTCTTGGTGTTTTTGGTGATGTATAATATAATCCTCTTAATTCATTTTCTGAGCGGTATTTGTTCTTATTTTCATTCATTTTATCAAAATTGCAACCATCAGAACCGACTACATTTGCTAATGTCCCAGCTATTGCAACATTTACCATTCTGTTTGTAGTATTTTTAACTGTATACCTAATTATAGCTGCAGGAATTCCAGAATCATCAGCGTTTAAAGGAATTAATGGTGTAAAAGCTTCCATGCTTACTTTTAAAGGTATTTCCTCGTCTAAAAATTTTATTTTTACAAAAGGATATTCCCCTTTTAAAATTGAGTTGGAAAATCTTGGTAATCCCGATACTTCAAAGAATCTAGACCCCTGAAATCGCAAATTGTATGGTGGATTAATTTTAGACTCTAAAACTTTTGCTGTTGTTTTCTTATTTTGGTTAATCCTTATTGAAAAAAAAGTATAAGGTAAGGAATTATTTTTGCCTGGTCGGTTGAAAATCTCCCAGTCTTTTAGCTGACCTCGAGAACCTATTGAAAAATTTCCAGTACCTATTCCACCCAAGGGAAATGCAACTTCGCTTGCATTTCCCTTATATATTTTTTGATATTTGCTTGAAAGTTTATTTTTTAAAAACTGCTGGTTACTAAAATTATTACCCATATTTTTATATTCACATCCTAATCAACTCTGTAAAATTTCTAAGTTATTTTTTAAACTTACTACTTACCATATTTATGTTTTTAATATGCTAATAATTAAATAGTTGCTATTATCCAAAGTTTTTATTGCAGGATTACAATTAAAGACACCGATAAATCTTCTATATTTAATAACCTCTATAATACTATTGTGACTATATCAAAGTCTTCTAATATTGGTAATATTATTGAAGAATAAATATTATCGAAACCTATTTTTAAATTTCTTCCTTGGTTATCTTTTGCTTCTCTTACAACTCCTTTTATTTTTATACTTACATTGGGTACAGGAATCATATCTTTTATATTGCACGGGTACGAATAAGGTTCAGGTGATGGTGTTAATAGATCATAGCGCCCTGCTAATCGTCCTAAAGTTAAGTTTGTTAAAAAAATTTTTAATCCTTTTTGCGATTTGTAGAAGTTAGCTTCTACTGAACAAGGTGCATCAACCTTAATTTCTTGCTGATATATTCTTTGAAACGAATTAGAAATATAAGTTTTATAACCTCTGACATCCTGTTCCAGAAATTCTGTAAACATTAAATAAGAGAAGTATATATATTCACCTTTACCAAATTTCCCATGTACAACAGCCGGTTTTTCAGTTACTTCACCTGGCGGTTCGTTATGTGACACCCAACATTTATCAGTTCGCTCAACAGAGGGTAATACTAAATATCCAATTGTTTCAAAAGGTGTCTTCGGTGAAAAATATACATTATATCTATTAACTCTTATATAAGATATTTCTGAATCAATTGCTGGACTTACAAACCGAACAGTATAGGGATCCTCAATATCAATATCAATAAGTCCGAATAGGCTATGATCTTTATTGTGTATTCTAGTGTATAAATCTCTTGTTGCACTACGGTATGTAAAAATAATTTTGCCTCCATGTTTTACATAACTCGAAATCGATTGGATTTGTTCTTCACTCATATGAATAATATTTGGAATGACAACAATTTTATATTTATTTAAAATTTCTTCTTTGATTTGGGACTGAACAATACAATCAAATGGAATATGTGATTCTGTTAAATACTTAAAGGCCCCCACAAACTCAGGCAAATATCCACGGTAAACTGTTCTTTTATGTTGTCCTTCAGGGCTTAGACCAATCGAATCTTTTAGTTCTAAAATTAATTCTTCATCCCGTTCATGGTAAAGTAATCCAACATCGGCTAGAACCTCTGTCGTTTTGAATACATGTTGAGCAATTATATAAGTCTTGTCATATATCTCTTTCATGTCTTTATATGCCTTAGGTTCTAAATCTCCCTTAATATATGGTTGATCTACTATCATAATCGAAGCTTTATGTGAAAACGCAGTTGCCGCCTCCCATATTAGTTGCTCTTTTGTTTTTGAAATAAAATCCCAATACTGGTTAAATCGTTCTGTTACAATAATTAAAGGTCTGCCCTCAGCATATGCTCGATAAACTTTAGCTTTCATACTGGGTGCGTAATAATCTTGACCAAAAGGATCACCTTCCACATTTAAATAATCATCAAAGTCTGTATTGCCTCCATAGATATGAGTAATCTTAATATTTTTTCTTATACTTCTAATTAGGCCATATAGTTCTTTTAAAAAACGTGCAAAAAATCTATCACGAAAATCCATATAAATTGCTTTATCTTCTCCAACTAGTATTTCAGGAATTCTTCTACCATATTCAGATTTAAATAATTTTTGGTCATATTCATTATAATCCGGGACATTTATACCCAATCTACAGTTAAAGGGATCAACAAAAAGATACTCTATATCATAATTAGTAAGCAACTCTCTCATATGTGCAAAAATATAATCACGATAAGGACTATTTAGGCTAAGAAATCTCCATCCACCATACCAACGCTTTATTGTTCCATCTGCATTTTTTGATAACCAATCAGGATTTAGCTTTCCAGCATATTCATCCCACATTAAACTAAAAAAAACTATTGTTTGTAATTTATTTTCTCTAGCCGCATCTAACCATCTTTGCAGTAAATCTTCTTTAACTAAGGGATGTTTATGTGCCACTTTTGTCTTATGGTAAGCATTCCCCCAGTGGTCTTTAGCATAAACCATAACGGTTTCTGCATTAGCATCTTTAACCATTTTAATCATTTTTTCTGGATCTGTATCAATGAGTGTATTTATAGCACAATCGGAATAATGGAAATCAATATCAATTTGTTTGAAACCTAACTTCCAATCAACCTTCTCTCCAATACGCGTTTGCTTGTCTAAGTAGAAATCACATTTCTTCTCATTTTTATTCATTTTTTCCTCCTATCTTTTAAAATTAATTATTCTTTGACAGCACCTAATGTTAAACCTTGAATTACATAACGTTGTAATAAAAGCGTTAAAATCACCACTGGTAAACTAGTTGCAATAACTGCAGCTGATAAATGACCCCAATATATTTGTTGGCCTGTATTATATTGAACTAAAGCATATGCTAAAGTCTGGGATTTTTTTGAGGCACTAAGTATAGAGTTTAGTAATAACTCATTCCAGGGGTATATTAGAGTTAATATAAAAGTGGCTATAATTCCTGGTTTTGAAATTGGTAAAATGACATGAATAAACATCTTAAAGAAATTACATCCATCTATTTTCGCTGCATCTTCTAATTCGGTTGGAACATCTCGGAAATAACTGTACATCACCCATATAGTAAACGGTAAGGTAAGCGAAGTATAAACCAGAATTAACCCAATTTTATTATCATATAAACCTATTTTCAGAATAATTTGAAAAATTGGTATAGCTAAAGCTATAACAGGGAACATTCTTGTAGTGAGAGTAGTTATTAAAAGTGATTTTCTACCCCAAAATTTATATTTTGCAAAGCTATAGGATGCAGGTAACCCTATTAATAATGCTATAAAAGTCGATATAAAAGCGACTATAAGTGTGTTAATAAAAGCACTACTAATATTAATAGACAGCGCTTTTGAATTATTTAAATTATTAATTGCTAATACTTCAAAGTAATTTTTCAAATAGAGCTTATCTGGCAGAAATTCAAGTGGCAATCTAATAACTTCGGAAGATTCTTTTAATGAAGTTATAAATAGCCAACCATATGGAATTATTACAAAAAGAAGGTAGCCTATAACTATTAACCATACAAGAAAAATAGTTATAACTTTACTTGTCTTAATTTTAGGACTATTAAATCTCATCTTTAAATATTGCTCTTATACAGATGATTGTTGCAATAAATAAGGGTATTGTCATTAATAATGACATTGCAGACCCCCCTTTTAAATTTCCAAAAGTTATACCAGTCCTAAAAGCTAATAAAGATAAGGACATGGTAGCATTGCCTGGACCTCCTCCAGTTAATACAACAATAGAATCGTAAATACGAAAAACATCCATTGTTCTAATAGTTAATATTACTAGAAATGCTGGTTTTAAAAAAGGTAATGTTAAATATCGGAATTTTTGTATACTCGATGCACCATCAATCTCTGCAGATTCATAAGGACTTTTAGGTAACGAAGCTAATGCACTTTGGAAAACAATGATCACGAAGGGTGTTGCAATCCACATATCTACTATTACTATTGATATAAATGCCCAGTTTGGGTTTGCAAGCCATAAAGGTGGTGTTATTTTCATAAACTTTAGTATATGTGAAATTAGACCATATTGATCATTTAATAACCACATCCATGCATATGAAGAAACAACAGGAGATACTAATAAAGGTATTGTAAATAAAGCTCTAAAAGAATTCCTTATCTTAATATTTTGAAGACATAATGCTACTATTAAACCAATAACTAGCTCAATTATTACAATAATTAATGTAAATTTTATCGTATTTAATAGTGTAAAACTAAATGAATTATCACTTAAAATGCTCTTATAATTTTTTAAACTATATCCTTCTCGTGTTGTAAAACTTTTTACAACTGAAAAACCTATGGGATATGCTACCACTAAGGCAATAAGAATAATTGCAGGCAAGGCTAACAAAAATGCTAACCTTGCATTTTTTCTACCTAAAGATTGCGTTTTTTGAAAGTTTATGGAAGTAATTTCCAATTAAGAGCCTCCAAATTTTTTATAACATATTTCTTTATAATTCATAAGGCTCATTTATAACTTTCTCGTATTCACTTGCTGCCTTATTCAAAGCTTCTTCAGGTGTTATAGTACCAGCAAGGCATCCAGATAATGCTTCGCTTAATATAACCTGTAATTCTCTATAATGTGGATACTTCGTACGTGGTATTGAATAACTTAGTGCATCAAACATAACTACAAACAGAGGATTAGCTTTAATCTCAGGGTAGTCAGCCATAGTTGATTTTCGAGATGGCGTATTGCTGCCACGAATAGCCATTTCGCTTTGAGCCCATGTATTTGTCATAAAATGAATAAATTCAAAAGCTTCTTTCGGATGTTCAGTATAATTTGGTGCATAAAGACTCCAACCACCTAGTGATACGGCCTGTCTTTTTTTAATAGGCAACAATGACATTCCTATTTTCCCTTTTAACCCTGTATCGTCAGAATTTGCAATACCATACATAAAAGACCAATTGGGCGCAGTTGCAAGCTTGCCTCCATTAAATAAATTTAATGTATCTATACACCAATAATTACTTGCTCCTGGAGGTGCAACTTTAAATTTATAGACAAGATCATACATAAATTGTAAAGCCTCAATAGCCTCAGGACTATTTAAAGTAATGTTATTATTGTCATCTATAACATCTCCTCCGTTTTGATATATATAATTAAGCAACATTCCTACAGGTTCTTCGGTATTTTTAGCTGTGACTATAGTCCCCCAAATCCCAGCATCCTTCTGAGTAAGTGCTTCTGCAACTGCAAGGTGTTCTTCCCATGTTTTTGGAACTTGTAGATTCTTTTCTTCAAACAAATCTGTACGATAAAAAAGTATCATACAAGTCCAAGCAAAAGGAAGACCAAGTATTTTATCGTCAATTGTCATAGCACCAAGAGCAGCTGGTAAAAAATCTTCTCGATCTTGATCTGTAAGATATTCGTCTAATGGTAGTAAGTACTTAGAATATTTTGGCATCCAATCATACGGACCTCCAATAACATCTGCGGTTTTAGCACCGGTATAAAGCTCAACAGTTATCTTAGTATCAAGTTGCTCAACTGCAACATCTGTTAGATCAACTTTTATACCTGTTTCTTCTTCGAATTTTGGAATGCATTGCTTAATTACCTCACCCTCTGGATTCGCTGGTAAAATTACTTTTAACGTAACTTGTTCTTCTGCAGCTATTCCACTTACCGATAAACTAAAAGTAACCATAAGTAAAGCACCTACAAACACCAATGTCACAACATTAAGTTTACTCTTTACCGTTCTCATTTTAAAAAACCTCCTTAAAATTCTAAAATAAATTTATCCTGAAATCTATTAAAAATGACCTTCTTTTAACCACCTCCTTTGTAATAGTTTAATTTTTCAAAACCCACTGGGCTAATCCTGTTTTATAGTATATCACCCCACCCCAGCTGTCAATCATTCGAATTGCCTCGTATATACCTCAAAGTCAAGCAAAATTCCAGAGTAAAAGCCAGACTTTTTTCCATAGTTGTAAAACAGCTAAATTTTTGCTCATTTGGCCTAAATCAGGTCTTCAAAAACCCTTCTTATTTGCATTTCTTTTAAGCTCCGCTTATGATTTACCCTTCATTTTGTTAAATTCCTTTAGATATTAAATTTTTGTGTTTTTTAGCTGAAACTAGTTGGCCACCACAATTCGGGCAAGTATTATCTTCAGACCAGTCATAAAAGTTCTTTTTACATTTCTTACAAATGTATTTTGGAATCCCCGAAGAAAAATTTTGCTTTTTTTTCTATTTCTGGCCTGGGTCTTCAATCCTTCCAGAACCAATCCACTCTTTTATTATTTCTCTTCTCTTTTCTTCCAGGACAACCTCAAGCATTTTTGATGTTTTTCCTTTAATTCTTTCCTTATTTAACTGTACTTTCCAAAAATCAGGCAGCCTGTTTTCTGTTTCTATTCTTATCTCTTCCTGCTGTAGATGATCAAGCGAATTATAAATTTGTTCTATCTTTTTAATCTCTTCCTGCCTCTTTTTATTTTCCTCTTCTTTTTGTTTGATTTTAATAAATTCTATTTTTTCCTCTTCCTCTTTCTGTTGCTTCTCTTTTCTTTCCCTTAAATATTCCTCCGGGACCTGCCAATTCTCTCTAATTGCCTTTACTAGATAGGCCGTTTTATCATCAGCGTTAGTATAATTAATTGCCTCAATCCATTTTTTTATCAATGCTTGATCATTATTTTTTATTAGGTTTTCAGCAGTTACTTTAGAAACATTAAGCTTTACTAACTTATTAATTAAATCAGCCTGCTCTTTAGAAAATATTTTTACTTTCTCTTTTGATCCTGGTAAATATTCTTCTATTCGGCTATCAATAATTTTTATCTTTGCCCTTCTCATTTCTTCCTTAGCTCTTTCCCCAGGCCAATAATAGACAAGCCAATCTTTCTTACCATTTTCGCTCCATTCATACTTTGATATAAATCCCGTCTCTTTAAGCTCATTATTACCCGGGTTTAGCTGTTGTTTAGCTAAAGAAATATACTCGTGGGGGGTTACTGGAAGAAGTTGGCATAATTTAGAATACCTGTAACAGATAAAATTTTGCCTTTTGTTCCTTAAACCGTAAAACTTTACCCCTAAAATTTCATATAGTCTCGAAGCTATTTTGCTTTTGAGGCTTTGTAGATAATTATAATCAATCGGTTTTATGTAGAAGGAATTTAGGTTTTGGAGATACCAGCTTCCTAAAAATAAATAGTTATTATCGGCTATTTCATTGTTAGGTAATTCTTTGCCTTTAAAGACTATCCTATCATATAAACTAAAATTATCGTCAACCCATTGCTTGCCTTCCTTTGAATAAAAGGTGCCTACTGATTTTATGGTAGTTGCTCTTATCCTTTCTAAAGCTTTTTTAATCATACGATAATTTTCTCCTGCGGATTCACTGATTCCCATTCTCCTACAAATGTTATATAAAGAACCTAAAGGAATAGGATTTTTTATCTCCCCTTCTTTCTTTAATATTTCCGATAAAATTTCCGAAATAGCCTGTTGTACTTTTCTATCAAATGGTCCTGGATATCCATATTCAGAGTTAGAAGAAACTTTCCATAAAAGATTAATTTCTTGATTCCCTTTTTTAATTATTTCCCGATAAATGGTTGTAGTTTTATTTTTAAGACCTTTTGTGGAAAGAGAAAAAAATGGAAATACTAATAAATTTACTTCGGAATTTATTATCTTTGGTAAATCAATTTCGTTATTATTTTTTATAGTGGTCTCTTCGGATTCTTTCATTTCTTCCTTCTTTAATTATTTTAAATAACAACAACATTTCTCTGTTGTTGTTATTGTATATATTGTTAATATTGTATATTTCAGCAAATCCCTATAAATAAAGGATAAAAAGCATTTTTCTTAATTCCAACTACGGTATTTCTTAATTCCAACTACGGTATTTCTTAATTCCAACTACGGTATTTCTTAATTCCAACTACGGTATTTCTTAATTCCAACTACGGTATTTCTTAATTAAAATACCACTATTTTTTACTTTAAAGTCCAGTATCTTTAATTATTTATTTAGACTATTTAATGCCTGATAAAGGGCATTAGTTATCTCGGATTGTTCTACCTCAGATTTTCTAAATTTGACCTTTAAAACAAATTCATTTTCAGGAGATTTAAATTTGTATTCGTAGTATTTAGGCCTTCCTTTTTTATCTTTAGACTTTATAAATTCTGTTTTTGCCTCCCGTACAGTTAATTTCCCTTCCTTTATTTGTCTGTAAAACTCCCTTATATTTTTTTCATTACTCTGCCGGACAAGCAGTAATAATAAGGATTTTGGCACACTGTCCGATGTTCGGACACTCTCTTTTATATCCTGGGGTAGTTTGAGTAAAGTAAGCATTTCGTTTACATAGCTTTTAGGAAGGCCTAATTCTCTTGAGGCCTCCCTTTGGGAGTAGTTTGGATTTTCCATTCTTTTTTTATTGATCAAGGCCTGGATAGATTCTGCTTCCTCAAGCGGCGGAAGGTCTTGCCTCTGGATATTTTCAATTAACTGATGGATAAGACGGACATGTTTATCAATATATTTAATAATACAGGGCAGTTCTTGAATCCCGGCTAATTTGGCCGCTTTATATCTTCGCTCACCGTTGATTATCTTGAAACAATCTTCTCGTTCTATATATTCTACAGTAATCGGCTGGAGGAGTCCGTGCTTTTTTATTGACTCTGCTAATTCATTTAAACTTTTTTGATTTAAGCTTTTTCTGGGTTGGTCAGGGTCTGATTTTATTCTGGAAATATCAATAATCCTGGCCCCGGAAAGCCCCTTTGTTCCTTCCCGAATCCCCTTTCTTTCTTCCTTAATAACCTCTTCTTCTTGAATGGGAAGAGAATCAAAAGTATCTTTGGCAAATTTTCTTAAAATATTTTCCTTTTTTTTAGCCATGATTTATAATCTCCTGAGCTAATTTTCGATAGGTTTCTGCTTGTTCTGAAGAGGGTAAGTAATAAGTAATTGGTTTTTTTAGAGTAGTTGCTTCAGCGTATTTAACACTGTTCTTTAGCTCTACTTTAAATACTTTATCTTTAAAACCTTCTAAAACAGTCTCGTGGTAAACCTCTTCCAGCTTTCTTCTTCCAACAAACTTATTTATAATATAACCCATTATTTTGAGCTTGGGATTTGCCCTTTTTCTTATCTTGGTTATGGCACCTCTTAGGTAGGCGGTCCCTTTAACGGCCCATTCCTGACACTCTAAAGGGATAATAACCTCATCTGCGGCTACCAGTCCGATTCTGGTGGCTAGGCCTAAACTTGGAGGGCAATCAATAATTATATAATCATAGTTTTCTTTTAGGTCTTTTAATTTGTCTGCTAAAAAATACTGGGCGTCTGGCTCTCCGGCCAGTTGCAGGTCTATTTTGCTTAGTTCAATATTGGAAGGGGCAATGTCTATATTCTGAAAAGAAGTCTTTTGAATAACCTTGGCAAGATCAAGGTCATTATCTAAAAAGAGGTCAGCAACGGTAAATTTAAGATTGTAAATATTTTCTAAAAATGAAGAGGAAAGATTTCCCTGCTGGTCCAAATCTATAAGGAGAATCCTTTTGTTTTTTTCAGCTAAGGCTCCGGAGAGATTAAAAGTGATGTTGGTCTTTCCCACTCCTCCCTTTTGATTGGTAACGGCAATAACTTTAGGCTTTTTAATTTTCTGGGTATTTTCCTTATTCATGATTATATTTTATCTTAACCTCTTTAGATTTTAAATAAAGAACCGGCTTAAGATTTATTTATCTTTTCCATTGCTTTTTGATAGGCAACTTTATGTTTAAAACCCTGCTTTAAAAAGCTCCATATTATCTGGATTTTTTGAAAGTCTTCATCGGTATATTCTCTCATCTCTAGATCGCCCCTGGTTATTTTTTTAGGATTAATATAACCTTTTTGCTCCAGATAATATAGTTTGTGTCTGGGAATATTAATTTTTTTTAGAACATCCGAAGTTTGCATTTTTGCTTCACCTATAAAATATGAATATAGATTTATTTTTCTATAGTTTAACTGAAAAAAAATAAGATGTCAAATATAAATAATTTAGTTTTAAACTTTTTCAGAATCTTTTTCTTTTAATTCTACTACAGATATATTCCAACCTGTTAATTCCATAGCACAAGCAACATTTTGGTCTCCTCGACCAAGCGCTTTTCTTTTTGATTTCCAGCTATCAACTACAACAATAGCTTGTTTTCTATCTAGATCCATTTTTATTTTTATTGCTTTGTCCGGGTCTAAAGGTATTAATGAATTTATAATAAGAGATTTTGGATTATTACTCCATTTTATGAATTCGAGTTTTTCGCCTCCTAAAATAGACTCCATATTATTTAATAATGATTGTTCTGTAAAACATTTAATAGGATTGAAATTGTCAATTACTGATCTAACTGCTATTTTGGACTTTATTCCTGGTAGTGTAGCCATTGCTACTATTTCTACTTTACCTTCATTAAGTTCCTTGACATTTTCCTCAATAATTCTATAAAGTTTACTTAAATTATCTATGTCATATCCAGGTGATGTTAAAAGATTCATAGCGCATACAATGCATATAGAACTAAGTTCCTTATTGTTAAAAAATTGAAGAAATCTGTTTTTTGTGATGATTTTTAAATGACCAGCTTTTTGGGCTTCAATAGCTATTTCGTTAGCTAAGCTGACATTTTCTGAACCTCTAGCACAAATATATGTATATTCAATTCCTCTATCTAAATTTATTTTTATTCTTCTTAAATAAGCTTCCGTACCCCAATATTTTGTTTCTTCTTGAGCAACTAATAGTATATGCACCCTTATCCTTGAGTGGGCAAAGGTTAAATTTGTATATTCTCCAAAATTTCTTGTTGCTATTCTTTCTAAGAAAGCAGCAAAACTCCGACTCTCTTTTTTAATAGACGGATTTGGATAAGAAGGGTAAACTTTATTCCCAAAAAGTTGAATTTGCCTGAGATAAATTGTAGATAAAAAACCAGCTTCATTTATATTATCTAGTAATGAACAATCTTTCTGAAGAAGTGGATCACTTTCTATTTCTGGCTTTAGATAATTTTGAAGGAAGTAGTTCATAGGCAGGGCGCCATAATTTGCTGAAAATATTTTTTTTGCAACTGTATAATCGGTTGCTTTCATTAACGATTCATCTATATAAGGTCGTGCTACAGGAAGTAAACCTTTTTCTAAATAGGCAAGAGTAGAGACAACTAAATTACGATCTGAATTAGGTGAATAATCCATTGTAATGATAATTTCACCATTTCGTAAAAAAGCCTCAGCATCTTTTGCACTTTTAGCCCATTTAATTTTCATTGCGTAAGGCAACACTTCGTTACAATTATTATTTATTTCATTTCCAACATTATTGACTGCTGCCTGAATATTAAATGCTATTTTACCATATTCTAATTTTGTACTTATCCAAGAAAATGTACGATATAAAAAGGCAAAAAATCTTTCTATTTTATCTAGGTTACAAAAACACCATAGAAGTATAATAGCAGTTGTTATAGCGCCACTTCCAAAACTAACTATGATATTGTTTTTGAAATATAAAATTATATTATTTATCATTTAGAGATTTTTTCTTTAAAAGAATAGTGTTATAGCATTTTAAATTTGTGCAGCAAAATTTTATTTGATTTTCTTCCATAAAAAGACATTGGAGATTTCCTAGATTAATAGGACTACCACATATACTACAAGATACAGATTCTGATAATATTTTTTCATATAACCTCAAATCTTTTAGAATAGTCTCAAGATCACGTTTATGTATAGCATGTACATTTTCCCGCTTTAACCATCTTTTTTGCATATTTATTACCTTTTGGTTTATAAAAAATTAAAAATTTACTTCTACCATTTATCTAAAAATTCTCTGATGGCATCTTCCGGAGATAAATTAAGATAAATTTCAGTAGTGGCCAATCTGTCATGGCCCAAAAGAGATTGAAGGGCTCTAGTAGAAATACCTTTTTTAACACAATTTACTGCAAAAGTATGTCTTAATACATGTGGGCTAACTGGTTTTGATATTCCGGCTTTATCAGCTACATTATTTACTGTTCTCTCGATTGTCCTCTTACTCATTCCGATATCGTTGTTTTCGGCAAAATGATATTCAATTAGTCCCCTAACTCTTTCTGTCATAGGGATAATGCGTCTTTTTGTTTTTTTGCCGTAAGGACCGCCCTTGCCGTAGATAACCAGTCTTTTTTCTTGCCATTGAACGTTTTCTTTTTTAAGATCAGCAAACTCTGACAACCTTAAACCGGTATCGAGCATGGTCCATATAACAAATTTTTCCCGGAAAGTATCACAGGAATTAGTTAATTTATCCACTTCATCATTATTTAATGGTTCTCTTTTATATTGATATGGCATAATTTTCTCCTGGCGGTTTGCGGACAAAAGAAGCTACCGAAGGTAATTTTAGTAAAGCATAGATTGACCTTTTACTACCGGTGTTAGGCGAAATGTTAATATAATCATAAGCATTAGTCACAATTAAGACTTTCCCAGTCAATATTTTTATTAGGCAAATTGTTATTGAGTGGTGGAACTTCTCCATGCTTTTTAAAATAGCACTTTAATAATCGTTCCTCCTCCTTCTTAGTTTCACTTTCATTCCGCAACTTCTTAAAGGAATATTGGATTTTACAATCATTGTACCTTCCCATAAAGTTGGTATATTTCTTTATAAGATTCAATCTTTGCCCTTCTGCGTGAGCATATCCCTTTCCTTCTATTGCACCACGAAAATACTTTATCCGTCTTTCTGTATCTTTTGAACTACCTATCTGGAGAATTCCATCCTTATCTTTATCAATAAATCGAGGAATCTCAATAGGATAGTCTTTTGAGTCAGCTAAGCGTATTTTATAAACTCCGCAACTTTTATAACTTGTATTCTTCTCAAGATCTAACCACTCATTCCATCTTGACATGCTCTATCTCCTCATTAAAACTAGGCATTTCGCTTAACGTTCCCAGCATAAAAGAAGTTTTTGCGAAGCAAAAAATTGGGAAAGCCCGAAGGGCGAACCTTTTATGCTGTGTTAGGCGAAGGTTTCAAATGAATACAATTCATAGAAGACCACCCGTAGTTTTAGGCACTATGTAGTTCTCTCCACCAAAAGTAATTTCGATTATTTTTACATCGGTTGTTTTTGGCTCTGTATATATAGGTATTTGTCCTATCTTTTCTTCCTTTACTTGCTCACCGCCTTTCATTTCGATTATAGCCTGCCCAAACGGCAAAATTTTGAAACTAATATTGAGTCTTGGTTGTGTATCTTTCATGTTACATCCTCCTCTTTAGATTCTTCCCATTTACCACCGTAGATTTTGATGTCAATACCTACTTCTGGTGATTGTCTTAAAATTTCTTGCTGAACAAGTTGAGGGATATCCCGATTAATTTGATTAAGTATCTGTTGTAAGATTTGTTGAACCTGTGGAGGAATATCCTCAGGTTTAATATTTGGAGGCAGATTCAATCCAACATTAATATTAATTTGCGGATTAGGTGGAACTTGCCTTCTTCTTTTGAGATCAATGTGTGTTTTGAATATGTGTAATTTTTCCTCACTTTCTATAACTGCAATAGGAATTTTATCCAAATGTGTTTCTTCTTTTCCAGATAAAATAAGTAATGGATCGATTGGTTCGTTGAGCTCTAGGATTTTCTCGTATTCTAAATAAAGCTTCCATAAAACCGCTTCTAAATCCTCATTAGGTAGTTCAACTGGTAATCCAATTTCTTGCGCTTCCTTTCTACCTATCGCATGACCATGAGAGTATATTTTTTCTGTGAGAGTTTCAATTATTGAATTCATTTTTGCCTCGTCAAGTTTTTCTTTTCTTGAAGTTAATAGTTTCCTGGCCACTAATCTAATGTGTGAATTTTGCCGGTTTACACTTCCAAGAGTAAGTGGTGTTAGAGTATTAGCAAGTATAGAAATTACTTGTGCCAATGCTGATTGATCGTTTATATTTGCCCTTTCTCTTATGAAAGAAATATAAGAATTAACATCTTCAACGCTAATCTCTTGTGGAGGTCCAGCAGTTTCTCCAGTCATTATCTTTACAAGTGTAGGATCAATAGGTCCTAGTTCCGCTTTCTTTCCCATAAATATTTTATCAGCACCTAAACATATCAATGTGGCAGCACTATGAGCTTTGTAGGGAACCAAGATTGAGAACTCGTCACAAAATTCTCTGAACATAGAAACTATACGCCAAGGAACACTTACATCACCGCCTCTGCTATAAAGAAACAGATCTACTTTGGCATTCTTACCGATAGAAAGTAAATGATCATAGAGTGGTCTTACCGCATCTTCCGCTATTCTGGCTCCAGCGAGTTGCCTATCACCTGTAAAATAGACTATTACTTTTGATTTTTCTATGCTCTGAATCTGCTTAATCAATTCTTTTCTAATATTCATTATAATCTCCTTTCACGTCTATGAAACCTTCGCCTAACTTGTTTATATCCAAACTAAGGTTTTTTATTTTAGTTTATATTTTTAATAAAAAATTGTCAACATTATCTAAAAAGAACGCCAAAATGACGTAAGTTATTAATTTAAAATATAAGCAAAATAAGGATTTTAATTTAAGGAAAAGCATTAAATGGCGTGCTTTTACACAGAAGGCGACAATACCGCTAAAACCGAATAAAGAAAAATATTATTCGTGGATAGCCTTAGGTAACCTTCCTAATCCTTCTTTATAAGATCAGGGGTCAAAATCCACTTAATTCTCCACTTCCCTTCCCCCTTATCCAGAGAGACTATTCCTCCCATCCTGAATTTCACTATCTCCTTATGCGGATCATTTAGGATTAAAAGGGATAATAGATGGCTTAGATGAGGAAGGTGTCTTACTAAGAGAATAGGCTCTCTCTCCTCTTCTATCCAGGATCTAATTAGCTGAGGATCAGCTAAAGGAGCAAGGTTCTCTATTTCCTTGATCTGGTCTTCTAAATGGAGTTGCTCAGCGAAAATTTGGGCAGTTTCTCTGGCTCTAAGTTTGCCAGAATGAAAGATCTTAGCTACTCTTATCCCTACCCCAGCAACGTAGGAACTGACCAGAGAGACTTCCCTTCTTCCTCGAGAAGTAAGAGGACGATTAGCATCTTCCTCTTTAGGTTTGGCCTCTCCGTGTTGCACTAAATAAACTTCCATAATAGGAAAATAAGGCCTCCTTTCCCCTTATTTTATTTCTCTTTTTTACCTTTTGTTACAGCCACTAACATTATAAAACATCCTAAAATTTTCCCTAAGTGTAATTACTTTAAATAGAGTATTCCTACTTCTTAAACCAAAGTTATTTTAATTTATTGTTTTGTTTCACCACTCTCTTGTAAAATTTTCCAAATCCTTTATAATCCACTATTACCTCAATTTTGCTCATTAAAAATCCTACCTTAATATCTTTCCTTAAACCACTCTAATTTTTCCAGAATATAAAATTATTGGAGGTGAATAATAAAAAATTATCTGATGATCCCTTATGTTTTTTGCTACTCTGTTTTTAAGCTCGTGGGAGGTATCCCTAAGCTATAAGTTAAATAGGCCTGGGGGTCTAAATCAATCAACAAAACGTGTTTATTTAACTTGTTTAAGCCCGCTCCTATATTAATGGCGCAGGTAGTCTTCCCTGCCCCACCCTTTTAATTAATTAAAGCTATTATTTGCATGGGGTTATCCTTTTATCCTCTCTGGGCAGAAAACAATTCTTTGATACTTTTAAATCTATGTCTTTCAAAATCATCCTGGTTAACTCTCATATAGGACCAATTTTCTACTTTTAAATTAGTAGTATCTTTTTTTAATCTCAATATTACCATTTAATATAACGTTCCCAGCATAAAAGAAGTCCCGCTCTTTCGCAGAAAAGGCGGATTTTGGGTGAGTACCCGTAATGCATGAACCTTTTATGCTGTGTTATATGAAGTAGCGGTCTCGTTCTTTTCCCAACCATTTGACCTTCTGGCTCTTATATTCTTTCATCTTTTCTCGATAAAAAATATGCTCTTCTGGTTGCTCTATAATATATTTAAACTCCTCCACGTCCTTGCCAAAAGCTTTTTCAAAAAATGGTCTTTTAGGACCTACCACACCATGAGTTGCATGTAAAATACATTGAATTCCTCTTAATTGCTGTTTAGTCCAATGAGCTTTATCAATATATTTCCTGTCTTTAATATCCAAAGGAACAAATTTCATTGGAAAAGAAAAAATACTTAAACCCAATTCCTCATTTAACTCAATACTTATTCTCAGTCTTTCATAAAAATCTTCAGGAGTATCATTATAGTTGAATAATATAAAGTTTGATAGGTTTTTAATTCGATATTTGTGAGCAAGGTGAACTTTTTCTATATATAATTTCTTTTGTTCTATATGGTCAAATGCTATTCTTAAAGGTTTGATAGCGAGCTCACTTAAAAGTTTCATCTTCTCATCTGTCAATAACCTGGCATCTACTCCTTGATTAAAATCAATATACCGAAGTTTGCCATTAAACTTGGCACCTTTGTAAAAACCATATTTTTTAATTTCTCTTATTATTTTAGAAAATTCATCAGAAGCTAAAACATTATTATCCAATAATATCAAGTCTTTCTTGTTTGGATCAATCTGCTCTTTCAACGGTATGTACGGCACATATTCTGGCTCTAAATTAGGGACTGCACAGTAGGGGCATTTGTTTACGCATCCTCTGGTCATGTATCCAAAGCTAGCGTTATTTGTATAATAATTATTAGATAATTCATAGTCTGATGGTAATCTATCCATCTTTTTATATAAACCAAAATGAGGTTTTATACCTGTTTCCTTTTCTACGTCATCTTTGAGTAGTGAGGCAAGGACACCTCCAACTTTAATATCTTTGTTATGTTTATTTCGTTGATAGAATTTGATTGTTTTTATTGTGATGTTCCATTGGTATGTAAACATAGTGGTAATATAAATAATATCCCATTTTTGATCTCTCAACTCTACATTTGTTCCCTTATAAAATACTACTTCATCTTCTTGCCGCTTATGATAGGTTGAAATTTTCATCAACCCAAGCGGGGGATATTTAACTTTATAGGCTGGTTCTATTAGGAGTATCTTTTTATACCTCTTCATAGATTGACGCCTCTTTTATCTTTGATTCTTTCAAATTCATCTATTAGTTCTGATTCAAGTTTTTTAATATAACTTCCATATTCGCCACTAAAAACCTTATCTCTTAATAATTTTATACCACCAGCAGCATACTCTTCTGCAATAGAATAAACTTTTTTCTTATCGAGTAATATATTTAAATCGCCTTCTTCAGTTACTGCTATTGCTTTGATTATACTATTTTCTTCATCATTTAGATGATATAACAAAAAGAAACCCTCTCTTTTATCTAATTTTACTCTGGTTCCTTCATGGAAACCTGTAATTAAGGCCATCATAAACAAATCCTTATTTTCCTTTCCAACAAGTGGACTGTCTTTTTCTAATAATCTATCATAATCTTTTCTATCAGATTTTCTGATATATAATCTATCAGGTTCCTTATTAACCATATGCCACCACCTTGGCTTCGCTACCTTTCTTGGTTTCTCTAAAATTAATTACATATTCCTTACCTAGTCTTTTAGATAATTTATCCCTAACTTCCGGTGTATATTCTTCCTCGGTTACGAGTAAGGTTACTTGTTTTCCTTTGAAATAGTTTGGTAAGTTGCTCGCAATATTTTTCTTAGGTTCCTTTGACATCCTTCCTAAAGGGGTATCTATAATTATTGGCACATTAAACCCTGAAACACTGTTTAAAGCAGCTATAAATGATAAAGCAAGTGCTTGCCTTTCTCCAGCAGAAAGAGTTCCTATTCCTTCCATCCCGTATTGGTCTACAACAGATATGTGATATTTCTCATCTATTCTTACATCTTTATAAGTCTCTTTTTTCCAAATTAGATCAAGGAATTGGCTTTTTGTTTTTTCTTCTATTTCTTTTCGGAGATCTTCCATAATTTCATTTTTAATCTTTTTTAAGGCATCCAAACTTTTATTACAGAATGCTAAAACCTTTCTAAGTTTCTTATGTCTTTCTTCTTTTCTTAATTCCTCATCAAATAGTCTATTTAATTTATCGATCTTCTTTTCTTCTTGTTCAATATAGTATTTCCGTTCAGCTATCTGTTCAACTAGATTGTTTTTTATCTCTTTACATTCAGTTAACTTATATCCCCACCATTTAATTTTCTCAATATCAATCCCTCTGATTTTTTCGCTGATTTTTTTCAATCTCTTACTTTTTCTTTTTCTATCTTCCTCTAATTCTTTAATTGTTTTCCCGTAGGAAATTTGTTTCTTACGAAAGTCTTTTAAGTCATCTATTATAGACCTTAAGTTAGCATATCCTTCGGTTAACTCACCGCTTATGTTTGATATATCATCGCATTCCCTTAGAAGTTTTTCGATGTTTTTCCTACATTCGTTCTCTTTAGAAATATCTGTTCCACATATACATTCTCCCTCCCGAAGCAATTTCTCCAAAAAATTCTTTTTGTAATCTGGCGGTATATCACCAGCTTCCTTTCCTCTACCAATCATTTCTTTTGTTTTTGTAATTGGATCATAAGCAAATATTGAAGGAGCTATTTTAATTAGATAATCAAATTTTTCTTTTTCGAGTTCTTCTATGCGCTCTTCTAATTTACCCAACTCTTCTTCGATTTCAATTCTTTCTTTTTCAAGTTCTCTAACATTGGGAATTGAACTTGTTCTTAATTTTTCGCTATACTCATCTTCCTTTTTTTGTGCTTCTTCCTTTCGCTCTTTCAGACTATTTAATTCTTTCTTATATTCTTTCAGCAATTTCTCAGACTCATTTAGTGCTTCTCTAATTTCTTCTGCTTTAGAATCCAATTTACCGGCCCTTCCTACGAAATCTTTTTTCTTATTCTCCAGATGTTCAATTGCATTTTCTAATAAACCTAATTGAGAAATTTTAAAGACTGCTTCACGAATTTTCTCTCCAGATGTGGCCCTAAAATAATCGTTCAATTTCTCTCCGTCAAAAAAGAAGTATTCCTCTATACTTTCGGGGATTAATCTATTTAGAACGTATTCTGGGTCTTTAACATCTACCATATCCTTCTTTATTTGTTGTATCATCCTAAACGTTGCGCCATCGGAAGAACTGCTTAAAGGGTCTCGGGCCGTTATCATTTCGCCATCTTTCAATTTTTGAAACTTAAGGCTTCTACCTATAATTATTTTCTTGCCTTCTTCATCCTTCATCTGAATTAGAACTCCAACATTACATTTTTTCCCAGGCTCTAATTCATTTAGGGTTATTTTGTTGACGAGCGGAAACCCCTCGTATTTTTCCTCAAGATGTTTTTCTTTTCCATAAAGACACCAAGTTATGGCGTTTAGAAGGTTTGTTTTTCCTGCCCCGTTAACTCCTTGGATAACCATAAGGTTCTGATTCTCCAAAAGAGGAAATTCAATTTTTTCATCTTTATACTGTCTGTAGTTCTCCAGTTTGATAAAATCTATCTTCATTTCTCTTTCACCTCGAATTTAGTAATATATTTGTTGATGAGCTCTTCGTATTTGTCCATGTATCTTGGTCTTGCTTCCTCAAAATGTTCTAACTCGAAGATAAGTATCTCTCCCAAAAAATCTTTTATTTCTATTTCCTCGCTAAACTTGCCTTCCGTAATTTTATCTGTAATTTTTTTATTTACATTTACAGCCACTTTATTCACCCTATATGATTATATTATATTTATCTTCCAGACCTTCAATCTTATTTAAACATTCCACGGCGTTAATAGCTATATAAGCAAACTCTTTATATCTTTTTAATTCTTTTTTAAGTATCTTTTTTTCTAGTTCTAAAAAATCTAGGTCGACAGAACCAGAAAAGGTTGGTACAACAATGACATCATAAATGATCGCCTTTTCTTTGCCTGGAAAGCGCCTTAAAATCCTGCCCCTCCTTTGAATGTACTGTCTAGGATTTCCTGTACTCGCTAAAATGATAGCTATCTTAACTGGAGGAACATCAACACCTTCATCTAGGCATTTCATAGCAACTAATGCATGATATTTTCCTTCGGCAAGCTGTTGAAGTAGAAATTCTCTTTCAGAAATCCCTCCGTATTTATCTTCAGGTACAACACCCTCTTTGTTTGTAAATTTGTGTTGGATTATATTGTCTCTTTTATATGAATTTAAGATGTCTTGGACTTCATCTATTTGTTGTGGGGAACAATATACTAAACAATCTTTTATTTCTTCAATATCATCAAGTATTTCTTTAAATGCGTTAAATTTATTAACCGCGTTCTTTATGATTTTTTGACGCTTGATTAATAATAAAGAGAACCATTTATCCCTTTCTTCTTTATCCTTTGATCGATAATATGCCTTAGCAATTTTTTCAGTTTCTCTTTCATATTCATTTAATTCCTCGTCTGTTAATTCTATAAAATATGGTTTGTATTCATATGGCACGAGAAAAGTTCTTCCCGTATCAGGATTTATGGTATTAATTGCTTTCTTTAACGGAAACTCAAATACAGTCCCGCCAAAATAATTAAAAAGTTCTTCCGTGCCCTCAAGGTCAAACCAACGTTTAGGTGTTGCGCTTAGACCTAATCTAAGACGATAGTTCTCTATTAACCCCCTTTTCCTTTCTGGTGCTCCGACCCCGTGAACTTCATCCGCAATTAAAAATAACTTTACATTTGCTTTTCTAATTATCTTAACAAAATCATCCATGGAAAAAGTAACATGGGTTGTCAATACTATTAATTTTTCGCTTACTTCATTTTTTATATCCAATATATTATCCATCAATTTGTCTTTCCAGCCATAGTTACTACTATCTGCAATGATTGTATCACAAGAAATTCCAAATTCATTAATATCATCAAGCCACTGTTTTACTAAATGCCCATAAGGACAAGTGATGACTATTACTAGTTTTTTCTTCTCTTCTAGCACTTTTTTAAGACAACCTAAAGCAGCAAATGTTTTGCCTGTTCCTGTCGCCATCTCAAAAATTCCTTTTCTATCATTATTCTGCCAGTTTGTTATGGCTTGTGTCTGATATTTCCATAGTTTTATCGTCTTTTTCGGAGTCCCGGTTTTCTTCAACCATTTCTCCAAGTTTAAATCCGATATTTTTTGAGGAGCAATCTCAATCAATTTTTCTTTAATTGCAATAGGAATTTCTATTACTTCAACCCTATTTGCAATCCCATTCCAGAATTTCTCAAATCTCTTTTTGTCAGCAGTTAGATATTCTTTTTCAGACTCTATCCAACTGCGGAAGACTTTAAATTCTTCGATATTCTTTAACCATCCCATAGCAGATTCATTAGTAGAACCACTAAATGAGACCGTATTACCAGCAGTATCTTCAAATATGCCGACCTTTTGATGGAATATACCCTGTTTTTCAATGGTCTTTTCATCGAGAGGACAACCTTCTTCGTTATACACAATGGATATCTTAATATCCAGTTTTTTGTTTGCTATCATCCACCCTAGTGCCCGTACATGGTCTCGAATAAATTCATTTTCTAAGTCTTCTAAGTTCTCGAAAAAAAATCTTTCTATTATCGCAACGGGATTTTCATGTGCTTCCTTGATTGCCTCAGCATCCGCTTTGCTTAGTTTCGCACCACAAATTAAGTCCATGTGTCCACCATTAGCAATGAATCTAGAAATACCACGCGCAGCCACAGCAAGGCTAGTTGAAGAAAAAAATCCAGTCAATCTCCTGTACTTAATAGAGTTGGATAGTACAGGAATATAGAAATCCCTAAGTATATCATCTGAATCCGAATCGTAAGCTTTCTTTAAATCTAAATCTTTTAAGTTCATCATGGCTGAAACGAGCTAATCCTTTTACGATTGCTCAGAAGCAAGGAGTGACATTTTGTTGTTAGTTTCGAAATTAAAAAATTAAACCCTATTTTCATTTTGAACTAACTCTCCGTAAAAATAGATTTCCATTATTACCTCTGATATTTTGAAACCGTCATTTCATATAACTTAAAATGACCGAACTACTTCGTTTATGCTTTTAAATTGGCATGTTTTGCGAGATACGTCATTTGTGTCCGACTTATTGTATAAAAAATAGAAATTCTTACTAATTATCTTATTAATATTTCTTAAACTTAATATTGCCAGCTTACTGGTATGCTGTTTTGCTGTAAATCTGGTTTATCATTCATACTTTTTTATTAACTTTATTCTGATTTGCTGGTTTATCGGTTTGCTGTTTTGCTGGTATGCTGTTTTACCGTCTTACTGGTAGGTTTCTTTTTATACGATTCTTCGCCTAGCATTAAATCCTTCATACTCTCGCCGGTTCTTCTCTTCATTTTATTATCTCCTCAGCCAAACTTTTATAATCAATTGCCCCTCTACTGCCAGGATCATACTCAAAAATTGCTTTATGAAAGCTACTACACTCTGACAACCTAACGTTTACTCTTATAGGTTTAGTAACTTTATCTTTAAAGAAGTTTTTTAAATCTTCTAATATCTCTTTGCTTTTTCTGGTCCTCTTATCATAAAAGGTTGGTATTATTTTAGTTAGCTTAATATTCTCGGGTAATAATTCTATAACTTGCTTTACTCCTCTAAGAGCTAAATAATCCATACTCACCGGTAAAAATATCTCTTCTGTATATTCCAAAGCATTAAGATTTATTATGCCTAAACTTGGGGGACAATCTAAAAAAACAAAATCGTATCCCTTTAGAGATTTAAGTTTTTTATTAAAAGCCCTTTCTATGTCCTTTTCTTTAGCTAATATAAGTTCAATCCGTGCTAAATATTTATTACTGGCAATAATATCTAATCCATTCCTGGCCTGGTAAATACAATCTTCTAATCGAGCTTTATCTATAAGCAGGTCGTATATAGTATACTCAGGATTAACGCCAAACCAGTTTGATATTGAGCCTTGAGGATCACAGTCCACAATTAAAATTTTATAATCCTTAAGAGATAAAGCATAAGACAAATTAACTGCTGTGGTAGTCTTGCCAGTCCCGCCTTTAAAGTTTACAATTGATATTTTTCGCATAAATATTCCTTATAATCTTAATTATGTTCTCCACTCCAAATACCCCTAAAAACCTTCAAAAAGTGCCTTTATTCGCATTTCTTGCCTTTAGATATCCCTTTATCTATCCCCTGTTATATACCTTAAACCTACAAAATAGCTAAAAGTAGTGGCATATAAGGGTTTTATCTCTAATCAGGTAATTTTAGACCTTCAAATTTCGCTTGTATTGCTAAATTCTAGAGGCTCGCTTATAATACCCTAATACTTTTTTAATTTTTTCGTTAAAATATGCTTTTTATAAAACAAGTTTTCCTCAACCTCTTATTTTTCTTAGATTTTTTAATAAATTTGCCCCTCATTCCACTTAAAATTTTTCAATGTTCCTTTTAGGTTATTTCTCTTGCAAAATTCTTCAACCTGTGTCCAAGAAATATAGCCCCAATCTCTAATGGCCCACTCTTGGAATCCTTCAGGGTCATAATCCTTTAAAGTACTATTATAAAAATTCCTAAGATTAGAGTCATTCTCGGGTAGTAATGCAATAAACAATGCCTCATTATGGTAACCCATCAATTGATTTACAGCCTTTAAAACTACTTTATTATCTCCAATTTTTCGATGGCTTTTCGAAGAACATCTCGGGAACTGCACTCCATTTTGAAGCTGTTTTATGCCACCGGTTTGTAATGTCTTTACGAGACGAACCTTATGATAAAGCTGAACAAACAGATTAGAGGAACTTACTTTATCTTTTTCTATTCCCCTCTTAAACTCTTCAAACTCTTCAAAAATGTTCCAGCAAGCCCTTTGATAAGTCTTAACCTTCGCTTCAATAAAAATAACCTGTTTGCTCTTAAAATTACTGACCAATAGCGCTAAATCGGCATCTCCAAAATCAGAAAAAGACTGTTCGATCAATATCTTGGCCTCGGATATCTGAAAATTGACTGTCCGATAGGGAAAAGAAACCAAAGATAAAAGACTATTAAGCAGCTGTAAATTATCCAGTGAATATTTCAGCTCATAGCATAGTGAGTTAATTAATCCTCTCTCCGAGTATCCTAATATTTCCATTTTGCTTTACCCACAGAGCCAATTGATTTTATTTAAAATCACGGTCTATCCTATTTCTTCTTTTATCCATAAGTTTTCACTTTTTACCCAATCTACTACTATATACTTATACTCGTCTTTGATTTTATAGACATAGTCTCGTTCAGCATGACTCCATGAGCTTTCGATTATGTCTTCTTTCCCCAAGGGCTTTCTTCTCATCTTTAAGCCAGCTCTTGCCCCAGCAATACTTCGACCGGTTATCTTCTTATCTATTCCTTCCAAAGGTTTCCTTTTCGCAATTTCGTTCATTAGAAAAGTCACAGTTTTGCTCGTTGCAGGTTCTTTATCTACTTGCACAAGAGCTCCTAAAAGCATTCTCTGATATGTTGTTGTATCTTTGAGATATAAAAGGAGTTCGGCTTTTGTCCACGGTTCATTTCCTTCTTCAGATACTTCTTCAATTTCCCCTTTTTCAATAAAGGCAAATTTCTCTTCAACTAGTGTTGACTTTGTTGTAGCTATTTCAAGTATAAGCCTAACCACATTCCCAATGTTGATGCTTTCGATCGGTAAAAGCAGATTCTGGATTTTCTCAATAGCATTTTCTTTGCCTATAACGGGCTCTAATTCTTCTTTTAGATTTAATATTTCTATCAGATCTTCATAGAGAATTAAACGCATGCTATCTTTATATTTACTACCAAGTATCTGCTCAATCAGCGGTTGAACGTCCCCTTTCCCGATAACGTATAAACCGAAAACATTTTTGGTATCTTTTTTCTTAGATAGTTCCTCAAGATAATCTCCGAGTTGGCTTACGCTACCAATTGGCCAGGTACTAGTTTTTACCTCAAGAACAATGGTATCTCTGCCCTCTCTTTCCCAAATTCCATCATAATTCTCTTCTCCTGATTTCCCTGTATATCTCCCATAACATATCTCAAATCCAAATCTTTTTCCCATAGATATTATCAAATCTTGGAAGGCTCGATTATGAGGGTCATGCGGACCTGAACTATTAGCTATACATTCTCCAAGCCATTTTTTTATTTGCTCGGTCTTCCATTTTTCCTGTTCAATAAATTCCCTAAACCTTTTCGCTTGCTCACCATTATCTTTTAATTCTCTACCTAACAGGTTTAACACGTCTTTTATCTCTATCATTTTATCATCCCTTCTTTATATATTAGTTATTATTACTTATTGTGTTTAATGTCTTTTGTCCCTTATTATTTCAATGTCATGTAATTACGATTATCGGAAGTAGAAAAAGTTAAGTTAATTTTTTTTACCTATCCAACACTTGGGAATAAACTCAAAAATATCTTCAGGATTGTACGTGATATCTTTTTTTGAATTTTCAATACATTCTTCAAGTACCAAAGAAATTATTTTCGGTGAAAACCAAAGTCTATATTCATCGTAAAAGGAAAAATATATAGGTACTTTACTGTTCTCATCAAGGTCTAAAGCATTAGGAGTTGGGAATCTAAGTTCGTGCACGACAAAACACCTTAATCTATAGAAAAGGTTATCATACCTAGCTTGATGTATTTTATTTATATTTTTTTTATACAAATCTAATTGCGAATCACTTAAGCCTTCTTTTAGTTTTTCTTCGGTGAAATCGACTTCATCAGCAGATACTATTTTATTAAAAAAATTATTATAAGTTAAGGGATTCTTATTAATTTTCACTTTAATTATTTCCCTTAAATGCTCATTTACTTGTTCTAATATACATTCAAGCTGTAAAGAACTTATATAATTTTTATATTCCCAATTGGAGTAACAATTAATTAACTTTTTATATCTTTCACCCAAATATTTTTCTTTAGGAAAAACATATTTTCCTAGAACGTCAAAAAGTGAAAAATAAATAATATATTTATAAATGGCTTGGATTGTGGGGTTTGTATCGATATTGTTTTTAACATTTTTTATTAAATCGTAAAAATTTTGAGCCTTATAAACCATTTTCTTAAAAATTCACCTCTTTGAATGCTTTATAATATCTTGGTAAATCGGCTTTTCGATTAATGTTATCATTATAGACTTGTAGCATTTCAAGGCTCTTATGCCTGGTGTATTGTGCTACCTCTATCTAATAAGTCGCCTTTATAGGTCTTAATTAACTTGGTCGTAAAGTAATGTCTAAAGCCGTGCGTGGTCTTATTAATTCCTAAAGTATTTAAATATCCTTTAACTATTCCCCTCAAAGCTCTGGTAGTTAGTCGTTTGTTTTTACTGTTATTACTCTGACTGGTAAACAAAGCCCCATCGGCTATCTTATTAGTCTTTAAATATTCTTGTAAGGTCTTACAGGTCTCTGGGTGTAAGTTAATAAGCTCTTTGTCATCCTGTCCTTTACCTTGTATCAAAGCAGTTTTACCTATAAAATCAAGGTCTTTAACATCAAGTCTAATTGCCTCTATTATGCCCTTATATATAATAACAGTCAATATTTTAGCTAAAAAACCGTTCATACAACGTTTACCTGTTTTTCCCTTCAGTACCATGCTTTCACTTTTTTAAGTGGCGACATTTTATTATATAACTACCTAAAAATATCCCCTGCGTCTCCAAAATTCCCGCTTTTTCCGCCGTCTTTCTGCCCACCCAAATACCCACGTTGGACATCGTTTAATATATATATCGTGTTTTCTGCACCATCTCTGTAGCGTCCTACGGGGTACCGATAAGATTCTTGAAGTGGCCCTTATACCGTATTCCTGGATTGTTTGGAAGGTGTACTCTTTTTGCGAATCTGCATAATGCCCCCCATTGCCGAAGCTTAAAAACTCAGCTTTCATTTCTTCATAAAATTGCTGTTGCATTATGCGTATTAACTGATTAGTGCTTGTCTTGCTCATTCATCTCACCTCATGCGCTTGGAGCTGTGCTTCCCAGATAGCACTAAACGCCTAGCCCCTATAGCTGAATCCCGCAAGTTAAAGTGGTGCTGCCAGACCGCCTCTGTTTCGCAGGTCCACGAGTTTTAGGGTGGCTACTCCCCGCTGAAACTGTTGATAAATATGGAAAATACCCCTTCAGTTCTGAAGGGTTTTTCGCTTACCGGTATATTTTTTGTAGTTAAATAAAAAAGAATGATTATCACTCTTAAACCTTCTGCTAAAATGTCAACCTTTTGCAACCTAAATGTCAACTTTTGTCAATTTCCTGGCTATTTTTAAAAGTTCTTAAACTACTGACACCATACTGACATTTTACTGACATTAATTTTGCTTTTAACTTAATAATTTTGCATAACCTCTGCATAGTTTTTTGGTATCATCCTGGTATAGTTTTTCTGTACCATCCTATCTCATGTCTCGTGGTATCCTTCCACTTATCTGGAGCTCGGTTACAAAGGAAAAACTTCTGTGATGCCAAATTCCCTTCTGCTACTCCCTTGTATAAGATATCCTCATACTACTCCGATTTGAATCTCTATCGCTTCTTCGACGTCCCTTTTAAAGCTTTTCGAGAGGGCCACCCATCTATATAAGGTTTTTCTTTCTATGTTTGCTTCAGCGCATGCTTTCGTTTTAGCCGCCCCATTTTTAAGGTTTTGGATGATAATCCGTCTTCTCCTTCTTCTCTCTTTTTCATCCATAATAATTATTCATCCTTTCTTTAATTAGTCTAAATTCTCGGTACCCCTGTGGCATTTGTGGCATTTTTTAAATAAATCCTGGGACCCCCTGTCGGATTTGTCGGATTTTTTTTAAATAATTTTCCGATCCCCTGTGTAATTTGTGTAATTTTTAAATTAGAAAACCCTTTCTTTTTGTCGATTTTTAGTAACATTAGTAATATTTTCTGCCGTCTCCTTTTAATTCTTTTTTTAATTGCTCTTGGATAGGGTTTCAATCACCCTTAATTAAAATATCCCCAACCGTAAAGAATTTCAATAAAAAAATCTACCACCGCTTTGATATTTAGGGTATGGTTTAACTATCACATATAATCATAATCCAATATTCACCATTTTATAAAAACCCCAGTTAAAAAAATATTTAATTAAAATTCACCCAGGCTTTAAAATTTTTTAACTTTTTCTCAATCTGGACCCGAACCAGCCAATTTCTGCAATTCAAGCTAAATAAGCCTTCAAATACCGTCTTTTTTTGCATAATTTTAGAGTCCCCTTAGGATATGACCTTACTTTTTTTAAATTAGAGTCAATCCTTTCTTTCTTAAAAGCCAT
>Ga0315279_10001921_pt1 | contig 32822 bp, 24 predicted proteins | sample YL17G06_20_MG_FD_203694 | JGI IMG/M metagenome (GOLD analysis project Ga0315279, IMG submission 203694) | Sediment microbial communities from Yellowstone Lake, YNP, Wyoming, USA - YL17G06_20 | ecosystem: Environmental > Aquatic > Freshwater > Lake > Sediment | place: USA: Wyoming | collected...
CGCTGTTCTCGCTGACCGATTTATTGCCGATTGCTGCAAGCACAGGCGGTCGATTAACATTGTTCACTGTTATCGTAACCGTCTGAGGAGAACTCTGAGCGCCGTGCTCATCGCTGGCGACAAAGGTGACATTATAGATGCCGGCCTGGTCATATCCCGGCGTCCACCTGAAGGGGCTGGAAAAGGTTGCCCCTGCCGGCAAACCCGAAGCTGAATATGTTACCGTATCACCATCAGGGTCGGCGGCGCTTATAGTAAAGGTCAAAAGGGCATTTTCATCGACCGACTTGTTGCCAATGTCCTGGGGTATTGGAGCGTGGTTATTGGGATCTGTTGTAGCATATTCATAGGCGCCGACGCTGTGATGACTTGCATCTCGCACCGGACCATCATCTTTTATAAAACCGTTGGGGTCAAGCGAGCCAAGACTATCACTCGGCTGATTAGCCGGGTCGCCAAAATTGATTCCAAGAGAATTAGGGGCAAGATGATAGTCATAAAGTTTTCCGTTCGCTACCGAACTAACTCCATAACCGTGGTTAGTATAAAAATTAGGGTCAACAAAAAAGGGTTGAATTCCATTAGCACCATAATTCCATTCGGGGGTTGAAATTCTACAACCTGTATCCTCAAAATGATTCGGCCAGCCGTGCCAAGTTCCGGAAACTTGCCCCAGAACTACTCTTGTATGTGCACCTTTGCCAAAGTAACGATATACTCCGCCAATGTAAGGGCCCTTCTGGATGATATTATAATCCTCTTGATGAAACAAATTGGGGTCGCTCGGGTCTGGCCAAGACCAATAGCCAACACATATATTATTATAAATCTCTACCCCGCTACCATTAAATCCAGTAGCAAAACCTATGTTCAAGGGTTGGCCATTATATCTGTCTCGGACATTACTCAGGTTTGATATTCCCGTTTCACCAATACAGCCGATGCCGGTATTATTTCTAACTATACAAGAGCCATCGAGATTCTGAATTCTGACAGGTCCCGTGTCATAGAATAAATTATTTTCTACAATCATATCATGATATGTGTATGGGCCGTAAAACATAAGTCCTTGTCTGAACCCGCCCCGTATTATATTTTTGCGAATTGTGATATGTGAAGACCTTATCGAACAGCCACTACCCGTATGAAGAAAATCTCTAGTAACCCCGTCCCAGTTAGGGTCGGATTCATCGTGCCAATGAGGAAAATAAGGCTCGGTTTTGGCATAAGCAGTAACATTCTCGTAGTTGACGTGGTTGTTTTGCCATACAACGCCTGTTACATTCCCTTGAATTCGCAGACAAGAACTATTTACCATTTTATGCAAATAACAGTTATCAACCAAAAAATTACTACAAGAATATGCGTTCAAACAGTCGCCGTTAAAGTTAGTTATCTCACATCGCTTAATCGTAACATTATTAGAATATGAAAGATACGCCCCACGTGAAATCCACATGTAGTAACCTTCATATTTTCCATTCAGAAGTTGAACATAATTGGCGTTTACGATACTAAATAAGTATCCAGGAGCATCTGCATCGAAAGTGTGATAATCACCATTATCGCCAGTTGCCGGAGTCCAATTTGGGTGCTGAATGTTGATTCCATCAAATTTGAGATAGGCATCTCGCGCGGTCGAATTGCTAATGTTTATCTTCGTGAAAACAGGAGCGTGACCAGTTGCGGCTTTATATGTGGTCCAATCTGTTCGGTTGGCCGAAAAACTCTTTGAAAATGCACCATAATTGCCACTTTTGAAGTAGACCGTATTACCCGCAGCCACATTATAAACGTTAGTTAGATTCTTCCACGCCTGCTCCCAACTTGTGCCAGGATTGGTATCGCTGCCATTGGCGTCATCAACATAGTAAGTAGCTGCGCTCGCGGTTTGCGGAGCAAAACAAAGACCTATCCCGCCGGCAACAAGCAAAGAAAGCAAACAAAAGCCCCACGAGAATCCGTGGATTCTTTTGCTCGGCGAGAAAAATGTATTTACTGCATTCACCATAACAGGCATCCAACTATTGAGGGCAAATAAGCTTGTCACGTAACTTCCCACTATAAACAGTAAGAATAATCCCCGGCAGAAGCAAACATCACCTTCCTATTATTATCCGGAGCGAAAGCCGTTTTTTGGGCCGTTATGATGGGAATCTGCATTTTTTGGCAGAATCCCAATAATAATACAGTCAGCAATTCTAATCTATTATACGATTTTACCGACATTATCTGACCTTGCAGCATTTTATTTTTTTCTGAAATATGCCTTGACAAAAAATCCGAAAAACAGATAAAATATACTCTATAAGTGGTACCCTTAAGGAGGAGGTGTTGACGAATACCCTCCAGAAAGCGGTTTACCATTGTGGCATAAATGAGGTCGGTTTACAGTTTTTGAGTAATACTTTGGGACTATACCCTTTGATGTATCCGGTGAAACCGAACTTTATATCAGCACCGCCTGAAGCGTGTCACTCAACGCATACAGCGGGTCGGACTTTCGCTTCGCTCGTCTGGATTCTGGCCGTTCTGCTCCTGGTATCTGCGGGCATCACCTACCGTGCTTTGGCCTCTCGCTTGAAATTCGTTTATAGTACTCCCATCAGACTGCCCGTACCCTTGAGCGCCTTCCCCAAGAAAATCAACAACTGGGTTGGCACAGACCTGTCCATTCGCAGTACTACCAGGGAATATATGGAAAAGAACTTTGCGGACGACTTCTTGAGTCGCCGGTATATTAACTCAACTAATGCCTGGGTGGATGTGTACGTTGTGTATTGCTCTTCCAGGCCCGGTGGTATAGTAGGTCACCAGCCGCGCATCTGCTATCCGGCAAACGGCTGGATTCACGATGGCACCGAACCATCACAATTTTTCTCACGGGCCGGCCGACACATTCCCTGTCTGATACATCGTTTCCACAAGCCGGCTCCGACATACGAGCAGACGATTGTCGCGAGCTTCTACATCTTGAATGGCCAAATTACTTCCGACGAGAGCGATTTTTCCGGGCCCCTTGGTCGAAGGCCCAATATCGCCGGCGACCCCGCTCGATACGTGGCACAGGTTCAAATAAGCTCCGTGATGGAGAATTCAATTAGAACAGCAGCTAAAGAACTGACAGATTTGATTCTGGATTACTTCCCTGATCAGGATGACAAAGTTAAAGCAGCTGAAAATGTGAATCACTCGACCAGTGTTCGAAAATAATACTGCGCTGCGAGTAGCAACATAACTATAGCTAGAGAAAGAAGTTATATTGGTTCTTAAATGCAGCCGACGGGGACGGAGTGCGTCAGGAGATAATGAAAAAAGAAGAATGAGGAATGGAAAATAGTGACCAGCTTTCACTTAAAACAATCCGTTACAATAGAATTAGCCGGGGCGATTGCCGAGGGCCTTTCCACCGATGGCTCACTCCTTGCAACGGATGAATTGTTCCCCGGAACGGATGACTCGTGGAGTGGAGCGGACGACTCGCAGAACCCGCTGATGACCGGCGGAAGCCAGCGGACGACTCACTCCGCCCAGCGGATGAATCACTCCCTGGAGCGGATGGTTCACGGAACCCGCCGATGACCCACTGAAGCCAGCGAATGACTCACTCTCTGGAGTGGACGACTTATTCTGTGGCAAAACGGCGTTTTTAGCCTAAAAAGCCAGAAATTAGAAGGTGAAAAATAACCGCGAAGTTCTCGAAGAACACGAAGAAATAAAATAAAAAGTAAAAAGGCACTGTAATCTGTGGCTAAACTAAAAAACTTCGTGAACTTCGTGTCCTTCGTGGTAGAATAATGTTCAAGATATAAAAATCAGTTCCGCAATGTGCGGAGCAACAATAGTTTAACTATTTTAATGAAAGGATTTGAAAAATGCCAGATTACATTCCAGGTTCAGACACAGGATTTCAGGTGTGGGTGAATAACTTTGTTACCTATGCCAACGGCCATCTCATTGATTTGGGTATAACGCCCGCCGATATAATTCCGATATCGAGTGCCCAGGTGAATTTTACTACAAAAATGACAGCCAATGTTACCGCCCAGCAGGCAGCACAATCGGCACGGCAGGCAAAGGATGACAGTCGCGATGTACTCGAGGCGGCGGTAAGGCGGTTAGTGCAGCGGCTTCAGGCATCTTCCAGTGTCGATGACGCCGAGCGGGCAGCGCTTGGAATTACTGTAGCAGATACCATCAAAACGATTGCAGTCGGCGGTATTTCGACAAGGCCGATAGGAGTGGTCGATACCAGTCAGCGGCTGCGTCATGAGATTCGCTTTAGCGATGAGGCGACCCCGACAAGGCGCGCCAAACCGGCAGGTGTGATGGGCTGTGAGATTTGGGTAAAGGTATCCGCTGTCGGCGAAGCGGCTCCGTCCAGGGCCGATGAGCTTAGCTTTTTGTCGTTGGATACGACCAGTCCGTATGTTGTCGAATATGACGGCGCCAATGGCGGAAAGACCGCCCATTATATGTTGAGATGGGTCAAAAGCGGTGGCGAAAAAGGCCCCTGGTCAGAAACCATCAGCGCAACGATAACGGCGTAACCACCGAACTGCGAAGGCGAAGCATCGAATACGCCAATGGTAGTATTGTAAAGCAGTAAGCGCCAAGGTGCAGAGTATCTCGGCACGCTGGGACTCTTCGCCTTTAGGATCTCTATGGGTTGTTCTCACGCCTTTCTTTGTAAACAAGTCTTTGATTTCCTTTTGTTATCTGCTGGTACGGAGTGTGCCCGGAAAAAGTCGAATCAAAGCAAAAAGGGGTAAATTTTGGCAGAGGGTTCGCCGGGGAATAACTTTTTTGATACCGAACATCTGAAGGCGGATCTAAAAGAGCGATCGGTCCGCGGCGGTGCAGTTACAATGACTGCCCAGGTAATTAAATTCCTCCTGCACACAGGCTCGGTGGTCGTGTTGGCGCGATTATTGACGCCGCAGGATTACGGGCTGGTCGCTATGGTTACTGCGATTACGGGGTTTGTTACGCTGTTCAAGGATATGGGGCTGTCTACAGCTACCATTCAGAAGGCCGAGATTAATCATTCCCAGGTCAGTACCCTTTTTTGGATAAATGTGGCAGTCAGCTTTGTGCTTGCATTGATTCTGGCTATAGTAGCTCCAATAATCTCATGGTTTTACAGGGAGCCCAAACTGACTGGAATTACGCTTGTTTTGGCTGGAACCTTTATATTTTCTGGTTTGACAGTTCAGCACCAGGCCCTGTTGCGCAGGCAAATGCGTTTTACGGCACTTGCCGCTATCGAAATAGGGTCTATGGGTATTGGTATAATCACAGGAATCGTCATGGCGTGGTACGGTGCGGGATATTGGGCACTGGTTGGCTTGTCTGCTGCTACGGCACTAAGTAATGTGGCTCTGGTTTGGGTCTTTTGCGGATGGCATCCAGGTTTACCTGTTCGTAGAGCAGGGATTCGCTCTATGATTGCCTTCGGGGGGCACATAACTGGTTTCCATATAGTTAATTATTTTGCTCGGAATTTTGACAATATTCTTCTGGGGCGATTTTGGGGCGCCGATGTGCTTGGTTTGTATAGCAGGGCCTATAACATAATGATGTTACCCTTAAGCCAGGTTCGGGACCCACTGTATGCGGTGGCCATTCCGGCACTAAGCCATATCCAGAAGGACCCTGCTCGATATAAAAAGTATTACATCAAGCTGGTCACTTTGCTGGCCTTCATCACAATGCCATTGGTGGTCTTTCTATTCGTTTGTGCGGATGAGGTCATTAGTCTATTGTTGGGCAGCAAATGGTCAGGGGCCGCTAACATTTTCAAGATATTGTGTATAGCGGCTTTTATTCAACCTGTTACAAGCGCTGCGGGACTTGTGCTTGTTTCGCTGGGACAATCCAAAAGATATTTCACTATTGGTACAATAAATAGCATAATAATGGTTATTTCTTTTATCCTTGGTCTGCCGTGGGGGGCTATTGGCGTTGCTGCCGGATATGCCGTTGCCAATTATGTTATTCTATTTCCTTCACTATGGTATTGCTTTCGAAGAACACCAATAACCGTATCGGCTTTAATGCGTGCCATTCTGCGGCCGAAAATTGCGAGCATAGTGATGGCCCTGATGCTCTTATCAGCTAATCCTCTTTTGGGCGAGCAGCCGGATATTGTGGTCATCGGCGTGTCTTTAGTGATTGGCTTGTCTACGTATCTTGGTATGTGGGCTTTAATGCCCGGAGGGATACAAGCATTGCGGGACTTTGCCGAGTATGCCACACTTTTACTTCCCCGAAAACAGATAGGGACTCGCGAGAACCCCCCTTCATAAATAGCGCAGCGAATTAGAGGTCATCTGTTACTCTGATTTACAGTCGGAGAAAAACGATACTCGTCAACATGTGTTCTGAGTAGTAAAAAGACAGGGAACTAAGAATGTGGCGATTTATGTCGAGAGCAAATACTCTCCTGTCGTTGTTGAAGGAGCCTGAATGTCTATTGAGACCTCAGGCATTATGTTCCTACTATCGGAAAAGGATACGCAACAGTCTGCATGATTTTGAGGAGATTATGCTTCCGTGGGGGTGCAAGATTCGCATTAAAACAAACGAAGGCATTGGTCGCCGATTAGTGATGCGCGGTGTCTTTGATTTGTGTGTTTCCGAGACTATTTGGAGACTACTGGATACGGGTCAATGTGCAGTTGATGTTGGTGCAAACATTGGATATATGACAAGCATCATGGCTGCGAAAGTTGGGAAGGGAGGAACAGTTATCGCTTTTGAACCTCACCCAGGCCTATTTCAGGAATTATTAACAAATATAAACACTTGGAAATCAGAAGCAAAGCTATTTGGTAAAGTTGTTCCATATAATTTTGCTATAGGCAACGAATGCGGGGAGGGCGTCCTTCGGATTCCACCGCGTTTTGAACGTAATCGCGGTTTGTGCTCATTAGTTGCCAGTGTAGAGGAGAGTGGGGAGTCAGCGTATTGCATAGTTCAGGTTAAAAGATTGGACGAGGTTCTTCGATGTGAGGGACAGATTGAATTGCTTAAGATTGATGTCGAGGGTCATGAACTAGAGGTACTCAAGGGTTCATCCTATCTGATTGAGAATGGACGGATCGCCAATATCGTTTTCGAGGATCACCAGCCCTATCCGACACCCGCCATGAGATTTCTTGAGCAACATGGCTATAAGCTTTTGTATCTGGGAAAAAAGTTTTTTGGTTTGGCAGTTGGAAACATTGAGAAGAAAAGAGAGGAATATAACCGTCCCCAACCTGAAGGTGCCAGCTATCTTGCGACACATGAACCTGAACGCATAATGACGTTGCTTGTCAAAAAGGGATGGACCATTTTAAAATCTCGAAATAGGTTATAGACATGCTAATGCCAGATATATGGCATATATTATTCCAGTTATTATGATTTTAGTCAGTGTGATAATACCGACGTACAACCGTTCCAGATATGTCACGAAGGCAATCGATTCGGTTCTGGCACAGACCTACAAGGACTACGAGATTATCGTGGTTGATGACGGCTCTATCGATGATACTCGTCAGGTACTTGCTTCGTATAAAGATAGGATTACATACATATATCAGGAAAACTCAGGGCAGGCTGCTGCAAGAAATACAGGTATCCGGGCGGCACATGGGAAATGGATAGCATTTCTTGATTCTGATGATATCTGGTTGCCGGAGAAGCTGTCGCGGCAAATGGAGATATTGCGTAGCAGTGGTGCGAAGGTCTGTTATACGAATGTGTTTTGGAATGCGGGGGAAGGCCAAAGCTCTGAAGAGAATCAGCTGCAGGATAAAGACAATAAAGGTGGCGTAAAAGTTTTTGACGAGCCCTTTGATCTGCTTCTGTTTGAACCAACGAGCCAATGTATGATAACTTTGGTCGTCGAACGAGATCTCTTAATACGCGTGGGTTGCTTTGACGAACGAGTTAAATATCATGAGGATGTCAGATTATGTTTACGTTTAGCTTTTGAAACCTCCTTTGCATATGTTAATGAGACTCTTGCTGTGGCTGATCGTCAGCCGGGGTTGGAAAGGGTAGTAGTGAAGTATAGTGAGGGATTTGCAGCCTGTTGCGGAGATGCAATAACCCGTGCGGAGGCTTATTTCCAGGCTTCTGGCAAGAGCAGGAGAATTGTCAAAGAGTTGCGCCACCAGCTGGGACATTACGTTTCGAGGATGGCTTTGTGTGCTTGTGTTGAAAATAACAATTCTGCTGCCAGACGATTTGCGTTGGATGGTCTGTATTTTGGAGGGAGTTGGCGAACTTATAGACGCTGTATTGCCGTGTTGTTTTGCCCCTGGCTTGTAAGGCGGCTCGGCAAAAAATGATATTTTAGGCTATGCGCACAGTACCGCTGGACTGGCTTGTATTAAAAAGAAAAGGCCCCTACTCATTGAGGTATCTTTAAGGATAAAGGACAACTCTCTAAGGTGCATATAATGTCTATTGCTTTGGTTCTACCCACTCATAACAGGTTAGAATATACTCAGAAAGTTATACCGCGTCTTCTTGAGGACTCAAAAGAAGATTTTGATCTTTATCTCTGGGATAATGCTTCAACCGATGAGACGCCTCATTATCTAAAAGAGGAAGTAAAAGACCCTCGAATTGTTGAGGTTGTCCTGAGCAAAGAGAATGTTGGTCAAACTGGCGCGATGAACTACGTCTGGAGCAAAACGAAAGCGGAACTTGTGGGCAAGATTGACAACGATTGCCTGGTTACACCGGGCTGGACACGCATATTTGCCCAGGCACATAAGGATATTCCCAGGTTAGGGGCAGTGGCATGCTGGCATTTTTTCCCGGATGATTTTGATTATGAGCGGGCCAAACACAAAATACAGACTTTTGGCGGCCACCAAATTTTTCGACACCCGTGGGTTGGCGGTACAGGATTTTTGCTCAAGCGCAAGACTTTTCTTGAAATCGGGTCTTGGGATGAGGGTCCTGATGTCGGGACTACTCACTATTTCCTGAAAATGGCTTTGGCTGGTTACATTAACGGCTGGTACTATCCTCTGATTTATCAGGAGCATATGGACGACCCGGTTTCCGAGTACAGTGTTTTAAAGGACGATGCTGCGATTGAAAAGATGTACGATATTACCTATACGCTGCGTGCGCAGAACATAAAAACCATGGAGGGTCGCATGAGATGGCGCAGAGCAGTGCTGCATAATCTTCTGTGTGGTCCCTGGGAAGCCAAGTACTACGTGGGCTGGCGAAGCAAATTGCGCAGAATCAAAAAGAGGGTGGCAGACCTTTTTAGCTCAAAGCATTCATGCAAACTAAGGTAATCAGAGAAAACTCGTGGCGTCTGGATAAATTTCAGACCAAAACCATTCTGGGCACCGAAAATGGCCATCAGGTCATACGGAGATGCCCCATAACGGAAACCGCCCTGCCATTTATCAGTGCTATTGCGGACAGAGAAAAGGCATCGCTGAAATATCTGAAGAACCATTTCGACGTGTTATGCGGGACCTTGCAGGATGGCTGTCTTAAGTACGATTATCTTCCATATCAGTCTTTACTGCAGATTATAGAAATGCAGTTCAAGCAAGATAGTCCTTTAATGGCGGATAAAACGATTAAAGCATACGTTGATAAGATTAAAGCTTTGCAGAGCATTTATACCATCCCCAGGGAGTTTTACCAAACAATCGGGTTAGATGCTTATGATGACACTAAACTACTATGTCTTCACCGCGGTCTGCTTGACCTCACGCCGCGAAATATTCTGGTTAACGGCGAACACTGGATTGCTATCGACTTTGAATGGTCGTTTGATTTTCCCATTCCTGTGGTTTTTCTCCTCTCCCGTGCGATTAAAGAAACAGCGGTTGAGCTCCAATACGAGATACGAAAGCACACCAGCAAAACACGCCCCGCCATAGGTATTTTTGCACAGGGTTTACGAACATATTTCTTGCCGCAAGAATGGGTCAAGTACATTAGCGACACCAACATCAGCTTTGCGCAGATGTTAAGATGGGAGTTAGGTTTTCGTCAATACATAACCGGAGCCAACAAAGGGACTGTGGGTCGGATAAAACTGAATCCCAGAACCAAAACTTGCTTCTCATCGCGGCGATTAAAAAGCGATGGTGGAACTGCTGAAGGTTTGAACCGCTTTTTAACAAAACTGCCCCGTATGCGCAGGATTGTGTACTTTTTTGAACGCATGCTGCTCTATTTTCAAAAATAATAGGCAGGATGGATTTTCTACAATATGGTAGCAGTACCTTTACTAACTTTACTTGTTAGCGTTGCAGCCAGTATTATGGTCTTCTTCTTGTCACCGGTTCATGGACTTATAGTCTATTTGGCTGCTTTTGTGTACTATCCCTCGTATTTTTCAGTTCCGTTAGGAACAATTGACTTCACAGTGCGCAGGATAGTAATTCTTGCAATATTTTCAAAACTGTTTCTGCAAACGGATTTGCCCGGCCGGTTTAGATTTGTATGGCTCGACAAACTCATAATTGTATTTTTCACAGCTCAAATTTTAGCAGGAGCCACAACAGCTCAATCTTTGGGGGCGTTCCTTGAGAATCGAGCTGGGGCAATCTTTGATATGGTTCTGCCATATTTCGCCGTGAGACTTATCATAATAAATAAAGACCGATATCTAACTTTACTAAAAGGAATACTGTTCTTGACAGCGCCTTTGGCGATATTTGGATTTTATCAGTGTCTGACCGGCCGCAATCCCCTTGTTTTCATACCCGGACAATCTTATTCTGAGCCGCCAATGAGGCTCGGATTATACCGTGCTGCATTAACATTTTCAGTCTCCATCATGTTCGGCTTGTACTTTGCAATGTTGGGGCCGGTATGTGCCGGCTTGTGGTATTCGATAAGAAAAAACAGGCGGATGTACACCATAGCGATTAGCCTGATGGCACTGGGTGTTTTCTCTTCTATGTCCAGCGGACCTATCCTGGCGACACTGCTGGCAATTGTGTTTATAGCGTTCTATAGATTCCGCCAATATTGGAAGATTGTAGTTGCTGTTGTGATACTTATGTGCGGCTCAATTGAGATAATAAGTAACCGTCACTTTTACGATGTGCTTGGCAGGTTCACACTCAGTCCTCAGACTGCCTGGTATCGCAGTAAATTAATTGATGTAGCATTATTTCAAGGAGGAATGTCAGGCCACTGGCTAACCGGATACGGGCTTATAGACCCTGGCTGGTCAGCCAAAATCGACAATCGGGACCACACAGATATAGTTAATCATTATTTGCTGATTCTCAGCGGTTATGGAATTATAGGGCTTATACCATTTATTGCTGTAATAATAGTGGCTCTCAATGCGATTATCAAAGCCTTCCAGATGAGCGTATCGGAAGGGGACAGGTGGTTGATTTGGTGTCTGGCAGGTGCGTTATTTGGATTACTGGTTTCCCTATTTACAGTTTCATTGTTTGGCCCACCAACATCAATTTTGTACATTTTATTTGGATTCTGCGGCGCGATGCCACAAATCATAAGACAGACAAATTACCAGCCTGTTGCAGTGCTGGCCTCGAATGCATAATATTTCACAACCCCTTCTCGAATACCACAGCAGAGTCGAGGTCGGTGTGCTGATTTCTGAGTTGTTTTTATGGTAGATGTGTCGATCATCATTGTTAGCTGGAACACAAAGGATAAACTGAACGACTGTCTAATCTCGATATATCGGCAGGCACCCAAACTCACGTACGAAGTAATCGTCGTTGACAACGCCTCCGGTGACGGTTCTGCCGAGATGGTGAAACGTGAATTTCCTGAGGCGATTCTCCTGCAAAATGATGAAAACAGGGGCTTTGCAGCAGCGAATAACATCGGTATGGCTGTTGCGCAGGGAAGATATGTTCTTTTGTTGAATAGCGATACTATTGTTTTGGACAATGCAATCGGGCAAGCAATTTCTTTTGCAGATTTACACCCTGAAAGCGCTGTTGTGGGTTGCAAAGTTCTTAACCCTGACGGCACATTGCAGCGGACGTGTTTTATGTTCCCATCTTTGTTGAATATGCTTCTGTCAAGCACTTACCTGTATAAGCTTTTCCCCAGGAGCAAATTCTTCGGCCGTGAGCAAATGACCTGGTGGGACAGAGACGATGTCCGCGAAGTTGATGTGGTAACCGGCTGCTTTATGCTTGTTCGCCGTGAAGCCATTGAGCAGATTGGCCTGCTGGATGAGCGGTTTTTTCTGTATGGGGAAGAGACAGATTGGTGTTACCGGTTCAAGCAAGCTGGCTGGAAAGTTGTTTTTGCTCCGGTTGGGCAGATTATCCACCTGGGTGGGGTAAGCAGTTCAAAAATGGCCAGAAAGACACTGCAACTGCGGGGTGCCATTTTGCAGTTTATAGATAAGCATCATTCTAAAGCTACATACATCTTATCCTGCATACTGACTGGGGTGTTTTTTGCTATCAGAGTACCATTTTGGCTTGTTAGAACAATTGTCTCGCCCCAAGACCGTCTTAGTTGCTGGAATACAGTCAAAGTGTATTCCGAAGGTATGTTCAGATTGTTACAGGGGCACAAAGGACTAGTAGTCAAAGCCGGTAAATAATGGTAATTAGTAGGTCAGGTTTGGACTATATATATGCCCAACTTCACAATTAAAGATCTAACGACAACATTAAAAGGCGTTGTTGTTCGTGGCGTGAAGCGATGGCCGAGCACATTTGGTCAACGCCAAAAGTGGCTGAATAAAACCCAGTGGTGGAGCGCAGATGACTTAAAAAAGCTGCAACTCAGATTGCTTAGACGCATCATTTCACATGCCTATGAAACAGTACCCTACTACACTTCCGTAATGAAGAGCCTTGGTTTAACCCCTGATGATATACAAGACATAGATGACATAAAAAAGTTACCCATCATTGATAAGAAAGAGATTACAAGTAAAGGGCATGAGTTTATATCCAGAAAGTTCTCTAAAATATTCCTTGCGACAGGTCATAGTGGCGGTACAACGGGTCCACGTCTTATGCTTAAACGGAACTTCCGGTCGATTGCCGACGAACATGCATTCGTGCAAAGACAGTTTGACTGGGCTGGAATTGGCCTGCATGACCGATGCGCTTATATGATGCAGCAAGAAGTAGCTGCCGCAAACCAAAATCCGAAAAGACCTTATTCTTACGATGCCGCAATGAAAAAATTGTTTCTGTCAATTTATCACTTGTCTGAGGATACAGTTCCAATATATGCCACTGCTATTAAGGCCTATGAAATAAAGGCACTGGTAGGATATCCATCGGCAGCATACGTTTTGGCTAAGGGTTGTTTGGAGCATAGAATTAATCTCCCGCTTAAAGCCGTTCTAACGACGTCCGAAACCCTCGACTCTGCCAAGAAAGAAACAATTTCAAAGGCCTTTGAATGCAAGGTATATGATTTCTATGGTAGCGGTGAACGGGTATGCTACATCCACACCTGTGAACACGGCAGTTACCACATTATACCTGAGTATGGTTTAACTGAGCTTATCCGCGCAGAACCGCCGAATGACGATTCTTACCAAATCATTGCAACAGGATTCTGGAACATGGCAATGCCCATCATCCGCTACCGCACTGGTGACTTGGTACAGCCAGGCGACCACCTCTGTCGGTGTGGTCGAGTTTTCCCAGTCGTAAAGAAGATTGTAGGTCGTGAAGGTAGTATCCTTACCACACCATCAGGAAGAGCATTCGGGGCAACAGCAATTGAGGACATAATGGAAAACGTGCTCTTCGCTATGCAAAAGATGCCCGTTCTGGAAGGTCAGATGATTCAAGAGTCGGTTGACACTATGACTCTCGAATACGTTCCGATGCAGCGATTCTCACAAAAAGACGCTCGCGATCTTGCATTGGAGGTGGCAAAGCACATACCGCCTGATTTCAGAATTAATCTTCGGCCGGTGGATAAAATTAGCAGAACTGTAAGCGGAAAAGCTTTATCTCTCGTGATTTCTAAAACTCTTAAATGAGCGATAGTATCGGAGTTAGCAAAAATGGATATTTTCGAGAAACTTGAGTCCCAAGTCAGAATCTATTCGAGGATGTTTCCGGCTGTCTTTGACAAAGCGAAAGGTCCTTTCATATACGATGAACATGGTAAAGAATACATTGATTTTTTCGCCGGAGCAGGGGTCATCAATTATGGACATAATAATCCTACTATAAATGATGCAATGATAGAATACATACGACAAAACCGCATCATTCAGGGCTTAGATAAGTTCACCGTAGCCAGAAGAGAGTTTCTGGAAAAATTCGATTCTTTCATTCTCAAGCCGAGAAATTTGGATTATAAAATCCAGTTCTGCGGACCTACTGGAACAAATGCCATTGAAGCGGCCCTGAAACTCGCCAGGAGAACAAAAAAGAGAACCGGAGTTATTGCCTTTACAAATGCTTTCCACGGCTTGACTCTCGGCGCCCTATCCATAACGGGTAACTCATATTATAAAGATGATTTCTCCATGGGCAACATGCAGGTAACGTTTATGCCGTATGATAGGTATCTCGGCCCTGGCATCGATACTTCAAATGTCTTGAGAAAATTTCTTATCGACAAATCTAGCGGCGTAAACATACCTGCGGCTATCGTCCTCGAGACCATTCAGGCCGAAGGTGGAGTTAACGTAGCCAGCATTGAGTGGCTTCAAAAGATAGAAAAGATTTGTAAAGAGTTTGATATAGTATTGATCGTAGATGATATTCAAGTCGGCAATGGTAGAAGTGGTGATTTTTTCAGCTTTGAAAGAGCGCAGATTAAACCTGATATTGTGGCTTTGTCAAAATCTATCGGTGGAGGAATGCCGTTATCTATTCTGTTAATAAAACCAGAACTTGATATTTGGAAACCAGGTGAGCATACAGGCACATTTAGAGGCAATAATTTATCCTTCGTTGCAGGGGCTAAGGCACTCGAATTCTGGAAAACCAATGAATTCTCAAACAGCATAAAAGAGAAATCCAAATTGCTTAAAATCCTTCTGCAAAGCACAATGGCAAAACATCCTGACTTGATTACCGAGATAAGAGGATGTGGCCTTATTGCCGGAATGGTAATTCCCGGTAATGGCATCTGCGCGAAGGTTTCAAAGGAAGCATTCAAACAAGGGGTCATTATAGAGACAGCCGGCGTACGAAGTGAAGTACTCAAATTCTTGCCTCCACTTACTATAGATGAAAAAACCTTGAAAAAGGGTGTAGATATTCTCGAACTAAGCATAGATAAAGTTGCTATGAGCTTACCCTGAATTGCTTCACTGAACCTATTACGCCGAAACTCCCTTGAATACCCGCAGGAAAATGCTCAAAGACAAAAATATAATTTGTTTTGCTCCCACCGATTGGTGGGCAATGAATCCAAGTTGCACAACGCACATAATGCAAAGGATCGCTAAAAAAAATAAGGTCCTTTACATCAACCCTTTCAGCTCTGACCTCCTTGTGGCCAACAAGAGCGGCATAACCAGGCGAATTGCCAGAAAGCTAAAGAGCATTGCCAAATTCTTAAAACAACCACAAAAGAACCTCTATGTATTCAGCCCGATATTCTTACCATTCCAGGGTAAGCGAACTATCGACGCACTGAATAACTTTTTACTGAGGGCACAGATTAAAACAGTCTGCTCACTTACAGAGATGTCAGAACCTTTGCTTTGGATTGAAAATCTCAGGGCAGCGGATTTGTTAGAGTCGTTTCAACCCATTGGGATCATCTTCCATGTATCAGACCTTTTTGCTGAGGATGAGTATGTCGCGCATCGGGAAATCTTACGCCAGCGAGAGGAAAAAATATCAAAGGCAAGCGATATTCTAATTTGTGTTTCCCAGGGACTTTATGACGCCAAGTCTGCTCATCATAATAATGTTGTCTACCTGCCTCACGGGGTGGACTTCGAGCTATTTCAAGAAGCCGCACATAAAGGCCAGTGGCTGAAGGAACTGGCGAATGTCCCTAAACCAATTGCGGGATATTTTGGAACGATGACCGCGTATAATGATATCGAGCTATTGCTTTGGTGCGCACATAAATTACCTAATGTCTCTTTTGTATTGGCCGGACAGATTACCGGCGGCGATTACTCACAACTAAAGCAAATGAACAATGTATATTTTTTAGGCCGCCTGCCTTACGAGAAGATTCCGCGGTTGTGTGCCTGTTTCGACGTATGTTTGCTGCAATGGAAGATGAGCAGGTGGATAGAATGCTGTAACCCGCTAAAGATGTTTGAATATATGGCCTCCGGCAAACCAATCGTCTCGGTACCTATTAAAGAAGCAATGCAATACTCTGACATCATCAGCATCGCGCACAATAAAGAGCAGTTTGCCGAGGCAATTCGCTGGGAGCTACAGAACGATACCATAGAACGCTCCCGCAAACGAATCGAAATCGCAAAAAACCATAGCTGGGATACGCACGTGGAAAAAATATCGGAATTGATTGAAAACGCAATAACAACCAAACAAAGCGGCCAGTTCCATCTCGCCAGCCAATCACTCGGGGAAATTAGCCGATGAGCCAGTTAAAGATAGCTTGTGTCGGCGATACGATGTGTGGGGACTCGTTTAACCTGCTGGGCTATGGCGTCGCATCCAACCTGGATAGGTACGGCAGCGATTTTCTGCCGTCTGAAATCGTTAATATTTTTTCCTCACACGATATAGTGCTTTGCAACGTGGAGTGTGTTTTGTCCGATATCGGTCGCAAAGAAAACAGCTTGCGCACCCTTCATATGCGAGGCCGACCGGAAACAGCCAAGTATCTGGCTAAATGGGGAATAACAGTCGCCCACGTCGCCAACAATCACATCCTTGAACAAGGTCTCAGGGCAGCGGTGGACACAGTCCAGCAATTGGAAAAAGCTGGCATAAGGACAGTCGGCGCAGGCAAAAATGGCCGCTTCCAGCCCGGCATCGAACCTCTTTCTATGACATTAGGTGCCCAATCAGTTTCCATAGTCGGCGCCTGTTTCCATAACGGCAAATATGCCTTCAAGAGCAACCTCGATGAGCTCCTCCAGACCATAAAAGCCGAAGCAGCCAAACGCAATCTTGTGATAGTCTCCGTTCACTGGGGCGATGAACTTATAGACCGTCCCAGCGCCTGGCAAAAACAAGTGGCGCAGGAATTCGTTAACTCCGGTGCATCATTAGTCATAGGCCATCATCCTCACGTAGTGCAGGGTATCGATAGCTCTGACAACGCTTTGATAGCTTATAGCATAGGCAACTTCATATTTGACAGCCACTCCGAATCTACCAACTGGTCCATAATACTCAGCATAATAGTCACAGATAAAAAGGTAGTTAAATGGGAAGCAATTCCCATACTCAGGAACAAAGACTATCGACCTATACTTGCCCGGGGCGAAAGGAAAAATGAACTGAACAATGAAATAATGCGGCGATGCAACATCCTAAACCAAAAGCACCTCGATACAGAAAGGTACGAAAGAGAGTACGCATTGGAACTGAAGGATTTAGAGACCAAATCTCGGCACAGCTTGTGGTTGGACATCGCAAAGAGATTTGTTCACTACCGGCCAATTTACTGGCCGCAAATTCTCCTGCGACCAATCCAAAGACGCTTCGGTATATGGTAACGGTAAAGAAAATGAAGATTTGCTTAGCGGCCTCGGCAGGAGGGCACACCAGCCAACTGCTGAAAATAAGCGAAAGCTGGAATGGATATGATACTTTTTGCGTCACAACTTCGAATTCTGTTAGGTCCGCACTTCAAAGGTATGGCAAAGTCTATGTCGTTGGAGAGTGCAATCGTGAACATCCGCTGCGAGTTATTGCGGTTCTGATACGGTGCTTAAAAGTAGTCCTCCGTAAAAGACCTGATGTTGTGATAAGCACCGGTGCAGCAGCAGGTTGCATTATATGTTTTCTCTGCAAACTATTAGGCGCGAAGATAGTCTGGATTGACAGCATCACCAATGTGGAGCGGATATCATTATCAGGCAGATTAGTCCGGCCAATTGCCGACCTTTTCCTTGTCCAGTGGCCCGAGTTGTCCAACGAGCGTTATAATATCGAGTATGCCGGCGAAGTAATATGATTTTCCTAACCGTGGGAACGCAGTTTCCGTTCGACCGTCTCGTCCGTGCGATAGACGGCATTATTGACGATGGTCTGATTAGTGAGAGGTTGTTTGCCCAAACAGGGGAAAGCTCCTACAAACCGCGCAACTTTGAATCGGCGGCCAGTTTGGAAAAAAGGGTGTTTGACAACTATGTAAAGCAGGCCTCCAGCATAATCGGCCACGCCGGAATGGGTACGATAACTATGGCTTTAGATAACCATAAACCATTGCTTGTAATGCCGAGATTAAAAAAATATGGTGAGGTTGTAAATGACCATCAGGTTGCGATTGCCAGAAAATTTTCAGAGCTTGGACACATACTGGTTGCGTACGACGTCAAGGATTTGCCTGACGGCATTAAAAAGCTGAAAAATTTTATTCCCCGGGAGAGAAAAATCAACTCCGAGGCAGTCGTTAACAGAATTCGTAGTTTTCTGGAAAGTTTAGGTTAGATTTCCAGGACTTATATGCAGGGTAACAAGCTTCTATCAAAGCCATTACACTTGCCGGCAGACGTAACTTTGGGCGATGCCCAGGAGCCTCACAACTGCCAACAGCATTGTGGCCGGTGGCAGGAAAATCTGTTCTGTACCTCGCTCCTTTGACTAATATGTTGAGTTTTTCGCGAAATAGCATCTTGCATCTATTCGGGAGCAACCAAAGATGAAATTAGCTCAGGTCAAAACCCTGGAAATCGAAGCCGTAAAAGTAATCAGGTTTATCCGGTTTTTTGACCACCGGGGATACTTCACTGAACACTATAGAAAAAGCGACTTTATAAACCATCCAGATATGAGCTTTATGAAGGGCGTGGAATTTGTCCAGTGTAATGAAAGCTACTCTAAAAAAGGAACGGTGCGCGGCCTGCACTTTCAATGGAATCCGTATATGGGCAAGCTGGTGCGTACTGTAGCCGGCAGAATGGTCGATATGGTCTTAGACATTCGGAAAGGCTCTCCCACATTCGGCAAAATTATCCTCTATGATATGCCTGCTGACAACCAGGCCGACTACAGTGAATGGATCTGGGTTCCGCCCGGCTTCGCGCACGGCAACTTCTTTCCGGAGGATACCATTATCGAATACTTTTGCTCCGGAGAGTATAGCCCCGGCTGTGAGGCCGGCATCTCACCTTTGGCCAAAGATATTGACTGGTCATTATGTGATGAAAGCTTGAAAAAAATCTATGACAAGCTCATACCAACCACTGGCTTGATAACGGACAAAGATAAAAACGGACTGTCGGTCAACGGATGGAAAAACGACGGGCGCTCGGATAATTTTATCTACGGAAAGCTGTAAAATTTCAGGAGAATTAGCAAGTGAGCAGCAGCTCAAAGATTATTTTTACGGGAGGCAGCGGACTATTAGGTTCGGAGTTTGTAAAAATACGGCCTGACATAGACTATCCCTCTTCGGGCCAGTTCAACGTCACCAATTACGACCAGATGAAAAAGTATGTGGAGCCACACGGTTGCAAAGCGGATAGCCCTGTTTCTGCGTTCGCTGGCTGCTAACGGTGAGTGATTAAGGATAAATCGGTCCATCTTATCATAACATTAACTTCAGGAGGGAAACACTTATGAAAGTTGCAATTCTTGCTGGTGGCAGGGGGACACGTCTCGCCGAAGAGACTGTTGTCAAGCCCAAGCCGATGGTTGAAATCGGGGGGCAACCGATTTTGTGGCATATTATGATGCACTACTATCACTATGGATACAAAGAATTTGTCATCGCTTTAGGATATAAAGGAGAGTGCATTAAGGAGTATCTTATAGACTATTCAGCACTTCACAGCAATCTGACGGTCAGGATTAAGCAGGGTGATGTGCGGGTGCACGGTGCTGAGCAGCATCCGGACTGGACTGTGGACCTTATAGATACAGGTCTTGAAACACTGACGGGAGGGCGTATAAAACGGATTGCTCCTTATCTCGGCAACGGGACTTTTATGCTGACATGGGGTGATGGCGTTTCGAACATCAATCTTGACGAGCTTCTCAAGTTTCATCGGTCGCACGGAAAACTGGCGACTTTAACAGCAGTTCGGCCATCGGCTCGTTTCGGTCACATCAAGATTGACGGTAATAAAGTTGTAGAGTTTTCTGAAAAGCTGCAAACCAGTGAAGGATGGATCAATGGAGCGTTTTTCGTTCTTGAGCCGGGTGTTCTGGACTATATTGATGGAGACCAGACTTGGTGGGAGAGGGAACCAATGGAACGTTTAGCCGGAGACGGGCAGTTGATGGCATACAAGCACACCGGCTTCTGGCAGTGTATGGATACGCTTCGCGACAAGAATCTGCTAAATGAATTGTGGGATTCAGGCAAAGCACCCTGGAAGTCATGGGACTGAGCAGCATGCGTGTGTTGGTTACGGGAAATTTGGGTTACATTGGCTCGGTTCTGACCCCTATGCTATTGGCTGAGGGGTTTGAAGTGGTGGGACTGGACCCCGATTTGTATCGCCGGTGTACCTTTGGCGATGGCCCCGTCGAGGTGCCGAGCATCAACAAGGATATCCGTGATGTCGGACCGGAGGATGTCGAGGGTTTTGATGCAGTTTGTCACCTGGCTGCTTTGTCCAATGACCCGTTAGGAGACCTCGACCTCAATTTGACGTACGAGATTAACTATAAGGCCTCGGTACGGCTGGCAGAATTAGCCAAGGCGGGAGGTGTTCGCAGGTTTGTTTTTTCTTCGTCGTGCAGTTGTTACGGAGCGGCAGGCGATGAGATGCTAACCGAAGAAGCTCCATTCAATCCGGTAACGCCCTACGGCAAATCAAAGGTGTGGGTGGAACGCGATATATCGGCACTGGCAGATGCCGACTTTTCACCGGTGTTCTTGCGTAGCGCCACGGCATACGGTGTCTCGCCCCGGCTGCGGTTTGACCTGGTGCTGAACAATCTTGTAGCGTGGGCTTTCACTACCGGTAAGATAATGATGAAAAGCGATGGCAGCCCCTGGCGACCTATTGTGCACATAAGAGATATTGCGTTGGCTTTTATTGCTGTTCTAAACGCACCGATGGAACTGGTGCACAACGAGGCGTTTAATGTCGGCGTAACCGAGGACAACCTTCGAATCAGAGACATAGCCAAAATTGTGGGCCAGACAGTACCGGGTTGTAAGGTTGCCTTTGCCGAGGGGGCTTTGCCGGACACGCGGAACTACCGCGTCGATTGTAGCAAACTGCCAAGAACTTTAGCAAGCTTCAGACCACAATGGAACGCCCGTCGCGGCGCTAAGGAGCTTTACGAGGCATATAAAAAATATGGTTTGACTCTGGAAGAGTTTGAGGGACCCAGGTATCAAAGGATCGCCCATATCCGCAAGCTCCTCAGCGACGGCGTCCTTAATAAGAGCTTGCGGTTCAAAAGTTAGTTTCGGCACAGGAAGCAGATTTAAGTTCACATTGAGAAGTAATACTGATGGTCTCGTCAAGTAATAAATTCGAGAAAAAGTGTAATGAGAAACTATGCCGAAGTTGCGGGCACATTGGATTGAAACCTATTCTGGACCTTGGTCGTATGCCGTTGTCTGACCGCCTGCTTACCGATAGCCAGATTAGAGAGCCGGAAGGCAAGTATCCTTTGGAGGTGGCATACTGTCCGGAATGTTCGCTGGTGCAAATACTTCAGACCGTGCCTCCTGAGAAGCTTTTCTGTGAGGATTACCCTTACTATTCGTCATTTTCTGATACGCTTCTGGAGCATTCCCGCAGGAACGTGTTGTCTCTAATAAAAAGTCGCGGTCTGAGCAGTAACAGTTTTGTTGTGGAGCTGGCGAGCAATGACGGCTACTTACTTAAGAACTATGTTGAGAGGGGAATCCCTTGCCTGGGTATAGACCCTGCTGAGGGGCCGGCCAGAGCGGCAGAAAAGATAGGTATCCCGACATTATGCGATTTCTTTTCGCAGGAGTTGGCTGAGCGGCTGGTGAATGAGGGGCGCAGGGCTGACGTGATTCATGCGAACAATGTCCTGGCGCATGTGGCTGACACAAACGGGTTTGTCGAAGGTATTAGAATTCTTTTGAAGGATAACGGCGTAGCAGTCATCGAGGTCCCTTATGTCAGAGACCTGATTGATAATTGTGAGTTCGATACTATTTATCACGAGCATCTCTGTTACTTTTCGGTGATGAGCCTAAATAAACTTTTCCGGCGGCACAGATTGTTTCTTAACGGTGTTACCCGGCTGTCTATTCACGGGGGTTCGCTGCGATTGTATGTCGAACCGCGAGAGCAGGTCGGCGACTCGGTTCGGGAACTTTTGGCAGAAGAGACAAAGGCAGGTGTTGACCAGCATTCATACTATGCAAAGTTCAGCAAGGCCGTTGAGTCGATACGCAAATCAGTGCAGCAGTTGCTGTGCAAGCTGAAAAGGGAAGGTAATCGCATAGCTGCTTACGGAGCCGCCGCAAAAGGGACGATAATGTTAAATTATATCGGTGCCGGTCCCGACCTAATTGACTTTGTCGTTGACCGCAATATCCACAAGCAAGGCAAATATATGCCCGGCGTGCACATCCCTATTTGTGACCCTCGCAAATTGTTACAGGACATGCCCGATTACGTTATCATACTGACATGGAATTTTAAGGATGAGATTCTATCCCAGCAGTCCGCTTTCCGTGAAAAGGGAGGCAAGTTTATAATCCCTGTTCCCAAACTTGTTGTTGTTTAGTATGAGACGGTCAGGTTTGCAATCTCGCAAAAGCCATATTTGCCATTATTGGCCACTTTGAGGAGGGACAATGTAATGGAAACAAACGAATATTCTGGCCCGCGTGTATCGACTGAACCTCGCATTTGTATGTTTTCCCAGCGAAATCTTGGAAAGTTAGTTTCTAGATGCGGCCACTACGAATTTGAAGATGTGATTTGCCAGGTCGATGATGTAGATTTGATAGCACCCCAGCCATACCGTCTGTTCGCCGTTGGGCAGAAGTTTGCGAACAAAGTCGCAGAATATAGTCCTATTGCCGGATTCAATCCCGGTGTGAAAAGCTTGCGGCTCAAAAAGAACTACGAGCTATTTGTTGCGATCTTCCCGTTCCCACGGGACATGCTAGCCTTAAATGCAATCGAGGGGTGGAAGGACCGCTGCCGTAAGTCGCTATGCTGGGTGGATGACGTATGGGTAAGTAGCTTGCCTCACTTGAAAGGCCATCTAAAGATTCTGTCAAAGTTTGATTATGTGCTGCTCAATTGCAGTGGGAGTGTGGGGCCTGTTCAGAACCTTATACACCGACCTTGTTTCTGCATAGCGCCTGCAGTTGATATGTTCCGTTTCTGTCCCTATCCAAATCCGCCTGTTCGATGTATTGACGTTTACAGTATGGGACGCAGGTCGGATGTTACCCATCGGTCTCTGTTGAAAATGGCCGAGCGAGGAGAGATTTTCTACATATACGACACTGGCGAGAGAATGCAAACTCAACATCCAAGAGAGCATCGCAGTTTAATTGCAAGCATCGCGAAGCGAAGCCGTTACTTCGTAGCCAATGTCGCGAAGATCAACTATCGGTCAGAGACACACGGACAGCTCGAGGTCGGATTCCGTTTCTTCGAAGGAGCGAGTGCGGGGACCATAATGATTGGTGAGACACCTAATAACGAATTTTTCCATAAGAATTTTGATTGGCCTGATGCAGTAATTCACGTACCTTACGATACGGAGAATATAAGTGAGCTTCTGACGGAACTTAATTCTCAACCGCAGCGTCTGGACGCAGCCCGAAAGAATAACATCACTCAGTCTCTTTTGCGCCACGACTGGGCTTATCGGTGGCGGTATATCTTGAACATCGCAGGCCTCGAGCCAAAGCCGGCGCTACTTGCTCGTGAGAATTGCTTAAGAGAGTTAGCCAAAGTTGTCGAAAAAACCTGAAAATTGCAGGTTCACAATAATGCTGTTGTAATAGTGGACGGATTCAGAGGATTCACGGCTGGTCAAACTGATTTGGCATAAAGTTGATGTATAAAGAGTTTGTTAACAAACAAAACGTTAAGGTTATCATACTGATTGGTCATCGTGACTTCGGGCGATGCCCGTTAGGAACACACTTACCGGCGGCATTATGGCCGGTGGCAGGAAAACCTGTCTTAGAACGCCTGCTGATTTCTTTAGCCGACCAAGGGATAAAGCAGGCAACGATTTGCTCCAGCGGCGATTCATTACCGGCTGAATCAATCCAGCCAGACAGTCGTTTGAGGGTAAATTTCTTAGACGAGCCGCTGCCGGTTGGCACTGCGGGATGTATCCGCGATGCTGCGGGCGACCAAACAGATGCACTATTTCTGGTGCTCCCTGCTGCGATAATATCTCCCCCGAAAATAGACGTTTTGCTGGAGGCGCATCACAATGGTAAGTCTGACCTGACGGTGATGCTGAATCCGCCTTACGTTTGGCGGATAAATCCGGGTCAGGAGAATGAACAGCTTACAGGACAGGCATCCGGTATCTATGTCTGCAACCCTGCTATTCTGCAACACATACCTAAAGAAGGATATTTCGATATCAAGGAAGGCCTAATCCCGGAAATGCTGCGCTGCGGTAAAAGCGTCCACGCAGCGGTACTACCGCATAATGTCGGCAACTTTCGAGACTGGCGAGAGTATCTGGACACCATTAGCAACTACCTCGAGAACACACCGAACTTAGACGTGGATTTAAAACTCCCCTCTTCGGCAGTAAGCTCAGGGCCGAACTGCAAGCCGCCTGACCGACAAATGGTGTGGGCAGCAGCCAACTCGAAGATTGATAAAGATGTGCGAATTTATGGGCCTACTATTATTATGGAGGGGGCTGTCATATCAAACGGAGCAGTCATCATTGGGCCAACTATAATCGGCAATAATGTTACTATTGGCGAGAACAGCGTTGTGGTGAACAGCGTAATATGGGACGGCGCAAAAATAGGTCCAAATTGCGAACTTCAAAGGTGCGTAATTGATTACAGTGCCGTTGTGCGAGGTGGGACTATCATACAAGAAAAAGCTATACCTTCCAGACCGCCTGGAATCATAGAAAGTTTAGCCAAAAGTGCGGTAAAAATTGCAGAAAGTCAGACGAACAAGCTGCAAGCAAGATTGCCGGACCGGGTGCTGTCGAACAAAAAGAATATCCTTAAATTCGTTGCGGCCGGGCTTGTTCTGAGCGCATTTCTCTGGTCATATTGGCCTGGTATTACGGACCTCTGGAAAATATGGCAAAGAAACGACGAATACTCATCCGGCCTTTTGGTTCCTTTCCTGACAGTTTATATCTTATGGTCGAGGCGCCACGACATTGCTCAGTGCCGCGTTAGGCCTTGTGTTTGGGGCATATTTGCTTTTCTCGGAGCACAGGCAATTAGACTATTCGGACTATTTTTTATGTACAGCTCAGCAGAAAGATTATCTATCGTGCTAAGTATTGCTGCGTTGGTGCTGCTATTATTCGGCTGGCCGCTTTTCCGAAAGGTGTCCACCGTGTTACTGTTTCTATGCCTGATGCTGCCCTGGCCTAACCGGGTTCAGACGGCTGTGGCGATACCCCTACAACGTTGGGCTACTTCATCAGCCGTATTCTGCTTGGAGACGATTGGCTACGAAGTTACGCAGGAAGGCAACATTATCCATATCGGCCAGGCGAGCGTCGCGGTGGCTGAGGCCTGTAATGGTTTGAGAATGGTCACTGCGTTTTTTGTGATTAGCGGCCTGGTTGTCTTATTAGTCCGAAGAGCGTGGTGGGAAAAATTAGTCATACTGGCCTCGAGCTTACCTATTGCTCTGCTTTGTAACACCACACGATTAGCAATCACGGCGCTTGTTTTTACAGTAATCAGCGGCGAGCAGTGGGAAAAGATATTCCACGATTTTGGCGGATATGCGATGATGCCTCTGGCGCTTGCGGCGGTAGTGGGAGAGCTCTGGATTCTGGCAAAGCTTACCACCGCTCCGACAAAACAAGAGGTGATAATAATTACGCGGCAAAAGACCGATTAATGTCACAAGGCACAGCACAAGGAGAATTAGAAAATGAATGCTCTGGAAAAATATCTTGGTCACGTGATAGAACAAAGACCCATTAGTCTTAACGCTCCGGCACCACCTGTATTCGAAGGCGAGGGCACATTCAGTCTGATTGGCGGAGTGCTGCGCCGCTGGTATATTGTCGTGGCGACATTTTTCCTGATGTGCGCAGTTGGCCTGCTTGCAATATGGCTTTCGATTAAACCCCTATACAGCGTAACTGGCGCAATAAGAGTTGTCCCGATTCTGTCGAACATTCTTACCGGCTCGCCCGACCGGGGTGATATATCGAACTACGATAGTTTTATGAACACCGAGGCGACAATGGTTACCAGCAGCCGGGTGGTGCAAAGAGTGGCGGATGATTTTAAGGACAAAGGACCGGAACTTTTTGAAAATCTAAAAGGCAGGCTCGTCACAGGGCTGCAGCGCAGACTAAATCTGCAGGAAGCGAAGTTAGAACCTGCCGACGTGTTGAAACAGGCTGTTTTGGATAAGGTCATCACGGCCGAACCGGTTCGCAGGGGAGAAATGATTCTCGTAAATATGAAGTGTACCAACACGGCAGAGGCAGCGAAGATTGTGGACTCTTTTATCCGTAACTATATGGCCATAGAGGTTGACAGTGCAAGAGAAGAAGAGGAGCAAAAACTGGCCATTCTGCAGAGCGAACAAAAGGTGCTCACCACAAAATTGGACAGTTACCGCACCTCAATCAGCCAGTTGGCAAAGGAGTACGGCTCCAAGAAATTGGTCGGCCGTTACGATATGAATCTGCAGCGGGTTGCCAATCTGATGACGTCGCTCACCCAGGTGGAGGCAAGGAGAATCTATCTACAGGTACAGGTAAGGGTGCTCGAACAGACGCAGGAAGAAACTATCCCTCCGCAGGAAATGGTGAGCATGCGAGAGAATTACATAAACAAAGACCCTGCGGTAGGGGCGCTGACCACTAATATTGTGGTATTGGACCAGGAGATTATCGCCGCCAAGCAGATGTTGGCCGAAAACAACCCCCAAATTAAGCAGAAAGAGGAACTGCTCGAGGCACTAAGATCACGTCTCGATGAGCAGAAGAAAAAGGCGGGTGAGACTTTCGACCGGTTGATGGCGAAGGAAGTTGCGAGCTCCGCCAGCAAGAAACTGCTTAACTTGAAGGAAGAATTTAAGCAAACAGAGGCACATGAGAAGGAGCTTCGCGACCTGCTGGCCAAAGAAGATTCACAGACTATCGACCTTGGTCAGAAGGACCTGGCTATTCAGGACCTGCAGGACCAGTTGGGCTTGACCAAGGAACTGTATGATACGATTTCCAAGCGTATCCAGGAATTCCAGATGGAACGCAAGCGTCCTGCAAGAATTACAGTCGCCGATTGGGCCACAGTTTCCGAGATTCGCGACAAGCGAATCAAGTACTCAATAGCCCTTATCTTCGGCGCAGCGGCCTGCGGAATGATGTTGGCATACCTTCGAGACAAAGCCGACCGCAGCCTGCGCACCCCTGACGACGTGGTCAGACGTATCGGCATCCCAATAATCGGGACCACCACCAGCTCACACACCGTCAAAGCATCTCTTCTGCCGGGGCAGATAGCTGAAGACTATCAGACCATCCGTGCCAACTTAGGGCTGCTTAACAGTGAAGGAATGCCCAGGAAGGTAGTTGTTACAAGCCCCGGGATGCAGGAGGGCAAAACTATTTTTGCCATTAACCTGGCAATAAGCATGGTCAAGTCAGGGAAAAAGGTTTTGCTGATAGATGGCGACCTGAGAAAACCAGATATTGCATATCTACTGAATCTTCCCCGCGGCTCAAGGGGTCTGCAGGATGTGCTTTCAGGAAGGGAATTTGACCAGGTTGTCTGGTCTATTCCTTCAACCGGTCTGGATGTGCTTGCGGCTGACAGCCGGAATGCAGCCGACGCCTACGAGCTGTTGGCTTTGCCCCTGACAGCTCAGCAGATACATATAATCAGCCAAAGATACGACCATGTGATTATTGATACTCCTCCTGCACTGGCCTTTCCCGATGCTCTTGTTTGGGCCAAGTTAGCCGATGCGGTCATATTGACCAGTTTTGCCGGTCAAACTACAGCCGAAGACCTCAGAGCAGCAACGGAACGGCTGAAACAAATAAACGTGAGGGTATTGGGGACTGTTCTAAGTAACGTCCACGCCGGGCGCGGTTATTACCATTATGGTTACAACCATTACTACTCACGCGATAGCCATTCAAAGAAACGCGCCAGGGGAGCTCAGGAAAAGACAAAGATGTTACTCCCGATGCAGAACCCGAAAGATAATACCGATATCATTGATTCTGAGAATCCGGGGGAGAAATAACCTGCCACTCGTGCTTTCTTGCTTGCCTCTGCGTCTCTCGACGCAAGTCGAGGCAGCAGGCGAAAGCAAGAACGGTGGTTTTTAACCCACTCATGAATCTCATTGTCATACACCGAAATAACAACTCTCCAACTGACAGCGGTAAGGACCTGCTGCGGTTTGCTATTTCCAGTGAGCCAATCGCCAGCGTCGTTCTCGATGGTTTAAGCAGAAGCTTATACCGGCATAGGGACGCCAGATTCGCCTTTGCTATTCCTGAAGAATGGAGAACCGAACTACCGGCAAAGGGTCAAAGGATACTGCCATACGCGGAAAATATACCAATCTGCTCAGAACTGCTGCGGGAAATCAAACAGCACTTATGGTTTGTTGTCTCGAACGGGCGATTTGCTGCGCAGGTCAATAGCGAAATGCTCGAGAAAACGCTGGCTGCCGCCGAGCCGAACGCAGACATAGCAGCGGTTAATGTCGAGCCGGAATTGTTAGCAGGCCACGAAAAACTGCGTCTGACAGCCCAGGGCGATGTGGCAGGCATCCGTCGGGCCTATTGCGATTGCGTTGAGATTTCGCCCCTTCCTGCCGATTGGCCTCATCATCTCCTTATTAAAACTAAAATTCTCGACCAAGTGTTGACTGACCGCGCTTTGCCTCAATCTTTTCACGATTTCATTGAGAGGTGCCGGACAAAAGCACTGAAACTGTATGGAATTAGAGTCAGCGGTACCGTATCGGATTTAGAAACAGAAGATGGTTTGCTGAATTTCTGTAGAGCATCTGTTAGCTTCAGGAAAACCAATGTCACCGATAATATCAACATATCCGAAGAAGCAAGATTAGTCGGGAAAGTGCTGCTGGGGAAAAACGTTGAAATCGGCCTGAAAGCAATTGTCATAGGCCCAACCATTATCGCCAACAGCGTCAAGGTTGGTCAAGGCGCCATTATAAATTCGTCAATTATTGGCCCGGAAGTCTGCGTGCCACAGAATCAATTTGTGGGAAACTATATTGTAAAAGAACCGCAATGCGACTGGAATCGCCCCAGCCAACGCAAATCGTCCTTCGTCCCTCGTCTCTCGTCTCTCGCCTCTCGTAACGACTTCCGCACCTGGCCAAAACTTTCCTACGCAGGGTGCTTCAAACGGATTGCCGACTGTTTTGCCGCAACAGTAGTTCTAATTCTATTTGCCCCTATAATACCCTTTATCGCCGTGGCAATAAAGTTAAGTTCGCCGGGCCCTGTATTCTTCAAGGACAAACGCCAGGGACTGCACGGGAAGTTTTTCAACTGCCTGAAATTCAGGACGATGATTGCCGGCGCCGACAAGATACAGGATAAACTAAGAGTCGTCAGCCAGGTTGACGGCCCGCAATTTAAGATACAGGATGACCCGCGCCTCAGTACTGTCGGCAGATTCCTGCGAGACACATACATCGACGAAATACCTCAGTTCATCAACGTCCTGCTTGGCCAGATGAGTGTTGTCGGTCCGAGGCCTTCTCCCGAATCGGAGAATACGCTGTGCCCATCCTGGCGTGACGCTCGCTTATCGGTTCGGCCGGGAATCACAGGACTGTGGCAGGTTTGCAGAACCCGCCGACTTATGCAAGACTTTCAGGAGTGGATCCATTATGACACCGAGTACGTCAAAAATCTATCGCTGAGGATGGACTTATGGATATGCCGGCAAACAGTCAAAAAATTGGTTGGGGACTTCATTCACCAGTTCTGAAAAAATGACAACATTACGGACAAGAAAGGGTAAGTAAATGCCAAAGAGATACTTTAACTGGAAACTGGCAATTGTGCTGCTGATAGGCCTTACTGTCCTGGGCGTAACCGCTTTTGGACTGCGCCGATGGCAGAAAAAAGGTAGAGCCGAGGAGGGACTTACCCTCGGCAATAAGGCATACAACGAAAACAGATGGGAAGATGCGGCGCGCGAGCTGGGTCGTTATCTTGCCGTCAAGGGAGATGATGTGCCCATTCTGCTTAAATATGCTGATGCTCAGCTTAAATTCAGACCTCTCAAACGCAACAACATTCAGCAGGCTATAGGAGCATATCAAGCTGTTTTAAGGGTGGACAAAAACAATTCCGAGGCCGCCAAGCAGCTTACCGGACTATATCTGGCGATGGGTATGCCCAGCGAGGCCGAGCGAATTGCCAGAAGATACCTTGAGACAAATCAGGACCCCGAAGTCCGTAGAATGTTGGCAGCGGCACTGGCCGGCCAGCGAAAATTTGACGAAGCGGCAGCAAAATTGAAAAGCATCATTGCCGAACATCCTGAGCAGATACTGGCTTACGAGGCATTAGGTCAGCTTACAGAACAAAGGCCTGAAAGCTCTCTGGAACCACCCGAGCACTGGTTTAATGAAGCGGTAAAGAATAATCCATCCTCAGCTCTGGCTTATATAAGCCGGGCCGGTTTCTACACCTTCTACACCAGAAGCCGGGACAGGGCAAAAGCATTAGCCGACCTCGAGCAGGCCGAAAAACTGGACATATCTGACCCTGCTGTGCGGCTGCGCCTTGCCAGCGGATTTATCAGCGCAAACGTCCCGGACAAGGCGGAGGAGCACCTTATGGCTGTGCAAAAAACCACGCCCGCAGAGCAAGCCCTCTGGCAGATATGGGCCCAGCTCGCACTGCAATCAAGGTCCCCAGAAAAGATGCTGACCGTAGCTGAAACCGGACTAAAAGAGCTTTCTTCTCAACCGTGGGACTTTATGCCTGCCGCTGCAGAGCTGTTCATCCGCGGCGGTAAGCTTGACCGCGCTGCCGACTGTATTTCACAACTGCGCCAAAAAGATATTGCTCCCGATGTCGTTGCTTTCCTGGAAGGTCTTGTTGCCGACCAGAAGGGCCAGCCGTATGAAGCCGTCAAATGCTGGCAGCGTGCAATACAATTAGACAATAAATCCCCACGAGTTCGATTAGCGTTGGCAGCAGCTCTATCTCGCTTAGGTGACACACAGTCGGCACTGCGACAGTTACGAACCATTTCCTCGGAAAATCCAAACTTTACCGACGGGCACCTGGCTCTGGCCAGGATGTTGGCTCAGACCGGAAACTGGGCGGAGATGGCAGAATGCGCTCGGAGAGCAATGCAACTTTCGCCGGGCAATCCTGAGGCGATTTTACTGCATTTACAAGCTCGGATACAACTGCTTACGACAGGCACACCGGAGGAAAATGCCCAGAGCTGGCAGGACATAAAGAAGCAGTTGTCTGCGCTCGAAGAAGCCACCAAAGGCGCTCTCGAGGTCAAACTTGTGCAGCTTCAGCTCGCAATACAGCAGCGTAATTTCGCCGATGCCGAGACATTGGTAACTCAACTAAAAAAAGACCATCCCTCCCAAATAAGAGTTGCTATGGCCGAAGCCGACCTGCTCATCGCCCAAGAAAAAACGGATGAGGCAATATCAAAGTTAAACGAAATAGTAACCCAATTTCCTGATACTATTGAGCCGGTAAGATTGCTTGCGCTTTTATTGAATCAGCAAAAAAATCGCGAAAAATGCGAAGCAACTATTAAAGATGCGTTAGCACGCATCCAGCAGCTTGCTATCCATCGTGAGTTAAGTTTGCTGCTTGCCGAATTATACACACAGTGGGGTCAGACTGACATGGTCTATCCACTGCTTAATGAGCTTGCCCAGAAACTCCCAAATGATATTCCTATCAAACGCCGGCTTTTAGGATGCCAGCAGGTTATCAAAGACCCCGAAAAGGCCCAGCGACTCGTCGATGACATCAAGTCCCTCGAGAGCGAAGGCGGCTGGCAATGGCGATATGAACAAGCGAGGGTCTGGTTCGGCGCAGCCGACTTCAAAAACCGTCACCCACAGATCATTTCGCTGCTTCAGGAAAATCTGTTGGCCAACCCCGATGACCAGTCAAGCCGGCTGCTGCTTGCGGCAACACACGAGCGAGCCGGCGACCTGCAGGTAGCACTTTCCATCTACCGCCAGGCACTGGACCGCTCCCCACAGGACCTGCGTGTTATTATTCCCACCGTTGCGGCCCTGTATAAAGCAAGAGAATATGACCAGGCTGATGAGATTCTAAACCGTGCTTTGCGGGAAAAACTGCATCACCCGCAGCTTCAGCAACTGCAATTCGAAAGCTATTTAAGACAAGGACAGTTCGGTTCGGCCTCGGATATTTTGCAGGATATACTCACTACCGACCCCAACAACCAATCCGTATGCCTGTCTCTGGCGCTGCTCCAGATGCGACAAAACAAATTCAATGAGGCGGGCCAATTATTGGATAAACTGAGGGCTCAGGACCCCAATTCGCTGCAGGTTATGGTTGCCCAAATCCAGTTGAACCTGCAGC
>Ga0315279_10001922_pt1 | contig 32822 bp, 31 predicted proteins | sample YL17G06_20_MG_FD_203694 | JGI IMG/M metagenome (GOLD analysis project Ga0315279, IMG submission 203694) | Sediment microbial communities from Yellowstone Lake, YNP, Wyoming, USA - YL17G06_20 | ecosystem: Environmental > Aquatic > Freshwater > Lake > Sediment | place: USA: Wyoming | collected...
GCGTCCCTGCGGTCCAGTTCGACCAGGACGACTCGTTTGAGCCGCCAGAGTGCCTCGGCCGACGGCAGGTAGGCGGGGACGGTCTCGATGGCGGCCTGCTCTTGGCCGCCGCAGCCGGCCAGGGCGCAGGCCACGGCGCCGAAGGCCAGCCAGGTTTGAATTGCTGCCCGCGTGGTCATTGTCGAGCTCCGGCTGGGGCGGCGGGCACAGCCGGCGCCTGTGGGGCCGGGCCGGCCTGCAGGCTTGCAGGCGCCGTGGCCGGGACGGCCGGGGCTGGCGCGATCGGAGCGGCTGGGGCCGGAGCGGCTGGGACCGGCACGATTGGAGCGACCGGGGCCGGGGCTGCCGGGGCTGGCGCGGCGGGCGTGGCTGCCGGCGCGGTTGTTTTCGCGGCCGGGGCAGGCATGGATGCTGCCCCACCCAGCAAACTGATTACGCGGCGAAGGGCGTCGAGCTGCGCCGTCTGGGCTGTTCGCATCTCGTCGCGGTAGCCCAGAATATCGGCCCGCCACTTGACCAGTTCGCTCTGCATCTCCTTGAGCATGGTGTTGGCTTCGGCGAGTTCCCTGTGGGCCTGGTTCAGTTCCGTCGTCGCCTGGGTGGCCTGCGCGGTCAGCGCGGCGTTGCGGTCGGCCAGGTCCTTGTTCTCCTTGCGGGCGGCAGCGAGGTCCTCGGAGGCTTGCTTGAGCTTCTGGGAAAGCTCCAGCGCCTGCTCGACGGGCGTGGGCTCCTCGGGCGACTTGGAGACCGTCGGCGCGGCCGGGGCTGCCGGCGCGGCGGCCGGGGCGGGCTTGTCGTCCGGCGCCCTCGTCATTTGCATCGGCTTCCACTGGCACCCCGCGCCGCCAAGGACAAGGGCGGCAACAACGGACCATTTGATCTTCTTCATAACGTGTTCTCCTGACTTTCTTGCGTGTCGGCCGCGGGCCCGGCCTGCCCCGCCTGTGCCGGCTGCGATGGCGGCCTGCGGTAGGCGCATCGCACGTGTAATCGTTTCCCGCACGAGCAGACGACCTCCAGCGTGGCGCCCGAGGCGTCCTCGGCCACGATCCGCGCCGAGGCCTGGCTCGGGCGTGGCGAGGCGGACTCGACGGCACAACCTATTGGCCGGCGGCCCGCGAGCATCACGTCGCCGCTCTTTATCACCCTGGGCGTCTGGTTTGGCATCTGCTTGTCACCTTGCGTTTCAGGCCAACAGGTCGATCGTGCCCGTCGGCTCATCGCCTTTATCGCCCGCCGGCCCGGAGTCCTGGGCTTCGGGGGGCGTTTTGCCGTGCTCGTCCTTGTCCTTTTTTCCGGCCGGCCTGGGAAGCTCCTGCCTCCGGCGCTCCTCGCGGCTCGTCACGTGTGCCAGGGCGGGCAACTCAGCCGCCGCCGTCGGGCGAATCGAGAGATCCGATGCGCTGTTCATGACAAGTCCTCCGCCTGCCTGTCGGCAGGCAGGTTTCGGATTGCGGATTCCTTTCCCGGAAGACACTCGACAAGACAATCCGCAATCCGCAATCCGCAATCCGCAATCCGCAATAAAGCCCCGCAAATTGGCGTGATTGAGGCCAAACCCAGTGCCGACAGAAAGAAATGCCGCTCTTCGCCGTTCATGACGTGCTCCCCAGTTTCATGGACAGTTTGAACAGTGCGCTGGCGTGCATCTGGCTGATTCGCGACTCGGTCACGCCGAGGACCTCGGCGGCCTCCTTCATCGTCAGGTCTCGCTCGTAGTAGAGTATGAGCACCATCCTGTCGCGTTGTGGCAGTTCCGTCATGGCCTTGGCCAGGCGGGCGACGGTTTCCTGGCGCGAGGCCTGGTCCAGCGGCGACGGGCACTGGTCGACGGGCATAAGCGGCGCCTCGGCGCCCGCATCGCCGAGCCCGTGGATGGACAGGAACTGAAGCCGCCTGGCCTCCTCGAGCGTCCGGTAGAGCTGCCGCAGCGGCATTCCCGCCCGCTCGGCCAGGGCCTCGTCGCTCGGCGGGCCGCCGGACTCGTTCGAGAGCTCCTGCCAGGCCTGGCGGATCTGCCGGACCTGCTTGTGGACGTTCTGAGGCGCGAACGAACGCCGCCGAAGCTCGTCGATCACGCTGCCGCGAATGCGAATGTACGCGTAGGTCTTGAACTCCGCGTTGCGGGCCGGGTCGTACGAGCGGGCCGCCTTGACCAGGCCCAGCGTCCCGGCCGAAACCAGGTCCTCCACGTCCGCGCGGTCCGGAAGGTGGACCCGAAGCTTCTGCACGATGTGGTGGACCATCGGCAGGTACTCCAGTATCCACTGCTCCTGGCGGCTCTCGCGAGACTGCATGGCGTAAGCCTGCGCGATCCGGCTGCGCATGGCCTCGGCCGCGGGCGCCGGGACAGGGACCTCATTCGTTTGGGTTGTCGGAGTATCCATGGAAGCCTCTGCCTTGCGATGCGTCCTTCACCATCGCGTCCACAATGATCCGCAGGACCAGGTTGCCCGCCACGAGGACAATCCCGCCGAGCATGGCCCCCCCCGCGGCCGCACGCATTGCGCAGACGTGCGCCTCCAGCCCGCACGCCCAGCAGAGGCCCGCCAGGCCAAGCGTGCCCACCCCGCCGGTAATGATCGCCATTCGTCGCATGTTCATCTCAACCGTTCACTCGTCATCACGCTCCTGCCGCGACAAGTTCCGCCGCGGCCGGCGATATGATCGCCACCTGCCTTATCGGCGTTCCGACCTGAAGCTCGTTGTACGCCACAAGCGGCAACTGGGGAATCGACCGCGCCAGCATGGCCCCGAGGTGCGGCCTGAGCCGCTGGTCGCAGAGCAGCACAACCTTGCTGCGGCCCTGCTCCATGGCGGACTTCCACGCCTCGGCCGCCTGCCTGCTGAACTCCAGGGCCCTGGCGGGCGCCAGGTTCAGCGACTCGCCCTCGCCGCCGCCGGCCAGGCTGCCGCGCAGCTCGTATTCCAGCGACGCCTCCAGCACGATCGCGTGGACGCCGCCGTCGTCGTCGCGGTACTGCTCGGTGATCGTCCTGGCCAGCGCCTTGCGGGCATGTTCGGTAAGGCTCGTGGGGTCCTTCGTCCGCGTCACGTGGTCGCCGAGGGCCTCGATGATCTGGGCCATGTCGCGGATCGGTATGCTCTCGCGAAGGAGGTTCTGGAGGACCCGGTGCAGCGTGGCCATCGGCAGGGTCTCGCCGACCACGCCCTTGACCAGCGCCGGCTGGAGCTGCCCAAGCCGGTCGGTGAGCTTCTGAACGTCGTCCCGGCTGAGAAGCTCGTAGGCGTGCCGCCGAAGCGTCTCGCTGAGGTGCGTCAGCAGCACTGTCTCGGGGTCCACCACCGTGTAGCCCGCGAGTTCGGCCTGTTCCTTCTGGTCCTGGCGGATCCAGAGGGCGGGCAGGTTGAACACCGGCTCGCGGGCCTCCGCGCCGGCAATGGGCTGCTCCACCTGCCCGCCGTCCATGGCCAGAAACTTGTCCGGCTCGAGCCGCCCGCTGCCGACCACGTGGTCGTGCAGGCGGATCTCGTACTGCGTCGGCTCGAGGGTGACGTTGTCGCGCAGCCTCACCAGCGGCAGCACGAGCCCGAACTGCTGGGCGAACTTCCGGCGCAGCGGCGCGATCCGGCTGGACAGGCTGTCCTTGCGCCTCGGGTCCACCAATGGTATCAGCCGCGTGCCGACCTGTACGCACACGCGGTCGATGTTGAGCAACTCCTCAAGAGGGGCCTCTTCCGGCTGGGCCGGGCCGGCAGGGGCAGGCTTGGACTCCTTCGCAAGCTCCTGCCTGCGAACCGCGCGGGCCGCCAGGCCGGCGCCAAGCGCCAGGACGATGAACGGTATCTTCGGGAAACTGGGCACCATTACCATCGCCGCCAGCAGGAAAGCCACGATCCCGATGGGCCGGCTCCGGGCTGAAAACTGCCGCAAAAGGTCATGGCTGATGTCCCGCTGGCTGGAGGACTTCGAGATCAGGAAGCCCGCGGAAGTCGCCAGTATGATCGCCGGTATCTGCGAGACCAGCCCGTCGCCTATGGCCAGGATCGAAAACGCGGACATCGACTGAGAGATGGTCATGCCCCTGGACAGGCCGACGGCAAACCCGCCGATCAGGTTGATCGCGGTGATGATCAGCCCCGCGATGGCGTCGCCGCGAATGAACTTGCTCGAACCGTCCATCGCACCGTAAAACTCGCTCTCGTGGACGATCTTCTCCCGGCGGGCACGGGCGTCCTGCTCGCCGATGAGCCCGGCGTTGAGGTCCGCGTCAATGGCCATCTGCTTGCCCGGCATGGCGTCGAGGTGGAAACGGGCCGCCACCTCGCTGATCCGCTCGGCGCCCTTGGTGATGACCACGAACTGGATGATGACCAGTATCAGGAACACGACCAGGCCAATGATGAGCTTCGTCTGATCGGCGCCGCCACCGGTAACCATGTTGCCGAACGTGTAGATGATCTGACCGGCGTTGCCTTTGGCCAGGATCAGCCTCGTCGAGGCCACGTTGAGCGACAGGCGGAAGAGCGTCATGAACAGCAGCAGCGACGGGAAGGCCGAAAACTCCGTGGACTCCCGCGCCGACAAAACGACAATCAGCGTGGCCAGCGAGACCCCGATGCTCACCGACAGCAGCAGGTCCAGCAGGAAGGTCGGCAGCGGCACCAGCAGGGTCGCCAGCACCAGCGCCAGGCCCAGCGCGAAGATGATGTCGTTGTGGGCCATGAGTTGGCGCAGCGGGCCCGTGCCCGCCCCGGCAAGGCCCGCGTCCAACGAGTTGTCCTGTGAATCCGCCATTATTTAACGGAAAACATTCCTGGTCTTTCCATAGGTCCTATAGGACCCATAGGACCTATGTCTTCGCCGTTCACCTCAGCGCTCCTCGCCGCATCCGGTAGATCATCGCAAGGACTTCCGCGACGGCCACGAAGAGTTCCGGGCCGATCGGTTCGCCCACCTCGACGCTGTTGTAGATCGAGCGGGCAAGCGCGGGCCGGTACAGGATCGGCACGTTGTTGGCCCGGGCGATCTCCTTGATCTTCTCCGACAGCAGGTCTGGGCCCTTGGCCACGACCACGGGCGCGCCGCCCGCCTTGCGGTCGTACCGCAGCGCCACGGCCAGGTGGGTGGGGTTGGCAAGGACCACGTCCGCCTTGGGCACCTCGTGAAGCATCCGCCGGCGGACCATTTCGTACTGCACTCGGCGAATCCGGCCCTTGAGTTCCGGGGAGGCCTCGTACTGGCGCTGCTCTTCCTTGACCTCCTGCTTGGTCATCCGAAGTTCCCGGTAGTAGTGCCATTTCTGGTAGAGGAAATCCGCCCCGGCGATGACGAGCATCCCGACCGTCACTTGCAACAGCAGGCCGAAGACCAGCCGGGACATCGACTCGACCTGCCCGGCGGGGCTGAGGAACTCCATTTTCAGGCACTCGCCCATGTTGTCGTCGAGGTACCGCCAGACAATCCACAGGATCACGCCGGCCTTGGCGATGGCCACCAGCGTCTGGACCGCGGCCCGGCTGGAGAAGAGGCCCTTGAGTCCGCGGACGGGCGAGAGGTTCTCCCAGCGGATCGACACCGCCTTGGGGGAAAAGACCCACCCTCCGCTGACGAGCCCGGAGAACACGGACACGGCCGCGGCGCCTATCAGCAGGGGCGAGATCACCCCAAGCGCCTGGGCGCCTATGGAACCCAGCAGGCGCGAGAAGCCGTCGGCGTCCATGGTCACCGAGAAGCGGCAGGTCAGGCCGTCCTGAGCCAGGCAGGCGAACCACGCGTAAATCCGCGGTCCGGTAATCGCCAGCGTGACCAGCATCACCACCAGCACGAACGCCGAGGCCAGTTCCGCCGCCTGCGGGATCTGACCCTCCTCCCGCGCACGCTTGATGCGCTCGGGAGTGGCCTTCTCGGAGCGGTCTGACGCCGACTTTTCCGCCAATGTCGTTTCTCACTGTATCAGGAACCGGTTGAGCCATCCGCCAAGGTCCGCGCCGAACCGTTCGAGGCTCGGCAGGGTGATCGAGGCCATCAGGAGCCCCAGCGCCACGCGGAGCGGAAAGCTTTCGGTAAGGACGTTCATTTCCGGCATGACCCTTGCCAGCACGCCGAGCACCATCGACAGCAGCAGGAACCCCGCCAGGACGGGCCCGGCGAGTTTCAGGGCCAAAAGCAGCATGGTCGAGCCGGCCTGGACAAGCCCCTCGGCAAGGGCGCCGAAATCCACCGGCCCGCCCAGCGGAAAAGCCGTCAGGCTCCGCTGGAGGACCTGCATCAGCAGGCAGTGCCCGCCCGCCGCCAGAAACAGCAACGCGAACGACATCTCCATCAGCGTTGTGATGGCCGAGGTCTCCTCGCCCATGGCCGGGTCGATGATCCCCGCGTCGCCGAAGCCCATCTGCAAAGCCATGACGTTCGCCGCCTGCTGGACCGCCAGGAACACAAACTGCACCGCCAGGCCCAGCGCCAGCCCGCAGGCAATCTCCCTCGCCGTCAGAAGCCCCATCGTCAGCGCGGCGGCGCCCGAAATGTCCACGTCGACCCGGCCCACGCCCGACATCGCGAAGAACAGCGTCAGCGTCAGGGCCATGCCCGCACGAACCACCATCGGCAGCGACTGCCACCCGAAGATCGGCAGCACCATCAGAAACGCCGACACCCGCGCCAGAAGCAGCAGGTAAGGCAGGATCAGTTGTATTAGCGGATCGGCGTTCATTGCGTAACGTTCTTCATGTGCCCGAAAACCTCGTACGTCAGGTTCATCACGAGCTGGATCATCCAGTTGCCGAAGATCAGCAGCGTGATCGCCACGGCCGCCAGCTTGAGCACCAGCGCGATGGTCATGTCCCTTATGCTCGTGACGGCCTGGAGGATCGAAACCAGGAAGCCCACCACCAGCGTCACGACGAGCACCGGCATGGAGACCATCATGCCGATCTCCAGCGTCCGCTTGCCGATGTAGAGGACCTGTGCACTATCCATCGCTGCGCCCTTCCAGGGCTTGAAGTTCCAAATTCCAAATCCCAAATCCCAAATCCCAAATCTCAAATCTCAAATCCGAAACAAGTCCAGAACTCAAAATCCCAGACGTTGCCGCGTCGCTAGTGGAAACTCGTAACCAACGTTCTTGCCAGCAGTTGCCAGCCGTCAACAAGCACGAACAGGATGATCTTGAACGGCAGTGAGACTATCGCCGGGGGCAGCATCATCATGCCGGCGCTGAGCAGGATGCTGGAAATAACCAAGTCAACCAGCAGGAAGGGGATGAACAGCAGGCATCCCATCTCGAAGGCGGTTCGGAACTCGCTCATGGCGAACGCGGGCACGGCCACGTGCATCGGCACGTCGCCGACCTTGTCCGGCAAGGGCAGGCTGGCCATTTCGGCGAACAGGGACAGGTCGGCCGGGCGGGTCTGGCGGATCATGAAGTCCTTGAGGTGGTCCATTGTCCTGGTGCACGACTCGTCGAAGGCGATCTGCCCGGCCAGGTAGGGCTGAATCGCGTCGCGGTCCATCAGGGCGAACGTCGGCGACATGGTGAAGAGGGTCAGGAAGAGCGCCAGGCCGATAATGGCGACGGTCGGCGGGATGTTCTGCGTCGTCAGGGCCCTTCGGACGAATGCCAGGACGATCACGATCCTCGTGAAGGAGGTCATCATCACCAGCAGGCTGGGCAGCAGGGCCAGGGCGGCAAAGACGATCGCCATTTTTATCGGGGCGGACCATTCGCCGGGTGTTTTGCCGGCCGCGGGCGATGTGGCTCGGTCGATGAGGCTCACCACGTCGCCGACTGTCGGCGGACCCGAAGGGGCGGTTGCGGGCATGGTCGTCGGGCGGGTTGTCGCCGTGGTCGCCCCCGCCGGCCTGGTGGCCGGACCGGACACCTGGGCGTGCGCCGCGGCCCCAAGGGCCAGCAAGGCCGCCGCCGAAGCCGCCGCGAATGTCGCCCGTGCCATCACAGCTCCACCCCCCGTGTGCCGATTTCGTCGGCCGGCGCGCGGACCGCCCCGGTAACGTCGGCAAGCATGGAAATACGCTCGCGGGTGCTGGCGACGAGGAACTCCTTATCGCCGACACGCAGCAGGTGCACGTTCCTGCTTGGGCCGAGGCAGGCGGTCTCCAGCACGGCTATGTTCCGCCCGCGGCGCTGCTGGATCTTCGGCACCAGCCTTTTGACGACCCAAAGCCCGCCAATGCCGAAGACCGCGATCACCACGACCATGCCCAACATCTGCCAAAGGGGGCTGGGCGCCCCGGAATCGCCAAACTGGCGGGTTTGCTGGGCGAGGCCCTTCCCCCCGGCCGAGGTGGCCGGCTTCTTGACGCCGCCCGCCGATGCCGGCCCCGACGGGGCGGGCTGGGTCGTCGCCGAGCCGGATGCAGCCTCCGGCCTGCCCCCGGCCGGGCTCGACGCCGCCGCACCAGCGCCCAGTTGCAGGCACATTGCCAGCAGGATCATCGCTCCCACCAGCAGCACCAGCCCCATTCGCCGGCCGCGCATGACGTATGACAGAGAGAGACTCATGTCGGACCCGATGCATAAACCATGCCAAACGGGTATTTGCCTGATTCAGGGGGATTTCGGCGGCCTGGGCGCCGCCGCGGGTGGAAAAATCAGGCGCGGCGTCGAAAAAGCATACATGAGGCGGATGGCGGATGGCGGAAGGCGGAAACAACTTCTCTCTTCACTTTTGCATTCAGCATTCAGCATTAGGACAGGTTTCGCGTGTCGTCGCCAGATCAAAAAGGGCGAGCCCATATATGAACAAGGGCCCCCAAGGGGAGCCGCACAGGACAGGCTTCGTGTCGTCATGTTGAGAGGAGGCATCTCTCGGAGCAGGCTGACTAAACACGTTTTTCCTGTACGGCATCCCCTCGGGGGCCCTTGTTCATATCCGGGCTCGCCCTTGGGTCACTTCTATGCTATCGGCTTGTCCGCCTTCGGGCTTAAACGTCGGCCCTTCTATGCGATCATGGCCTGCGCCCCTTCGACTGCGCTGAGGATCTTCGACGCCGCAACAGCGCCGCGGCGCCGAAGATCAGCAGCATCGCGGAGCAGGGTTCCGGCGCCGTGGCGGGCGCGGCGCCGCCGGGGCCCATGTGGTTCATCAGGATGCCCAGGTCGGCCCAGTTCACCGTGCCGCTCTTGTCGAAGTCGCCCACGGCCGCCCCGGCTCCGCCAACGCTCTTGCCGAAGTTCTTTTTCAGGGCGATGAAGTCGGCCGCATCAACCACGCCGTCGTCGTTGGTGTCGCCGGGCAGCCCGAACTTCAGGACAATTCGGTCGCCATACAGGGCGACCGCGGCTCCGCTCCAACCAGTGCTTCCGTAGTCGATGGTGGGCGCCGTCAATGTTCCCGCCGGGAACGAATCGTAGGTGAACAGGTTGTACTCGGTCCCAAGCGTGCCACCGGCGTTCACCAGCGAGAGGGTCCAACTCGAAGGGATCGACAGCGTGCCATTGACGTCGACCATGTCCGCCGCGGTGCTGCCGAGTTGCCATACGTAGGTGGCGCCGGCCTCCATCGTGAGGTTATTGTTGATTGTCAGCGTGCCGGCGCTGGCGCCGGGGGCGAGGCTGCCGCCAGTCTTGACAGTGACCGCGCCGCCGATGACGCCGTTGCCGCCCAGCGCGCCGGCGTTGACGGTCACCGTGCTGCCGGCCGCCAGAGAACCTGGTTCGTTCACCAGCAGCGTGCCGTTGTTGACGGTCGTCGCGCCGGTGTATGCGTTTGTGCCGGAAAGGACCCACGTGCCCTCGCCGGCCTTGACGACGCCCAGCGCGCCCGTGCCGTTATCGCCGATGTAGGCGGCCAGCGTGTTCTCGACGGTGTTGGAGCCGGTCAGGTTCAGCGTCCGGGTCTGGTTGGCGCTGCTGTGCGTGGGGCCGGTCGCGCTGTTGAAGATGATCGGCCCGGTGCCCGAGGCGTCGAGGGTGAGGTTGAATCCGTTTGCGCTGCCGTTGAACCTGAACTGGCGGTCGGTGCTGTCTCCGGCACCCGTGTATTTCAGGGTCGCGCCGTTGCTGAACAGGAGGTTGGTGCCGGCATTGCTCGATGCGCCGATGCTGCTTGGCTGCCCGCCGAAGTCCAGCTTGCTGACGACCAGCGTGCCGGCGGTGATGCTGGTCACGCCGGTGTAGCTGCCGTCGGCGCCGGACAGGGTCAGTGTGCCGGCGCCGCTCTTGGTCAAGTTGTTGTTGTAGGCCTGGCCGTTGGTCACGGCGCCCGTGATGGTGACATTGCCGCTGCCCGTGATCGTGGTGGTGCGCACGGCCGTGTTGGTCCCGCCGGTAAGGGCGTACCCGGCCAGGATCAAGACAGTATTGCCGCCAGTGCCGGCGCCGTTGTTCACCGTCAGCGTGGTTGCCGCATTCTGGGCGTTGGTCATTGCCCCGAGCGTCAGCGGATTGTTGCCGTTCAGCGTGATCGTGGGGCTGCCGCTGTTGGTCGCCGCCCCGGTCCCGAGGTTCAGCGCGTTGCTGCCGCCGAAGGCGAAACTCCCGCCGATCGTGACGGCGTTGTTGGTGGTGCCGGACAGATCGATCGCGCCGCTGGCGGCGTCGATGATAGTGTTGGCGTTGATGGTCAGCATGCCGGTGCCGATGGCGGAATTGGTGCTGTCGGCGCCCTGGGCATTGATGTTCAACTGGCCCGCGCTCAGCGTGGTGCCGCCGGCGTAGGTGTTGGGCTGGTCAAGCGTCAGGGTGTTGGCGCCCAGTTTCACCAGGCCGAGCGGACCCAGATTCGTGGTCGTGAACGGAGTCCACTGGGTAAGGTTGTCGTTGGTCGTGTCAATGCCCAGCGCCCCGCCGGTCTTCGTGGCGCTGCTTAGAAGGGTATCGACTTCGCCGGTCGTCCATCCTCCGCCAAGAGTCCGGACGGCAAGCACGCCGCCGTTGAAGACCACCTTGCCGGAGGAATCATAGCCCGGCAACGATGCGGTGCTTGGGGCCAGCAGCGTGCCGCCGCTGACCGTCGTCGTGCCGCCGTACGTGTTGGTGCCGGTCAGGACCAGCGTGCCCGCGCCGTCCTTGATCAGGCTGCCGGGGCCGCTGATGCCGCCGCTGAGCGTCTGGGCGGCGCTGCTGGCGTACCGGAAGACGGCGCCGTCGGCGATGGAGATGGCCCCGGCGTAGGCGCCGCTGCCCAATTGGCCGGCGCCGCCGATCTCCAGCGTCCCGCCGTTGACGATCGTGTCGCCCGTGTAGGTGTGGACGCCGGTGAGGGTAAACGTGTCGGAGCCGCCCTTGGTCAGGCCGAAGTTGCCGTCCGCGCCGCTGGACCCGAGCTTGCCAAAATAAGTGTAAGGGGCGACATTGTTCACGGTCAGCGTGGACGGCGTGGCACTGGTATTTGCGATTATGTAGTTGCCACTGGTCGTCCGAATGGTGAGACCGCCGAGAGTCTGATCGTATCCGTTCAGATCCACCTGAGCATACTGGTTGCCGGCACACGCCAACGTCAGGACCGTGCCTGTCGGCAGAGCGTCATCCGTTTCGAGCGTGACGTACATGTTGCCGACGGTATTAAATCCGGAAATCTCCGTATTGCCTGTGTAGACGCTCTTGACGCCAAGTGAAATATACGAAACTATGTTGTTTCCACTATACAACAACAAATCGCAGTCCCCGTCGATCGGCGCGTTGATAGCGAGGTGCGCGTTGGCCGTTACCGGCCGGATACTGATGGTGCCCGTGCCCGCCATATGGATCGGGGTGTTGATGGCCGGTACGGTTCCATAAACCTGAAGTATGGATCCCTGGACATACCCACCATAGATATTGGTTCCACCTACCATTATGAGCGAACTGGCATTGCCCAGCGCGGCCGCGTTGTTCAGGTTCAGTGTTTTGTCGGCATCGACCGTAATGGTCCCGGTGAAGCCGCTGTTGTCGCCGGAGAGGGTCAGCGCGCCGGAGAGTGTTAGCGCGCCGCCGCCGCTGATGGCGCCGCTGAGCGTCTGGGCGGAGGAACTGTTGTAACTGAACGTGGCGCCGTCGGCGATGGAGATGTTCGCGGCGTAGGTGCCGTTGCCCAGCTTGCCGGCGCCTCCGATCTCCAGCGTGCCGCCGTTGACGTAGGTGTTCCCTGTGTAGGTGTTCACGCCGGTGAGGCTGAGCGTGCCGGCGCCGCTCTTGGTCAGGCCGCCCGTGGTCTGGTTCAAGACCTCGCTGATGGTGAAGGCGTTAGCCGCATCGGCGATGTCCAATGCAACGGTCTTGGCAGGGTTGAAGGTGGGCGTGTGCGCGGCAAAGTTGTTAATCGCCGTACCTGTAACCCGCAACGTCCCGCCGTCAAAGACCACCGGGTTCCCATTGCCCAGGTTGGAATTCTCGCCGACGCTCAGCGCGCCGCCGCTGAGCGTCGTCGCGCCGGTGTACGTGTTCGTGTTGGTCAGAACGACCGTGCCGGGCCCGCTGACCGTCAAGGTATAGCCGCTCCCGTCCAGGACGTTGCCTATTGTCAGCGTCCCGCCCCCGCCGCCCAGACGCCAAGCGGTGCCGTTGGGCGTCAGCGTGCCGGTGTAACTCACGCTGCCGACCGCGCCGAGCGAAGCGCCCGTCAGCCCGGCCGTGCTGAAGTCTAAGTCCGTGGCGGCATAGTTATCGGCGGCAATTGCGCCAGTCGAGCCGGCCTCAATCCGGGTCAACAAGGCGGACGGGATATTGCCCGCGCCGAAGGATGGGCCGAACACCACCGCCCCCCCGGTGTTGATCGTGACGTCGCGCGCCGTACCGCCGATGGCGGCCGGCGATTCAAACTGCACGGCGCCGGCGCTAATCGTCGTCGTGCCGGCGTAGGTGTTGACCTGGTTCAGTATCAGCGTGTTGGCGCCGAGCTTGGTCAGACCCAGTGCCGGACCGAAGTTGGTTGTCGTGAAGGCGGTCCACTGGGTGAGGTCGCCGCTGGTGGTGTCGATCCCCAAAGCGCCGCTGGTCTTGGTGGCGTTGGTCAAGAGGGTATCCACCTGAGCGGTAGTCCAACCACCGCCAACCGGGACGCCCAGCGTCCCGCCGTTGAAGACCACCTTGCCGGAGGAATTATAGCCCGGCAGGGACGCTGGTGTGGCGGGCTCCAGGACGCCGGCGCTGACGGTGGTCAACCCGGTGTAGGTGTTTGTCCCGGTAAGGACGACCGTGCCGGCGCCGATTTTGGTCAGGCCGCCCGTGGTCTGGTTCAAAACCTCGCTGACGGTGAAGGTGTTCGCCGCATCGGCGATGTCCAATCCAACCGTCTTGGCAGGGTTAAAGGTGGGAGTGTGCGTGCCAAAGTCTTTTACCGCCGTACCTGTAACCCGCAACGTGCCGCCGTCAAAGACCAGCGGGTTCGCGTTGCCCAGGGTGGAATACGCGCCGAAGCTCAGCGTGCCGCCCGTCATAGTCACCGCCCCGCTGCCCAGTGTGGCGGCGCCGGCGATTTCGAGCATGCCCCCGTTGATGACCGTGCCGCCCGTGTAGTTGTTGATGCCGCCGTTGGTATTTGGTCCGGTGGAAGCAAGGGTAAACGTGCCGGTGCCGCCCTTAGTCAGGCCGAAGTTGCCGTCCGCGGCGGTTATCCCGAGCGCACCCGAAAAGGTGCAGTCGGCGGCATTGTTCACGGTCAGCGTGGACGGCGTGGCGCTGGTATTTACGATTTCCCAAGCTAACCACCACGCCCCGGCAGGCCGGTCGGCGAGACCGCCGAGAGTCTGGTTGTATCCGCTCAGGTCGAACTGAGCATAATTATCGCTCATCGACAGCACCGTGCCAGTCGGCAGAGCGTCATCAATTCCGAGGGCGACGTATATCCGGCCGGCCCAGTTGCCCGGGGTCTCTCCGCGGAATATCGTGTTGCCGGTGTAGTCGCTCTTGGCGTTAAGTACAAAATAGGAAGAGTTAGCGCGTGAACTCTGCAACTGCAAATCGCAGTCCCCCGAGATTGGCGCGTTGATAGCGAGGCCCGCCGAGGCCGTGGTCGCATGGATAATGGCGGGGCCCGTGCCCACCAGCGTGATCGGCGTGTTGATGGCCGGTACGCTTCCCGTAGCCTGAAGCTCGGTTCCACCGGCAATTGTGACGGAACTGGCATTGCCCAGTGCGGCCGCGTTGTTCAGTACCAGGTTGCCGGCATTGACCGTCACGGTCCCGTTGAAGCCGGTGTTATCGCCTTGGAGGGTTAGCGTGCCGCCGGTCTTGATCAGGGCGCCGCCGCCGCTGATGGCGCCGCTGAGCGTCTGGGCGGCAGTGCTGTTGTAATTGAAGGTGGCGCCGTCGGCGATGGCGATGTTCGCGGTGTAGGTGCCGTTGCCCACTTTGCCGGCGCCTCCGATCTCCAGCGTGCCGCCGTTGACGTAGGTGTTCCCGGTGTAGGTGTTCACGCCGGTGAGGGTCAGCGTGCCGGCGCCGCTCTTGGTCAGGGCGTCGATACTGCCGGTGCCGTAAAGTACGAGCGGCGTGCTGATGGCCAGCGCGTCATTGACGCCGTCGGTGCGGATGACCCACTCACCATTGCTGGCGGTCGTTTTGATACTTGTGCCGCCGGTGATGGTGATCACACCCCCGCCGCCGGACTTGATGATGCCGGGAACCGTCAGGGTGCCCGAACTCATCGTGTAATTCACGCCGCCCGCCAGATTCAGACTCAACAAGGTGTCACCGACCCTGGCGCCCGGAAACGCCGTGAGTTTTACATGCGTGCCGGCCGTGATGGTATCGACGGCCGACGTGTTGGGATCCGTACCGTACGCCAGCGCTCGCAAGTAGCTGGTGGCATCCAGCGCGGCGTAATCGGCGCCGTTGAAGAAGACCCCCTTGTCGATGAAGCCGGCGGTTCCCGTGAGGTTGATAAGGTTGTCCGTGCCGAGGATGCCGCCCGTGGAAACGATGTTGGCGGTGTTTCCGGCGGCGCGGGCCGTCAACGCGCCGAAGGTCGTGCTGAACGTGCCGCTGCCGGAGTTGTAGTCGGATTGCAGGGTGACGTCCGGCCCGGCCAGCGTCAGGGCGCCCAGCGTCTGCGTCAACCCGGTTCCCGGATTTTGCAGCTTCAGCGTGCCGCCGCTGACCGTCGTCGTGCCGGTGTAGGTGTTGACCTGGTTCAGCGTCAGCGTGTTGCTGCCGAGCTTGGTCAGGCCCAGTGCGGGGCCGAGGTTGGTTGTCGTGAATGCGGTCCACTGGGTGAGGTCGCCGCTGGCGGTGTCGATGCCCAAGGCGCCGCCGGTCTTGGTGGCGTTGGACAGGAGCGTGTCCACCTGAGCGGTAGTCCAACCGCCGCCAACCGGGACGCCCACCGTGCCGCCGTTGAAGACCACCCTGTCGGTGGCATTATAGCCCGGCAGGGCCGTTGGTGTGGCGGCCTGCAAGACGCCGGCGCTGACGATCGTCGTGCCGGTGTAGGTGTTTGTGCCGGTCAGGGTCAGCGTGCCCGCGCCGAACATGGTCAGCGTCGCATCACCCAGCAGGTTGGCCGACACAATCGCGTTGCCGCCGGCATTGCCGGCCTCGTAGTAGGTGCCGGTGAGGCTGCCGTTGCCGATCGTGCCGGCGCCGCCGCCGGCCGCGGTGATGCTCACCGCGCCGACCGTCCGGCTGAGGCCTCCCAGATCAAGCCGGCCGCCGCTCATCGTCAGATTGGCGCTATCGCCCAGCGTGGTGCCGGCGCCGCTCAGCACGAGCGCGCCGCCGCTGATCGTCGTCGCGCCGCCGTAGGTGTTGGCTCCGGTGAGGGTCAGCGTGCCTCCGCCGTCTTTGCTCAGCGCGGCGGAACCCGTGCCGATGATACTGTTGATCGTGGTGTAGCCCGAACCTCCCACCGTCAGGGCAAACCCGTCGCCGGTGATCGTGCCCGCGTTGCTCAGAGTCAGCGTGCCGTTGTCGGAGTTGATCCGCGTCGCGCCGCCGAGCGTCACCAGGCCGCCATAGGTGTTCGTGCCTAACATGTTGCGCAGCGCGCCGCCGGTGGCGGAAACGCCCATGCCGTTGAGCGTGAGCGCCTCGGCGCCGACCGTGATGAAGCCCTGCATCTGCAAGGCCGCGCCGGAAGCCACCGATGTCCCCGCGTCAGTCGTCCCCAGTGCCGTGTTGCCCCGGATGTTCAGCACCCCGGCGCTGACGGTGGTGGCGCCGCTGTATGAGTTGTCGCCCCCGAGGATCAACATCGACTTGACGCTGTTCTGAACAATCGCCACGGTTCCGCCCCCGCCGTCGGCGATGTAGCCGCCGATTGTGACTATGCCGGTGTTGGTGCCGAGGTTCGAGATCGTCTTCGTGCCGGAAAAGTTCGCCGTGATGGTGCCGGAAACGGTCAGGCCGTCAGCATCGGCGTTACTGATGTTGAGCGAATCCTTCAACAGGATCGGCGCGCTGATTACGTTGACCTTGCTCGTTGCGGTCTGGTTCAGTTGCGCGTTGGAGCCGTTGTTGTTGAAGGTCAGCGTGCCGCCGCCGCTGGCGGCGATGGTGTAAGCGTGGCTGGCATCGCCGATGTTGAGGATGCCCACCGTGCGCGAAGCGGTCGCGCCATCAATGGTGATGATGCGGTTGGCGGTGATATCAAATGTGAAATTGGCGGTGTCGCCGGCGTTGGTGGGAATGCCGCCGGTCCATCGGGTGGATTTGCTCCAGTTGTCAGCGCCATTATAGTTCCAGGTGCCGACGACGGCCCCGGCCGGGGTTGCCCACAGCATCGCGGCGACCGCGGCTGCCACAAACAGAATGTGCCTCAGGGTCCTCTTGCTTGTCATGATCGTCTCCTTGGTTTGCCTTGCGCCAGGACTGGCCTTTACCGGCTACCGGCTACCGACTACGATTTGCCTCGCGAGTGGGTGGTTTGATGGCGCCGCGACGTTTTTTCGAGCGCCAAACGGGCGCCAAACGAGCCAGAACGAGGTTTTTTGAGCGCCAAACGCGTGCAAACGAGGTTTTTCTAGCGCCAAACGAGCGCCAAACGAGCGCGAATGGGGTGTTTTCGGGGGCCAAACGAGCGCGAATGAGGGTGGTTCGATAGCGCCAACCACAGCGTTTGGATGTGGTTACGAGTGCCGGCCGAGGGCGCAAGAGGGTGATTCGATAGCGCAAAGTGGTGTTTTGGCGTGTTGAAGGTGGGGTTTGGATGTGGTTGGGAAGTGGTTTGGCAGTGGTTGAGGGTGGTTGGGCAGTGGTTAGGAAATCAGCCGCCGTCGGCGTTCTGGGCGTCCTGGCCGGTGGCGAGGATCTCGTTTATCCGCACGCCAAGGTGGTCGTCCACAACCACAAGGTGGCCCGTGGCGAAACGAATGCCGCGAAGGTACAGGTCGATCGGCTCGCCGACCTGACGGTCCAGCCGAAGCACCGAGCCTGGGCCCATCTCCAGCAGTTCCCTCACGGCCGGGCGGGCATTGCCCAGGCACACGGAGACTGACATAGGGCTGTCCAGCAGGATGTCTATCTGTCCGCCGCCGGGGCCTTGGCGGGCGTCCTGGACCTCCGGCAAGTCCGCTTCCTGCACCTGTGTGCCTGTGGTGGCGGGTTCGGCCGGCCCGATCTGCTCGGCGGAATCCGCGGCGTTTTCGGAGGCGTTTTCGGCGACGGCCTGTTGCTCGTTTTCGCTCATCGATATCGTCCTTGATGTCGGATGCTTGGTGTGCATCCCAGGGATTGCTATCCCTGGGCTTCAGGTCTTGCTGCTTCTTACTTCTTACTTCTTACTTCTTACTTCTTACTTCCTACTTCTGACTTCCTACTTGTTACTTCCTACTATCTTCTCTTGCATGCAGAACTCGGCGCATTGGAGGGCGAATTGTCCCTGCTGCCTGGCCAGGCGGCCTCGAAACGCGGCCCGGCCGTTAACTTCCAGGTCGATCGGTTCGTCTATTCGCTGGTCGAGCACGACCACGTCGCCGGGTGCGAGTGCCATCACCTCGCGAACGGTCAGGGACGTCGAGAGCATCGCCGTGGCCTCGACGGGCATCTGCTCGACGTGGCCGAGCATGGGCGGCTTTGCTCCCTTGGGCGACTTGGCGGGGGCGGCCTCGCCGGCGAGAATTGCGGCTGTCGGGCCGGTCAGCAGGACCGCCAGTCCGCCGGCCTGGCCGGGCTCGGCGTCGAACTCGAGCAGGCAATATTCGGCGTTGTCCTCGGCCGGCAGCGCCTCCGGCCAGGAGCCCAACTGGCGGGCTGCCTGGAACGTCTGCCCGCCGAACGCCGTTGCCGTCTTCCGCAGGGCATCGACCAGGGCCGCGGCGATATCCAGCAGGAGGTCGCGCTCGAGGTCCGACAACTGCCTGGCGTCGTCCTGGCCGGGCTCGGCGGACTCGCATCCGCCGAGCAGCCTTGCCAGCCACTGCGAGGCCGTCGCCGCCGACAGTCCGATGAGCCCGACGTTCGGGTCCCCATCGATCGATATCGCCGCGACGTGCCGCAGGCTTGTGCGCCGGCCCTGCCGCAGCGGCCTGGCGTAATGCTGCTGCCACCGCCCGGGCTTGAATGTCACGGGGGTCTGGAGCATCTGCCGGGCCAGTTGGCCCACGGCCTCGGCGGCGCGGGCGGCGAACTCGTCGAGCCTGGCAAGCTGTGCGCCGGTGAAACGGTTGGGGCGGTCGAAGGGGTAATCCGCGGCCTTGGGGGGTTCGGCTCGCGGCGTGGAGCTTCGAGCGGCCCTGGTGAGCTGTCCGACCAGCCCGGCCGTCATGTCATCCCGCGGGGATATCATTGCACCGCGAACTCCTTGAGCAGCACGTGGTGGATGCGTGGTGGCTGCTGGGGCCAGATCTGTTCGTTGAACGCGTCGCAGATTTCGCGGCGGACGCGGTTGAGGCTCTGGGCGCCTCGGACCTCGTCGAGGGTCCGTCCGGCGAGGTAGACCGCCAGCCAGTTTTTGAGTTCCGGCATGCGTTTGTTGACCTGGGCGCGCACCTCGGAGTCGTTCTTGGCCTCGAATGCCAGCGTGATGGTCGCCCGGACGTACCGTGCCAGGCGGGGCTCGTCCAGGTTGATGGTTATCGGTTCGATGTCGAAGTACTGGTAGGCGCCGGATGCGTCCGGCGCGGCCGGCGGCGCCGCTGTGCCGAAGGCGCCGGAGGCGCCTTGCGGCTCGGATGCCTGTGCGGACTTTATCGCGTGTCCGATGTAGAACCCGCCCGCGGCGCACAGGGCGACAACCGCCACCAGCACCAAGAGCCAGATGATCCCGCCCGAACCCAAGGGCATCTTCATGCGTGACTTCGACGATCCGATGATCGCATCCGCCGTCTGGTTTGCTTCTTTGTCAGCCACGGTTTGCACCAACTCCTGTAATGGCGAGAATGATCGAGTCGGCCGGCCTGTCCAGTCCGACTCTCCTGCACCATTCCTGTCCTTCCCCCGCGCCACAGCTCGTCAGTTCCACTTTGCCCGCTCGAATGTCCGGGGCGAGTTGGGCCCGGAGATACTGTTCGGCCTGCCTGGCTCGTTTGGCCGACAGGATCCATCGCCCGCTGTCGTCGTCTCCCTGGGCGACGACGGCAATGACGCACAACCTTACCTTTCGCCCGGCCAGGCCCTGCCTCAGTTCGGCCGTGAGCCGGCTGATGGCGCCGCGCCCGGCGGCATCGAGTTCCGCCCCGCCCGGCGGGTACTTGACGTTCAGCCTCGTCAGCCCCAGAAGCTTGTCATCGACCTCCTGGCCGCTGGCCTCCATGGCCTGGTTCATCTGCGCGAAGGCCTGGCGGATCCGGTCCTCCTGCATGTCGATGATCCGCGAGCGGTCTTCATCGTCCTTGGTATCGTCACTGGGGGTTGGGTACTTGATCTTGCGGTAGTTGAACTCCGGGCCGGTCTTCTTTCCGAAGAGCCAGTCGGGCAGCCCGCACTGCTCGATGGCCCGGCGGTAGGAGCCCATTCCGGCGTTGAAGAGGGTCCGGTCCTGGGTCGTCGCGAACGCCTGCATCATCACGAAGCAGGCCAGGAGGTTGGTTATCATGTCGCCGAACGAGACCACCCAGCTCGGCACGCTGCCGGGCTCGGCCTCGGGCTTCAGGTGGCTGCTCATCGGATCACCTCCTTGCGAAGCAGGAGGATTTCCACAACGGCCTCGCCGCCGTCCTGGCCGGCGTTGCCGGCAATGCAGAAGCGGTCTCGGGAGACCTGGGCTTCCTCGCTGATGCACGAGACGACCGACCAGGCGCGTCGCATGTCCGATTCAGCATCCGGGCCGGCCTGGCCCTTTGGGCGCACGACGGCGCGGACCGGCAGGAGGCGCATGTACGAGCCGATCAGCTTGAGGCTGGACCGCCCCGCCGGGGTCAGCAGGTCGCCGGAGCCCCAGAAAAGCTTTCGGGCCGGAATGTGGATGGTCACCTGGTCGTGAAAGGCCTTGACGTCCGGGACCACCTTCGACTGGGTCTTGCGGATCGGGTCGGGGGCCTGGTCGGTGGGCTTTTCGGCGCCCTCGGGAGTCGGGTCGAACGGGCGCTGCTGCGGCGGTACGACGGCGTCGGTCGGCTCGGTCTTGCGGTTCGAGATCGCCGGGCTCGTCATCGATGTGAAGGCCCCCTGGATCCGGCCCTGGGCGCCGACGTCGAAAGACGAGAAGCCCACCAGCAGCACGAAGAAGCACAGCAGGTTCGTCATGCAGTCGGAGAAGCTGAGTATCCACCCGTTGAGGGGCGGGCCTTCTTCAGGCGGCGGGCTGTTGTCTCTTTTTCCCATATTCCACGCGACCTACACGTTAGGCCTGACTTCCTCGCGGTGCTTTACCGAGATGAACGACTGGAGCCTCTCGCGGACGGCCGTGGGGCTCTCGCCCCGCGATATGCCCATCGCGCCCTCGATCATCATCTGCCGCAGGATCGCCTCCTTCTTCGAGCGGATTCCCAACTTGCCGGCAAGCGGCAGGAAGACCAGGTTGGCCAGGAACGCGCCGTAGAACGTGGTGATAAGGGCGGTGGCCATGCCGGCGCCGATCTTGCTGGGGTCCTCCAGCGCCCCGAGCATCTGGATCAGGCCGATGAGCGTGCCGATCATTCCCCAGGCCGGGGCCGAGGAGCCCATGAACTCGAGAAGCTTCTTGCCGTCGGAGTGGCGTTCCTGGAGGCACTGTATCTCGATTCCCAACTGGTCCTCGATGGTCTCGGGGGTCTGCCCGTCGATCACCAGGCGCATCGCCTTTACCAGGAACGAGTCGCCCGCGTCCGGCAGGTGCTTTTCCAGCGACAGCGCCCCGTCGCGCCGGCAGACGGCGCTGAAGTTGACCATCTTCTGGATAAGGTCCTGCTCGCCCGGCAGGCGGTAGAACAGCGTCTTCTTCATCACCGAAAAGATGGGAGAAACCTGCCTGAACGGGAAATGAATGAGGGTGGCGGCGATCATCCCGCCGATGGTGATGGCCATGGACGGGACGTTGATGAACACCAGCCCGCCCGGCGAGGACATGATCGACCAGACCACGCAAGTCAGCCCGAATAGCATCCCGAATGCCGTTGCCACATCCATGGCTATGCCCTTTCTACTGCACCATCTCGCGCACACGCTTGATCTTGTCGCACAACCGGGCAGCCAGCTTCTTGTCCTCGAACGACTCGATCGTCTTGGCCGCGCTTCGCTCGGACATGTAGTAGAGGATCCGCACCACGGCGTCCTCGTTGTTCTGGCTGCACATGTCGGCGAGGATCTTCCCGCCGGCGGCAGAGTCCATCTTCTCGTAGATGGCGGCAGTCTTCTTGAGGTTCACGCGGTCCTCCGCCTCGATCTTCACCCTTTCGGCCTCCATGGCCGCCTTTTCCTGCCGAAGCGCCGCAAGGGCCGTCGCCGCCTTGACTCGCAGGTCCTCCAACTCCTGGGCCTGGCGGGCGAGCTGGTCCTGCACGATGCGGATCTGCTTTTCCCGCTCGTTGAGCTGCTGGGTCTGGGCCCGGCAGTCGGCTATGCGCTGGCGAAGGTTCCGGACCAGTTCGTCGAGGTCCCGCTCCTGGAGGCTCAGCTTGACAGGCGGTGCTTCGTTGGCGTCCGCGGCCGTCTGCTGGCCCGTCGCCTTCCGGGGGCCCGACGAAAGCAGATACGACGCGCCCATGGCAACGGCGAAACTCGCGACCGCCAGGGCCCCCGCGATGATGATCTTCTTCTTGCTCATGCCGTAATGCTCCTGCAATCCGCCGGCAGGCGGGCGGCGTTGCGAACGAAGGCTATCCTCGAGGTCTCGTCATGCTGTTTCTGTTCGGCCGCGGCCTCCTGGCGAAGGTGTCGTGCCAGCGCCTCCTGGCGAAGCTTCTCCAGCGTCTCGCGGCGGGCCCGAATGTCCCTCAGCCGGGCCAGCAGTTCCTGCCGCCGGTCCTTCAGCCGGGAAAGCTCCGCCTCCATCGCCTCCATGGCGCGGCGTTCGACGGCGGAGCAGCCCATCACGAGTTGCTGGTCCGGCAGACGGGCCTCGGCCGGCTCGGCGGAAATGCCGCCGAGCATCGCGGACAGGGCGTCTCGCCGCCGGCGGATGGCGCGGACCTGCGCGGCGACCTGCCTGCCCGCGGCGAACACTTCCCCGCGAAGCACGCTCTCGCGCTGCCGGACAACTTCCAGGTACCGCTGCAATGACCATACGAACCGTTTCATACGGCCACCTCGTCAGGCTCTCGCCGCGACGGGTCTTCGCCAAGGAAGTCCCACGGCTTGGCTATCTCGATGAGCTGTTTGCGGGTCTGTTCGAGGCTGGACCTGCTGCCGACAGGCTGGATCAGGAAGGCGTTGATCTTGTCGATCATCGCGATGGCCTTGTCGATCTTCGGGTTGCTGCCCGCGGCGTACGCCCCGATGTTGATGAGGTCCTCGGCCGAGCGGTGGGCGGAATACGCGGCCCGCACCCGCCTTGCCGCCAACTTGTGGTCGGGTGCGACTATGGAGTCCATGAGCCTGCTGACGCTCTGGAGGATGTCCACGGCCGGATAATGCCCCATCTCCGCCAGCTTTCGCGAGAGCACGACGTGCCCGTCCAGCAGGCTGCGGACGCTGTCGGCGACGGGGTCGGCCATGTCGTCGCCCTCGACGAGTATCGTGTAGATGCCCGTGATGCTGCCCCGCTCGCTGCATCCGAGGCGTTCGGTGAGCTTTGGCAGCAGCGTGAAGACGCTCGGGCAGTAGCCCTTGGACGCGGGCGGCTCTCCCGCGGCCAGGCCGATCTCGCGCTGGGCCTGGGCGAACCGCGTCAGCGAGTCCATCATGAACAGCACGTCCTTGCCCTGGTCGCGGAAGTACTCCGCGACGGTCGTCGCGGTGAACGCAACCCGGACCCGTTGTATTGCCGAGGCGTCGGAGGTGGCGACCGCCACGACGCTTCGGGCCAGGCCCTTGGGCCCGAGCGATTCGTCCAGGAAGGCCCTGACCTCGCGCCCGCGTTCGCCGACCAGCGCCAGCACGTTCACGTCGGCGTCGCTGGAGCGGGCGATCTCGCCCAGCAGCGTGCTCTTGCCGACGCCGCTGCCGGAGAAGATGCCCAGCCTCTGGCCGCGCCCGCAGGTGAGCAGCCCGTCGAACGCGCGAACGCCGAACGCCAGCGGCTCGGTGATGCGCGGCCTGCTCAGCGGAGGCGGGGACGGGTTGCTCAGCAGCCGGCGGTCCGGGCCGACGATCGGGCCCCGCCCGTCGATCGGCCTGCCCATGCCGTCGATCACCCGCCCAAGGATGTCCGGCCCGAGCATCATGTGGTCCGGCGAGCTGTGCCGAGTCACGGAATCGCCAGGGGCTATCCCGTCGATGCCCTCAAGCGGAAGCAGGATGCGGTTCTCGCCATTAAACGCGACGACCTCGGCCGGCACGCGACGCCCGTCGGCCAGGCGGATCTCGCACAACTGCCCGATCCCCACCGGCGGGCCCTTGGACTCCACCGCAATCCCCGCCACCCTGACCACCGATCCGTGGCAGCCCAGCAGGTTCATCCGGTCAAGCCGGGCCCGATATTTCTCAAGGTCCAATGTCATTCGCAATCACACGCTCGACTCCCAGGGATTGCTATCCCTGGGCTTCAGGGTCTGTTTTCCACTTCTTACTTCTTGATTCGTACTTCTTGCTTCTTCTTGCTTCTTCTTACTACCTAGTACTTCCTACCTACTTCTTACTTCTTACTTCTTACTTCCTACTTCCTACTTCCTACTTCCTACTTCTTTCCCTTACTCCGGGTCTTTCAATGCCAAGGCGATCTCACGCAGGTGCTCTTCAGTGGCAGATCGCACAAAGCCCTGGGAAGTCTCCAGCACGCACTCGGAGCGTCCCACGGCCGGGTCTGCGACGAATCGGGCGCCGGACGAATCGTCCCGCGAGTCTTCCTGCGCCTGCCGGCACCGGGCGAAGTCTTCGGGGTTCAGGTGCACCACCACTTCCTGCCAGCTCGTCACCTGCGCCAGCGCCGCCTGGACGATCGGGTCGATCTCGTACCGTCCGGCCTGTATTTCCTGCATCATCACCTTGCGCGCCACGTCGATGGCGAGTTGGACGATCTGCTGTTCGGCCGCCTTTATCATCGAGTCTCGCAGTTCGGCGAGTTGCTTGAGGGCGTTGACCAGGGCCTCGCGTGCGTTGGCCAGTTCGGCGCGCTGGGCCTGGAGGGCCTTGCCGGCCTGGTCGGGCGCGGCGGCGCCCGGGGCCTGCCGGGCAATTGACCCACGAGGGGGCTCCACGAGCCTCACGGAGGCAATCGGCAGGCCGAGTTGGACCGTCGCGTCGATCATCCTAACCCTGCTCCTCGAATTCCAGTTGCCCGGCGGCGTTGAGTTCACGCATCGCCTTGAGCACCTCTTGGCGGGCCTTTTCCACGTCTTCCTGCTTGAAGCCGGACATGAGCGAGGTCTCCTCGTCCACCATGGCCCTGGCCCGTTCGGAGATGTTGGAGTTGACCTTGGCCGCGATTGCCGGCTCGACCTCGTGAAGCGCCAGGGCCAGGTTGCGGGCGTCCACCAGCCGCAGGATGTTCTGGAGCGACCTGTCGGCCACCGAGGCGACGTCGGTCCATATAATCATCAGGTCTCGGACAGCCCGCCCGGCGTTGGCGTTGTTGGAGTCTATGGCCTTGAGCAGCGTGTCGCGCGTGGGGGCGTCCAGGCCGCGAAGCAGCATCGCGACCTTCCGCAGCTTCCGGGTCTGCTCGGCGCCGCCGCCGCCGCCAGAGACAGCCAGGCCGACGTTAAGGCGTTCGTTCAGCCGGGCCGCCACGCGCGCCCTGACGCCCGGTGACGCGCCGTCGCCGCTGGTCATTCCCTGGACGGCCTCGGAGCGGACCCGCTCGTCGAGCATCGGCAGCAGCTTGCTTGCCTTGGCCGGCGTAAGCTCGCCCAGGACCATCGCGGCAACCTGTCCGGACTCGCCCTGGAGTATCCGGGCAAGGTCGGTCAGGACGGCGGGCCTTATGGCCAGGAACGGGTCCCTTTCCTGCACGGCCGCCTGGGCCATCTTCAGGATCTGACCGGCCTGGTCTCGACCGACGGCCTTTTCGAGCAATGCCGGAAGCTGCGCCGGACCCGACGCGCCGGCCTTTCGCCCGCGGAGCAGCGTGAAGAACTCCTTGGCCGGCTCGGTGCCGCCGGCCTTGGCGCCCTGCCCGGCCGCCTCGATGTACGCCATCTCCACGGCGATGTCGGTGACGACCGCCTTGGGGGCGTTGCGGAGCAGTTCGGCCGCACTGGTCGCATCCAGGCTCATCAGGAGAAGCGCCGCCTTTTTTGCGCCGCCGGCAACCATCACGTCCGCTCCTTCTCGCTGTCGACCCAGGCCAGGAAGAGCCTCTTGACCTCGTCAGGGTTTTCCCTCAGGGCCCGCGTTATGTGGGCCCGCAGGCGGTCGGGGTCGACTTCGCCGCGTTCACCCGCCAGCAGGTTTCCCGGCCCGGCGGCGCCGGCGAGGGCGGCCTGCGCGGTTTCGGTTTTGACGCGCGGGCGGGAGAATATGCGAAGCATCAGCAGCACGCCGATGACCAGGACGCCCAGCGACGCCCGCTTGGCCATCTCGAGCAGGAAGTCCTTGTTGAAGAAGCCTTCCGGCTGGGCGGCCTCGGCCGGCGCGGCGGCCACGGCCTGGAACGGCACGTTGACGACCTTGAGGGTGTCCTGCTGCCTCAGGCCGACGGCGCTGCGGATCATGTCCTCGACGTCCTTGACGGCGAGCTGCGTCGGGGCCGCCCCGGCTGACCCTTGCGCCGCCGGGGCCGAAAGGTCCACGAACGCCGCCACCGAGATCGACTTGATGTCGCCCGGCAGGTCCGTCTTTTCCTCCACGGTCTTGCTGACCATGTAGGTAGACTCGATCTCTTCCTCTTTCCCGCTGCCCGCGCCGCCCCCGGCCGTGCCGCCGCTGCTGCTCTTGGTGTTTTCTTTCGAGATGGCGCGGATGCTCGGGTCGTACGTCTCCTTTGTCGAGTTGATCCGGCTGGTCTCAAGGACGGCGTCCACCTCCACTGACACCTTTTGCGGCCCAAGCACTTTCGAGAGCATCCCCTCGACCTTCTGGGTGAGGTACTGCTCGACGCGGGCCTTGTAATCCAGGATGTTGTCCACGCCCTGGGCGAGTTCGCTTTCGTTGCCGCTCAGCAGGCTGCCCTGGGCGTCGACGACGACGACCTTCTCCGGCGAGAGGCCCTCGACGCTGCCGGAAACAAGGTGCACGATGGCCGCAACGTTGGCGCCCGAGAGCCGCCGGTCCGCCTTCACGCGGAGGACCACGGTGGCCGACGCCTGCTTCCTGGCCGCGCCGAACAAGGAACCCTCCGGCTTGGCCACGTGAACGCGGGCGGAGACCACCCCGTCGAGCACCTGTATGCTCTTGGCCAACTCGCCCTCGACGGCGCGAATGTAGTTGACGTGCTGCGTGAACGGGCTGGCGCCGATCTTCTCATCGTCCAGGATCCGGTAGCCCGCCTGCTCGCCCGCGGGAAGGCCCTCCGAGGCCATGTTCAGCCTCAGCGCGTATATCTTGCTCTCGTCGGCGTAGATCGTGGTCCCGCCATCCTTGAGCTCGTACGTCACGCCGGCGTCGCGAAGCTTCTCGACGATCCGCGAGGCCTCCTGCGCCGCCAGCCGGCTGTAAAGCATCGCCAGCGCGGGCCGGCGGGCCCAGTCCACCACGAACCAGCCCGCCCCCAGGCCGCCAAGCAGGATGCCCAGCAGGACCACCCGCTGCATCAGGCTCGTCCGCTGCAAAACGTCGCCCAGGTTTTTCGATATGCTCGCCATTGGTTATATCTGCATGTTCATGGTCTGGCGGTATGCCTCGATGACCTTGTTCCTCACGCCCATCAGCAGCTTGAAGCTCATGTCGGCCTTGGCCACCGCCGCCACGACGGGCACGACGTCCTCTGTCCGCCCGCTGAGCAGGTCCTGCACGGCCCTGGCGGAGGTCTGCTGGTCCGTCTCGGCCTGCTCGACGTAGCGGCTGAGCGTCGAGGCGAAGTCCAGTTTGTCCTCGCCCGCGGGGGCCGCCGGCCTGGCCAGGCCCTGGTTTACCGGCTGGATGTTCGGGGAGATCGGGTTTATCGGCGCCATTGCATGTTCCTCGCTACTTCAGCAGTTCCGTGGTGAGGTCCACCATTTCCAGGTACCGCTTCATCACCGCGGCGTTGGCCTGGTAGGACCGGCTGGACTCGATCAGGGCTATCATCTCGACGGGCACTTCCACGTTTGGCATGTCGACGTACCCGTCCTCGGAGGCGTCCGGGTTGCCGGGCTCGTAGATCTTCTTCAGCGGCGTGACGTTGTCGGCGGCCACGCCGCGCACGCTTACGCCGCCCGACGGGTCGGTGGAGAGTTGGACGACCTGCCGCCTGTACGGCTTGCCGCCGGGCCCGTTGGTGGTTGAGGCGTTGGCGATGTTGTTGGAGATCACCTTCATCCGCCGGCTCTCGGCCAGCAGCCCGGTGATGGCTATGTTTATCGGCGAGGTCTTCTGTATCGACGGCATTGCCTGGTCTCCCGGGATTACTGGACGGTCATGGCGAGTTCCATCTGCCTGTAGACCTTGTTGAGCACCCGAACGTAGGTCTTGTAGGTGGAGCTGTTATTGATGAGCTCGCCGATTTCGGTCTCGAGGTCCACGTTGTTGCCCGTCTCGTCGGCGGGCGCTCCGTCGGGCATGGCGACACTGGCGTTCAGCGGCACGGACATCCCGTCGCCGCGATCCATGGCCTTTGCCAGGGCGTTCTCGAAATCCAGGACCCGGCGGCGGTAGCCGGGCGTCTGGGCGTTGGCGATGTTCTCGGCGATCACCGTCTGGCGGGCCGAGGCGCCTCTCATCCCGGCCGTCAGCATGTCGATAATCTGTGGCTGCTTTACCATCTGCTGTCTCCCGTAAGCGCCAGGGGCTTGTCTTCCTGGCTGTACCTGCGGAGCTTCTCTCGCAGTGTGCGGTCCGTTATGCCCAGCATCCTGGCGGCCTTGGCCTGGTTTCGCTGGGTGCGGCGGAGGGCTTCGAGGATGGCGCGGCGCTCGATGTCGCGCAGGGACAGGTCGTCCTGCTCCGCCCGCCGGGGGCCCTCTTTCACGGCCAGTTCGCTCACCAGCAACGGCATGGACTTCAGCGACAGCGCCGGGCCCTCCCCGAGTATCAGGGCCGTGCGAACCACGTTGCGAAGCTGCCGAACGTTGCCAGGCCAGGGGCACGAGGCCAGCAGGTCCAGCATCTCCGGGTCCAGCTCGGTGATGGTCCGCCCGACCTCGCGCGTGTACAGGTTGACGAAGTGCCAGACCAGCAGCGGGATGTCCTCCGTCCGCTCGCGAAGCGGCGGAACGAGCAGCTTCACGCCGCTAATGCGGTAGTAGAGGTCTCTTCTGAACCGCCCGCCCGAGACGTCCGCGGCCAGGTCGCGGTTGGACGTGCTGATCACCCTCACGTTGACGCTGACGGTCTCGCTGCCGCCGACGCGCTCGAAGTCCTGCTGCTCCAGCACCCGAAGCAGCTCGGCCTGGAGACGCGGGCCGGTCTCGGCAATCTCGTCCAGCAGCAGCGTGCCGCCGTGAGCAAGCTCGAACTTGCCCTTTCGCTGCATGACCGCGCCGGTGAACGCCCCGCGCTCGTGGCCGAAAAGCTCGCTCTCCAGCAGCGACTCGCTCAGGGCCGCGCAGTTCACGCGGATGCAGGGCCCGTCCGCCCGCCTGCTGTCGGCATGGAGCAGGCTGGCCAGCAGTTCCTTGCCCGTGCCGCTCTCGCCGCACACCAGGACCGGCACGGAAGTCGGCGCCACCCGCGTCGCCTGGCGGACCACCTCCAGCAGCCTCGGGCTCTTGCCGACCATCTGGTAGGCGCCGACCGCGTCGGCCCGCCCCGCCGCCAGGACCACCTTGTGGTTCGGCAGCATGGAACCAAAGACATGCGAGAGGCTCGACTCGGTAACGGGCTTGGCCAGAAACTCCACGCAGCCGCACCGCGCCGCCTGACCGGCCAGCACGGAAGATTCGGACTCGCTGACCATTACCACGGGCAACTCCGGGCTGCCGGCCCGGAGGTCTCTGGCGAGCCTGTACCCGGCCGGGCCGGTGGACTGAAGGTCTATCAGCGCCAGGTCCCACCGGCGGGTGGTCGGCGGCTTGGCCGAGACCGGGCCGTTGTGGACCGTCCCGCGAAGCCCGCGCGACGCCAGCAGCCCCAGGGCCTGGCGAATCAGCCCGGCGTCGCCGCTGACGATCAACACGTCCTGGATTGCTTGTTCTGCCATCTTGGTTCTTCTAGTGCCCGCCGCCGGGGGCGACCTGCTTGAGCAGGTCCGCCGGCTTCTCCGCCTGTTGCCAGCCCGCCAGGCCGCCCTGAACCTTCGCCACCGCCACCCACGGACTCTTGGGAAAACCGGCGATCAACTCCTGGTAGAGCTTCGCGGCCTGCTCGTGGCGGCCCAGCCTGGCGTTGCAGTTTGCCGACTGGAACACGAGCCAGTCGCGAGCATCGTCCTTGTCGGGCGCGGCGCCGGTGCGGGCATGATCGCTGAGCCTCTGGTATAGCGCCAGGGCCGCCTCGTACTGGCCGGCCTGATAGATGGCGTCGGCCGCGCCGACGGCGTCGATAAGCTTCTCCACCGCCATCGACCTTATCTGTGCCAGTTCGGCCGGCGATATGCCCTGCCGGTCTGCAGGCTGAGTTGTCGGCTGGGTCGTCGGCCGGGCGGCCCCAGCCACGGCGCTTGCCGAAACCGCGGCGGCCTCGACGTGCGGGCCGCCAACTGCGATCTTTGCCTGCCCGCCCGGCGCCTGCGATTGCGAACTCGGCAGGGCCAACGACTGAAGCTGCCGCACGGCCCGGGTGAGGCCTTCGGCCTGCTTGTCCTGGAGGGCTGAGACGCCCTCGCGCCACGTCTGGAGCATCGTCTGGCGGATGTTGGTACTCGGCCTTGTCGTCGGCTCGGCCGGCTGGGCGGCCCCGGCCGACAGGGCCCACTGCAGCCCAAGGGCCGGCGTAAGGAGTGCGATGAATGTCCGTTGTGCCGCGATCATTTTTCCGCACCTCCGGCGCCTGAGCCCGCGGCAACCAGGCTGGCCGCGGCCACCTGGTATTCCCTGCGGGCCAGGTGGGCCTCCGCCAGGACCTGGTTGGCCTTGGCCCGTATTGCGGGCTCCTCGGCCTGGACAAGTCGTTGTGCAACCGCTATCGCCTGGTCGTAGCACCGGCTGCGCAGGCACACCTCGGCCAGGCAGCAGACCGCGCCGCGGGCCTCGGGCCCCGGCGGCAGCTTGCCAACCGCGTCGAGCAGAAGCTGCCTTGCCTCGACAAGGTCGCCCGAGGCGACCCGGCACCGGGCGAGTTCGACCGCCAGGCGGGAAAAGCTCACCGCGTCCGTCGTCTTGTCCATCCGCGACCGCAGAAGCGCCGCCGCCTTGTCGTCCAGCCCGCTGCGCTGAAGCAGCCTGGCCGACATGACCGCGTGACGATGGGCCTGCTCTGCCGTGAGATTGCCCTTGTCTATGTTGCCCATGACCACAAGCGCCCGGCCACATTCCTCGCTCGACGAGAGGGCGTCGCTCAATTGCAGCATCAGTTCCACACGGTCGTCGTCGGACAACTCACCGGCCAGCGCCTGAAGAAGCTCCGCCACGGCCTTGGCGTTTTGGCCCATGGCCAGGCGGCAGTGCGCCAGCAGCGACCGCGCCTGGGCCCGGCCGTGGGGGTCCGTGCCCTGCGGCGCGGCGACGTATCGTTCGATCCACGCCGCCGCCTCGGCGCTGCGGCCCAGGCTGAACAGGCACCGCCCCGCCCCGAGGCACGCGGCCTGGCGGCTCTCGGCGGACACTCCAAGCTCGTACAGACGCATGTACAACTGGGCCGCCCGAGTCGCATTGCCGGTCTGCAACTCGCAATCGGCAAGGGAAAGGTAGACCCCGGCCTTCTCGGGATGGTCGGGGAAGCGGTCCAGCATCTCCAGCATGTCGGTTCGCGCCCCGACGTAGTCCTTGATCGTCATTCGCAGCCGGCCACAGCGAAGCAGCGCCTCGGCCGAGGCGTTATCGTGCGGATATGCCTGCGGGATGTAGCGGTACTCCGACAGGGCCGAGGCGGTCTGGCCCATGGCCTCGTAGACCGTGCCGAGCAGCAGGTGTCCTGGCGCGGCCGTCGCCGGGTCCGGCGAGCGAAGAAGCAGCCGGCGCCAGGCGGAGAAAGCCTCCTGGCAGACGAGTTCTCGCCTTTCGGCCGCGGTCGGGCACGAGCCCGGGTCGTGCACGACGACCTCATCTCCGGTGAATCGCGCGATCAGGCCGACCTGCCCGCAGGCTATTTCCGCGGCCCGCATGGACCCGGCCAGTTCGCCGTGAAGGCTTACGGGCCGCCGCCGGATCTCGGGGGCGATCGCCTCGCTCCAGCGGATTTGCCCGCCGGTGGCCGTGGCCATTCGACCGAGAAGGTCCTCAAGCGGCACACCGTCGCAGCGGACCTCGAACCGGCCGGAATCGGCGACCCTCAGCACGGATATGGCGGAGTCCAGTGTGCTGGGCTTGTCCTGGCGGCACGAGGCCTGGAGCAGCTTGGCGATCGCGCCGGGGGCCTGGTCGGCAAACGGGTCGATGCAGTCGGGGGCCTTGTCCTTGACCGAGTCCGGCGAGTTGCAGAGCATCAGCGCCTGGTCAACCACGCTTCGCGCGACGATCAGGTCGCAGGCCTCTTCCAGGCCCTTGGGCCAATGGGCGGCGTCGGTCGCCAGGGCCTCGAAGGCTTGCCTGCGGGCATCGAGGTCCAGCCGGGCCGCGGCGTCCAGCCCGGCGAGTTTGAGGTTCGCCATCGCGCGGATCGTATTGCTCGGTCCCTCGCGAGCGGTCTGGAGTTGGCGGCGGGCCTCGTCCAGCCGGCGAAGGTCGATCAGGCACTGGGCCTCCCGCAGGATCAGCAGCGACCGGACGGCGCGGTCGCCCTCACGGTCGGCAAGTTCGGCGTATTGGACAAGTGCGGCCGCGGACTTGCCTGATTGCCGCAGCTTCTCCGCCTCCGCCCACGAGGCCGGGGCCGTCTTCGACGCCGGCCTGGTCGTGGCCTGCTGCGCCGCCGCGCTTGCCGGCTCGAGGCGCACCGTCAGCTCGCCCTTCGGCTCGCCGCGAGACATGATCATCGTCAAGGCAAAAATGACCATCCCGGTGTTGGCCACCAGCAGGACCGGAACTATTGGTATGCGCATTTTCATACGTGCCCTGCACTGTGCAATTGCCATGCCACCCGCGCAATCGGCGTATTTGCTGGGGATTTGAAGGACTTGCGCCGCCCCGACGCCCCCGGCGCCCGCCCGCGCGCCTCAGAACTTTACGCGCCGCGCCAAGTTTTCGACCGCGGCGAGCCCGTGGCATGGCCGTCTCGCCACTGAGCGTGTGAATGAATTGAGGCTCATCCGGTTCTTGCGTGGGTGGATACCAAAGCGATGGGCTGGCCGGAAATGCGTTTTGCGCTTTGGGGCTGCCAGCGGGGAGCAGCCAGAGTTGGGGTATTGCCGAAGTTCTT
>Ga0315279_10001923_pt1 | contig 32800 bp, 34 predicted proteins | sample YL17G06_20_MG_FD_203694 | JGI IMG/M metagenome (GOLD analysis project Ga0315279, IMG submission 203694) | Sediment microbial communities from Yellowstone Lake, YNP, Wyoming, USA - YL17G06_20 | ecosystem: Environmental > Aquatic > Freshwater > Lake > Sediment | place: USA: Wyoming | collected...
TTGCCCATCATACCACCTCCTGTCTCACTGGGTTCCCTCCAGTATACTGACATCGAGGTGGTGGCACTTGGGTGACACTGAGGTTGTGGCACTTACCCGCTCATAGCTTATGGCTGATGGTAACAAGCCATGAGCCATCACCTATGAGCCAATTGGCCGATGGCTGATCCAGGGAGACCGATGGGTTCACGATCGACCGATCAGAGTCGGGGAGGATTGAGCGCGAGTATCAGGGCTTGCTCGAGCTGCTCGATGGGGACCGGCTTGGGCAGGACCGTTGCCGCGCCTACCTGCTCGGCGCGGTCAATGACCCGGAGGTCCGTGGTGGCCGAAATGAGGATGACGGGAATGGCCGCCAGTTGGGGGTTCGCCTTGATGGCTGCGCAGGTCTCGTACCCGTCGATCCCCGGCATCATGATGTCGAGCAGGATGCAGTCCGGCGCCTCGGTCTTGGCGCAGGCGAGGGCAGCCTGGCCGTTCTCCGCAAGCACCACGGTGTGGCCGGCATCTTCCAGGGCATCCTTGAGCATGGACCGGAGCAGGGATTCGTCGTCCACCACCATGACCTTGGACATGTCCACCTCCTCAGGCGCAGTCCCCGGCACAGCCTACCTCCCACCGGAGGCGAATGTCAAGGGAATCGCAACACGCCTCTGGGCCAGCGATCCGGCCAGACGTTTCAACGGGGAATGACCATCACCCGACTCCGCGCGCAGGAAGAGATAGGCGCCTCTTGCGGCTTGCGGGAAGCCGCCAGACCGCGTATCATGCCGCCCGTTTGTGGAGGATTCATGGGCCAGGCGAGCTTCCGCATCGGCATCGACGTCGGCGGCTGGGGGCTGCCGTTTCAGCGATCCATCATGCGGGTCGAGGAGGACCTGGCCCGCGATCTCATCACGCGGGACCAGTCCAGGAGCCGGTACGGGGTGGTCCTAAAGCCCGGCAGCCCGGAGAAAGACGATCACCTCACCTACCGGGTCCGCCACTATCTGCTCAGCACGCTGGCTGCGGAGGACATCATCGCTGGCGAGGAACTGCTCGACTGATGCCGCCTCACGCTTCCCGTCACTCGGTTCCTTGCCATTCCGCATTCCGCAATCCGCATTCGGCATTGATGTCTTCACCCCCCTGCGCCCCTGCCTCCCTGCCCCTCGGCTCTCAATTCTTTCTTGCCCTTTCCTCGGGGCGCGTACTAGGATAGCGCCCCCGGAAGCGAGCAGCCGATGGCCATGACAGAGATCTACCTGGACGTGGAGACACAGCGCATCGCCGAGGAGGTACAGGGCGGCTGGGACAACATCCGGGCGTTCGGCCTCTCTGTGGCCGTGACCTGGGATGCGGCCAACGAGTATCGGGAATGGTACGAGCCGGACGCCGGAAGGCTGATCGGGGAGTTGCGCGCCTTCGATCGGATCGTGACCTTCAACGGGCTGCGCTTCGACCTGGAGGTGCTGTCGGCCTACGGGGATGTTCGTGAGCTGCGCGGGAAGAGCCTCGACCTGCTGCAGGATCTGAAACGTCGGCTGGGGTTCCGGGTGAGCCTGCAGAACCTGGCCCAGGCGACCCTGGGGAAGGGGAAGACGGCCTCCGGCCTGGACGCTGTGAAGTGGTGGCGTTCCGGCGATCCCGCGTTGCGGCAGCGGGTGGTGGACTACTGCAGGATGGATGTCGAGATCCTGCGAGAGGTCGTCGCCTACGGTCGCCGCGAGGGGTTCGTCAAGATTCCCTCGCAGGGCCGGGAGCTGCCGGTTTATGTGGCGTGGTGAGGAGAGAACGGTGGGCGTGGCCAGCCGCTCCCTGAAATCCTGAGGGTGACCAAGATGCCTCGCATGACGGATCTGTCCAGGTTCTATGAGGAGATCAGAGAGGCCGCGGTGCAGCAGGGGCTCCTGACGTTCCCCGGCTACGTCGGGGAGGACTTGCCTGCGGTCTGGTGGCAGGGCGACCCCAACGACTGGTTCGGGTTCCTGATGATCGCCAAGGCGGAAGGGGTGCGGACGGTGTACGTGGGCCGGGCGATCCTGGAGGAGGAAGACCTCCAGGAGTTGGCGGAATGGGTGGAGGAGAACACCGGTCCCGGCTCCACCAACGGGGACCGCGCCCGCCTCAAGGAGTTCGAGCGATACATCGGCTGCGTCGGCGAGATCCGCCTCGGGTGGATCAAGGACGGGGTGGCCTTCCTGCTGCAGCAGCGGACCGAGTGGTACCAGGATTTCCTCGAGCTGATGGCCGAGAGCGAGGAGGAAGAGGAAGACCTGTAGGAGCCCCGAACCCCACCCCAATGGATCCGCAGATTACACAGATTGCGCAGATTTCACGAGGGAAAACTTTCCGGAATAATCTGTGGAATCTGCGAAATCTGCGGATAAGTCAGGTCCGAAGGATGGCTGAGGTCTTCACGCCGGAAGAAGTTGCGGTCCTCTCGCCCTACGTGACGAACGTGGATCGGCCCATCTTCGCCCTGAAGAATCTGCCGGAAGAGGTGGTGGCGGTCCTGTTCGCGTACTACAGCCGCAGCCGGGAGAGCCTGCGCCGGAACCTGCTGAAGCTCATCCAGGAGAAGGACCTGGACCTGGAAGAGCGGCTGCAATGGGCGGCCACGGATCAGGACGAGCTGGCTCTCGCCCGGCAGAAGGCCAAGGAATTTCACGAGAAGTGGGTGGTCGGCTACGGACACGCCTCGGTGGCGGAGCACGCCGTGGCGCACCTCGCCATCGAGGACGTGTCCATCGTCGCCAGCAAGATCATCGAGGACACGCGGTTGGCCTCGTACACCGAGAAGTCCACCCGGTACGTGGTCTTCGACCGGGACAAGTTCTATCGCGTGCCCTGCCTGATGGCCGCGCGCCACGCGCGGCTGTACGAGGAGACGTGCGGCTTTCTTCTGGAGACGTACACGCGCCTGACCGAGCCGGTTGTCAATGCCATCAAGCGTGAGACGCCGCGGGAGGAGAAACAGACCGAGCGCGGGTACGAGGCAGCCTGCCGCGCCAAGGGCTGCGACATCCTCCGGTACGTGCTGCCGGCGGCCACCCTGACCAACATCGGAATGACCGTGAACGGTCGGGTGTTGGAGCACCTGATCATCAAGCTCCTGTCGCATCCTCTGGAAGAGCCGGGGGAAATCGGCGGCCTGATGAAGGCCGAGGCGGAGAAGATCATTCCCACCCTGCTCAAGTACGCCGATCGCAACGCCTACATGGAGGAGACACACCAGGCCATGGAGGCCCTGGCGAGGGACCAGTTCGCCGGCTCGCTTCCGGAGGAGGCGCCGGACGTCTCGCTGGTCCGGTATCCGGAGGACGCAGAGGACCAACTGGTCGCGGCCATCCTGTACGGCTACTCGGTGCATCCCTGGCGCCAGGTGCAGGAGCGAGTGACCAAGCTCTCCCGAGAGGAAAAGGCGCGGGTGATTGACGAGTACCTCACACGACGAGGCAATCACGACCAGCCGCTGCGCGCGCTGGAGCATCTGACCTACACCTTCGACATCCTGGTGGACTTCGGGGCCTTCCGGGACATCCAGCGGCACCGGATATGCACCCAGATCCCGCAGGAACTCGGCGCCTCCCACGGCTACAGCACGCCGCCCGAGATCGCCTATTACGGCCTGCTGCCAACGTACGAAGAGTGCATGGCCCGCGCCCGGGAGGCGTATGACATCATCGCCCGCGATTTCCCCCGGGAGGCGCAATACGTGCTTCCCCTGGCCTTCCGCAAGCGCGTCCTCTTCACCTGGAGCCTCCGGGAGATCCACCACTTCGTCCAGCTGCGTTCCGCCAAGCAGGGGCACATCTCGTACCGCCACATCGCCCAACAGGTGTACCGCGAGGTCGAGCGCGTCCACCCGCTGCTGGCGAAGTACATCCGCGTGGACCTCGACGACTACGCCCTCGCCCGCCTGTAGGTCTGTTCTCCTCCACACGACTGTCTCGACAATGCCTGGCGTGCCTGCCAGCTCCGCGGTTCCCAACGGAACCATGACCGGCCGGCGGGGAACCACCGGCCGAAATAGACCATGAAAATCGAATACACTATGTTCGATTTTCATGGTATCATCCCGCCATGATCGAACGACCCGAGGTCCTGAACGAGATCCGGCGCGCCCTCAAGCGAAACCAGGTGGTGGCCCTCGTCGGCCCGCGACAGAGCGGCAAGATCACGCTGGCATGCCAGCTCGTGCCGACCGAGTCGCTGAACTACTTCGATCTGGAGAATCCCGCCAGCCTCGCAAGGCTGGATGAGCCCATGACCGCCCTGGCCGGTCTCCGCGGCGTCGTGGTGATCGACGAGGTGCAGCGGAGGCCAGACCTGTTCCCGGTGCTGCGGGTGCTCGCGGATCGCACCCCCTTGCCGGCGCGGTTTCTGGTGCTGGGGAGTGCCTCCCCCGATCTGTTGCGGCAGTCGTCGGAATCCCTGGCGGGGCGACTGGAGACCATCATCCTGGCAGGGTTCAGCCTGGTCGAGGTGGGGGTCGCGGCGCAGGCGCGCCACTGGGTGCGGGGAGGATTCCCGCGGGCGTTTCTTGCCCGTTCCCCGGTCGAGTGCTTTGCATGGCGGAAAGAGTTCATCCGGACATTTCTGGAACGGGACCTCCCGCAGCTCGGCGTGACCATCCCGGCCCCCGCCCTGTTGAGGTTCTGGACCATGCTGGCGCACATGCACGGGCAGGTGTGGAACGCGGCGGAACCCGCCCGATCCCTCGGCGTCGGCGAGCCCACGGTGCGCCGGTACCTGGACCTACTGACGGGCCTCTTCCTGGTTCGGCAGCTCCCGCCCTGGCACGAGAATCTCGGCAAGCGGCAGGTCAAGGCTCCCAAGGTCTACTTCCGGGATAGCGGGATGCTGCACCAACTCCTGGGCATCCGGTCCGAGAAGGAGCTGCTCGCCCACCCCAAGTGCGGGACCTCGTGGGAGGGATACGCCCTGGAAGAGACGCTCAAAGCGGTCCGGCCGGACGAGGCGTACTTCTGGGCTACATACCAGGGGGCCGAGCTGGACCTCTTCCTTTTCAAGAACGGGCGACGCTTGGGCGTCGAGTTCAAGCGGATGGATGCCCCAACCCTCACGCCCTCCATGCGCATCGCGCTGAAGGACCTGCGGCTGGAGGGCCTGGTGGTCCTCCATCCAGGCACCGCTAGCTACCCGCTTGGCGAGCGCGTGCGCGTGATGCCCTTGGCGGCGCTCGCCGGAGAGACGGTGGACACCCTCTTTCCTCCAAGGAGGACCGGGGAGAGACAGCGGAGCACCCCGAGATCTCCCCGGAAGAGGGCCAGGGCAAAGCGGGGGGTCGGTTAATCGGTTAAGCGGTGTGGGGGCGTTCACTACCCAGGGGGCCAGTCCGCGGATATTGACCGCAGTCCGCGTCCGATCGCAGGGATCCAATGCCTCCAGGCCAGGTGGATCCGGGAAGACCTCGACGACTACGCCCTCGCCCGCCTTTAACTTTTACCTCCCGAAGGCGTCCTGACGTTTCTGTACCCGGACCACCGCCCCCCTGTCTGAGACAAGAGACACCCAAGGCCGATGGTGATCTTCCCATGTTGATCGGTAAGGGGAGACAATCCTTCCTTTGAGGACTGGCTCCGCCTCAGAGATGACCAGTCCCCCCTGCTCCACATGCCTCGCACGAAGAAAATGCTTGACAGAACAAAGGAGATATGGGTTGATACGATTTGATACGGGTAAACATGAGCCGACGGAGTGTTTGCACGTTAAAGGAGGCTGCAAAGCGGGTGGGAGTATCTCCTATCACGCTAAAGCGGTGGCTTCTTTCTAAGAAGGTAGATGAGGTTTCGCGAAATAGGAACGGATGGAGGGTTTTCTCGAGAGAAGACATCAATCGTATCAGGCGGTACGCAGCCTTGCTGATTCCGCCCTCGAGGAACAAATGATTTCCGAAGGGAAACTCCCCGAGCTCATGACTTTCAGGAAGGTAGAGAGGGGGCTTCCCTTTACATTTGGCCCTCCCTCTGGAATTTGTATCCCTTCCAGTGATAATTCGAGCCTCCCGGTGCACCGCTGGTTTCGTTTCAAAGAATCATTCTCAGGAGATCTGTTAAAGAAGGTTGTTGAGGTCTATGCGAGGGAACTTGGGAAGACCTTCCGCTTCCTTGATCCTTTCTGTGGTGTGGGTACCTCGCTCGTAGCGGCACAGGAGCTCTCCGCTTGTGGCTATCACGTGGACGCTATAGGCATAGAGAGGAATCCGTTCATAGCCTTCGTAGGTCGAACAAAGGTAAGTTGGCCAGAGATTGATCCAGATCGCATCCCAGAGCTGGGCGCGAGCCTTTTGGTGAATTCGTCCGACGGCCGAGTTTCTCTCCCTAGTCTTTCAAGTGTGAAGGACGGGCGGTGCATAAGCCGATACCTAGCTCGAAGGATCGTCGCAATACGAGACAGCATCCGGCGTGATGGGTACACCCCCACACATGACGCCCTGCTACTCGGGCTAGGGGCAACGGTAGAGCCGGTCAGCAAGGTTAGAAAGGACGGCCGTGCGCTGAGGCTGGTCGATAGAGCTCGTCCACACTTCGAAAACACTTTACGTGGTAAGTGGCACCTTATCTCAGCAGATGTCCAATTCTTCCAGAACACGCTACGGGGAGCCCCCATCCCGCTGGTAATAGTCGGAGACGGTCGGCTTCCCTCTAAGTACGCGATCAAGCCCGGGTCAATTGACCTAATTGTTACCTCGCCACCCTATCCAAATAACATTGACTACAGTGAAGTTTACAAACTTGAGCTGTGGCTGCTTGGTTTTATTGAAGACGCCCAATCCTTTCTTCAACTTCGCTATTCGACATTCCGCAGTCATCAGACCTGCAGTATGCCGGAGCCTCCAAGTGGGTTCCTTGCGGAACTGAAACGAGGGGCGCTGAAAGGACTGCTCGCTCCATTACTCCATAGAGTCCATCAGATGCCGCGATGCTGGCGGCCCCGTCTACTGATTGGGTATTTCTCAGACATATGGAGGTCGCTTGAGGGATTTTATGAATGCCTGAGACCAGGTGGCCTCGCAATAATCGTGGTAGGAAACTCGCTCTATAATGGAACGAGTTCACCATACGTTATTCCAACTGATCTCACCGTGGCCACCATTGGAAGATGCGTAGGGTTCGAGGTTGAAAGTGTGGCAGTCGTACGCTCCCTGAAACGGCGGCTGTCCGGAAATCACTTCCTTCGCGAGTCCATAATTGTTCTGAGAAGGGCTGATGGCTCTAGAGACTGATCGCCTGAAATTCGAGGCATCCGCTAATCTGCAACGGTTAATTGGTCGGGAGCTTGTTCCGACGGATGCCCTTGCTATGGTTGAACTTGTCAAGAATGCTTACGATGCAGGCGCCCAGAATGTGTGGATAACGATTCAATCCCCATCAGCTAGGGAGCCGGGTTACATCGAGATCAGGGACGATGGAGAAGGATTAGCTCTGGCCGATTTCAGACGTCTCTTTATGGTTGCGGGTTATAGCGAGCGTCCGGACCAAATCGCAAAAGGCGAGAGAGTTCCTCTCGGAGAAAAGGGTATAGGCAGATTTGCGGCGGACCGGCTGGGCGCACGCTTATCGGTTCTTACCAAGAAAAGGGAAGCAAAGAGAGAGCTGCAGGTTGAGATCGACTGGGAGGCTTTCAGGGATAAAAAGAAGAGGTTCAATGAGGTAACGGCCCCTGTCAAAGAGGTCGAACCTGAGGAGTTTCCGAAGGGGCAAAGGGGAGCGATCCTTCGGGTCACTGCATTGAGAGCGTCATGGCCTCCCGAGAAGATTCAAGAGATCAGAGCCTCTCTTGCAGAGCTGATCGATCCATTCCAGAAACCTTCAGATTTCAACATAGAAATTGTGGTTCCTGGATCCGCAAAGCTTACTGGACCGGTGACACAAGCCCCACCCTCAGGAGCCGACATCGAGATTGAGTTTAGGGTTCTTAAGTCTGGCATGATCAAGAGGCGGGTTCGGGGGCTCCGCTACCCTGAGGACCATGGCGCGGAGGAGGTGCGAACCTCTGCAAAGGCTGAAGCGTTGGCTGGCATGACGGGCAGGTATCTCTACTGGGAAAAGCGGCCAACAAAGGAACACACCCAAGGTCTCAAGCCTGGAGTGAGGCTATATCGGGATGGATTTCGAGTCGAGCCCTTTGGCTCGCCGTTCGCGGATTGGCTGGGAATTTCCGAGAAACGAGCAAAAAGAGCTGGCCACGCGCATATTGTACCATCCAGGCTTTTGGGGTTCGTTGAGATCTCACGCCAACGTAATCCAGATCTACAGGAAACGACCAGCCGCCAGGCTTTGATCGACGGAGATGCCGCACGGTCTCTTCTCACATTATTAAGGGAACAAATACATTTCCTTGAAGAGAGGATTCGATTGGAGGTCGCTGAGCCCAGATGGGCTGAGAGTAGGCGGGAGCGTGCGATCGAGTTTGAGAGGAGTAGGCTACAGACCCTGGGAATTATGGCCTTCGGGCTTGCGCATGAACTGCGGCAACCCCTCCAGTCCATTCGATCTGAGGCGGAGAACATCACCACACGTCTCCTCCAGCTTCAGATTCAGGATCCCGAGATTACAGAAGCGCAGAAGAGCATCGACCAGGATATCGAGAGGATTGATAAGAACATCTCCCTGGTGGCGGAAATATCCAAGGGAAATTTCCAGGATATCGAAGAGTTTGACCTTGCGGAGGTCATTCGCAGTGAATGTGACGTCTTCAAGACCAGGTGTGGAGCGATAAACATCACTCTCCAGACGGAGCTACCTGAAACTCAGATTGCCCACTTTAATAAGGCAACTGTCACGACCGTGCTTCTCAATCTTGTGAAGAATTCTATCGACGCGATCGAGGAGGGAAGTCGAGAAGGTCAAGGGAGAATAGTTGTTCGACTATCGAAGACAGCCACTAGGCATCGCCTTGAAGTGACGGATAATGGTACCGGCATACCTGAGGAGGTTAGGGGGAAGATTTTCAAGAAGTTTGCAAGCAAGAAAACAGGCGGGATGGGGGTGGGTCTCTACTATTGCTCTGCAATCTTAACGGCCCATGGCGGGGAACTAGCGTTTGAGAGTAGGGGTGGAGTGGGCACAACGTTTACCGCTGAATTTGTGGATAGAGGCGATTGAAATGGCCACGAGTAGGATTCTAGTAGTCGATGATGAGCCTAATGTTCTGAAGTCATGGTCGAGGGCCCTTCGCCTTGCGGGGTATGATGTGAGCACGGCACTAGGCGGGAAGGAAGCTTTGCAGAAGTGTGACGAGCGTCACTTCGACCTTGTCATTGTTGATTTCCTGATGCCGGCAATGACGGGGGTCGAGTTGCTTGGCAGGATTCGAAAGAAATTGCCGTTCATACGCTCAATTGTGGTTTCGGGAAAGCTCGACGAAGCCGTAAGTGAGGTGGGCATCTCCCGCAAACTACGCGAAACGGTTGAGGCGGATGTCTACCTTCACAAACCAATATCGAATGAGCGGTTGCGCGAAACCGTGAAGGCGTTGCTTGAATCGGGCGAGAAATCAAAGGATTGGGTCTCCGTGGGGAAGCAGGCAACGGAAGCTGCAAAGGGCACTATCGAAAGTGCTAAGCAAGTTTCAAGAGATCTGAAGACGCTAGTTCTAAAGAAAAGAAAGACGAAACGGTGACCTGCTACTTTTTCGATACGGCGGCACTGCAGCATCGCTACGTTGATGGGCCTTACTCGAAGAGAGTGAGGAGGATTATCTCTGATAGACGATGGGATAGCTTTATCGCAGACGTCACCATACTGGAAATCGCTAGCGCCTTGGCAAGGAAGTGCCGAAAGCGGAACTGGAACAGGCGTAAGTACGATGCGCTTGATATGGAGTTTTGGAAAGATGTGGCAGATCGTCGCCTGAGGATAAGGGAAACCACACAGCGAGATATCCTGAGGGCCCGCCATTTGATCCGCTTTGCTGGTGTAGTAGGGCGAAGGGAGATGGGAAGCGCGGACGCTCTGATTGGTGCATGTTGCCTTGATCTTGCCCTTGAAAGGAGAGAGCGTGTCGCTTTTTATACAAGTGACTGGACGCTCTATACGATCCTGCGAGATCTGGATGCCTTTCGGTCAACGCTTGTATTGAGGTATGTTGGCCAAGGAAAAGCCGGCATACCAACTGAAACTGGATAGAAACACGCATCATGCCTACCTGCGCTCGCGCGCCAATCCCAAACCCCATCCCTGAGAACTTGAACCTGTACAATAAGTCACTCTTGAGGCTCGGCTGGTACTTCGCTCCTGATCTGTCATCGGGGACGTTCCAGTCTTCGTCGTCTTGCGTGTCTCCTTGAAAAGTATGTCAATGCCGGGTCCGAGCGAGCGAAGCTTCCTCGAATGGGCCGTCAGCGCGTCCACGCCGCGAGTGAACCGCGAGCGGAAATGGGGGACGGTCATGAAATTATGACTTCCTCCCGTCGCGCGGATGTGGGAGGAGTCCCCCACGCCGCGCCGCGAGTGAACCGCTGGTCAGCAAGAGGGCTGAGGGCCGGCCGTGGGTTTCTGCCTTTCATCTTGACTTCGCCCTCTGATGAGAGGTACCGTTGTGCCCGCCGGTTGAACGGCGTCCCCCGGCGACTGACCTGGAGGGGGCAGCGATGCCGGCTGGAAAGCTCCTGGCGTGCGAACCCTACGGCCCTCGGGGGATCATCGGATCCCAGGGGGCCGTTGTGTTCTTGGAGAGCGGTGCCTCTGGGGGGCGAAGCGTGCTAGGTGTCCTGTGTTCCTCGGTGCGGAAGTTGATGAAGGTGGCAATATCCCCCATTATATTGTATCTTGCCCGGCGGAGCTGAGTCAGGACAGTATTCGGGATAAAATGCGAACGCAGACATCGGCATACCGGTCAGTCGCAGTCGAAAGGAAGTGGCATCCCCTTTCAGCATGTGATCCTGGGATCTCTCGGTTTCAGGCGTACACGACGGAGCGCGGCGTTCTTTTCAACGGCGACTGTCTGCAAATCCTTCCGCAGGTACATAATTCAACTGTCGACACGGTCTTTGCCGACCCGCCCTTCAACCTAGCCAAGAACTACGGGAAGAAGGTCAACGACGACCTTCCTGACCGTGAATACGTTGAATGGTGCAAGCTATGGCTTGGCCACTGCCAGCGGGTACTCAAACCAGGTGGAGCCCTCTTTGTTTACAACCTGCCGAAGTGGAACATCATCATCGGTAATCATCTCGCCGAGCAGGGTATGCTCTTTCGGCACTGGGTTGCCGTGAGCATCAAGCTGGGTCTGCCGATTCCCGGGCGTCTCTACCCATCCCATTACAGCCTGCTCTACTTCACAAAGGGCAAGCCCAAGACTTTTCGCCGGATACGAACGCCCATCCAGACCTGTCGCCATTGTGGGGGTGAAATCCGGGACTACGGTGGGCACAGAGATGCCATGAATCCCAATGGCGTTAATCTCACGGATGTGTGGGATGACATCCCGCCGGTCCGGCACTGGAAATTCAAGAGCAAGAAGCGCACTGCGAACCAAATTTCAACAAAGCTTCTTGACCGAGTTGTGCAGATGTCCACGCACGAGCAGAATTTGGTCCTTGATCCCTTCGGGGGGAGCGGAACAACCTATGATGTCTGCGAGCGCAAGAACCGCTATTGGATCGGAATCGAAAAGGAGAGCTGCGACGTAATTATCGAAAGGTTGTCATCCCCGCTCATATACCCACATGACTCTGTAGACTACGTCGAGGACTGACACGGAACATGCCGACCCTAGACCCATCGGAGATCCTGTCGCAAGGACTCACACAACGCCTTTTCCCTCCGGAACGACAACTCATCCCAGGAATCGATGATTTCTACGAACTTGAGTTGGCGTCCTACGAGAACCAACTCCTTGACGATGCTACCCTTCTTCGCAACTCCGCATATTTTTCCCGTGTCCGCAATGTCTACACCCGGCACTTCCTCATGTGCACGGGGGAACCTCTCAAGCTCCCTGATCACTCGTCGTCCCGCCTGAAATCCTTTTTCGAGAAGAACATCTTCCGTACTGGCTACGCGACACATGGCCTTTTTCCGTATCGAGGGAAGTTCCATCCGCAGATGATAAAAGGCTTGATCAACATCATGGGCCTTAGACCCGGCGATGTTGTGCTAGACCCTATGATGGGATCAGGCACCGTGCCGGTGGAAGCGCGTTTGATGGGGATCCAGTCGATCGGTATCGACGCCAGCCCGTTCTGCAGGTTCATGGCGCAGACCAAAATCGACACCTTAACCATGTCTCTCAATCGAGCCCGCAAGGCCCTCAAGAACCCTGAAGAGGTCATCGCCTACTTCCAGAACAAGGTCGGGCTCGCCGATAGGGGCAGGAAGATCCGAAAGCGTTCCGGTTCACGGGGCTTCATGGCGGTTATGGAGCCGGCAGCCGAGTATGTCACCGAAATGGACCGCAAGCAGTTAACCGGGAGGGACAGAGAGACTTCCGATACTTACAATTTCCTTCTGCTCGCTTACCTCGACGCCGCCGGCTACTCAGAGCGAAGCGATCGGAAGTCCCCTTTGGATCAGTTTAGAGCTATCCTAGAGCGCTACCTCTTTGTTGCAGAAAAGATCCAGCGTGTGCTCCAGGGTGTCGAAGAGGACCTGGGCCCGTCGAGCGTCTCAGAGGGCGACGCCCGCAACCTGCAGTTGGAGGACGCCAGCGTCGATGGAATAATCTTTTCACCGCCCTACAGCTTTGCCATTGATTACCTGGATAACGACGCCTTCCACCTGAATTACTTGGGCATCGACGCAGACAAGCTCCAAGGGATCATGGTCGGACTGAGAGGCCGAAATCTCCAAGAGAAGTTCGAGCTGTACATGGAAGATATGCGCAAGATTCTCCCTGAGTGTTCAAGGGTCCTTCGAATGAATAGGTTCTGCACAATCATCGTCGGCACTAATACAAACCAGTTGAGCAAGGTTCTTGGAGTGCCCCCCGATGAAGTGCCAGGGTTAAACCAGATCCTTGTTGAAATGGCCTTACACTATGGATTGAGGTTGGTGCGGGAATTGAGTAGGTCTATCGTGGGAATCTCAAACACGATGCGGCGCGAATACATCCTGCTGTTTCAGAAGAAGTAGCAAATCACTGACGTGCCCTGCCGTCAGTCCCCTTTTCGATGCGAGGAACATCCAAGCTAACCGCGTCATGTTCTATCGCCATGACGACGAGAATGCCTTCTTGAACCCGGATGCTCTGCCAGAAGGGGAAGTAGGGTTCGATCTCGGAATAGTTACCTATCCGATCAGTCAGGTATTTGTACATCTTCCGGGTTGGCAGTATCAATACACCGCCTATCAGCACACCCTTGAGCATGCCCAAGCACATCTTGTTGAGTGCCCGGTGACTTGAGGAAATGTTGCCCGTCTCCCACTCCATACAGAGGAGCCTACCCTTAACCTTACAGGTGGCATCCACTGGTCCCGGGATCTTGACTGTCGCGACATCGATCCGGGTCTCAAGCTTCCACCCGTACCGCTGAAGTTGCGACATGCATGCTTCTTTGATCGGCTTGACGCCGCTCCCCTCTCCCCGTTCTTTCCCCGGTTGGTCATACAAAGTGAAAGAGCCAGATCCGGGCGGCCACTCGATCGCCTTGACCGCCTCACAGATCTCGTTGAAGCGAGATCTCCATTCGGGCGACTCACCGAAGCCGCCGGCGTTTATCAAAATCTCGGTCTTGACGATCTTCACGACTGTTTGTCCCCGGGAAAGGATGTGAAGAGGTCCGCGACCGACACACCGAGCGCCCGGGCCAGCTTCTCGATGTTCTTGAGTGAAACGTTTCGCACGCCCCTCTCGATATCCGCAATGTACGTCCGATGCAAATCGGCACGCTCCGCGAGGTTCTCTTGAGAGAGGTCCAACTCTATGCGCCGTCTCCGTACCGCTTGGCCAAAACGTATGAGGATGCTGGAACCGGCTCGCTTCATAATGCAGAGAATGATGGCGGAATGTCGACTCTGCGTCTATAGACGATAAGTGACATTCTTGAACACCGTACAAAAGGGAATAATGAGGAGCTGAGAGGACTCGCGGTGTACTAGGGGACCCGGGTAGGGGACGTTGCGTGCGCCGGGCTAAGTCGGCGCTTCCCAGTGGGTGACCTGCTCGCTGACATGTGCGCAGGAAGTCCCACCGGCGGGGAGGCGAGCCACCTCCCCGCTGGGACCGAGTCTTGCGCCTGGCCGGGTAACCGTCCAGAAATGGAAATGGGGGACGGTCATGAAATTATGACTTCCTCCCGTCGCGCGGATGTGGGAGGAGTCCCCCACACCGCGCGGCGAGTGAACCGCTGGTCAGCAAGAGCGCTGAGGGCTGGCCGTGGGTTTCTGCCTTCCACCTTGACTTCGCCCTCCGATGAGAGGTACCGTCGCGCCCGCCGGTTGAACGGCGTCCCCCGGCGACTGACCTGGAGGAGGCAGCGATGCCGGCCGGAAGATTCTTGGCGTGCGAACCCTACGGCCCTCGGGGGATCATCGGATCCCAGGGGGCCGTTGTGTTCTTGGAGAGAGGCGCCGTTGGGGGGGCGAAGCACGGTAGGTGCCCTGTGTTCTTCGCTGCGGAAAGTGACCACAGTGGCAACGTCCCCTCCTACGTTCCCTCCTACTGAGTGCGGCGAAGACGCTGGTCCTGGACGCGCGGCAGTAAATTGGGGACGGGCATGCAATTATGCAATTCCCTGGGCGCACCATGCTTCTCTGGTAGAGGGCCAGCCGTCTGCTAGCCGATGGGTCTCCGATGGAGAGCCTGGAGGAACCGACGAGGCGTCACGATTTCACTATCCTGATGCTTCCCAAGGTCCAGGAGGTCCGCATCGCCCGTCACGATGTAGTCCGCCTTCCCCTCCATGGCAGCCACGACGAATTTATCGTCGGCAGGATCGCGGGATATCCGCAGCCGCTGCTTACCTTCAACCAGTAGGCTGGATTCGGCAAGCTGCTCGAGCAAGTGGCCGGTCTCCTCATCCGACATCCACCGACGCGATCGAATCCTTGGGTACTGAAGGACTCGCTGAACCTCTTCCAGAATAGGAGCCGAAAGGACCAGCCGGTATTGACCCGCGAACCACGCTCGCAAAACTCGGTCTTCGATCCCGCCTCGGATAAGGACGGCCGAAGCGATCACATTGGTGTCGAGGACCGCGGAGATCACGCCCGGCGTCTCTGAAACCGGGCCTTCTCTGAACGCACAGCCTGAACGGCCTCTCGAATCAGCGATCGGACGCGGGCCGGCGTCTCCCGGCTTGTCCGCTCCTGCACCTGGTCAATAAGGGCGATCAGCTCTCGGTTCACCGCCTTCCGGCGGACCTCGCGGGTGTCGATGTACAGTCGGAGAGCCTCGCGCAGAAGCTCCGACCGGGTCCGGCTCTCTTCTTTGGCGACCTCGTCCGCGCGGCTGGCCAGTTCCGCGGGCAGCGAGACCGTTACGACGGCGGTTGAACGCATGTTGACCTCCTCCTTCCGTTCATACTTAGTATGAAGACTACTCCCTCGCCTTCGAGCGGTCAAGAAGTTGTTCCGTGCGGGCCCGGACGAGTTTAAAGGGGGACGTTCCAGTCTTCGTGGTCTTCCGCGTCTCCTTCACGAGTAGGTCAGGGGAGGGGACGTTGCTTCTTTAGTCTCTTTGCTGCCTTTGATCTCTCGCCCGGGCACGCTGGCGGGGCGGATGGCGAGGGGCGGCAACGTCACGTGAGGAAGACAAATTCACGCTACCTCAGACCAGCGCTCCGAGGAACTGCCGGGCGGGCACGCAGCGGATGCCGTGCTGCACGAAGTCCCGCTTGCCTTCCAGCACCACCTGATACACCCACGAAATTCGAAGGCGATCGCGAAAGTACGTCAGGCTCGGCTCGGTGGTCGTGGCGCTCAGCTTCGCCTCCACCGCGAACCAGGGCTTCCGATCAAGCGCAACAAGGAAGTCCGCCTCGCGGCCGGCGCGGTCACGCAGGTAGTGGACCTCGGCGTCGAACCCCTCCCGATCATCCGGGAAGTGGAAGGGCGCGTATTGACAAGACAGCCTGGCAGGCGTAACTTTTCGCTCGGACAGGCGGCGTAAGTCGTGGCGGTGCAATAGAGGAGAAGGGCAACCGTCGGACAATCCAGAAGATGAGGCTCCCAACCGACGCAGTGATCTCGCGGGAGAAATTGGCGGGCTATCTCCTAACGGAGCTGCCCCGAGGAGACAAGTCTCGTTTTCTGGGGCAGGTAGGGTATACTAGGGTCAACGCTGAACAGCTTGAGCGAGACCTGCGAGAGCAGATTCTTCCCCTGGATGCGACCCCATTACCGGCGAGGGGATATGGGGAGCGATATGAGATTCTGGGGAGCCTTCGTGGACCGAACGGTGTGACGTTACCCGTCCGTACGATCTGGATGCGAGAATTTGCGACGGGTATCGTAAAGTTCATTACGCTGATCCCGTTGAGGAGGGGACGGCCATGAAGTTTCAACTGTACAAACAAGTAGCGCTGGCGCGTGACATTCCGGAGGACGGACTGCGGAAAGGCGACATTGCGACCGTGGTTGATCATCATCCGAGTCCCGAGCCTGGCGGGGAGGAAGGATACTCCCTTGAGGTGTTCAATGCTCTCGGCGACACGATCGTCGTGACCGTGGTGCGGGAATCTGCCATTGAGGTCCTCCGGGAGGATCAGGTGTTGTCGGTCCGACCGCTGGCAAAGACCGCGTAACCGAGCCTTTGCCTCCAGACGGAAAAACAAACGTATGATCGCGCCCGCGGCTAACGTGAAGGCTTGGCTATGATGACGAAGAACAGACGCCTGGTGGCGCTCTCTGGCGAGGAAGAACTGTGCAAACAGGGGACGGTCATGAAATTATGACTTCCTCCCGTCGCGCGGATGTGGGAGTCAATGAGGGCCATTGCAACTCTTGTAACCTTGTTGCTTTGAACTCCCTAAACCGTTGTTGCCTACGTTAACTTGCTCCTCTGCGCTCACGCCACCCGGCCCACGCATTGCGGCCGTCCGCGCCTCGCGGTGGGTGACCCTCCACGCGTAAGCCCTCGCCCGGCTGTAGCCGACTCGCCCTAGCCCAACCTCGATGCTGTCTGGTCCTTGCCTGAAGGGGGGTCCCGCAGGGCCTCCCCGGCGCGGGTGGATTGCGTTGGGGGATTTCTGTTGACGCTGGCATCAGGGAGCGGCAACATACCCCCGGGATCGTCGCGGAGAGTTCATGCAAGACCTGTATGCCGAGTTCAAGGCGGTCGTCCAGGCCTTCAATTCCAAGGGCGTCCCTTACGCCGTGTGTGGCGGCCTGGCCTTCGCAGTCCACGTCTATCCGCGCGCCACGGTGGATATGGATTTCCTGATCCAAGGCTCCGACCTCCCGCGGTGCAGGCAGATCCTGACGGGGCTGGGATTCACGCCCCATCCGAGGCCAATGGCATTTGGAGGCGGTGCTGTCCTGATTCAGAGACTTTGGAAACCTCAGGAGGGAGGCGAGGATGTCCTGATGATCGACCTCCTGCTCGCCAATAATGAGGCTATGCCCGGCGTGTGGGCCTCCCGCGAGGAGATGCAATGGGAGGGCCTGCCCGTCTGGGTGGTATCCCGCGATGGTCTCGTCGTTCTGAAACGCCTCCGGGGATCGAAGCAGGACATTGCGGACATCGAGCGCCTGACCGAACGAGAGGAGGGCCAATGACCCGGACGTCCAGGACAACTCCCCGAGAGATCGGGGCCATTGTCCAACAGACTGCGGAGCTTCGGCGCCTGTGCCTTTCCCTCCGCGATGCCAAGAACCAGGAGAGGGAGGCTGCTCTTGCCGCCGAGTTCGAGCGGGCTGCCATGGAGCCAGGTGGACTGACCGCGGTCAACGCAGACGTCATCCGAGCGGGTTTCAGAAGCGTGTGGCGGCAGGGGCTATACGATCGAATCGTGGCACTCGCGGGTTGCCTGCCCGACGACCTGCTTCAACGGGACGAAATTCTCCTCATGTATTATCTGTGCGCCCTGAGACACCGAGCCGAGGCACCATCAGTCGCCGGGAGCCAGGGGTGATCCGCCTCGTTGATGTCTCGAAAATCTACGACGGGGCGGGGACCCAGGTGACGGCGCTGGCGAGCGTCTCGCTCGCGATCACCCCCGGGGAGTTCGTGGCATTGATGGGGCCCAGCGGGTGCGGCAAGAGCACGCTGCTCCATCTCGTGGCCGGGGTGGACCTCCCGACATCGGGCGAAGTCAGGGTGGACGGTCAGGCACTCGCTCAACTCTCCGACCGGGCCCTCAGCCAGTTCCGGCGCGACCGGGTGGGGATCGTGTACCAGTTCTACAACTTGCTCCCGACGATGTCCGCCTGGGAGAACGTGGCCCTGCCCGCGCTCCTGGCGGGCCTCCCCGCGCAGGCTGTGCGGGAGCGGGCGGAGGAACGGCTCCGCCAGGTGGGCATGCTGCATCGGAAGGACCACTGGCCGCACGAGCTGTCGGGCGGCGAGATGCAGCGTGTGGCCATCGGCCGGGCGCTGGTCAACGGGCCGTCCGTCCTGCTGGCGGATGAACCCACGGGGAACCTGGACTCCAAGGCGGGACGGGAGGTGCTGGAACTCCTGGCAGCCCTGAATGCCGAGCGCGGCGTGACCATCCTCCTCGCGACCCACAGCCAGGAGGCCGCCGCGTTCGCCCAGCGCATCATCCATCTGCGGGATGGAACGATCTCGGACGGGCAATAGCCCGTCTTGCTGGAAGGCTTGAAGGCTGGGAGGCTGGGAAGCACCGGTACGGAAAGCTCCCCGGCTCCCTTGCTGCTCTGCATCCCAGCCCAAGAGAGGCCCACCAGCGGCACTTGCTCCCATGCCCCCAATCTTTCACCTCATCCGCCTGGTGGCCTGGCGGGCGATTTCCCGGGACCGGCTGCGGAGCCTCATCACCGTCCTGGGCGTCGCCCTGGGCGTGGCCGTGGTGCTCGCCATCCGCTTGGCCAACGACGGGGTCCTGGAATCCTTCCGGAACAGCCTGGACCACGTCGCCGGGAAGAGCCGCCTCCAGGTCAGCGCGGGCGAGGTGGGATTCGACGAAACCCTGTTCCCGGTCATCGCCGGGACGCCGGGCGTCGCCCACGCGGTCCCCGTGGTCGAGGCGGTGACGCCGGTGGCAGGCCTTCCCGGTGAGGTCTTGCTGGTCCTGGGCGTGGACGTCCTGGCCGATGCGGGCGTCCGAGAGTACCGCGGACCGACGCCGGAACTCGCCGATCCCCTGCAACTGCTGACCGAGCCCGACGCCATCCTCCTGACGGAGCGGTTCGCGCGGGCGCACGATCTCACCGTCAACGGAAAGATTCGACTGCTCACGCCCACGGGGCCGAAGACCTTCGTTATCCGCGGGCTCCTGGCGGACCAGGGGGCGGCGCGGACCCTGGACGGGCAGTTTGCGGTGCTGGACATTGCGGCGGCGCAGCTTCACTTCGGCAAGCTCGGGCGGCTGGATCGCGTGGACCTCCTGCTGGATCCGCAGGCGGACCCCGATCGGATCGCGGCGACACTTCACCGGCGCCTGCCGCCCGATCTCACGGTGGAGCGGCCGGAGGCGCGGAACGCTCAGGTGGAGCAGATGCTGGCCTCGTTCCAGCTGAACCTGTTCGCCCTGAGCCTGATCGCCCTCTTCGTCGGCGTGTTCCTCGTCTACAACACCATGTCCGTGTCCGTGGTTCGGCAGCGACGACAGATCGGCATTCTCCGGGGCCTGGGGGTGAGCCGTAACCAGGTCCTGCTTGCCGTGGCGGCCGAAGGGGGATTGATCGGGGTGCTGGGCTCCGCTCTCGGCGTGGCGCTGGGCGTGCTCCTGGCCCGAGGGACCCTCGGGGCCGTGAGCCAGACCGTCTCGTCGTTGTACGCCTTCGTCCGACCCGGCGAGCTGCACCTGCCTCCGGCGGTGATCTTCCAGGCGGTTCTTCTCGGATGCGGGACCGCCATGATTTCCTCGCTGCTCCCCGCGCTGGAGGCGACAACCGTCACCCCGCGCGAGACGATGGTCGCGGCCTCGCTGGAGCGTCGGCACCATCCGTGGCTCGTGGCGTGCGCCGGATTCGCGCTGGCCCTCGCCGCGTACGGGCTCGCGCAGGGAGGCCCGGTGGCGGGGCGGCCCCTGCTGGGCTACGGCGCGGCCCTCTGCCTCCTGCTGGGGACCACGCTCACCTGTCCGGCCTTCCTCCTGGTGTGTCAGCGGGCGCTGGCGGCGAGTCTCCGCGGCTCGAGGTTTCTCGCCTGGAGGGTGGCGACCGGGAACCTCGGCCGGTCCCTGCGCCGCAACGCGGTGACGATCGGGGCCATGGTGGTCGGGTTGGCCATGCTGGTGAGCGTGTCCACCATGATCCAGAGCTTCCGCAGGACGGTGGAGGTCTGGATCCAGCAGACGATCCGCGCCGATCTCTACCTCTCGCGGGCCACGCGGTTGATCAAGGGGGCCGACACGCGCCTTCCCGCCGGCATTCTGGAAGAGGTGGGGCGGATCCCGGGCGTGGCGGACGTGGACGGGTTCCGGGGACTCCGGGTCGAGGATGGGCGCGGCGGGCGGTTCCTTTTGGGGGCGGGGGACTTCGACGTGATGGCCCGCCGGGGCCGCCTGCTGTTTCGCCACGGCGATTCGGCGGCGATCCTGCGTCGGGCCAAGGACGAGGATCGTCTGATCGTCTCCGAGACCTTCGCCGAGCGGTACCGGCTGGGGGAAGGGGACGAGGTGACCCTGCATCCGCCCGGACAGACCGTTCGCCTGCGCATCGCCGGCGTGTACTACGACTACACGACGGAGGGGGGCCTCCTGGTCATGGACAGGTCCCTCTTCCAGCGGCTCTGGCGCGATCCCTGGCTGACCTCGATCGTCATCTACGTTGCCCCCGGGTCGGACCCTCAGACAGTTCGCCGGGAAATCCTCCGGCGGCTGCCCCCGCACGAAGAGCTCGTGGTGCTGTCCAACCGGGAACTCAAGGCGCGCATCCTGGAGATCTTCGATCAGACCTTCGCCATCACCTACGCCCTGGAGGTGGTGGCCCTGGTGGTCGCGGCCCTGGGCATCCTCAACACGCTCATCGCGTCGGTCCTGGAACGGACCCGGGAGATCGGCATTCTTCGCTCGGTGGGGTTCACCCGGGGGGACGTCCAGCGCACCATCCTGTGCGAGGCCGCCTTCATGGGAACGCTGGCCAATGTCCTGGGGGCCCTGTCCGGGGTGGCCCTGTCGCTGATCCTGATCTACGTCATCAACAAGCAATCCTTCGGCTGGACGATCCAGTTCGCGCTCCCCGCCCGCCTGATCGCGGAATATGCGCTCCTGACGCTCGTGGTCAGCCTGGCGGCGGGGTGCTTCCCCGCCTGGCGCGCCTCACGCCTTCCCATCGCCGAGGCGGTGCGGTATGAATAGGAAACCAAAAGCGTTCGGCTGTTCGGGAGTTCGGGTGTTCGGCAGTTCCCGAATCATCGAACTATCGAACGGTCGAACCGCCGAACGCTCTTGAAAAGGTAGCTCGAGGCCGCGCATGATTCCTGAGATATGGATGTGGCTCCTCACGACGGGCATGGCGGTGGGCGCGATCACCGTGTACGGGATCGCGACACTGACGTTCCGCCTCGGGGACCAGACGCTGGAGGTCGTCGCGCTGGGGGTTCCCTTCCGCACGATCCCGTATACCGATATCGAGTCCGCCCATCGCGGCGGCTCGCTGTTTCGCGAGCACTGGGCCTCGTTCCGCCTGAAGAACCGGATCACGCTGCGCCTACGGCGGGGGAAACGCCGTACGATCGTCATCACTCCACCGGATCCGGACGCGTTTCTCCCCGATCTGCGTTCCCGTCTCCAGGTGGCCGCATCCGGGGAGACGAGTCAACCGCCAAGGCGCCAGGGCTCCCAAGAAGACTCTGGATCATGAAGAGGCGCATCTCCGTTTTCACCTTTGCGATCTTGGTGTCTTGGCGGTTGATGCTTGCTCCGGGCGTCGAGGCGGGGGAGTTCCGGCAGGCCCAGGCCGGTTATACGTTTTCCTTCCCCCGCGATCATTACTCCCACGACGACTTTCGCACCGAGTGGTGGTACTACACCGGCCACCTGCGCGCGGCCGGCGGCCAGGAATACGGCTACCAGGTGACTTTCTTCCGGAGGGGGGTGGCCGAGGCCCGGGCCAACCCCTCGCGCTGGGCGGCGAAGAATGTCTACCTGGCCCACTTCGGCATCTCGGATATCCCGCGAAAGGATTTCAGGTATTTCGAGCGGGTGAGCCGGGCCGGGCTGGGGCAGGCGGGTGCGAGCGACAAGGAGTTCCACGTCTGGATCGGGGATTGGGAGGTGACCGGGGACGGGACGACGCAGCGACTGCGGGCAAAGGAAGGAGAGTTCGCCGTTGACCTGACGCTCGCCTCGCAGAAGCCCGCCGTGATCCACGGCGAGAACGGAATCAGCCGGAAGGGCGAGGGGCGGGGCCATGCCTCGCACTATTACTCGCTGACGCGCCTCACGACCGAGGGGACGCTGACGGTCCGCGGCAAGACGTTCCCTGTGTCGGGCCTGAGCTGGATGGATCACGAGTTTGGCTCCACCCAGCTCCACCCCGACCAGGTCGGATGGGATTGGTTCAGCCTGCAGTTCGAGGATGGAACGGAGCTGATGCTCTACATCATCCGGAAGGCGAACGGGCGGCCCGACCCGTATTCGGCCGGGACCTTTGTCGAAGCAGACGGACGCACGGTCCGGCTCAGGCAGGCGGACTTCACGGTGGAGGTCCTGGATCGGTGGAAGAGTCCCCGAGGGAAGGGTGTCTACCCGATGAAATGGCGGCTCAGGGTGCCGACGCTCGGCCTGGACCTCCTGGTGACGCCGGCCTTCCCCGACCAGGAGCTGGACACGGCGAAGAGCACCCGGGTGGTCTATTGGGAGGGAGCGGCCTTGGCGGAGGGCACGATCCGAGGTCGCGGCCTCGCCGGGCGCGCCTACGTGGAGATGACGGGCTATGCCGAGCTGTTCCGAAAGAAGCTGTAGCCGGCCGCGGGAGCATAACCCACCGGGCAACTGCCTGTTTTTGCCTTGACTTCGCCCCCGGGGGCGGAGTAGCGTGTTTGTATCTGGAGGGCCTCCCGGTTGGTGATCTGGCGGGGGGCGGAAGTGCCGGCGAGTGGGGGCGGGATACGTGCGCGGATGGCCCTCCGGGTGGTAGAATCCCCCATGAGGCCTGCGGGAACTCCGGATACGGAACGCTCAACTCCGGAATGCGGCACGCTGACCCATTCTGTCCCGCCTCCCCGGCACAGGGCGTCACGCATCGTTGCGACGCCCCGAATTATCCAGGCGCCGTTCCGTCCAATCTGATGGCGCCAACGTCATCACGTTGCCGGGAGTCGTGTTCCACCGTGAGAGGAAAGGAGGTATTGGCGTCGAGGAGCCGGTGAGCAAGGGAAGGGCTGATAGAGTCTCGAAAGGAGGGTGTTGATGGACGAGCAGAGGACCAAGCGGAAGTTGAGTCGGCGAGCGTTCATCAAGACGGGGGCCGCCGGGCTGGGCGTGGCCGCCCTAGGGTCGCTGCCCAGTAAGGTGTTCGGTGCGGCGCCCGCCGTCATCAAGGGGACCAAGCTTACGATCCTACAGGGCACCTACTTCATCGCCCCCGGGCAGGACCTCTACAAGAAGCAGGCCGCGGAGTGGGGGCAAGCCAACGGCGTCGAGGTGAGCGCCGACTTCCTGAACTGGCCGGACCTGCAGCCGAAGATCGCGGCGGCCATTCAGGGGGGTGGCGTGGACATCGTGGAGCTGTGGCCGTCGTGGAACCACCTGTACAAGAACAGCTTGGTGGACATGACGAAGGAGGCCCAGGAGTTCGGCAAGCGCGGCGGCGGCTTCGAGAAGTACGTCCTGAACTCCGCCCCGGTGGGAGGTCGGTACCTGGGGATTCCCCACGGGTATTCCAACGCCTCCATGAACTACCGGATCAGCTTGTTCAAGGAAGCCGAGTGCCCCAACGCGGAGGACGGCAACAAGGTCGATCTGACCTGGGACCAGTACCATGCCATCGCCAAGAAGCTGAAGGCGAAGGGGAAGCCGTTCGGCCAGGCCCTGGGCCACAGCACCGGGGACCCGCCGGGCTTCTGCTATCCCTACATGTGGTCCAACGGGGGCATGGAGGTCTCAAAGGACGGCAAGTCCATCCAGTTCAACAAGCCGCAGTTCGTGGAAGGCATGCAGAAGTTCATCGAAGCGTGGAAGGACGGCTACGACACAACCGGGACCTCCTGGGACGACAGTAACAACAACCGGGCCTTCCTGTCAGAGCAGCTCTCGTGCACCTTCAACGGCTCCAGCATCTACTTCGCGGCCAAGAAGGACAAGCCCGAGCTGGCCAAGGACATCCACCACATGCTGATCCCGAAGGGCCCGGCGGGCCGGTTCTACTGGCTGGGCAGCCGGACCTTTGCCATCCTCAAGACCTCCAAGAACGTCGCAGGGGCGAAGGCGTTCCTGACATGGTGGTTCCAGGACGAGCAGTTCGGCGCCTGGTGGCGGCTGCAAGAGGGCTACATGCTGCAGCCGGTCGTGAAGTACTACAACGACCCCACCTGGTTGAAGGACCCGAAGATGCTGCCGTTCCGCGAGCAGCCGAAGTACGGCGTGGATGTGGGCTGGGCTGGACCGCCGAACGAGAAGGCGTCGCTCGCCTGGTCCAAGTACATCGTCGTGGACACCTTCGCCAAGGCGGTGCAGAGCGGCGATGCCAAGGCGGCGATCGAGTGGGGCGCCGAGCAGCTCAAGCGAACGTACGGCGTCTAGATCGAGTGGTCTGACGGGCGCAGAGTCGGGCGGCGCGGCCTGCAGAGGTCGCGCCGGCCCAGCGCCGGCGTAGTTCTCGACGAGACAGGAGGGCAGTCCCGCGCTGCGGGACTGCCCTCGTTTTGGAGGGCGCCTTGAGCCGGTCCAAGGGTGAGATGCGCGGCGGCGCCGTGACCACCGGGTCGCTGCTGGAGCGCGAGTCCAGCCTGGGCGTCATCCTCATGCTGCCGGGCGCCCTCTTGCTGATGGTCTTCATGGCCTATCCGTTCTTCCTGGGCATCTGGCTGTCCATTACCGACAGCATGATCGGGCAGATCGGCCATTTCATCGGGCTGCGAAACTTCACCGACCTCCTGACCGACACGATCTTCCACCAGACCGCGTGGAACACGCTCATCTACGCCATGGTAACGGTGCCGTTCAAGGCGGCCCTGGGCCTGGGCCTGGCGCTTATACTGAACAACCGCATGCGGTTCAGCAATCCTGTCCGGGCGGCCGTGATGATGCCCTGGATCGTGCCCACGGCGCTCAGCACCCTCGGCTGGTTCATGATCCTCGACCCGGTGTTCAGCCCCATCTCGTGGCTGCTCCGGCACTTCGGGGTAATCCACCAGAACATCAACTTCCTGGGCGACCCCGGCTTGGCGATCTCCTCCGTCTGTCTGGCGAACATCTGGCGGGGCACCCCGTTCTTCGGCATCATCATCCTGGCCGGACTGCAGGCGGTCCCCCATGAGCTGCAGGAGGCGGCGGCTATTGACGGCGCGGGCATGTGGCACCGCTTCCTCCACGTGACGGTGCCGCACATCAAGGGGGTCATCCTGATCGCGAGCCTGCTTTCCATCATCTGGACCTTCGCGGACTTCCAGTTGATCTATGTCTTGACCAAGGGCGGCCCGGCCAACCAGACCCACATCTTCGGCACCTACGCCTACCAGATCGGCCTCTCGGCGACGGAGATCGGGATGGGGGCCGCCATCGCTTTGTACATGTTCCCGATCCTGTCGGTGTTCGCTGTGATCCTCTTAGTGTACCTGCGGAGGGAGGAGTAGGATGGTCGGGAGCGAGAAGCTGAGCAACCGGCTGCTGAACATCTACCTGCCGCTGGTGTTCTATCTGCTCTTCCTGCTCTTCCCCTTCTACTGGATGACCATCGTCTCGCTCAAGCCAACCAACGACTTGTTCGAGATGAAATACAACCCCTTCTGGATCCAGAAGTTCACACTGGAGAACTATCTGTACCTCTTTCAAAACACCGCGTTCCCGGAATGGGTCAAGAACACGCTGATCGTGTCGGTGGTCTCCACCGTCCTGTCGCTGGGGTGCAGCATCTTTGCCGGCTATGCTCTCGCCCGCTTGCGGTTTCCCGGCAGCAACTTCCTGGGCGTGGGGATCTTCCTGGCCTATCTCGTGCCGCCCACGCTCCTCTTCCTGCCCCTGGCGCAGGTCATCTACAAGCTGAACCTGTACAATACGTACTGGTCGCTCATCCTGACCTACCCGACGCAGCTCATCCCCTTCGCCTCATGGCTCCTGATGGGCTACTTTCGCACGATCCCCAAGGAGATCGAGGAGAGCGCCATGGCGGACGGCTGCTCGCGACTCCAGATCCTGTGGCGGATGGTCCTCCCGCTCTCCGTCCCCGGCCTTCTCTCGGCGGGAATCTTCTGCTTTACGCTCTGCTGGAACGAGTTCCTCTACGCCCTGATCTTCATGTCCTCCGGCTCCATGAAGACCATCCCGGTGGGCGTGGTGAGCGACATGATCAAGGCCGACACGCTGTTCTGGGGTTCGCTCATGGCCTCGGCGGTCCTGGGCTCGTTCCCCATCGCCTTCCTCTATTCCTTCTTCGTGAAGTATTACGTGTCGGGCCTGACGGCCGGGGCGGTGAAGGGGTAGCCCCGATCCGGGAAAAGCCTTGACCGCCGTGATCACCCAGCGCAAGCGCTGGGTACCCGGACTGCCCTGCACCCCTGCTCCTCCGCACCCCTGCCCCCTTGCCCTCAGTACTCTCGCCCCCCGATCGTCGCTCATTCCGCATTCCGCATCGGTGTTCGTGTCTCCGGCCCCCGTGTCATCCAATTCGAGATCCGCAATCCGCATTCGGCATTGACGTCCTCGCGTCCCCTAATGGGGGATGTCGGCAAGCATGTCAACTTGTCCGTTCCCCGGACTGTTTTTGACCGCGTGAGGCGGGACGTGGTATGAAGGGGACGGCTCCGCGGGTTCGTCTCAACTGTTTGACGCATCAAAGCCCATGAAAGGGGAGGATAACCCATGCCTGACATCGGGGCTGAGATCGGAAAGGAGTTCCTGCAGATCGTCACGGGGGAGCTGCGCAAGCTGAAGGCGCAGGGGGACAAGGCGCTTGCGCAGGTGAGCGACGACCGGAAGCTGCACTTGAAGTTGGACGAGGGATCGAACAGCATTGACATCATCGTGCGCCACCTCGCGGGAAACATGGTGTCGCGCTGGACCGACTTCCTCACCACGGACGGGGAGAAGCCGACCCGGAACCGGAACGCAGAATTCGAGCCGGCGCCGAGCCTGACGCGCGCCGACCTCATGGCAATCTGGGAGAAGGGCTGGGCGTGCCTCTTCAATACCCTGGGCTCGCTCACTCCCGCCAACCTGCAGGCGACAGTGAAGATCGCGGGGAAGGAACTTTCGGCCATGGACGCGATCGTGCGCCAGTTCTCGCACTACGCGGCCCACGTCGGCCAGATCGTCTTCCTGGCCAAGCACCTGGAGTGGCAGCACTGGCAGTCCCTCTCCGTGCCCCGAAAGAAGACCTAGCCGGAATATCTAACCGCCAAGGCGCCAAGGTCGCCAAAAAAGGCAGGTCTCTTTCCTTGAGCCGGAGAACACAAAGCCACCGGCTTGGGGTTATCAGAGTGTAGCCATCTCCGCCGATACCCATACACCTGGCCTCGGTGTTCTTGGCGTTTTGGCGGTAGAAAGGAGTTCCCCCATGGGCATGACGCGAATAGACAACAATGTGTCTATCTATCCGATGCCGGTGGTGCTGGCAGGAGCGGTGGTGGGCGGCAAGGCAAATTTCCTGGCGGTGGGCTGGATCTCGCGCGTGAATTCCCGGCCGCCGATGCTCGCCATTGCGCTCAATAAGACGCACTACACGAACGGCGGCATCCGCGAACACAGGGAGTTCAGCGTCAACGTCCCGGGGGTGGATCTCCTGGAAAAGGTGGACTACTGCGGGCTCGTCTCCGGCAAGGAGGCCGACAAGTCAAAGCTCTTCGGCGTCTTCTACGGGACGCTGCGGAGCGCCCCGCTGATCCGCGAGTGCCCGCTGTGCCTGGCCTGCAAGCTCGTGAAGGTGGTGTCTCTCCCCTCCAACGACCTCTTCATCGGTGAGATCGTGGAGGCGTATGCTGAGGAGAACGCCCTCGCCGCCGGCAGCCCGGATATTACGAAGATGCAACCCTTCACTCTCACGATGCCGGACAACACCTACTGGAAGATCGGGGACAAGGCCGGCAAGGCCTGGGAGGCTGGCCGGAAGCTCATGAGGTGAGGACATCAATGCGGAGTGCGGATTGCGGAATGCGGAATGAGCGATGATCAAGGGGCGAGAGTAGTGAGGGCAAGGGGGCAGAGGCGCGGGGGGGCTGGGGGCGGGAGGCAGTAAGCAGAACGTAGAAGGCAGAAGGCGAGGACATCACTGCCGAATGCGGATTGCGGAATGGCAGAAGGGGAATGGCGGGTTGGCGCACGATCCGGTATGAGCACACCCAGCGGGGGACGGTCGTGGTGGTGTCCCTCCTCGTGGGGGCGGCTTTCTGCCTCTTCCTCCAGGCGCTGATCCCGGCCCCGCGGTTCGTCCTGGTCGTGGCAGCCGGCGTCCCCGTGCTGAGTGCCTTTCTCTTCTCCTCCCTGACGATCCAGATCACCGATCGCGCCCTGCGCTGGCACTTCGGGCCCGGGCTCATCCAGAAGCAAGTGTCGCTGTCGGAGATCCAGGAAGCGGAGGCCACCCGAAGCAGCTTCTTTTGCGGGTGGGGAATCCACCTGACTCCGAGAGGGTGGCTCTACAACGTCTCCAGCTTTCAGGCGGTGGCGGTGAGGCTCAAGAGCGGGAAGGGGTTCCTGCTCGGCACCGACGAACCGGAGCAGCTTCTGGCCGCACTCCGACACGCCATTTCTTGACACGACCGCCGTCGGCACTTCCCGCCTTCCGCTCACCGACTCTCGGCGCGAGGACCCGCAGCCAACTTGTCGACGCGGGGGTACTGGCTGCGCGGCATAGAGGCGAGCCTACTTCCTGGAAACGCTCCGCCGGTCGAGGACCTCCGCAAGAATGGGCAGGAAGAACAGGCCACCGGGGAGCAGGAAGAGAATAAGGATGGGAACTAGTCTGCTGATACTCCAGAGGTGACTCCGGATCTCCCGCCGCTCCTCGGGGGTCCATGGCTCGCCGGTGTTCCGGACCTTCATGAGGAGGCGCATGAGCCCCTTGATCGCGAGGACGTGGGGCAGGATGAGGTTTCGGTGGCTGGCTAGGCGGTTCTTGAGAAACTCCGTCAGCATTCGGCCGGCGTCCTGTGCCGTTGGAAGGTTCTCCCGGGGACGAATGGCGATATCGTATCACTCACGGAATGGATTTTTCCCGCCGATCTCTGCCCTCGATACGGTGTCCGGATACACCTCCATCACCCTCGTGCTTTGCGCTACGGAAGTTCGGCGCGCTCGTCGTGGAAGTCGGCGGCAGCGAAGATGCGCTCGTAGCTCATCCGGTTGAACCGGGTGAGGTACTCCTCCTCCGGCCGGGTCTGCTCCTCCAGGGTCTTCCAGACATCCTCTGGGACGTCCCAATCGCCCGGCTCCATGTTGGACGCAAGCTGCTCCCAGGTCCGCACGCCGACGATGACCGAGGCGACGAACCTTCGCCTGAGGGCCCAGGCGATGGCAAGCTTCGCCATGGGGATGCCCGTTTTCGCGGAAACCTGCTCGACGATCTGCGCGACCTTCATCCCTTTTGGATGCCAGAAGCGTGCACCGTCGATCTGCGCTCGCCTCTGCATGCGGCTCCCTTTCGGGGGCTCGGTCATTCCCTTGTATTTGCCGGTGAGCAGCCCCGCACCGAGGGCGCCATAGCAGAGGATGCCTAGCCCGTGGTCCACGGCGGCCGGGATGACCTCCCGCTCTAGCTCCCGATGGATCAGGCTGTAGATGTACTGCCCCGCGACGGGGGACTCCAGGTTCATCCGCGCTGAGACCCCACACGCCTTCGCGATCTGCCAGGCAAAGAGGTTGCTCACGCCGATGTACCGCACCTTCCCCTGTCGGACGAGATCGTTGAAGGCTCGCAGCGTCTCCTCGAACGGGGCGATGGGGTCGGGGCCGTGGAGGTAGTAGAGGTCGATGTAATCGGTTCGTAACCGGCGCAGGCTCGCCTCGCAAGAGGCGATGATGTGCTTCCGGGAGAGACCGTACTGGTTCGGCTTGGCTCCCATGGGGAACTAGCACTTGGAGGCGAGGACGACCTGTTCCCGCGGGATCTCTTGCAGGAAGGCCCCGATGATCTCCTCGGCCCTTCCTCCCGCGTAGACGTCCGCCGCGTCGATGAGGTTGCCGCCGCCATCGAGGAACCGCTTCAGGATGGCGTGCGCCTCCTGCTCGTTGCACCCCCAGTCCGGGGCCCCGAACGTCATGGTCCCAAGGGTGATGCGGGAGATCAGCAGGCCGGACGACCCGAGGAATCGGTATCTCATCACACTCCCTCCTGTAGGGATTATGAACACCTGTCTGGGCACCTGAAGATAGCCCCGTGCGGGAAGCGCCGTCAAGGTGAGCTTTCCTCGGCATCCCGGAGGACATGGTGAAACTGCTGGACGCATCAGAGGGGGCTCGGTCCGCCAGGCTTGCGGGCGAAAGACGGGGGCAAGCTCCATCTCTAGCCCCCGCGCTTCCAGTTTGCGCTTGACACTGCCTCCCGGTCTATGGATACGGTTTGCTCGCCTCGACTCCTTCGCTTGGAACGGCGCGGACGATTCTTTGGAGGACTGCAACCTCACAGGGTTGTTCACCTTGACTCGGGGCCTTCCGCACAAAAGGCCGCACACGTCAGATGCTTGTCAACACGGGGCGACAGTTGTTCGAGTTGAGGAGATGATCATGATCCCGACCGACTGGGCCAACCTGTGGCGTGAACTCGCCTCCAGTGACATCCAGGCTAACTTCGAAGGCGAAACAAAGATGATCGAGCGCTGGCGCCGGGTGGCCCGCCAGCTCGACGCCGGAGAGAGAAGCCTCCCGGATCTGCTCCTGGACCACATCCTGGGGAGGCTCACGCCGGAGATGACGGTGCTGGACATCGGGGCAGGGATCGGCCGCTGGGCCTTGGCCATCGCGAGGGCGGTCTGCCGCGTCACCGCCGTGGAGCCGCTAGCGGGGATGCGCCAGGTGCTGGTCGAGCGGGTGGCATCCCACGGGATCACCAACCTGGAAGTGGTGAAGGTCCCCTGGCTGGAGGCCGAGGTGGCGCCGCACGATGTGGTCATCGCCGCCCATGCCACTTACACGACGACGGACCTGCTCCGCTTTGTCCGCAAGATGGACGCGACCGCCCGCCGCTCCTGTTACCTGGCCCTGCGGGTGCCGGCCCACGACGGCATCATCGGGGAGCTGTCCGAGAGGATCCGGGGGCGGTGGCTGGACAGCCCCAACTTCATCGTGGGCTACAATCTGCTCCTCTCGGCGGGCTTTTACGCCAACGTGCTGATGGAGCCGAGGCCGGCGCGCTACTTGACCGACGCCAACCTGGACGACGCCCTGGAGCGGGCCAAGCGCCACCTTCACCTCGAGGATGCCAGCCACGACGCGGAAATCCGCGAGGTCCTCTCCCGCCGTCTCCAATTCGTAGATGGGGCCTATCGCTGGCCCGACAACATGCGCTCGGCCCTGATCTGGTGGGACAAGGCGTGAGCCTCTTCTGGCGCACAAGGCGAGGATTCGTGTTGACTTCGGACTTCAGTCGAATACAAGATCGGCTGGCCGCCAGGGGAACTGAGATCCCGGGAGGTCGGCAGTGGCGCCAGGAGTTGGGGCCGCCCCCGACCTCCGGCGACAGGGATCGCTGACCACATCTGCCCGGGGAACAGAACGGAGGCCCGGCGGTTTCTAGATGCTTACGCCTGGAATTCATGCCTTCTTGACAAAGAACATTCCCGCGATGCCCGCGAAAGCGCGCCCGGCAATCGTTTGCGGGCATTCCTGGAGTCGTCCAACTCTTGGCTCTCATCGCGAAATGTCGAATATCGAACAAAGAATATCGAAGGAGGAACGCCGGAGGGAGGCGGCTCTCGGAAAAGCTTTCGTTCGAAATTCGTCATTCGCCGTTCGACATTCGATATTTCTGGAAGAGCTGTCCTATTTGGTTCCGGTTACGCCGGGCTAAAGAGGAGAGGGCATGACCACGCCGACGATTGAACTCATGCACCGTCACGGTTCCGTTCGGAAGCACACGGCTGAACCCGTCCCGGTAGAGCTGATCGAGACAATCGTCCACGCCGCCCAGCGCGCCTCCACCTCGTCCAACCTCCAGATGGTGAGCGTCGTCGCCGTGACGGAGGCGGCGAAGCGCGCGCGCCTGGCGGAGATCTGCGGGCAGGAGCACGTCGCCCGGGCGCCGGTCGTGCTGGTGTGGTGCGCGGACCTCAAGCGCCTAGACCGGGCCTGCGAGCTGCGCGGCTACACGCAGGTGTCGGACTACGTCGAGAACTTCCTCATCTGTGCGCTGGACGTCGGCATCGCCGCGCAGAGCGGGACCCTCGCCGCGGAGTCGTTGGGGCTGGGGATCTGCTACCTCGGCAGCATCCGCAACAACGCCCAGGCGGTGATCAACCTGCTCGCGCTCCCGCGCCTGGTGTTCCCCGTCGTCGGCATGACGGTAGGCTGGCCCGCCGCCTCACCCATCATCCGGCCGCGCCTCGCAACCTCCGCCATCCTGCATTGGGAGGCGTACGATCCGCAACCCCGGGACGCGGCACTGCACGAGTACGACCGGACCATGATCGCCAC
>Ga0315279_10001924_pt1 | contig 32795 bp, 31 predicted proteins | sample YL17G06_20_MG_FD_203694 | JGI IMG/M metagenome (GOLD analysis project Ga0315279, IMG submission 203694) | Sediment microbial communities from Yellowstone Lake, YNP, Wyoming, USA - YL17G06_20 | ecosystem: Environmental > Aquatic > Freshwater > Lake > Sediment | place: USA: Wyoming | collected...
TGTTGGCGGCGACGTACTTGGTGCCGCATGCGAATCGACAGAAGACGGATTAGTTGCAAAAAGAATTATATGGCCGGACCTTCCGTTGAAAAGGAAAGTTGAAAGTTCCAGCAAACGCATTTTGTGCGCATTCATTTCAGGCGCCGATCAGTACGCGGCGGGGTTCGAAGCGAAGAGTTTCGAAAAGTTCACGAAGTGGGCGGAGGAAAACGCGGTCAAGAATTTGCATGCGTTCGCATTCTCGAAGCCGGAGCACGTCAAGGATGTGCAGGAGCTGCTCGGAAAGCTTCCGGAAAAAATTTGCTGGGCAGTCGTGCCAATGCCTTCGCTTGTTGAGTTTGGAGGGCTGAAAATATTGTCGTGCGAAAGCAGCAATCTGAAAGCGTATAAGGACGTGTGGGGCAGCGACGAAAAAATAATGGTTAACTTACTCAAAAGACGAATCTTGCCGCTTGACGCAATGCGCAAATGCGGCAGCACGGGAGGGCATGCGACCTTCTTCGACGCGGTTCCGGATATTTTCGTCTCAACCGGATCGAAGGAGCCGGCGGCATCGAATTACAAAGGCACGAGCGTGCTGAGCATAGGCAGTTTCTCGGATGCGTCCGTGTTCTTCGCAATCGACCTGCAGACAAGGGACGTTAATAAACTTGACCTGTCATAAAATTATCGTATGGAACTAGACTTCCAGCTCCTTGACTGCGACTATACGAACATAAACAACAGGCCAGTGATAAGGCTCTTCGGCAAGACGCCCGACGGCAAGACGGCCTGCGCATTTGTCGAGGGGTTCGACCCGTATTTCTACGTGCAACTAACCGACTGGAGAGAGGAAACTATAAACTCAGCAGAAAAATTCCTGCGTGACAACTTCCGCGGCACGATAAAGAGCATAGAGGTCGTCAAGCGATTCCTGCCCATAGGCTACCATAAAGACAAGAGCGAGCTGCTGAAGGTCACGACCACGGATCCGTCGAGGGTGCCGGAGATACGGGAGGCGCTTCGAGGCAAGAAGTTCGTGAAGGAGATGTTCGAGGCGGACATACTCTTCAAGTACAGGTTCATGGCCGACAGGAACATATCCGGCCTCGGCATGCTGAAGGTAACAGGCGACGCCGCGGGCACATCCACCATAAAAGCGAAGCACAAGCTTACAGCAACGAAGATAGAGGCGTCCTCGGAGTCGGCGTTCCCGAATTTCAAGTACATGTCCGTCGACATAGAGGTCGTCGGCGGGCACGAGGGATTGCCGGACGCGAGGAAGGACGAAATAGCAATGATCAGCATGGCCTTCCACCCGCACCACGACGGCGACGGCTCGCTGGTGCTCATAACAAAACAGATAAAAGCGAGCGACAAAAGCGTGCGCGTGTTCCCGAACGAAAAGGAGATGCTGAAGGAGTTCGCGAAGATCGTGGACAGCTACGACCCAGATGTTATCGTGGGCTACAACATAAACGGCTTCGACCTGCCTTACATCACGGAGCGGTTCAAGCAACTTGGCATCCCGTGCACAATAGGCAGATGCAACAACAAGCCCGCAACATGCAAGAAGTTCGGCATGTACTACCGCAACACCATACCAGGAAGGATAATAGCGGACACGTACGAGCTGATAAAGGAGTCGGCGAGCAAAGGGCTGTTCAGGCTGAAGCGGTACGGGCTGGGCGACGTGTCGCGCGCGCTGCTCAACGAGGACAAGGTTGACATATCCCACAGCGAGATAGGCAAGTACTGGAACGGCGATGTGGAGAAGATGGAGAAGCTGATAGCCTACTCGCGCAAGGACGCGGAGCTGGCGCTGAAGCTGCTGATGGAGAAGAACATGCTCGACAAGTTCATAGAGCTGTCGAAGGTGTCCGGGCTGCTTCTGCAGGACGTGCTCTCTGGCGGCGAGTCGGCACGCATAGAGAACCTTCTGCTGCGCAAGTTCAACGAGGCCGGTTTTGTCATACCGTGCAGGCCGTCGCCGGACGAAGGCACGCGCAGGAACGTGGAGCGCGAGACGAAGGGGCTGAAGGGCGCGCTCGTGCTCGAGCCCGAATCGGGACTGCACGCATCGTGCGTGGCGTATCTGGATTTCAAAAGCATGTACCCTTCGATATACATATCGTACAACATCTGCCCGACAACGCTCGTTGACAGCGGGCCAGGGACGGACTTCAAGCTTGACGCGGACTCGACGAAAAATCTGGAGAAGCCGTGCATAGAGACACCATACGGCGCGAGATTCGTACCGAAGGAGACGCGTCAGGGAATAATACCGAAGATTGTCGAGCATCTGATAACAGAGCGCGACAAAGTTAAGAAGGCGATGCGGGCCGAGAAGGACAAAAACAGGATAAGGGAGTTGGACGCGAAACAGTTCGCGCTGAAGATAATGGCGAACGCGTTCTACGGCTACACGGGCTACATACAGGCCAAGGTGTACATGCTGGGCATAGCGAACACGATAACCAGCTGCGGAAGGCATCTGATACAGAAGACGAGAGACACTGTAGAGGAGGACAAACGGTTTAAGGTCATCTATGGCGACACGGATTCGATAATGGTGAAGACCGGCACAACGGAGCTCGCGAAAGCGTTCGAGATTGGCGCGGAGCTGGAGAATATCATAAACGCGAAGCTCGAAGGCATCGTAAGCATAAAGACCGAAGGCGTGTTCAAGTCGCTGCTGATACTGACGAAGAAGCGCTATGCCGGCTGGCTGTTCGAACGCAAGGACGACGAGGAAGGCGCGATAATAACCAAAGGCATCGAGACCATCCGCCGCGACTGGTGCGACCTCGTGGGAGATACGCTGTACAGCGTGCTGGAGATAGTGCTGAAGGAGCAGAACCCGAAGAAGGCATTCGAATACGTGCGCGGTGTCATGAAGAGGCTGCAGAACAACGAGATACCCATAGAGAAGCTTGTCATAACGAAGAGCATATCGAAACCGATCAAATCCTACAAGGGCGTGCAGCCGCACATAGAAGTCGTCAAGAAGATGCGCATGCGCAGCCCGAGCGACGCGCCGGGCGTGGGCGACCGCGTTGGGTTCGTAATCGTGCACGGCATGCAGCTGTTGTCCAACCGTGCGGAGGATCCGGACTACGTGAAGGCGCACGGGATAAAGGTCGATTCGAAATACTACATGGAGAACCAGCTCGTGCCGCCGCTGGAACGCGTGTTCGAGGCGATGGGCATAGAAAAGACGGAGCTGCTAGGCATAGGCCGCCAGACGCTGCTCACATCACTGCTCGGCAAGAGCGGCTCAACGAAAGCGATCCTAGCGCAGATGGAAACTCCGCTGGAGTCGGCCGACGGTCTCGTTTGCGAGAAATGCGCGAAGGTTTACAGCGTACCGCCGCTGGCCGGCAAGTGCGTTTCATGCGGCGGGGGGCTGCTCTTCTACAAAGGCGACGAAAGGTCGAAGTACTGCAACGCCGCGCTTAACGCCTGAACTGCGAAGCGAGCTCCTCGTAGAACGGCTTCACGATTGCGTAGCCGAGTAGTCCTCCAAACATGAGCGCCAGGCCGAACCTGTTCAAAGGAGTGAACGACACGGCTATGCCGACTGCGACGAAGGCGAGTGTCAGCCTCGTATAAAGCTTCGAGAACCTCGACCTGGCAGCCTTCTCGGTCAGCATTACGGTTTGCAGAACGCTGAATGCGGCGAACGCGCAAATACCCGCGATCGTGGCCGAGTCCACAACCCAACCCCGCGCCGACAGCGACTGCGACATCTCGGCTACAGCCAGGATGAAAATAATTTCGAGTATTGGCACGACCGCAGCAAACAACGCTAGCCTGATGTTCCTGTAAAGTGCAGCGACTGCGATGAAAAGAGCCGACGCGCAGCCGGCCAAGAAAAGTTCGGCGAACGGTAGCATCCAGCTCATCTTCCCTTCGAACGCGGCCGCATCCTTCGCATCGAGCGCGCTTGCTATTTTGCCTTCAAGCGCCACATCCAGAAGCTTCTTCTTGTACACAGCGTTGTCCATCGTACGTTCCCCTCCGGTCATGGATATGGCCTTGACCGGCGAACTCAGTATGCTGGAAGGTATGGACAGTTTCGAAAGCTCCGCGTCGTCCACATAGTACAGCAACAGACCATTGAGCACGCCGCTGGTCGAGCCGTACAGAGGTTCCAACCCACCTATAACGTCAGAAAATCTTTTTGACGATTCGTCATCGAGTTCCACAGGCACGCTAAAAACATATGACACGGACTTTGCATCGTAGGCCACGCTGCCCTGCCCGCCTTCCAGCTTCTTGACCCCGCCGTTGTCGAAAATAGTTTCGCGAACTGTAAGCGACGAGTTCGTGAAGTTCGCAACCCTGATTTTCACGCCGTCGAGTTCGAAGATGTCGCCGATCTTGTAGGTGCCGTTCACGGTCGTAACGGTTTTGCCGTCCCACGACAGGCTCTGCGTGCTTCCGCCTATTCTTATCTTGGCCGTGCCATCCAGCAGCTTGACTTCCTGTTCGGCCGCGCATTCTATCGCTCCCGGGAACATCACGGAATTTATGCTCTCGCCTTTCGGCAGATAAACGCCGACAGCGCCATCCTCCACAACAGCGTACGCGTCCTTGACGCCTATCGCGTCGAACCTTCTTTTTATGATTTCAGCGATTTTTGTAGGCGTTTCATCGTCGGCGAGTGACGTTATTCGTACTGCGAACTTCTCACCGCCAGCGACATCAATGCCAAGCCTTAGCCACCCGCGACCCACATCCTCAACGCTTATTCCAAGGTCGCCGTCGGCCACGGCCGTGCAGCCTCCGGGTCCACCATTCACAACCATTGGTACGCGCTCGCCCTTCTTCACAAAACCCGATTGGTCGTAAAAGTCCTCCATGTTGGGCAGCCCGCTGCCGGCCATGCTTGTTATCACATCGCCTACGCGCAGGTTGCCGCAAGACGCACCGCCGCTTATCGAAACAACCTTAAGCCCAGTGCTGCTGAAAAGCAGCGGCGACATCAAGCACCAAGCCGCGACCAGAACCGCAAACAGAACAATCCAAGACCTTATACCCATCTTCAACCGAGACACCGCCAAATCCGAAATCCTATGAACATAGATGTAGTCAAACCTTTATTAAATATTAGGTCTTTGGCTGCACATGCAGAAAACATGTAAATTTTATTGCTTTTTATTTATTGCCGGGAAAATCCTAAAAAGGATAAGTGGTCGCGAATGGCAGTGAACGAGCCTACGATAGAGCAGCTTCGCAAGATATGCCAAGACAGGCCGGACAAGCACGACTTTTACATGTGGGGCGTGGCGAGGAAGATATCGATATATTTCACGTGGCTTTTCGTGCGCACGCCTGCAACACCAAACCAAATCACGTTTCTATCGCTCCTTTTCGGAGTTGCCGGGGCCGTGTTCTTCGCTTCAGCGAACCCGATGTATTGGATGGTGGGATGGGTTGTTGTTAACTTGCATTTGATATTGGACCAGTCGGACGGCGAGGTTGCACGCTACAAAAAGATGATGACAAAGTTCGGTTACTTTTTCGATGAAATAACGCATCCGATAGTCAATGCAGCGCTATTCATGGCTGTTGCTGCGTCAGCATACTACGCGTCCAACAACCCAAACGTGTTGTTTCTTGGTATGGCGTTTCTATACTCGGCGTTGATACTTCGGGCGATCGGCGTTTACTCCGACTTCGCGACAAACCGTATGTTCAAACTCAAGACCGAGCGGAGGGAAATGCCGAAAAGTTGGATTGGAAGGATAACGAGCATACCATTCGGCCTTGGAGGTTACTTCCACATTTTCGTTGCAGCCGCCATTTTGGATATATTTTTCACGTTCCCCATCGGATACGGAGATTTCATCGTCGGCAGTTTCAGGGAACTTTTCTTCGTGTCAGCCGCGATTGCGATGTTTCTAGCTGTCATTGGAAAGATGTTTAACCTTAAGGAAAAGCTTAAGGATAGCAGGATTTAGGCTAACAGGCAAACGGCGGTAGTTCGTATGGACGAAAAGAGTTTCGAATCTTTCAGGAAGAATGCGGAAAGGAACAGGATGTTCATACGCGCAGTTGCGCACAAACAGTTGACAGCCGAGCAGAAGAAGCAGGTGGACGATGCCCTCGAACGCAGCAAGAAGGCGCATGAGGACATATACAAGGTGCAAACGGAGCTGAAGAAGGCAAGGATACCGTTCGTCATATTCAAAACCATGGGCAACCACCCGGACATGGGGTTAGACGTCGACTTCCTCGTCGCCAGCAAGGACTTCGACAAGGCGAGGGACGCCGTGCTTGGCAATTTCGACGGCCGGGTCATACATCAGTCGATGGCCAGCACACTCGCGGGCAAGGTTTCGATAGAAATAGGCGACTCGCCGATAACGGTCGAGATACACGGCGGAGGGTTCTCGCAGATAGGCGAGTACGGCATACAGGTCGAGCCAACGATAGAACACAGCCGGATTGTGAAGCTGTTCGGCATGGACTTCCGCGTGCCGTCGAACGAGGACGTGCTGCTAATCGACGTTATGCACAGGATCTACAGGCACATGAGCATCAGATACTCGGACGTGTACAACACGAAAAAGCTGCTCGATGAAGAGAAGCTTGACTGGGCCTACGTACTGAAACCCGTAGAGCAATCCGGTATGATGCCCGGGTTGATACTTTTCCTGGATGTCGTAAAGAAGTACGGCGACGACATCGGAAACCTTGGCAAGTTCCCGTATTTCGTAGGCAAGCACGACTTTCTGAAGAATTATCTCGCGAAGGTGCTGAGCGACGCGCTGCACCTGAGGGTTGTCAGCCTACTGAGGATGCTGACGATATACCCGGCGCTGCTGGTTTTGGAAAGCCTGTTCGGCAAACACATCAAGAACACGTTTTGGTGAGACGATGGAATACTCAATGCACAACAAGCTGAAGATAAGGTCTGACATAGATTTGGGCCTGCCATCGTTTTTCAAACAGCCGATTTCAGGAACGCCCGACCTCGACATTTCGGTCGGCTTCAAAAAAGTCACAGACGCAGAGCACGTGTTCCCGCCTTACGTGTACCACAAAAAGAACATGCTGCTGCACAGGTACGGGTTCGTAACGCCGTGCCAGCTCACGCTCGAAGATTTCGAGGGCAACACGAAGATAACCTTCACACGGGCTTACAAAAAGCTGGTCGGAGTGGGTGGGCTGGTGGACTGCGTAATCGACCTGAAGCTTTTGCAGAAGGGCATCGCCAAGACGCACGGCGCGTGCGTGGAGCTGCGAGACGGCACAGGCGTGATGATTGCCGGATGGGACCACAGCGGCAAGTCCACGCTTGCGATAAACATGATGAACGACGGGGCGAAGTTCCTATCGGATGACATAACGCTTTTGGCAGGAGGCAGGGCTTACTCGTATCCGAAAAACATAAAGACTTTCACAGGCATGTACGCACTCGCGAAACAGTTGAACAGCATACCGTTCGTGAACAGGACGCTCGGCCTGAACAAGGGCGTCCCGCCGAAGAATGTCGTAGGCGAAACAGAGGTGGAGTACCTGTTCATATCCAGATACGGCAAGAAAGGCATACGGAGCATCGGTAAGGCGGAGGCGAGGATGGTTATGAACACGCTGGGCATATACACGACCGCGCCCTTCGACAAACGCCATCTCGTGCTTGAGTACTGCCACTATAACAAATACGACATAGGAGCCCTGCTTGGTAAGAGACTGGAGATAATCAAAAAATTCCTCGACGGAGTGAAATGTTTCGAGCTTACGGCCACGAACGTGGCCGATTCGGAAGAACTCATTAGGAAAACTATAGGATGATGGAGCAGAGTAGAATGGCCTCGCTGGAAGAACTCTTCATGAACGTTTCAAAGAACGACAGGCTCATACAGGCGGTCTTCGTAATAGCCGGCATAGCACTTTTCGGCTACGTTCTGTCGAACATAACGCTGGGCGACATGTACAAGACGTTCAGCGTGATGGGGGCGAACGTCCTGCTCATAGCTTCGATACTGCTTTTCGAGATGGTCGTCAGCTCGGCGAGGCTGAAGCTATTGATTGGAAAGAAGTACGATGTACCAATGAAAAGCGTATTCAGAATAATGTTCGAGACCACGCTGTTCGCTGTGTACTCGCCTGGTAAGGTGGGCGAACTCATGAAGCTGGACCTTTTCAAAAAGGAAGGCGTGAAAAGAACGTACAGTCTTGCGGCGATAGTGTTCAGCCGCGTCTTTGATTTGGCTGTCGTCATGCTATTTTCGCTCGGGGTGCTTTTTTCCCTAGGCGTCGATTTACTTATGATTACTGCGTTGGCGGTGCTCGCGGTCGCCGCGGCTTTCGCAACTTACAAGCTCGGTATTTTCAGAGGGCCGACATCGAGCGTGCTGGACGCGTTCAAGACGTTTTTTGACATAAAGGTTGCCCTGCTGATGATTGCACTTAGCGTTGTGTTGTGGATGGCCGACACAACGATGCCTTACATTGCGCTCATGATACAGGGCTACAACGTGGACTTTTTTCAGACAGCTTCGATATACTTCGCCAGCATAATCATAGGGCTGGTCTCGATGATACCAGGAGGCCTCGGCACTTCGGACTTTTCGTTCTCATACGGCATGACCAGGTTGCTGGCCGTTCCAGAAGCGGATGCGATAGCCACCATAGTCATGCTGCGCATAATAGTCTTTGTCGTATTTTCGGTCGGCGGACTGATGTATTTTTATGACATGAAGAATCTGCCAATCAGCGCTCAACCACAAGATACGAAATCTCCATAAGTTCCTTGAACGTCTCCCACCCCCAACAGCTCCCCGGCCATCCTAATACATCACAACAAACTCTATGCAACCCACCAGTGCAAGGCCGCGTTCCTGTAAAGTCTGGTGCAGTTCTTGCACAGCTTTACCCTGTCGCCCATGAATGACATATGCAAATCCGTCACGCGCTTGTATTCGTCCGATTCCATTATTTCCTTCAAAGGCTGCTTCTTCAGATCGCCGAGCACCATCTCGCCCTCGTAGTCGATGCAACAAAGCACGAGCTTGCCGCTGCTTAGCACTGTGGGGTGGTTCGGCTCGAAGCACGGATATGCGATGCCATGCAGCTCGCGCGACCTGTCGTCGGCGCGGTTGTCCACGACCGATATATTTACGTCGTCGGACCAGTCCGACCAGAACGCCTTGTGCGAGGCGATGTTCCTCTCGTTCAACTTTTGTTTTATCATGAACACGGTTATCTTCGGCATGGCCATGCCACGGCGCTGGCGATTCTTGTAGAATGAGATTATGTTGTCCTTCACGCGTTCCCAGTCACCACCTATGCGTATCTTGTCGTAGTCCTCCTTGTTGCCCGCGTCGACGCTGAACTTTATGAAGTCGAGGCCGGAATCGAGAAGCCCGTCAGCCATCTTCTCATCAAGCAGCATCGCATTGGTGAAGAAGCCCGCCTTCATGTCCAGGCTTTTCACGAACTTTATCCGCTCGATTAGATGCGGGTCCAGCAGCGGCTCGCTGTACATCTGCAGCGTCACTGTCGCGAACCCGAGATCCTTAGCCTCGCCGACGATCTTCCTGAAAAGCTCCATGGACATGAGTTCCTTTTTCCTCTTCATCTTCGAGTACGGGCACATCACGCAGCGCAGGTTGCAGACGTTGTATGGCTCGATTGTTATTATTTTCTCCCCCGAGTTCAGCACGCCAGCTATGTGGTGCGCGTAAACGGCCCTGTAAATCGAATTCACACCAGGGAAGTTCACCGCTTGGAACACTAGCCCTTCCAACGCCGGGGTCGACATTACAAAATTTTTCAAACGTGCGAACCTTGTCAAAATAATCACCTAGTGTTTAGATGTGGTCTATCCCGCCCCATTCTTCATGGGCAGGCGCTTTATAACGACCCCGTCCTTCACGCCAAGCTCCAGCACGTTGTCGCTCTTCGGGTGCTTCAGCAGCATACCAAGGAAAAAACGTCTGGCCGGCTTGTAGCAATCCTCGCCGTCGACTTCCAACTCTGCTTGCATGGCAACCATACCGTCCGCAATCCAGGCGAAACGCGCCAAGTAATTTATAGCCGATTGGCAATTTATATATAAATAACCATCGAATTTTATCGAACCGTGGTGCACTAGGATGCCTACTGAGAAACGCAACGAAATCGTTGAACTAAAGAAGATGGAGGACAAGCGCGGATTCCTCGTGGAGTTCCTTAGCGCGCCGGAACTGCCCGAAGGCATGGAGAAGTTCTCCCAGATATACGTGACGACGCTCGCGCCAGGCTCGATACGCGGTAACCATTACCACAAAAACAAATTGGAGTGGGTGGGGGCCGTCGCCGGCAAAATAAGGGTGCTGCTGGAAAACGTCGCGACTGGCGAGAAGGAGGAAATCATCCTCGACAGCGGCGATAAAACCTTGAAGCGTGTGCTGGTAAAGGCTAGCGTGGCACATGCGTACGAAAACGTAGCCGACTGCACGTCCGTGCTGGTCGTCTACACGAACGAAGTTTATGACCCAGCGCACACCGACACCTACGAACACAAACTCCTCTGAACCGTGATTATCGATGGGAAAAGTCAATATTTCCGCTGTCATCCCCGTTTACAACTCTGGAAGCATACTGCATGAGGCTTACAGCCACATCAAGCGCGCGCTTTCTGGAATGACCGGCAAGTATGAGATACTCTTCAGGAACGACGGAAGCAGCGACGACAGCCAGCGAGTGCTGGAACGCATCGCTAAATCAGACAGGCGCGTGCGGATCTTTCGGAACGAGAACCGCGGGCTGGGCTACGTGCTGCGGCAGATGTTCAAGGACGCGCGTGGCGACATCGTGATATACCTCGACGCCGACGCGTACATGACCTTCGGGCTTTCGCAGCTGCCGCGCCTGATAAGGAAGACGAAGGACGCGGACGTCGTCATATCATCCAGGTACAAGCAAGGCAGGATTCCGTTGCACAGGCTGGTGCCGAGCCGGACGTACAAAATAATAAACGAGCGGCTGTTCGGCGTTGGCATAGATGACATAGGCAGCGGGCTTGTCGTTTTCAAAAAAAGCGCGCTCGACCGCATAAAGCTTTATTCGAACGGATTCGAGATACACATAGAGCTATACACCAAGCTGCATAGGGCAGGCCTCCGTGTGCTGGAAGTCCCGACCGATTACGTGCACTGGGACGAGGGCTCCTTCAAGATGCTAAAGCATGGCCCGCGCACGCTCGCGATGACTTTCAAATACTGGCTGAATGGATGCAGGTGATTGCATGGCGACGTCTGGAGTCAAGATACCGTTCTTCGAGCTGAGAAGGCAGTACGCGGAGATCAAGCCCGAGATAGACAAGGCCATCGCGGCCGTGCTGGAGGGCGGGCAGTTCATACTCTGCGACGAGCTGAAGTCCTTCGAATCGGAGTTCGCGAAGTACGTCGGCGCTAAGCACGCCTTCGGTGTGGGTTCGGGCACGGACGCGCTTTTCCTTTCGCTGCTCGGCATCGGCGTCGGGCCGGGCGACGAGGTCATAACCGTTGCGAACACGTTCATAGCCACTGCGTTGACTATTTCCCACGCAGGCGCTAAGCCGGTGCTCGTTGACATCGACGAGTGCACGTTCAACATGGCCCCGGCGAAGCTGGAGAAGGCGGTAACAAAGCGCACGAAGGCCATCGTGCCGGTGCACCTGTTCGGTCTGCCGGCTGATATGGATCCTATAATGGAGATAGCCGAGAAGCATGGACTGAAAGTTTTGGGCGACGTTGCCCAGGCCTGCGGCTCCGATTACAAGCGCAGGAAGATAGGCTCCATGGCGGACGTAGACGCATTCAGCTTCTACCCAACCAAGCCGCTCGGTGCCTACGGCGACGGCGGGATGATTACGACGAACAGCGCCGAGATTGCAGAGAAGATAAGACTCCTAAGGAATTACGGCGAGACGACAAAATACCATCATGCCATCATGGGGTTCAACAGCCGCCTGGACGAGATGCAGGCCGCGATACTGCGCGTCAAGATGAAGCACCTCGGGCAGTGGATAGCAAAACGCAGGAAGAACGCCGAGCTCTACACAAAGGCGCTACGCGGCTCGGACGTCATAACGCCCTCGGAACCCGCCGGCTACAGGCACGTGTATTACCTTTACGTGGTGCGCTCGAAGCGGCGCGACGCGCTGCAGAAGCACCTCGCGTCGAAAGGCATAGGCACGATGGTGCACTACCCGATACCGATACACATGCAGCCCGCGTACAAGAAGATGGGATGGAAGAAGGGCGACTTCCCAGCCGCCGAACGTTCCGCTTCCGAGATACTTTCGCTGCCCATGTATCCGGAGCTGAGAAAGGAAGAGATGGAAGAGGTTTCAGAGGCAGTGCTTGGCTTCAAGCAATGACGCATTCACAGCGTTTTCAGCTTGTATATGTGATAGGCCATGAAATCGGCCTGTGCGTAGTTGGAGCTGATAAAATCGTCCAGCCCCAACTTTGTCAAGAACCGCGTGTCGTCATAGAGTATGAATTTTGGTTTGTACTGGATTATGTCCCTCACTATTCCAGCCAACTCCCCCCGCTCCTCCGACAACTCGTAGAACCCAACGCCCTCGTACAGGGGATATTTGTTGATGTTCCTCCTGTTTGCGAGGAAGAGTATTTCAGGTTCGTACACCGACAACAACATATCGCTCTCAGAAGTGCTGTTCTGTATCAGCTTTGCAAGCTCCAGCTGATGATGTATCGTAACCTGCTCACCCGGCCGCCTGAACAGGAACATTGTTATGAAATTCACCGTGCCGTACTCTTTGCTTATGCTCTCCAGAAATCCGACAGGCGTGGGGTTGCCAATGAACTTGTCCCGTTCGCTTATTATCGGGTTCTCCGGATAAACCGGCTGCAGCGCGGGCAGGAACCCGTAGGCGCAGACCGCGGCCACGACCAATGCGATTGCCAGCTTCGATGCGAACTCGTCCGACAAATGCATATTCGTGAAAAGGATTTTCTTGAATTTCATGCCAGTCGTCTCTACCACAAAGGCCGCTAGCAGGGAAACGACCGGCAGGACGACCGAAAACGTGCTCCCCCCGCTGAAGTCCTTTATAAATATGGAAGATAGTAGAACGAACGGGAGCACGAATGCCACAAGATGTTTCCTTTCGCTAACGGCTGCGACTATCCTGCCTTTGGTCGTTTCGTAAAGCGCCCTGTACACAACGTAAAGAGCGCCGACAGCCGCCGCGGTCATGAAGAAGAATTCCGTAGAGAACGTGGCCATCAGCCTTGCGATCTTCCAAAGCAACCTTTCGAACACCGTGGAGGACTCGTACTTCAGCGCATATAGCAGACTGAAGTTCACAAGATCTGGCAGCGTGCCCAACCATGCGAAATACAGGACGAGTACAGCGATTGGTATCGAGAAACCGATTGCGACCTTTACAAACCCGCCCAGCTTGAGCGGTTTCAGGTTGCCTTCGAGCACGAGCATCGATATCGGCGCGAAAATCAGCATGCCGAACGGCTGCCAGAACAGGCATGATAGCGACGCGCATATGCCAGAGAGCACGTAATTGCGCCTGTACGCCAGAAGTATGGTCAGGAAGGAGAAGAATATCGCGACCGCCTTTGAATCTCCAAGGAGTGCAAGCTCCATCGAATACACGAACGATATGTAAATCAGGCAGGAAAGCGCCGCAAGCAGCTTGTCGTTCGTCGACTTTAGCACTATCCTGTACAGCATGACTACGGACGCTGCGATGAGTATCAGCATGAACACCCTTATCGACATGTACTGCGGCAGGAATCCGAAAGTGCTCATGGCAAGCGCGTAGAAGTAGAACAGCGCGGGCGGCTTGACCTCGTAAACGGTCGAGTAAGGCGTGTAACCGCGCAGTATTTCCTGGCCTATGTACGAGAAGAAACCCATGTCCTTAACTATTGGGAATTCGGTTATGCCGTAGGCGCTTACAACGACCAAAGTCGTCAGCGCGATTGCCGTCTCAATCCAATGGCCGCGTAAAAACTCCTCGAACCGGCTTTGAATTTTCATTATATCACATTACGCTACCGGTTTATAATATCTTTAAGTCCGGCTGGCCTGCTAGGAGGCGACGCCCTCCCCAACCTTAGAACGCATACTGTCCAGCAGTATGGAGAACACAACGCTGCCGCCCATGAAGAGTGTCTTGAGGTCGTTCGGTCCCCTGACCTGGCTTAGGTACGAAAGTATTACCCTGGGTTGCAGGTAGAACTGCCACATCCCTCGCATGCTCCACTCCTCAAGCAGCTCCTCTGTCAGGCCGTTCGGTACGAACACCGGTCCCTTGTACACGCCCATCTTGCGCCAGTCTCGGTCGAGCGTGCCGTACTTGTCGGCCGTGTGGTAGATTTCCGTTCCGGGGAACGGTATGAGGAATTCGGCCTTGAAGTCGTCCACGCCTATGCGCTTGTTGAAATCGATAGTCTTCTTCATGCTCTCCACCGTCTCCAACGGGTGCGCTATCATGTTGAATCCGACAACCCGTATGCCGAACCTCTTCGTCAGCCTGACCGCGCGTTCTATCTGCTCGAGCTTCAGATGCTTCTTCTCCTCGTCAAGTATGCGCTGCTCCCCGCTTTCGATGCCGTACGATATCTGCCAGCAGCCTGCGCGCTTCATCAGGCGCAGTATGTCCTCATCCACAAAGTCCACGCGCGCGAAGCACGACCAGCTGAGATCGAGCTTCTCGTCGATTATCGCGTTGCATATCTCCTCCAGCCTCTTGCGGAATATCAGCAGGTTGTCCTCGTTCAGGCGCAAGTGGCGCACGCCGTAGTTGTAGTAGAGGTCGCGTACGAGATTCATCACGTACTCGGCGCTATGCGCGCGGCAGACGTTGCCGAAAACGGCTCGGTCGCAGAAGGTGCACTGCGACGGGCACCCGCGCGACGTTATCATCAGCGCGGACGTCTTCGCGTGCAGGCTCCACGCGGGCGGTTTGTAGTACGTCTTCAGTTCAGGCAGGAGGTCGAACGCGGGCGGAGGCAGGCGGTCGAGGTCCGTTATGAACGGCCGCTTCTCCGTAACCACCAACTTCCCACCATCCCTGAATATTATACCCTTCACCTTTTTCAGGTCGCCGCCCTTCTCGAGCGTCTCCAAGAGCTCGATTATCGTGTCCTCCCCTTCGCCTATCACGCCTATGTCGATGTGCGGGAACCGCTCCATCGTCTCCTCCGGCACCGCCGTTATATGCGGCCCACCGACTATGACAGTTATCCCGGGCTTGGCCTTCTTCAGCCGCTCAGCAAGGTCCGCTGCGGAGTAGATGTTTATAGTGTTCGCGGATATGCCGACATAGTCCGCGCCGTCCTCGACTATCCTTTCGGCCAGCCGTTCGTTCGCGATGTTCAGCGCGTGCGCGTCTATTATCTTCGTGTTGTAGCCCGCCGCCCTCGTTACAGCTGCCAGGTAGCACAGTCCGTTCGGTATCTCGACGCTGCCGACGTTGCTGAGGCGGCCGTACTCGTCCTCCTTCGAGAGGTGCGACCTGGTGAACACGACTGTGGCCTTCTCGTTATCCGACATACAGGAACACCTAGCATGCGCAAAAACGGAGCCCGTTTTCAAAAAATCCTTTGCATGGCAACGCTTAAAACATTGACGCTTAATATATCTTCAATTCCTATAAGAAATTATCTGCGGCGGTGTCTTGATGAAAGACGTGAAGATATGCCTCGCATGCTCCGCTGGCGGGCACCTGACGGAGATGATGCATCTGGAAGGATGCTACTCGAAGCACCCGCATTTTTTCATAACGTTCAAGCGCCAGGACACGGCCGATTTGAAGAAGCGGGAGGACGTGCATTTCGTCGACGATCCTGGACGGAATCCGCTGAAGCTGCTGGCATGCGTTTTTCAAACCATGTTCGCGCTTTCCAAGGAGCGGCCGGACGTGGTGATATCAACGGGCGCGGGCGTCGCGGTGCCTGCGTGCTACCTGGCGAAGCTGCTCGGAGCGAAGGTCGTCTTCCTCGAGAGCTTCTGCCGCGTAGAGGAACCGTCGTTCGCAGCAAGGCTCGTCTACCCGATTGCAGACCTGTTCATGGTGCAGTGGCCGCAGATGCTGAGCAAGTACGGGCCTAATGCGGTGTACAAGGGTGCGATAGTATGATATTCGTGACAGTCGGCACGCACACGCAGAGCTTCGACCGGCTGCTGCAGGAGGTCGACAGGCTCGTGGGCGAGCGCGCAATCAAGGAGAAGGTTGTCGGGCAGATAGGCAGCTCCACGTACGAGCCGAGGAACTTCAGGTGGTTCAGGTTCACGAGCTTCGAGGAGCTCGAACGGTTGTACGGCCGCGCCGACGTGATGATTACCCACGGCGGGGCAGGCAGCATATTGAACGGCCTCGATCGCGGAAAGCCCGTGGTAGCCGTCCCTCGGCTGAAGAAATTCGGCGAGCACGTGAACGACCATCAAATCGATTTGGTAAAGTTCCTTGAAAGCAAGAGAAAGATAGTCGCGGTTTACGACATCCGGGACTTGAAAAAAGCCATCGCCGAAGCCAAGAGGCGCGGCAAACTGCATACCGAGAACAAGGTTTGCGCTGAGATAAGCAAATTCATCGACAGCATTTGATTGGTTGGTGCTTCCGCGATGCTTACGGACTGGGGTTCCTTCAAAAAATACTGGGCGCCCGTTTTGCTTTACGCGGGGTTCATTTTTTACCTTTCGTCAATACCAGCCCCCCTCCCCGCAGTTAAATTGGATCTTAGCGCCTTGCATGTCCCGATGTTTTTCGTCCTGAGCTATTTGATGTCAAGGGCGCTTGCTAGCACGAAGTTAGGGAGCCACGGAACAATTGTCTTCCCGATGATAGTAACAGCCCTATACGGCATTTTAGACGAGCTCCACCAGCTTTACGTTCCGGGCCGGACGTTCAGTTACGTCGACATGGGCTTCGATTTCCTCGGAGCGTCGCTTGTCGTATTTAAAAACTGGTGGGACAAGTTATTTGAAAGGGTGAACCTGTGAAGGTACTGATGCTCAACCCACCGTTCCTTCCGAAGTACTCGAGGAACTCAAGGTCGCCTGCAGTGACTAAGGCGGGCACGCTGTACTATCCGATCTGGCTCTCTTATGCCACGGGCGTGCTGGAGAAGGACGGGTTCGATGTCATGTTCGTGGACGCTCCGGCCAAAGGCCTTACCACGGAGCAGGCTGTTGCGATTGCGGCGGACTTCAAGCCGAAGATGGTCGTGATAGACACTTCGACGCCCAGCATTTACGACGATGTAAAGACCGCGGCCAAGGTAAAGGATGCGACGAACGCGTTCGTCGTCATGGTCGGGACGCACGTTTCGGCGATGCCGAAGGAGACGCTCGAGCTCGATTACAGTATAGACGCGGTTGCGATGCACGAGTACGACTACACGCTTCCGGAGCTCGCGCGCGCCGTTGGGGCCGGAGGCAGCCTGAAGCGCGTCAAGGGCATAGCGTTCCGCTCCGGTAAGAACCAGATAACCGTCACCGAACCTCGTCCGATGATAGAGAACCTCGACGAGCTGCCGTTCGTAACGTCCGTGTACAAGAAGCATCTCAACCTTCGCGACTATTTTTACTCGTCGGCGAGCTACCCGATGGTTATGATTATAACGGGCCGTGGCTGCCCGTTCAGATGCTTCTGGTGCAACTGGCCGCAGGTCTTTCACGGACACAAGTACAGGCTCCGCAGCGCGAAGAACGTTGCTGACGAGTTTGAGTGGATAACGAAAAACATGCCCGATGTCAAGGAAGTGGGCATCGAGGACGACACACTGACCGCGGACGTGAGCCGCATGCGCGACATATGCAACATGCTCATAGAGCGCGGAATAAACAAGAAAATAAAATGGTACGCCAACGTGCGCGTGAACCTCGACCTAGACACAATGAAGGTCATGAAGGAAGCCGGATGCCGGCTGGTCATACCCGGTTACGAGAGCGGTGTGCATGAGCTGCTCGACGCTGCGCACAAAGGCATCACCCTCGACCAGTCGCGCGAGTTCGCCCGCAACGCGAAGGCAGCCGGCCTGCTCGTGCACGGGTGCTTCATCATAGGCCTTCCAGGCGAGACGAAGGAGACGGCCAAACGCACAATCGAGTTCGCGAAGGAGCTCGACCCGGACGACGCACAGTTCTTCCCGCTGATAGTCTATCCTGGCACAGAGGCGTACGAGTGGTCGCGTACGAATGGTTACCTCACAACTATGGACTTTTCGAAATGGAACACGAGAGAAGGCTGGCACAACTCGCTAGTCTCGACGCCGGCGTTGAGCAAGGAGAACATAATGGAATTGGTGAACGAGGCGAAAGTTGAATTCTACATGCGTCCGAGATTTGTCCTCAGGACGCTACGCCTGATGCTCGGCAGTTGGGACGAGACGAAGCGCGTGCTGAAGGCCGCGCCCGTGTTTTTCGGCTACCTGATGAAAACCCTAAGCAAGAAGTGACTTTGATGACGATAAGGCACAAGCTCGTGTCCAACACGACGTACCTATCCCTGAACTGGGTGTCGGTGACCGTGTTCTCGCTCGGTTTCTGGCTTCTGTTGGGCAAGACGCTCTCACCGTCATCGTACGGAGTCGTATCTGTCTCCCTTCAGGTCGCGACGTTCCTGTCGGGCGTGGCCGCGCTCGGACTCACCGGCGCAATAAACAAACTAGTGGCCGAGTTCCTGGAACGAAAGCAGATGGACAAAGTACAGGGAATAATAATGTTCTCCTTCAAGTCGGTGATAGCCGCGTCGCTGCTGATAGCGGTGGCCTTGGCGGCGATGTCGGGAACGCTGGCGCCGCTGCTAAAGATGCCGGTAAACGTGCTTATGCTCACTGCAGCGTCGGTGACAATCATATCCACCACGACGCTGTTCGATTTCATATACTATGGATTCCAGCGCATGAAGAAGCAGTTCGCCACTAACTTCATCGGCGGCGTGTCGAAGATTGCATTCGCCGCGGCCTTCATATTCCTCGGCCTCGACTACGTTGGCGCGACCTTGGCGCTCGTGCTGTCATACCTGGTCATACTCGTCTCACGCCTTGAAAGGCGCATGTTCAGTCTGTCCGCACACCCGATAGTCGACAGGGCCTCCATAACCAAGTTCGCGGTCCCGGCTTTCGTAGTGTTCGTATGCGTCACGGTGTTCACAGGAAGCCAGTACGTAATGCTGTCCGCAATGAAGTCCACCGAGGAAGCGGGGCTAATGTCAGTCGCGATGCAGGTGCCGTCTGTCATAAATACAGTATCGGTCATATTTTACTTGGCGCTGGGATCCATAGTGTCTGGGCTGTCCGCGAACAGGAACCCGAAGCCGATGCAGTCGTACCTGGTGAAGCTCGTGTTCAGGTATGACCTGTTCATAATGGTGCCGATGACGGCTTTCATGATCGTGCTTTCGAAGTACGCGGTGCTGTTCTTCGCGTCGCCGCAGTACCTGCCTGCTGCGAACCTCATGATGATTATGGCCGCCGCGACGGCCGTGTACGGGCTGTGCGGGCTGCTGCTCTCGAGCATGTACTCGATGGGCAGGCCGAACGAATACATGAAGATTGAGATTGGCGTGGCCGCGTTGTACATGCTGCTAGCCGTGCCGCTGACGTACTACTTCTCGGCAACGGGCATGGCCGTGGCGTACCTGCTGTCCAATCTGGCGTTTTTCGCAGTGGGTATGCTGTGCCTTAGGAAATACCTCGATTTCGCAATGCCACTTGCGGACATAGGAAGGATAGCCGCGGCCACGGCGATTTCAGTCGCGCTGCTTGCGGCGGCAACGCCGTACATACGAGGCTCCGTCGTTGCAATAGCCGCGGCGGTGCTGGCATGCGGAATATACATGGTAGTCATGCTGCCGATGAGGTTCTACATAAAAGAGGATCTGGCCGTGCTCGACGTTGTGATGGAGAAGGTTCCTATTACAAAGGCGCCGGTCACGGCCGTTAGGAACATTGTAGCGAAGTTCGTCGACAGGTCTTACAATGAGACGAGCTTCGGAAGCGCGCGGCGGCCAGGCTAGAGCTCCCTGCGCCCATGCGCCACGTAATCCTTCCAGTTCACGACGTTCCATACTATGGCATCCCTGATCGCCCTGGCAGATTCTAATCTGCCGCCGAGCGCGTACTTCGCCATGAGCAGCATGAAATACGGGAGCTCGACTGCCAGCGCGAACGCCTTCGTAGGCAGGTCGTAGTTCTTCAGCACGAACCTGATCTTGCCTCTGTAGAAATAGTAGTCCGTGAAGTAGTGGCTCTGCTTCTTTATCGATGCCCCGCCCTTATGCTGCAGCCTCGACCGCGTAGCGAGCACGACCCTATATCCGGCCTTCCTTATCCTATAGCCAAAGTCGTCCGCATCGTAGTTCATGAACATCTTGCCGTCGAACGCGCCGACCTTCCTTATCGCTTCACGCTTAATCAGGCCGTTGCCCCAGCGTATGTCCATCACATCTGGCAGGTTGTCCGGTATCTTCTGGCCGCGCTCTATCATGCCGAACCCGAAGAACTCACTGCCGAGCAGCTCCAGTATCTTCTCCGACACGCGGCCGAGCATCAGGTGCACGCGCTGCTGCAGCTTCTCTTTGTCATCGTAGCGCACCCAGATGCTCGTGACTACGCCTATCCTCCTGTCGGACTCGGCGATCTTCACAACCTCGGTCAGCCACGACTTTTGGAAGGCTATCATGTCGTTGTTGAGTACGACTATGTAGTCGCCACGACTGCGCGCTATTCCGGAGTTGAGCCCGCCGCTGTAGCCGAGGTTGCGCCTGTTGCGGACTATGCGTACGTAGGGGAACCTTTTGCGTATTGCCTTGACAGAGTCGTCGGCCGACGCGTTGTCGACCACGATGATCTCATAGTTCGGGTAGTCTGTCTTCTTCAGCGACTGGAGAAAGTTCAGCGTGTCCTCCTTCCCGTTGTAGTTCAAGATGACGATCGACACCAGTTTGGGCTTGATTGCCAGCACCTTTTTGAGTTTAAATCTTAATTCCGCCAGTCTATCTGACTAGTGGATAAACTGCTATTTTATTTTTCGTAAATAACCCTTTGGATTAAACGTCAAATAAAGTTTCTCTTTGCTTCTATCCACAATAAACTCTTTATTTTCTTTCAAAAATTCTCCAACTGCCTCCATAGGGCCAGGGCCAAAGTCTGGGTATACTGGATGGTCGTTTAGGTTTGTGTCTTCTACAATGATATAACTTCCTTTAGTTACGAATTCACTGTAAATTCTTAACTCGTTAAGGACATGTTCTTTATGATGGTCTGAGTCCAGAATAACCATTACTTTATCTTTATCGTTTATAAATTTTTTGACCTGTTTCACAATTTCTTCTGATGTAGACGAGCCAAGTAAATATTTTATTCTTTTATGCTTAGGCCTGACCTCTTTTTCTTTAATATCTATCGTTATGACCTTTCCAGTATTTACTAAATCGCACATAGAGGCCAGAAACAAGGCGCTTCCTCCGTATGCTGTTCCACACTCGATTATTATATCTGGTTTTAGTTTAAAAATTATTTCTTGGTAAATCCAAAGATCAAATGGGCACTTTAGTATTGGAATACCCATCCAAAACGTATTGCCCCAGGTTTTACCAAAAATATGAGAGTCGTAGTAAAGTTTATGAAACTGGTCTATAACATTTTTTTCTAACCTAGGATCGATGTAAAGTCTATGATGAATAAGTTTTAGTAGTGTTCTTACTTCATTTTTTAGCCAGTTCAAATCAATTACCATCTTGTATTTTAGTTATTACTTCACCCATTCTTCAAATCCAAGTTCCGTATATCATTTTTTCATCCCCCCAATCTCATCCACGACCTTCATAGCGGCCTTTAGCATTGCTCATCACTTCCAACGTGTGCGCGAGCTCCTCCTTCAGGAATTTCGGTATCTCCCACGGGTGCGTGATTCCCCTTTTTATCATGCGGTAGAGGTCCTTTTTCCTCTTCTCATTCAGGAACATCTTAAAGAGCCTTATCAGTTCTTCCCTTGAAAGGACATCCGACACGATTATGGAATTCTCATAGTCGTCCGAGAACTTCAGCTTCAACTTGTCCCAGTCCATGTCGTTGCTGACCAGTCCTCTCGATTCCGCATAGCCCCACAGCGGCGTGCCCGGGAGCGGCGTCAATATGCTTATGAAAATCTCGTCGAGGCCGTTCTTCCTGATGAAGTTGAACGTGTCCATTATGCTTTCCCTGTTTTCCTTGGGCGCGCCGATGATGAAGTTCCCCTGCACGCGCATACCGTGCTTTTTGATAAGGTTCACCGCCCTCACATTATCCGCGACGGTGACGGTTCCGCCCTTCAGGTAATTCAGCGTTTCCTCGTTGGCCGATTCCAGGCCCATGGAGACGGTTTTAAACCCCATGTCCCTCAGCATCATCGCCATCTCCTCGTCTATCAGGTTCGCCCTTCCTGCGCCGGAGAACTGCACTTTGCCCAGGTAACCGTGCTCTTCTAGAAGTCGGATTATGTCTTTGATTCTTTGTTTGTTTATTATGAAAAGGTCGTCGTAGAAGTGTATATGCTTGGCGTCATAGTTCTCTATTAGGAATTTTATCTCGTTGAACACATATTCCGCTGAGAAGAGCCTGACACTGTTCCAAAAGCGCGTGGAAGAACAGAAGACGCAGTTGTACGGGCACCCCCTGCTCGTGAACATACAACTGAACTCGCCCCTCTCCAGCACTTCCCTCGCGGGGAGCGGTATGTCGTCCAGAACCGTTATCACTTCCCGGGGGCTGGTCGCCTTGAGTTTTCCGTCCTCCCTGTACACTATGCCGTCTATGTTTTTCAGCTCTCTGACGTCGAAAGAACCCTTTCGCATGAACACGTCGATAAGCTCGCATATGGTCAGTTCGCCCTCTCCTATGACTCCTATGTCCATGTCTTCCGTCATCGAGCTTGGGATGTGGGATATGTGGTAACCGCCGATAAGCACTGGGAGCGAATATTTCTTTGCAACCTTCGCGTGCTCCTTCGCGATGTTGTAGTTCAGGCTGACAGAGCTTATGCCGACGATGTCTGGTTTGAACTCACGTATGTTCTTTTCGAGGTCTGTGTTAATCACCCTGAACTCCATGCTGTCTCTGCCGAACTTCTGCCACAACACGCTTATCATGTAGCCGATGCCGAGCGAAGGGTAGGACATCTGGATTTTCTTCGTGGTATCGGTCGCGGCAATGAACAGCATTCTCATTTCTCAATCACCATATTTTTCAAATAAATGAAAATTCATAGTAGCCTTTTACGGCATCTCCCATATTTGATACGTTTAAAAGTTGTTTTGACGTTTAAATATATTAAGTTTAACAAGTCAAATTGTTTTCATGAAGATGAGCATAGTCATTGCCAATTGGAACGGCGAGGATTTACTCAAGAAATGCCTGCCTTCTGTTATCGCCGCGGCCGAACATGCAAAAGAGACGTATGAGATAATCGTCGTTGACGATGCTAGCACCGATGGCAGCGTCCGCCTTCTGAAATCAAAGTTTCCAAAGATTAAACTGATAGAGTTGAAGGATAACCACGGATTAATAAAAGTGAGCAACATTGGGGCGAAGGCGGCGAAGGGAGACATGCTGATGTTCGTCAACAACGACATAGTCCTAAAGACGGATTCGCTCAAGCGGATGCTGAAGCATTTCAAAAACTCGAAAGTGTTCGGCGTCGCGCCCAAGATTCTAAAATGGGACAAGAAGACAATACAGGCCGAGTTCCTCGGCTGCGATTTCGTCCTTGGCACGGTAGTGCAGACGCAGCCTGGGTTGGATGAGATCGACACGAACAGATTCAAGGAACCCCGGCTGACTTATTACGCTCCATGCTGTGCGTCCGTGATCGACAGGAAGCGTTTCCTGGCGCTCGGCGGGCTGGACGAGGTGTACTCTCCTTTCTACGGCGAGGAGGCGGACCTTTCGTACAGGGCGTACAAGAGGGGATGGGTCGTTGTCTACGAACCGAGGGCTGTCGCCTACCACAAGCACAGGGCATCGGTGTCGAAGGCTTTCACAAAAGAGGAGCTGCTGATACAGGAACTGAAGGCACGTTTCATTTTCACCTGGTCGAATTTCCAGGATCCGATGATACTCGTAAAACATTTCGCGTTCCTTCCGCTGGTTTTCATTGGGTCTGCCTTCGTGACGCAGTACAGGCCGAAAAGGTTCATGGACGTCATCGCGTTCTTCAAGGCGTTGTGGGTCTGGAGAAAAATCCTGGATAAGAGGGCAGATGAAAGAATGCACGCAAAACTTTCCGACAAGGAAGCGCTAGCTGTAATAAACAGCAACAAAGCCAACGAGCTGGCTCCGGTCAAGTTCACAAAATTCTTGTGACGCCTTCGTATGCGCATCAAGCGCCGATCGACTTGTAATAGTCGAGTACCTTCTTTATACCATCCTTAACGGACACCGCCCAGTCCCATCCGAGCGATTTGATTTTGCCGTTGTCTACGACGATGCTCCCAACGTTGATCCTTTTGTGATAATCGGGCGCGCCTCAGCCCGCCTTGAGGGTCTTAATCCACCACCCGTTCTTGCTGTACCAGTCGACGGTCTGGCGTACGCCCTCCTCGAGGGAGATCTTCGGGTTCCACCCCAACTTCTTCAGCTTGGTACAGTTCAGCGAGTACCTGCGGTCGTGACCCAGCCTGTCCTTGACGAACTCGATGAGCGACTCGGGCTTGTCGAGTTCGTGCAGTATCATGCGCACGATGTCTATGTTCGTGCGCTCGTTCCCCCCGCCGATGTTGTAGACCTCGCCCAGTTTGCCCTTCTCCATAACGAGCTCTATCCCATCGCAGTTGTCGAAAACGTGTATCCAGTCGCGGACGTTCTTGCCATCGCCGTACACGGGCAGCTTCTCGTCATGCATGGCGTTCGTTATCATCTTAGGAATCAGCTTCTCCGTATGCTGACGCGGACCGTAGTTGTTAGTGCTGCGCGTTATGACCACAGGCATGCCGTAGGTGGCGAAGTACGATCTCACCAACAGATCGGCCGACGCCTTGCTGGCCGAATACGGATTCGATGGATTCAGGTTGCTAGCTTCGCTGAAGGAGCCGGACGCCGCGCTGCCGTAGACCTCATCTGTGGAAATCTGCTCGAACTTCGGCACGTCGAACTTCCTGCATGCTTCGAGAAGCTGGAACACCCCGCTGAAATTGCTGCGCATGAATGCGCTCGCGTCGTCGATGGAACGGTCGACATGAGACTCCGCCGCGAAATTGACGACTACGTCGCACCCCCTAACCGTCTTCTCGACTATGTCCCTGTCACAGATGTCGCCCTTCACGAAGCGGAAGCGCGGGTTCTTCTCCACGTCTCGGAGGTTTGCGAGGTTGCCAGCGTATGTGAGTTTGTCAAGCACCACGACCTGCGCGTCCGAGTGTTTTTCCAGAACACGTATCACGAAGTTACTCCCTATGAAACCGGCCCCACCCGTGACAAGTATCTTCATGCCAATCCACCTTTCTTTTTAGCCGTGCGTCTTGCCGGGAGTGAGCACCCACCTGTACGGTATGTCCTTCGCATCCGGCGGCAGCCTGTACTCATCCGGGCTTTCATGATTGTAAGGCTCGCTCGGCACGTTCACCACTATGGCCTCCTTTTCCGACACACACTTCCATCCGTGGTAGACGCCCGGCGGCACCATCAAGTAGCATGGGTTCTTCTCGCCCATGTCAACTTCCAAAACATCTCCTCTGGTCGGAGATGCGTCGCGGCCGTCGAACAGGACAACGTGCAGGTCGCCGCTCACGCAGCATATCACATCAGTCTGCTTCTTGTGCAGATGCCATGCTTTGACCACCCCCGGATAGGTGGTCGTTATGTAGACCTGCCCGAACTTTTCAAAGCCTTCATCGTCGCATCGGAAAATCTCCATAAGGCGACCACGTTCGTCCGGTATGAATTTCAGCGCTTTGACCTTCGCCCCGTCTATCATTTCCGGCACCTGAATTTAATTATAAACCTAGTAATTTAAAATAAGGTATTTAAGCTCCAGGCACTGCTGTTTGTTTTGGGGGTTTTGTGCGGACGATTATGACCGGTTCGAGCGGGCGATTAGGATCGGAGATGTGCAGGCTGTCCGCAGTCATTAAAAAAAGTGTGATAAAAAGTGAAAGTAGCTATTATTGGGTCAATGGGACAGTTGGGGAGTTGTGCCTTAGAAGCATTCGGAAAAAAAGCCTTGCCACTCTCACACGATGAGATAGAAGTAAAAGATATTGATAGTTGTAGAAAAGTTTTAAAAAATATTGACATTGTGATAAATTGCGCGGCGTATGTAAGGGTTGACGATAGTGAAGATTACCCAAATGAGGCTTTTATGGTAAATGCGATTGGAGCAAGAAATGTGGCATTGGTATGCAATGAAAGAAACTTGAAAAATGTTTATATAAGTACAGATGCGGTGTTCGATGGGGTCAAGAGAACACCCTACCACGAAAACGATTTTCCGAACCCGATTAATGTCTACGGGTTGAGCAAGTATGCAGGTGAAATCTTTACAAAGAATTTCTGTAAGAAATTCTACATAATCAGATCATCGAGTCTCTTTGGAAAGAGTGGTGCAAGGGGAAAAGGAGGAAATTTCGTTGAATGGATGATTAATAGGGCAGGCAATAATGAAAAAATCGAAGTTGTAGACGATGTTATAATGTCGCCAACTTATGCAAAAGACGCGGCAAATATGATAAAAAATATAATTGAAGAAAAACTGCCGTATGGCGTTTATCACGTCGCCAATCAAGGTTGCTGTAGTTGGTTCGAATTTGCAAAAAAGATTTTTAGGTTTTCGAGAATTGATGCTAATTTGTTTCCAATAAAATCGCGCGAATTCAAGAGAAGGGCAAATACGCCGAAATTTTCGGCACTCGAGAGCACAAAGCTAAATAATTATAATCTTAAAATGAGAAATTGGGAAGACGCTTTAAAAGGTTATTTAAAAGAAAGAAATATTTAGAGGAGAAATAGTCATGTTGCCCGGAGTAAAAATTTTTGATTTGAAGAAGAATACCGACGAACGGGGGGCTTTTACAGAAATCTTTAGATCGGATTGGAAAATTTTTGAAGGCGACAGTATTGTACAGTCAAATCTTTCAATAAGCTATCCAGGAGTGATTAGAGCTTGGCATCGCCATTCAAGAGGCCAAGTTGATTATATCTGTGTTATAAAAGGCGCCATTAAAGCTTGCGTATACAACGATGGAAAGGATTCAAAAACAAAAGGTCAATTGGACGAGATTATCCTAAATAGCGAAACCCCTCAAATCATTAGAATCCCTGGAGAATATTGGCATGGAACAATGTGTATTGGGGGAGAGCCTTCTTTAGTTCTTTATATGGTGACAAAACTCTATGATTATGAAAATCCCGACGAGGAAAGACGGGCATTGAACGACCTTCTGGTGCTCGATTCAAGAACAGGTAAGCCTTATGAGTGGGTTAAACACCAAAAGACCGAAATAAAATCTAATGATTTCATATCAAAGACGACATGCAGAATTTGTGGAAGCAATAAATTACACAAATTTCTTTCACTCGGCCCGACTCCACTAGCTAATAGTTTTTTAAAAAAAGATCAATTAAACAAACCAGAGTCATATTACCCACTCGATGTATACTTTTGTAGTAATTGCTTCCTCGTTCAACTCTTAGATGTAGTTACTCCAGAAGTCTTATTCAAAGAATACCCATATTTAACAGGCGCTTCAAACCCGTTGCAACATCATTTTTCTGAACTTGCAGAAGAGGTGATACAGAATTTTAAACTTGCTAAAAATAGTTTAGTCGTGGATATAGGGAGTAATGATGGAACCTTACTTCAATATTTTTCAAAACTTAATTTAAGGGTTCTGGGCATAGAACCCGCTCATAATATTGCAAAAATAGCAGAAGATAGAGGTGTAGAAACAGTAAATGACTTTTTTAGTGAGGAGTGCGCTATAAAGATTAGTAAAAAATACGGCCCCGCAGACGTGATTCTAGCGACCAATGTGTTTGGCCATGTCGATGATTTGGATAACTTTTTAAGAGGGGTAAGGCAGTTGATGTCTGATAATGGTACTTTCATTATAGAAGTTCCTTATCTTTTAAACCTATTAAAAAAACTAGAATTTGATACTATATATCATGAGCATCTTTCATATTTTGCTGTCAGTCCTTTGGTTCACTTATTCCGAAGATTTGGTATGGAAGTTGTGGACGTAAAACAGGTTCCCGTTCACGGAGGTTCGATTAGGGTCTTCGTACAGAAATCACTTAATAAAAAACAATCTCAAAATGTTACTAGATTACTATTAATGGAAAAAAAAGTAGGACTAGAGTCGCTAAAAACCTATTTAGATTTTGCGAATGAAGTATTTCTATTAAAAGAAAAATTAATAGAACTCTTGAAAAAACTAAAAGAACGGGGGAATAAAATAATCGGTTATGGCGCCCCCGCCAAAGGAAATACTCTATTGAATTATTGCAAAATTGGCACAAACATTTTGGATTACATTATCGATACAACTCCCTCTAAACAATGGTGTTATACACCTGGTATGCACATTCCTATATTCCCAGATAAGAAATTTCACGAAGAGCCACCCGATTACGCTTTTCTGTTAGCTTGGAACTATGCTGATGAAATTATACAAAAAGAGCGTGGATATATACAAAAGGGGGGAAAATTTATTTTGCCGATTCCCAAGCCTGTTGTGATTTGAGAAAATGAAAGAAAAACGGTGTAGAGAATGAAGATACTTGACATCGGTTGCGATGGGAAGAAGTACGTGAGCGGGGACCCAGAGGACGTAGTCGTAGGCCTTGACATACAGAAGTTCCCGGACGCTGCTGATTATTTGGAGGGATTTCTATGCGGATGATCGTGACCGGTTCGGGCGGGCGATTAGGATCGGAGATATGCAGGCTGTCCACGCACGAAACCTATGGCACGTACCTCGGCGACCTCCCTCGTGCAGGCAGGGCAAAGCCTATGCGGATGGACATAACGGACGCAGACGCCGTGAACAAGGTCTTCGCTTCTGTGAAGCCTGATTGTATCGTGCATTGCGCCGCCATGACCAATGTGGATTCATGCGAAACGGACAAGATTGCTGCATGGAACGTTAACGTGGACGGCACGAAAAACATCGTCCGCGCGTGCAGGAATTCCGGCGTGTCGCTGGTTTACATATCCACGGACTACATTTTCGACGGCAAGAAGGGCAATTACGTAGAGACGGACGTGCCGAACCCACTGAACCATTATGCTTGCACCAAGCTCGCTGGCGAGATGCTCGCGCGCATGCTGGACAAGCATATGATTCTGCGATCGAGCGTCATGTACGGCGCCGGCGGCAACAACTTCGTGTCATGGGTTCGCGAGTCGCTCTCGAAAGGTCCGACTAAGATAGTCACGGATCAGATAAACTCACCAACGCTCAGCACGGAGATGGCCGAGGCCGTGCTCAGGCTTGTAGAACTTGACGCGAAGGGCGTATACCACACTTCGGGGGCAGAACGCATAAGCAGGTACGACTTTGCGAAGTCGATTGCGAGGGTCTTCGGGCTTGACGCATCCAGGATAATCGCAGCCAAGACTGCGGAGCTTGGTCAGAAGGCGGTAAGGCCGGTTGACTCGTCGCTGAAAATAGCAAAGGTTAAAAAGCTAGGTATTGTATTCTCAAATGTCGAGAAGGCGTTGAGGAAGCTTAAGGATATAGAAGAAGCCGGTGGGCGTTAGTCGAAAGGTGGCAATCATATGCGCGGAGTAATACTCGCGGGCGGGGCAGGGACCAGGCTGCATCCGTGCACGCTCGTCACGAACAAGCATCTGTTGCCGGTCTACAACAAGCCCATGATATTCCATCCGCTGGAAACGCTGAAGAGCCTCGGCGTGACGGACATAATCCTGATAACCGGCGGTAACTCGATAGGAGACTTCATGCAGCTGCTCGGGAGCGGCGAGAACTTCGGCGTCAGGCTGACTTACAAGATACAGGACAAGCCAGCGGGCATAGCACACGCGTTGATGATGGCCGAAGACTTCGCCAACGGGGAGAAGGTCGCGGTGGTGCTCGGCGACAACGTCTTCGACAACTCGAAGATACCTGTGACCGGAGCTGGCAACGACGACAAGGCCATCATATTCCTGAAGGAGGTCGATGACCCTGAAAGGTTCGGTGTGGCGACCGTCAACGAAGCCGGCAACGTGCTCGAGATAGAGGAAAAGCCGAAGCAGCCCAAGTCCAACTATGCCGTGACGGGCCTGTACATATACCCGCCGGACGTATACGACTTTATCCGCACGCTCAAGCCTAGCGCCCGCGGGGAGCTGGAGCTAACGGACGTGAACAATATCTACATAAGGGGCGACCGCATGCGCTCGGTTAAGCTGGACGGGTTCTGGTCGGACGCAGGGACGTTCCAATCGCTCATGCGCGCAAGCAATTTCCTCTGGAGTAAGGTCGAAGACGCTGGCAAGAGCTGAAATCCAATACAGGCAGTTCACATGTAAGAAAAACCGTTCTGCTCCATCCTAATCGTAAATTTCAATGGCCTCGAACACGCCTTTCATACAATCAATATTAATCATTCGTCAAAAGATATTTAAATATAATACAATGTTTATTGAAAATACTTCAAACCGTTTAAATCGACATAGGATGGATGGTGGTGGGCGAATGAAGATACTGGACTTGGGGTGCGGGACAAAAAAATTTTCGGGCGAACTACCGGAAGATACGATTGTGGGCTTGGACACGCAGAAAATTCCAGGCGTAGACGTGGTTCACGACATGGAAAAGGCGCCGTTGCCTTTTGACGACGAGAGCTTCGACGTTGTATATTCGCACCACAGTTTGGAGCACATCCGCAACAGGCTGCAGCTCGTAGACGAGGTATGGAGGATACTGAAGCCCGCTGGCGTTTTCGATGTGACCGTGCCGCACCACAGCAACCCTGTCGGCGAAAGCATGGTCCATTATGGGTATTTCGGTATGCAAGCATTCGACGAGTTGACGAATAAAGGAAAAGAAAACTACATAAGAGGACGCTTTAATCTTGTTGAAAGGAAAATAAAGCTCATCAGGCCGTTCAGATTCCTCGAAGCGTTTGCGAATCGCTTCCCAGATTTTTACGAATGGCGACTGACATGGATGATTCCGGCTGTGGAAGTCAGCTTCAAGTTGCGGAAGATTGGCATCATGATAAAGGAGGCACCCGTACTATCGGAGAGGATGGAAAAATGAAAGTAACGCTAATTTCCCCGTATGACACGCTGCCGAACTCAAGCCTGCGCGTTCTGTCGGCTTACCTGAAACAGCACCACCACAAGGTAAAAATGGTCTTCCTCACGCAGCCAATGGGCATAAAGGCGATGGACCCTTTGATGGATTACAGCGAAAAGATTCTGGAAGAACTGGCAAGGGTCTGCAAAGGTTCGGACTTGGTGGGGTTCGCGGTCATGAGCAACTACTTCGTCAGGGTGTGTTCGGCGACTAAAAAAATCAAAGAGCTTGGAATACCAATAATCTGGGGCGGTATACACCCGACAGTGAAGCCGGTAGAATGCCTGGAGCATGCGGACATGATCTGTATAGGAGAAGGGGAAGAAGCTTTGTTGGAAGTAGCAAATGCCATTGAAGCAGGGAAAAAAATAGATAACATAAGAAACATCGGTTTGAATGTATCCAATGGCACAAAAATAAATCCTGTTAGGCCACTTGAAAAAAATCTTGATAAATATCCATTCCAAGATTACGACATCAAAAACCATTACATTCTTGACGGCGAAAGGATAGTCAGGATGACGAGGGACGTGCTTGAAAAGGCCATGTTCATTGACTACGGCAGAGTATCATATCTGGCCATGGCGTCGAGGGGCTGTCCACACTCTTGCACCTATTGCTCCAATAATGCGTTAAAAAAAATATATGGAATAAAAGGGTTTGTCAGGTTTAGGAGTCCAGAGAATGTCATCGAAGAGCTGAAGCAGGCATACGAAAAGTATGATTTCATAGAGGCAATCCTGATGGTGGACGACACGTTCTTCGCCATGCCGATGAAAGACATGAAGCTGTTTTGTGATATGTATAAAGAAAAAATCAATCTTCCGTTGCGCTGCCAGGGATCTCCGTTGACTTTCAATTCTGAAAAACTCAAATTGTTACTGCAGGCCAACATGTTCCAGTTAGAGATAGGCATCCAGTCATATAGCCAGAAGACCCTGTCCGACATCTACAAGAGGAACACCCCCAAACGACTAATAGACGAAGTCGTGAACGCCAACAGCGAATCAGGTATAGACACGAACTATCACATAATAGTCGACAATCCATACGAAAGCAAAGAGGACGTCAAAGAGAGCATAAGGTTCATAGCATCCCTGCCTAAAAGCGCCAAGGTCGCTCTGTTCTCCCTCACATTTTATCCTGGAACTGAACTGTACGAGAGGGCGAAGAAAAGTGGTATAATAAAGGATGAAGTCAAAGACATATATAACAAGAGCATAGGCTCCACCAGCACCAAGAACTGGGATTATCTGACATACGTCCTGTACCTAGTGAACAGGATGAGGGACATCAACTGGGTGAACGGAGGTTTCGTGAAGAAAACCACCGAACTGCTGATAGATGACAGATTGGTGTCGCTGCTCGATAGGAAATTGCTCTTGATTCCTCTATCATCTTTGCGTAAGATGGTTACAAATGTGATGGAGACATGGCTGGTCATGAAGATGAAGTCGGAGAAGATGAATGGAAAACTACATAAGAGGTAAATTTGAAATTATAGAGAGAAAAATAAAGTTGGTAAGGCCGTTTGGGTTTTTGGGTCGGCTCGTTGAAAGAT